>JAABUH010000146.1_pt1 | contig 106417 bp, 103 predicted proteins | sample 5559121 | NCBI WGS metagenome assembly JAABUH01 (sample SAMN10711871, study PRJNA513364) | rock metagenome | isolation source: Antarctica rocks | place: Antarctica: Victoria Land, Battleship Promontory nord | collected 2015-12-28
ATACTACTAAATAAATAGCCCAAATGTTGGAGTTCCCCAGCTTGATTTGAGGGTTTAATGTTTGAATGCAGGTGGGGGGTGGTTTGTTGGGGGAGCGCAGCCGAAGACTTAGCGCGGGGTACTGTACCTTACTCTAGGTGTAAATGACGGCGCTTAAGGTAGTTATTGGGCCACAATGCTCAGCCTCTTGCTTCCTCACTCTAGTATTTTTGATTATTTGTGGCTCGACATGCAGATGATTCTTGCCTGGTGCCGCCCAAAGATGATCTCTCGACACGCACTTCGAATCAATGTTGGCATGGGCATGTAGATGCATACAATTCGCCAATTTCCGTATAGTATTAGCTATATGCTGTAATGGATCCTGTCACGGCTTTCAGTCTTGCAGCTGGGGTCCTGCAGGTGGTCGACTTCAGCTTTCAAGCACTTGCGAAGTGTCAAGAATTGTATAAGGATGGCTCTCTTGCCGAGCATAGAAGCACGGGAGAGATTGCCAAGTATCTCGATATTCACACTTTCAGCATCCACTGCAAAGTACGGCTAACTTAGACCCATAGCTGATACAACCGATCGACTCAACGTATCTGTAGACCAAACGCCGAGACATGTATCACAAGAATCTGAAGATATTATAGATATATCAGTGCAGTGTTCGAGAACAGCCGCGGAGCTGCTGGCTGAGCTTGAGAAACTGCAGCTTGACCCGGGAGGGGGCCTTCGGCAGGTTATCAGCAAGAGCGTCCGAGCCATGCGAAAAAAGATTTTCGTGAAGGATGTTCAGACTAAGCTCGATAGATACTCTATCAGCTAGTTCTCGATACCCGTATTCTAGTGGGCCTCAATGCCCACTCAATTAAGCAGACCAAAGACTTCCAGAGTCTTGATCAAGGTGTTAGAGATCTTGTCATCGCAGTGAGCCAAGGTCGTAACACAGTAGCGCAACTATTTGTCGACCACGGTCAGGCTTTGCGTGATCACATTGATCGCCGATTTAAAGCTCAGCAGCAGTTCGAACAAAGTCTTTCCTTCTTCGAAATGTTTTCGCGACAGGAAGAAGTCTCTAGAGCACACAAAGGAACATATCGCTGTTGGAATACGAGGTCATATGGGGGCATATTGATATTTTGGTTGTTGCTGTTAGAAGGCTATCTAGAAGGTTTCGGAAGGTGAAAACTCTACAGTACTAGCGGGCCCCAGCCCTACCAGCCCTATGAAGCGAAGGTTACCAACTCCCCTATATTCAACAGCCGCTGAATATTTCATTCTCTCAATCGGGAAGGATTCGACAAGAGCGATACAAAACTGCATCACAAAAAGGACGGTAATGAATATGAAGTAGACGACAGACAAGGAGGGTCAGTAGCTGAAGATAGTAGCGCAACGTTGCGCCAGCCATGGTCGAATTTTGATGACTGGCCTGAGCATGGTAAAGATATTTACTGGCTAACCGGCAAACCTAGCTCAGGGAAATCGACGCTCATGAAATAAATTAGCAGCGTATTTCGGACAGGTATTCGAACACAAGAGACTCTTTACCAATTGGACGAGAGATTCTGATCTTGTGGCCGCTTCCTATTTTTTCTGAAATGCCGCTACGGCTTTACAAAAGAGCTTACGGGGCTTATTGCGGTCACTGCTGTTTCAGATCGCCACGGCAGAATCTGATATTCATCATGATGCAACGACAGTCGAGCTCAGTAGAAATTACCTTTCGAATCCCTCGATTCTATTCAGATACCTACATGGACTGAAGAGCGGCTATTTTCCACCTCGCAGCGGTTCCTCACGTATAAGCCAACACCCATTAGCTCTATTTTCTTCATTGACGGGCTTGATAAGTTTGTCGAAGATGAAGACACCCAAATTTCAAAATATATAGTACAGAGCTAATTTAATTAAGTATAATAAGGTAATAAACAGTTTTTGTCATAAACGTGCTATTGAAGCCAGGGAATAGTACTGCGCTCACGCTCGCTGCACCAGGCAAAAGACACAATCCTTAGTCGAGAGACTAAGACGTTATTCCGCTATGTATGTCGTTACAAGCACGCAGCACACGCACGTAACAGTTTTAACACATTCGCTATTTACATGAATTATTTATAAAGATCTTTATTATTTTCTGCGAAGATGGTCTTCCACTTGTAAAAAGATAAGAAAAGACTATCAGTAAAATAAAATTTAGACTTTTTTCGCTACAATGCAAAGCCACTCATTATTTATATAAACTCCCTCTTTCATCTCTTCTTTTAGCTTTTTCATAGTCTCGTTACTTTCCTGCAGAATCGCCATTCTTTGCTCTGCGCTTTTCATCTTTCTTGCCCAAAACTCTTCGTAGCCCATCGTATGACTTTGGTTCCACAACGTTCGATAGCAGTCTTGCAAAAGAATTTTCTGATGCATCAGCACCTCAAGACCCTGCGAGGTAACTATGGGGACAAGGAAGGGAATCCAGTCTCTGGTAGGGTAGTCAGCAGCATACAGTGCGGCTATTACACTGAATGATTTTGCATACTCATATTTGGCTTCTGATGTTGAGTGCCGCATCAAGGCGGCGACACTCTCTGTCGCTGTTTTCGACGACAATGAATCGATTGCCTGAACACGAACAGAAAGCGGATCAAGGTCGAGCCATTGTAAAACCCCACCTGGCTCTAAAGGTTGCGAGTCCGTCAGCGTGTTGCAACCTAATATGTTTCACGGATTCGTTTGGGACTCGTGTCATGCTTGCGTTTTTTTGTGATAGCCCTGAATTATGGGAAGAAATTCAACCGAAGGTGCATATAGCAAATAACTCACTCAGTAAAGCCATCAAGTTCTTAATAAGCGTCTTCAAATTATCCCCATCCAAAATCGTGATTAGAAACCGCATGTTCACTATGTCGTACTTTCCTAGAAATTCATGAGGGAAAGATGCAAATGCATCGTGTGTAAAAAGATTAATGTTTCCCGGTAGCCATGCACGTGGCGGATACTGTGCTGACGAGATATCGAAGCCGTCGAGGGTGGCGGAGGAAGGGACAACGTGAGAAAGTTCGATCAGCCATATTCTTAATTAGCATGACAATCAGCATTCATTCGAGAAGCAAGGCTTCTAGACATTCTTGAGTAGATGATGTGGGTGTGAGAGGAAAATATATGAAGATAATTACCCCGTTCCAGCTCCAACGTCGGCGACACATAAGTCAGGACTTTTGACATCAACTTTGGGGTGAAGGAGATAGCCACTAAGTCGTGTAATGAGCCAGTGGTTGTAATTCAAGCTTCATAGACAACAGAAAGTCAGTCTGAATATCGAACGACAGGGCACAGCCGTACCGGACTGAGGCCTTGTTGTCTCTATCAAAGATGTAATTATGCTCCGAGGTCGAGTCATCTGCCATGGCGTACAATGTGCTTGTGATTCAAGTGAAAAGGTTCTAAGAATGTATGATGCTACCGATTTAACTGCGAAAGTTTGTATTACATAATTGAGCTACTCATCCCTAGTAACTTCCAATAAACAAGATTTGGACATGATATGGCAGCTAACTGGGTTACGACGTACTCTAAACGTTGCTGTAAAAATGCCTACATGAGTGTTTATAAGTAACTTCTCATTACGACACTCAAGTAGGCTTGGGCTTGTTTCTCTTGACAAATCGAACAGGCACATTGCCGGTCATGCGCAAGCTCAATTTGAAAGCCACTCCTGCCGACATCTCGTATTCTGCCTTTTCCCTTGCCTTCCCCCATCTGTCCCTCTGTTCTTGTTCCGATGCGTCTTCGCTGCATTCGACTGCTAATTCGACACTGTACTCGCTGAAAACGCGCGCGACAACGGCCACCAGTTCGACAAGCGCAAAACGCTTCCCGAGGCAGCCACGGCTACCATCAGAGAATGGCATGAACGTGCCAGGTCGAGGGCGCAGGAAGTCTTTTGGTGCCTTTTCTTCCACCACAACAGCAGCTGGGCGGAGCCAATACCCTGGATTAAACGAAGCAACGGGATGAGGAGCGTTGGCTGCAGTGAGAGGTGCCCCGTACGAAGGTTGGGGCCAAATTTTTACATGGCGGTGGATGGCGCTGGTGTTGATGAGAATAAGTGTTTTGGCAGGGATAATGTGGGTTCTGTTTTCCAGAGTGAGGATTTGGGGAGTTGCTGGAACTGATTTAGGAATGAACGGTAGTACAGTGAAGAGACGAGAAGTCTCATTGATGACGGCGCCCACGTGGCTAGTAGAGAGAAATGGGTAATGGGTTTCATAAGACCACTGACTCGGAGGTAGAAAGCCAAGAATGAGGTCTATGTCAGCTTGGACTGAGGCTTGGATACGTGGATGGCAGGCCAGCAATAGAAAGATGAAGTTGAGGGTATTTGCATTAGCTTCGTGGCCAGCAAACATGAAGATGAATATGTTTCCCAACACAGCACGAGGCTGAACCAGATCCTCGCTGGCTCGAATGATCAAGTCTTGAAGCCATGAGTGTGAGTTATTATCCTAGTGAACGCTCCTACTCACACGAACGGATTTCTGAGACTTACGCAAGAGGCTCGAATCCGGCGCAGAACTCCTGCTTTTTACACTGCTCTTCTTTGAATCTTTTAGTTGCTTCATGTGTTTCTGAAGTTCGTTGTACGCGTGGTGGGCCGATCTGTGAACCGATAAAGGCGAGTTATCTTGCAAAAGTTAGTACATTGATATCAGTGTATAACGTTGAAACATGTACTTAACACTATAGATGGTGTGAAGAAGACTGTTGGAAGATGTTCCAACATTGCGGCCATGGCTTCACTACAGCTAAGCTTACAGCCTGAAGGAATATGTCCTCGAAGTTGAAGCTCATCTAGACAATCCTGCTCACATCCAAAGCATACAGCATTCAGAAGGTGTAACGTCATTCTTGCTAAGACCGGCCTCAGTTCTTCATTGTGCCCTTGTATTACATGCAAAAGTGCCTCAGCACTGCTGACAGACTTTTCCCACACGCGATACATCGTTTCTTCATTGAAAAAAGGCGATGTGATTTTCCTATAGAGACGTGCCTCTTGACCATCGGTACCGGTAATTGTAGGACCGAAGACATTCAGTATACCCATCAGCTCGGCTGGTTTCCCAAGACTTTTGTTCCGAAAGAGTTGCCCGGCAGCTTCTGGGTCGCAGGTAATAAGGATGTTGCCGCTAGGGGTTACAATCATAATGGTGTCCGCCCCGAATTCTTTGAAAGGCTTGTAGCCATAGTGCCAACTGCGATTGAATTGAAGGAATCTAAAACAGGTATGTCAGTGTACACGTCGGATTGAAAGCCTGCAGGGGAAGTACGAAAGCCATGGTTGTGTCCAGCTTGATGGCAGACTATTCAATAATGGCGCAAGCAGTGGCTGTGCGAGGGTCCACGGAAGCGCAAAAGGAGAGAATGGTATAACAAGATACGGAAATCCAGACGATTTAGCTTCAGCAATGTTGTGGAATAATGACCGAGATTTAAGGTAAGAGCAAAACGAAGAAAAGGCTATAGCAACGATGACAACCAGAGCAGAAAGCATGTCTTAAAGCCGTATAACAAGGGGGCAACCTCAGGAGTAACGTCTCGTTTGCAATTGGTATGATGAAAGTATGAGAAAGTAAACGCATAAAACAACGGACTTTCGGACTGCAGAAGGGGAGCTCAGTCGCAAAATCAAAGCATTGTATGGAAATAGCTCCAGTGGGGGCATGCTCAGGGAATTTCTTACTGCGTATGGAGGTACTGTAGTAAAGTGGTAACCTGCCGCTTAATGAGCTTTTACCGGGATGGCCTATCAAACAGTATTCTATGACTTACTTGCATATCTTAAGCCTAAGACATTCTTAACGCCGCACATCTCTCGGCGCCGTACGCTACCACTGGCTTATCTAAGGTACACTCCAAATGATAATGTGCTCCACCTCAGACTCCAGGGTGTGCGTTTACACGCTACATATGCATCCCCATACGTCGCAGAGCGCGTGCATGTGGGGGGTATTAGAGTCCCTGTGCTTGTCCTTCTTAATGTATACGCAGGGTTTTCAAGGATCTAAGTGCTTGCAATTGCGTCTCATGCGATTCCAGGTGTGTGTGAAGCACTGTTCATGAATCAAGCACGAAACCGCGGATCGGAATTAGCGTATGCAGAAAGGTTTAGAATCCTTGGCATTCATTTTCGCTCTGCCCCACGATGATCCGTTTATATGAGGAATTCGAAATTCAACCCCACCGCCCCCCCAATTGCCCAAAATTGAAGCTATTCAGACCTCTTTGTTTGTTGACGTTCCTGACGTTCTTTCAGCTATGCCGGAACCACTTCCTGCAAGCCTTCGCTCCAAAATACTACGCCTTCTGCTACTTCATTGAACTCCTTCGGCAATCGCTGAAGAGGTTCATTGTTGTCCTGCCACTGTATATAATGTTCAAGAGAACCTCTTTATGTATAACTCACCTTTTAGATCTCAATTCCGACCCAAAGACGCTTCTCGAAAGATCTTCAAGACCGCTGAAAATGGTCTCATAGTCTATCTCGAAGAACAGTCGTGAGTCATGCAGAAAGAGATGATCTGATACATATGAGAGAAGTGAGACATTAACGTGCATCAATTCACGATATCAAGAATTCTGAAGAGAAGAGGCTGAAGTATTAAAAAAGGACAGCGTGTAGAAGTCAGACAAAACGATGAGCTTCGTTTGAATTGAGTAGCAGACATGCTTCGTTTGACGGTCGAACAGCTCGTGTTCGTGAATGAGTCTTTATTCAACGAGATCACAGGCTGACGTCATCAAGCCTATGCTCTCGTTGATCAATCAGCTCGCTATCAAGCCTTCAGAACGAGAGAGCATTGCTGAAGTGTTCTTTCGATCTATACGAAAGACGAATATCTATTCTGCATCGATATTCGCGAGAATTGATTCAACGACGAGGCTTTCTTTCGATGACTAGCAGATGAACTGCTACCTCTATGCAGTCTCTTTTCGACTTCAAGAAGTGTGATCATCATGAATAACGCGAGTGTTCATTGCAATAGTCGAATTGAAGAGCTCATCATCTCACACGAATGTCAGATGTGATATTTGTCTCTCTACTCGTCGAATTACAATCTCATAGAACTCATCTTCAGCGTATTAAAGATCTGAGTTCGTAGACATTTTGACGAGACATGACTTCATTTTGAAGACATCTTTGATGACTTTCTTCATTACGCTGTTGAACGAAGCGAATGTGATAGATATTCGAGGCAGCACTTCAAGCATTCAGACTATATTTTTGAGACAGATATCAGAGCTTTGAAACGAGAATTGAAGGTAGAAAATCAGAAATTTGACTCTATTTAACGACTCAGTTCTAATAGAGTCTTTCGGATGCTCTAGAGGGGGTGAGAAGATCATCTAGAGAGGGTGAGAGAATCATATAGAGGGGAGATCATATAGAGGGGGTGAGAGGATCATCTAGAGGTAGATTTTGACTTCGACGTTGAGGCATTTGGAATAAAAACGGTTACAAGAACGTCAGGAACGTCAACAAACAAAGAGGTCTGAATAGCTTCAATTTTGGGCAATTGGGGAGGCGGTGGGGTTGAATTTCGAATTCCTCATATAAACGGATCACCGTGGGGCAGAGCGAAAATGAATGCCAAGGATTCTAAACCTTTCTGCATACGCTAAAACACTTCGATGGCCCAGGATTTCCCTGTTGCCTTGTTTGAGGAAGGCAAGCAACCAAATGCCCTCTTTTAGCTATAGCGAGGCTGACGCTCCTACACTAACACGTTGATTCGGAATATTGCAGCAGTATGATGTACACCACCATATTCAATCGGAACACAGCGATGCCCCAGGTCTAGAACCATGCGCACCATTCACTTTCGAGCGCCCCTGTCTACTCCTTTCCAACATCCCAACCCTGTCAGTGAACGTTCCGATGTGTCCGCTGCGCCGATGAGCATATGGCACAGCCCGCATGCTTCTGGGGTTTGCGACAATTTTCCTTTCAGCCGTACGACAACGGGTTGGAAAGATGGCACAGGCACTGCCGGACCCATATTCACTAACTATCGAGCCTTTTAACAGTGTTTGGCGTTGTGAAAGATGTATTGCGGCTCCAGGTTCGAGAGCGTTGGGTGTGGGTGTTGAATAGAAACTATGTTTGAGACTATATCTGGCTTGCATGTATAAGTCATAAATTCCAAGATCGTCTTCTGAATACCCTGATGTTCTATCAAATCTTTGAACCCTTCCATCATGGCTTCGCCATCGCCACCTATGCAGTCCTTTTCACTCATATCAACCTCTCTCGTTGTGACCTCTATTGTCTTTGTAGTTTTAGCCACAGTATCTGTTATCCTACGCTTTTATGCTCGCAGGATAAAGTCTTTGAAATTTCTGTGGGATGATTGGACTATATTGATTAGTTTGGTAAGAGAACAAAGATCGAGTCGGTCCTGGAAAAAAGTCTAGAGCTGAATTGCATTAGTTCTTGAGTTGGGTCTATACGATTAATACCCTCGTTACAGCAGGTGTTGGAGGTGTCGACAAAACCAGGACCAGTCTCAGTCCCCTCGCAGCAGCTGAGCTCTTTCTACGAGTCAGTGCTCTCCATAGTCCCCGGTGCTATGCAACATAATGACCAACAGATATCCAGTGTCTTTGGATTGAGGGTTTTCCGCTGGGAATCTGCCTTGCCACCATCAAAATATCCATTCTACTATTCTATCGCCGGATATTTATCACTAAAACCTTTCGTTGGTGTTTCAATGTAATGGTTGCTGTGCTCATCGGATGGGCCATCTCCACCGTAATTGTTAGTACAACGACATGGGCCGCGTGAGCGACCGCTTAAGCAGTGAGGCTGACACTGGTTTACACACAGACCCAAGTATTTGCTGCAGAACCCATATCAGGAGCATGGAACCCAAAGGCGACCAAGCTCCGTTACAATTACAACGCATTCGCCCTAGCTGTTGCAGGTATGAGCATTGTCTTCGATATGATGGTGTTGTGCTTTCCGCTTCCTATCATCAGAAATCTGCATATGCCTACGCGGCGCAAAGTCTTCTTGGCGGGAATTTTCTGGCTGGGCGGATTGTAAGTCATGTACTACCTCCTTGGCTATGCATCCTAGGGAATCGAACCAGCAGCTCACAGTTGCGCTCAAAATAGCTGCTGTGTCGCTGCCGCTGTACGGTTTTACCTTCTCTACAAAGGCAACAGATCGGTCGTTAGCACAAACGGAAACCAATACCAGTATGCAACCAACGAATTCATCTGGGCACATATCGAGCCTAATTGTTCCATTGTCGCTGCCTGCCTCCCAACATACGGACCTTTTTTCGCTAGTAATAGTAGCTTAACAAAATGGGTCGGCAGTCTTCGTACCTTCGTCTCTTATGGCATCAATCGCTCCAACAAATCTTATGTCTTGCGTTCTAGCAGCGACCCCAGCGGTAGAGGTGGCATGGGTAGCGACAGTGGCTTGGTGATGGACCGCAAACGAAATGGATACTGGCAGAAGCTGGAAAGGAGTGATGTTGGCGATACTGGTAACCATAGCGTTGATATCGAAGGGGGTCTCCAGACGAATTCAGAGCATCTGGAAACAACGCACGAGGGAGTCACACCAATGAAGATTGTGGTGACGAGAGGATTTGGCACCGGCGATAGTGAAGCTTGCTGAGCCAAAAGACGTGGTGGTGCTCTAAGGTGGCTTTGTAAAGGTTGATTCGGGACGTTTCTCGTGTTAGAGTCCCCGGAAGTAAGGTTTTATCTTAGAAGTGTCTAGCGTGTTATTGCACTTCCGTTGTCAAGAAAGTGCTTTCCTATGATATCGTTTAAGATTTTCTGTCAGTAAGAGGATTCGATGCAACGATGACAACCTCCTCTTAAAATTGTCCTTAAGCAGCTGTAGTATCTGGTCCTTAACACTAAAGTGTAGAATATTGCAAACACTATCGTCTAGCAGTGCAGGAAATCACACGAGAAGCCTCTCCCTACTTTGGCAAATAAACCTATCAACCATCGACTCCCAGTAATGGAATGTTGTTGCCAGATTGACTCTCCCGGTTTATGCTTTGATCAAAGACAAACCGGTAAAAGCTCCACAGCCGTAGAAAAAATCAGATCAGGTTAGGGTGTCGGAGTGGGTTGTCAGTAGTGGAGAGAAGGAGCATGAATTACATAGAATAAGTGGCTCAGTATATTTTAGCTGATTTTAAGGAATTGTGGACATGAAGTGTCCAACATGAATGTCAGCCATCATACTGAACGACTCAGGAGCTGATAGTTTTGATTGACATGTATTGAGCTTCGCCTCCAAATTTCATTAGGCTCTGCCTTCACTCTTGACTTCCTTCTCCATCAATACGCTCATAACATATTTTAGGCTGTCCCTCACCATCATTGCCTCCTGCCAACGTGTGAAGTGCGGATATTTGGCTGCGTCCCAGCCATCTTTTGCATCTTTGAGGATGAACGGGATCTGGGCATTCCACATCACAAAACTAAGGTCGGCATACGTGCACTTCTCACCTACCAACCAAGAGCGATTGGCCAAGTGAGTGTCGAGAACGCCTGCGACGCGTTTTATCTCGTTATTATAGCGGTCGCGAGCGGATGGAAGGGGCTCAGGGTGGTATAGGTTAAACCTGTTGATTGGAAAATATCATCAGTGAAATTGCTCTTGCATGGTACAGGCAAGAGGGACATACCAGGCTGCCTGGCCAAAGTACGGTCCTTGACCTGAAGCTTGAAAGTACGACCACTGCTGAAGATGGAAAGTTTCAGGAAACGAGGTATAGGTGATAGATTCGGTTTTATCGTAGGTCGAGATGAGGTAGGATACGATGGCGCCAGACTCAAAGAGGGTTATGTCCGTATTGGGGTCGATGATTGCTGTGATTGCCATGACCGCAATTAGTGCTAGGAGTACATACAATCGTTCGAGCTTGGAGCGCCACCTGGAAGTCTGCCATTTGGGTTGACGGACTCAAAAGGCTCTTTCTTGAGTCCTTCGAGCTCCATCCACTTAGATCGGTAGGGAAGACCAAGCTCTTCCAGGATGACAAGGACTTTGGATGGATTAGGAACTTGGTCTAAAGACTAAAGTCAGTCATTCGTACACGTGGAGGGCAGCAGTGAAGCACCGACTTCTCCAGAACAGTATGATTGGCTTCATTGTGAAAGAACTGATAGGAGTGGGCGATGGCTGTGATATATTGCTTTGGTTGGCAAGCTTTACTCTCTGGTTGAAGTCAAGCTGACTTTGGGCGGACTGCGTCCGTAAGGTAGGATATTCCCTCAGAGCCCCAGGATCACGAGTCTGAGCCTTCAGGCATCTCACAAGTCCGCGTCATGACGTGTTCACAGTCGCCCCATTTTGTGCCATCCACGCATCCTGGTAGAATTCGTTGATTCATGGATTGTCGGCCATACGTATTTTAATGTATAAATTACCAAGTAATACCTCAGGTCCGCGGCTTCCGCTCCGTAGCTTATCGTGCTTATCTACTCGTCTAGACGCCGCGCCGTTATTTTCACGCCGCAAGGTATCTTGGCACGCTTGGCTCCTCTAATCAGATCCTGTAAGCGCCCACTAGGCTGGAAGGTGGCGTTTTGACACCTACGTCGAAGAATGAAAGGATCCGAGACACCCTCACCACATCAGCTGCATGTCCGCTATTTGCACATTTCTCACTGGCCAACTTGATCCATTACATTTGCGGTGTGCCAGACCCCAGATGGAAATGCTAGTGGTCCGAGGCATCAGGTGTGCAGCTTTTGTGGTTGCCTACTCAGGAAAGCATATACGCTGCGAATCACATCAATCAAGGTGGTTAAACAGAACTTCTGATATTGAGATAAGGTGCGCGTGTGTAAGCAACCTGCAAGTCTTTCATCCAAACACATGCGGGTGAGATCACGCGTTGATTGGTACACGTGTCTATTTCTAGTTTGTGTGGGGGTGTTAGGACTTAACGATCGCGCATCGTTTACTACTGGAAACAAATCTCAGTTTTAGTTGAGTTATCTCAAAAGCGAGGCATCTCTATTGAACCGGAATGAGATCGACACTGGGCTTCAAGGTAAAACAGGGCAGACAAGATTGCATTCAAGGATAGTAAGTATTGAAAGGCTGTGTTCAAAGTTGCTTCTGCAGGGTACTATCAGGGCGCATAAATTACATGATTGTTCTGAAATTGGAAGCGATTACCCCCCCAGTTGCAAATACGGAAGAAAGCTTAGGAAGACCGCTCAGCCAATTATTGAAGCAAATGTGCCCCACTGCAACTTCATCAAGCTGAACAGATGCCGGCATTGTATAGGCGCAGCAAAGATGCGTTCCATAAGCCTAGGCCCAGAGTTGCCTGAAATTGTGTTCGGGAGCGGAAAGCGTCAGTCAATGCCAATACTCGGGAAGAAACCATGAGAGACCCGCCTGGGGTCTCATTCGACATGATCAGCATTAGATTTCCTTGACATTTTCAGCTTGATTTTGTATTTCGAAACCAGTTTTTGTTTACGGGGTAATTTACTCACATTAATTTTCACTTTCTGTCTTACACCTGCAACAGTATCAGGAAAGCTCGACGGGACGTGTCGGCCCCTAGTGCTCAACATACACGACAGCGAATTATCAGGTACGTCTACCGCGCACTGCTCAATCTTACACAAGTTGGCTGTTTATCCCAAAACCAGTAGATCTTTTGCTTGCCCCATGTTGGTAAATCCGACCCGTTCACTGGCTTCATGTTGAAATTCCAAATGATCCTTGCCAGGATAAGACGCATCTCTAAGTAAGCGAGGCTTCTGCCAGGGCAGTTATGGGGACCAAGAGAGAAGGGTTGGAACGCGCCTTTCCGATCGATCATGTAGGTAGACTCAGGAGGCCGTTCAAGCCAGCGCTCGGGTGCGAACACTGTAGGCGATGAAAAATTGCTTGCTGATTGATAGGTCGACCATTGAGGAATGGACACCACTATACCCTCTGGTAAGAAATGACCTGCTACGGTTGCACCCCCTTTCGGCACCTGACGTCTCATCCCATCTGGAATAGTAGGACATAAGCGCAAACCTTCGTGAATCACAGCGTTCAGATATGGTAGTCGGCTGCCAGACGCTCCAGTAATTTCGTCTTCACTTTTAAATGTTAACCGGACCTCGTCCACAAGAGCAGAAAGTTTACTGGGGTCACGCAAGAGATAGTTGGTGATTCCGGTAAGCGCAGTGGTGACCGACTCGCTTCCGGCGACAACAATCAACAATGAGTTGATCTCCACTTCCGGAAGAGACATCTGATGGTCTGGCGATGTTTTTGTTTTTGGAACCATATGTGATATCATGTCCTTGTGCATTGTACCTATCTCCAGGCGTTGCGCGATTTTCTCTTCGGTCGTTTTCCAGATATCCATTAAGTCGGCCATGGCAGACTTAGGTGTAATCATCATAAGGATAGAGTCCAAGGGAGGGTAGAATTTGGTGGCTCCTACGATTAAGGCAATCTTCAATTGTGCTAGGACTTGAATCCATGGATGATATCGCACCTCGTCAAGGCAGCCAAACGAGGATCCCCACAGAAGACCTCCAATGATATCAAATGTAGTATAGTTAAACCATTTCAATATATCTACAACGGTAGGCTCCTCAGAAGTATCATCGATTGTTTGTTGGAGCTTGCGAACGAGTAGATCGATGGAAGCTTTAACGACAGCTTCTTGCTCAGTCGTTGACGAGAACGCAGGAGCAAGCACTTTTCGGAAACGGTTGTGATCGGGCTCGCTAGCAGAGATAAGGTTTTCAGCATCCTTTCCAGGTGGCTTGTCTTTGTATTCGTAGGGCCGTACAAATCCCTTGGTATAGATATCCTTCCACGCTGTCGGGTCTGTGAAAGATAGCTCGTTAGGCCCGACTCGTACGACCTCGCCGTAGTCTTCATGGATGCTCTTGACGCGGTGTAGCAAGTCTCCGCTTATCATCGAGCTGATGAAGGGGAACCGAAACGCCCTCCACAGTAGTGGACCCTTGTGTTTGGCCAATGGGTGGAAGCGCAGGTTGTAAACGATACGGCTGACCCAGTACTAGAACGAGTCAATACGCATCGTAGATGCAGCAAAGGCTGGACAGATGACTTACGATAACATAGCCTAGGAAAAGAACTATAAGAACCTTTGTAGATTCCATAGCTCATACAAGATCCTAGGCCCGCTATAAGTGCTCTTTCGCAGAAGAATTGAGAGGAAACGACGAAAGGCTGAAATCTTCCACGCCACAAACGGTCAGTGGGCAAGAAGTATATGTAGATGGTCCTATCAATGGCACAAGTTGTGAAAGCGAGAATGAGTCGGTGTCTCAAGCAACGAGGCGTGAGAGAACGTGTTAAAGTGATCAGGTCAAGAGAAGGGGTTTAATTTCTCGGGTAGATACCGCCTTCGGAGTTACAGTATCTGCATTCATACATCCACTAGGCTAACCGATAAAAGTTTACAGTGTTCAACGGCTCAACAGCGAATAGATGCTCTCACAATGCTTACACATCCATCATTCGTATCCCGACAATTATCTCTCCATTATAGCTTAGATCTTGGAATCTACCATAAAATTGATTCCTTACGCTCTCGAACATAGATTTTAGCGTCAGGATTCGGGAAAACGAATTCGTGGGCGCTCAGGTTCGCCGGCCTACCTTGTCCCTCCGGCAGCTTCCAATCATAATCCATAATCAGTCTAACGAGTATAATTTTGATCTCCAAGCTGGCGAAGAAGCGGCCAGGACACGAATTCGCACCGTGCCCAAAATTTAATATCTTCTCCTGCGTAGTTGAGAATTGATGCAAGTGGCCCTCACCATCTTGCTGGCGCAGCTTATAGTAGCGAAGCCCGTCAAATACCTCAGGGTTGGGGGTAACGTCTGGATCGTTCTGTATAGCGTTTACAGCCATGCTGACATGAGCACCTTTGGACAGCATAGTGCCGTCGGAGAGCTGATAGTTCTGCATCATGACCCTATGCATGGAAAGTAGGGTAGGTGGATTCCACCGCTGAGACTCTCGCATGAACGAGTCTAATTTTCGTAATCTCGTGAAGGAGGATTTCTGCCATTGCATCCATCCACCATCCTCTTTCATCACTTTTCGTATCTCTTCTCGAATGGGTTCGACGTAATCCGGTCTGGCTATCAAATCATATAGACAGTGCACAGCATTCATCTGCGACGTGTGTATAGACGCAAGAGACATTACTACCTCCAAATGGGCGAGTGACGCTGGGTCACCTTCATCCTCACTCGCGATCTCCATCATCCAGGACATTAGGTTGTTACCGTCAGCAGACGCCTTCTCCACGGTTGTAGCCCTTCGGCGGAGGATCTCGGGAATTAGGAGCTTCTTTGCATCTTTGATATAGCGATGTCCTTTCCAAGTCGTGGGAAGTAACCAACTGAGAAAGTGGTGCGTCCACGGCGGAAACAATTTGAGTACAACCAAGGAAACAAAGACTGAATTCGGCTGTTAGCAAAAGTAAATGCAAGTTTTGCCAGGAGAAATCTGACACACCATTCTCAGTGAACTCTGTCGATATTTCAAGCCATTGCGCATTACGACAGAGAGGATACCCTAGGAAAACCCTCGCACTTATTCTTGAAACAAGCTTAAGTATTGAATGATATGGCTTGATAATTACCCAATCGTCTATAATGTATTATCGACTTGTTTGTGATACAAAAGCTAGATATCAGTGTCACATACCTTGACAGTCGAGTAGCTTCTTTTTTATTGCGTAATTGAGCTCATCTTTCATGAGATCAGTCAAGATGTTCAAGTTCGACGTTAGCTTCAGCTGTAATGTTCGAAAATGAAGATTGTTTCGCAGAATAATGTTCAGCGTTCAAAGCATTTTGCAACAAGAGTCAAGACATCAACTTGTTGACTTGTATTTGCGCTGATAGATTTATGAACAGTACTAGTGTTTCTTCTTCTATCAGCAGTAAAAGCTCTAAGTTCAAAAAGCACGCACTCAGACATATCAACAAAGTATCAAATAAATCAACATCATTTATCTTCGTCACTTTAAAGCTACTTGACGCTTTTCATCATGTTTTCAAGATGTTCACAATGCTGTTAACAAAGTCAATGATGACAAGCAATCAAACATGAATCTGAGTAATGAGATGAATCGACAAATGTTGAATGAAGATTGATGAGTTCAAGCATTTCAAGAACAGTCGAAGAAGATACTTGACATTGACATTGTGAATGAATTGAATCGAAGATTAAATTAAAGCGACAACGTTGCTTGAAAGTGCATTGCATGAAGCGCGATGAATTTAGAAATTTTTTTAAGATTTGAGTTATTGATGTTCAAGACTTGACATCGACTTTGATCATGATCGATGTCAAGCTCATGTTTCTAACAAGATTGAGAATGATGATGTTTCAAATGAAAGCTTTTTAAACATATTCAACTTATTTTGCATCATGATTCTAACAGCTAAATAACATAGAACGAGATTCTTTGAAATCTTTATTATTTAGTGAGTACTTTCTCATCATGTTTCTCGATGAGCGCATTGAGAAAATCTCTATTATTTAGTAGATGCTTTCTCAACATGTAACTCGACAAGCACATTGAAAAAAGATCAGTCAAATTGATAGAGATTTCTCAACTACACTGTCGATAAAGCTGATCACTGCTCTCAGAGCTGAGCATATGAAAGCAGGTAAACTTTGAGACATTAACATTCTCAATCTCATTTACTAGATCAAACCTCGATCTTTTTGAATTATTTCTGAAGCATTGAATTCAGTTAATTCAAAACTACAAACATGTCTTTCAAAGTATGTTGAGTAGTCAGCGTGCATATGTTGATTCGAGCGAGGAAATAATTACTACTAAATGAGCGATAACTCAGCGAAGTGAGTCTCTTCAACTTCATTTACTAGATCAAACCTCAATGTTTTTCAATTATTTTTGAAGCATTGAATTTATTTAATTTAGAGCTACAATCATGTCTTTCAAAGTATGTCAGATAGTCAATGCACATAGATTGATTCAGACAAGAAAAGATGATGACAGACGGAAAATCGATTGATCGACGTATTGAATCTTCTCAATCTCGATTACTAGATCAAACCTCAATATTTTTCAATTATGTTGAAAGCATCGAATTCAGCTAAATCAGAGCTACAGTTAACTCTTTCAAAGTATGTTGAGTAATCAATGTGCATATGTTGATTCGAGCGAAGAAAGAATTACTACGCAGTCAGATTTGTGATATTTCTGTAGAATTAATGATTTAAGAAACGAAATATAATGTTTAATAATATTCAACTTGAGAAGATTGTTTAGCTCAATGATAGAGTCTGTAATTTCATATAGAAATAATAGATTGTTGATTCAAATTCTGTAATAATCATTGATAAATGAAGAGACTTCATTCTTATGAATGAAAATTTCTTCTTTTACTTTTATCAATTATTTTTGAAGCATTGAATTCAGCTAATTCAGAGCTACAATTATGCTTTTCAAAGTATGTCGAGTAGTCAATGTGCATATGTTGATTCGAGCGAAGAAAGAATTGCTATCGAGTGACTCAATCATTCAGCGCAGTGAATCTCTTCAATCTCGATTATCGAGTCAAATCTCGATATTATTCAATTATTTCTGAATCATTGAATTCAGCTAATTCAGAGCTACAATCATGTCTTTCAAAGTATATCGAGTAATCAGCGCGCATATGTTGATTCAAATCGAGAAAGAGTTACTATCAGATGAGCGATCGATCACTCAGAGCATTGAACCTTCTCAATCTCGATTTCTGAGTCAAATCTCAATATTTTTCAAGTATTTTGAAAGCGTTGAATTCAGCTAAATAAGAGTTATCATTATGTCTCTCAAAGTATGTCAGATAGTCAATGCGCATATGTTGATTCAAGCGAAGAAAGATGATGACAGACGAAAATTCGATCAATCAGCGCATTGAATCTTCGCAATCTCATTTACTGAGTCAAATCTTGACATTATTCAATTATTTTGAAAGCAATAAATTCAGCTAACTCAGAATTACAACTATGTCTTTCAAAGTAGATGAGATAATCAGCGCGCATAAATCAATCTGAGTGAGAAAAATAATATGAAATAGGCTTAACATTGATTCTGATCGTGATCAATGTCAAGCTCATGTTTCTAAGCTTTTTAAACATGTTCAACTTATTTTGCATCATAGTTCTAACAGCTAAATAACATAGAACGAGATTCTTTGAAATCTCTATTATTTAGTGAATGCTTTCTCAACATGTAACTCGATGAGCACATTGGGAAAAGAGCAGTCAAATTGATAGAGACTTCTCAACTACACTGTTGATAGAACTGATCACTGCTCTCAGAGCTGAGCATATGAGAGCAGATAGATAGACTGATCGTCAAGTCGAGTTTTCATACCTACTTTTTGACTCGCTCGAGTACTCGATATCAATGTCGTGACTCGACTTGAATACTCAATATCAATCTTGTGACTTGACTCGATATCGATCTCGAGTCGAGTCAGAATTCAAGTTCTCGACTCGACTCATCAAGCAATCGAAAATTCAGAATTCAATAAAAAGAAATACTGATTACTACTAGTAGAAGTTTCTTGAGCAGAGTCAGCATCTTCAGAATTCATGAGAATACTGACTACTACTAATAGAGATTTCTCAAGCATGATTCATAGATAGTGATCAACATCTTCAGAGCTCATGAAATATTGACTACTACTAATAGAGATTTCTCGAGCATGATTCATAGATAGTGATCAACATTTTCAGAGTTCATGAAATATTGACTACTACTGATAGAGGTTTCTCGAGCACTATTGATAATGTACTATTGATAATGCAACAGAGTAATGCAATTGATTAAAGTTTATGCTTGACTACGTAGTAATTACTAAGCTGGAAAAACACGTATCAATAGTAGTCAGTATTTTCGTGAGTTCTGATCAATACTCGTGGGAAAATCTCTATCAGTAGTAGTCAGTATCTTCATGAATCATGAAGATGCAATCGAATCAATTGCATTACTCTATTGCATTATCAGATAGATATTAGTAGTAGTAAATCATATCTTGATGAGTCGAATCAAGAATTCGAATCAATACTCGATATCAACATCATGACTCAACTTGAATACTCGATATCAAAATTCTGACTTGAATCGAGTCTTGACGAGTCGAGAACTCGACTCGATCTCGATGACTTGACTTGACGCGATCAGTCTACAGATAGATCTCAAGGCATCAACATTCTCAATCTTATTTACTAGATCAAATCTCAATATTTTTTAATTATTTTGAAAGCATTTAACTCAGCTAATTCAGAGCTACAATTGTGCTTCTCAAAGTATGTCAAGTAGTCAATGTGCATGAGTTGATTCAAGTGAGAAAAGATGATGACATGCAAGAAATCGATCAATTAGCACATTGAATTTTCTCAATCTCATTTACTGAGTCAAATCTCAATATTTTTCAATTATTTTGAAAGCATTGAATTCAACTAATTCAGAGCTACAATTATGTTTTTCAAAGTATGTGAGATAGTCAGCGCGCATAAATCAATTCAAGCGAAGAAAATTGATAATTTTGATGTTCAAACTGATTCGCGTTAGCAAAACTCTCTAAAATCTCAATGTTCAACATTTTTCTAAAAATGCACTTTAATGTCGTTGAGTTTAATATTATGTTTATGAATACAGTTGACTGAAACGAATAAGACCTGAAATTTTGAAGAAAATCGACTCAGAAAGTAAAATGATTTTCAGTCTAGAAAATTAATGATTTTCAGTTTTCTGCTCTCAGATTCTCGCTTAATTTTCTCATCAAAATTAATGATTTTCTGTCTTGAAAATTATTACTCATATGAGATAGAAATAATTGAAAAAGATTGAGATTTCATCTAGTAAATGAGATTGAAAATGTTGATGTCTTAAAATTTATCTGCTTTCATATGCTCAGCTTTGAGAGCAGTGATCAATTTTATTAACAATGTAGTTGAGAAGTCTTTATCAATTTGACTGATTTTTTTTCAATGCACTTGTTGAGTTACATGTTAAGAAAGCATTTACTAAATAACAAAGATTTTCTCAATGCACTCATCGAGAAACATGATGAGAAAGCATTCACTAAATAATAAAGATTTCAAAGAATCTCATTTTATGTTATTTAGCTGTTAAAATCATGATGCAAAATAAGTTGAACATGTTTAAAAAGCTTTTATTTGAAATGTCATCATTCTTAATCTTGTTAGAAACATGAGCTTGACATCAATTATGATCAAAGTCAATGTCAAGTCTTGAACATCAATAATTCAAATTTTAAAAAAATTTCTAAATTCATTGCACTTCATGCAATGCACTTTCAAGCAACGTTGTCGCTTTAATTTAATCTTTGATTCAATTCATTCACAATGTCAATGTTAAGTATTTTCTTTAATTGTTCTCAAAATGCTTGAACTCATTAATCTTCATTCAACATTCATTGATTCATTTCATTACTCAGATTTATGTTTAATTACTTATCATCATTGACTTTGTTAATAGCATTATGAACATCTTAAAAATATGATGAAAAGCATCAAGTAGCTTTGAAGTGATGAAGATAAACAATGTTAATTCATTTGATACTTTATTAATATGTTTAAGTGCATGCTTTTTGAACGTAGAGCTTTTACTGCTGATAGAAAAAGAAATGATACTGTTCATAAAGCTATCAGCATGAATATAAGTCAATGAATTAATATCTTGACTTTTGTTGCAAAACACTTTAAATATTAGCTTGAAAATTTGACTGAAATTATGAATACAATGTGAAAGCTTCAACTTCTGAAAAGAAGATAATAAAGTAAGTAGCAAAATCTTATTTCATCTGATGTTAATCTTGATAAATGTTTAAATAACATTATTGAGTCAACATTTTGAAACTAGAGAAAAGACTGTGCTCTTCTCGTTATCAAAAAAGCTGTCTTGAGATGAAAGATGATAATTCTTTCTCTTTGTGACATGTTGAGATCTTAAGATTTCTTGATATATCAAAAGTATTTTGATGTTGAAGTCATTTATGAATGTCGATGTTCATTTCTGCAATACTAAGTTAAACTCATTTGTGATATATTTCAGAGCAGCTTAAGTTACTGCTTAAGTGCTCAATGCTTTAGAAAATGCAATGTTCTGTCAAATCATCTTCAATGTATCATCTGTATTTTTCTTACAACTCAGATTATGTCACATTGCTTTGATGACTTTCTTTGAAAGTAGTAGCTTTGAAGTAACAAAGATCAATGATATCAATTCATTTAATACTTTGTTGATATGTTTGAATGCATGCTTTTTGAACATAGAACTTTTACTACTGATAGAAGAAAAAATATTAATACTGTTCATAAAGCTATCAACGTGAATACAAGTTAATGAGTTGATGTTTTGACTTTTGTCACAAAATGCTTTAAATGTAAGCTTGAAAATTTAACTGAAATTATGAATATGATATGAAAGCTTTAATTTCTGAAAAGAAGATTGTTAAAGATCAGCATAAAGCAAGTCATGTGAGTGTCATTTAACTAATAAATAAATGCTAAGAAAGAAAAGTATTTACAGAAAAGAACTCGATTCTTTATATGTATGTTTCTCAGCTCTGTGCTAAACTCGAAAGAATTGATGTCTTACACATATGATGCAGAGTTTCAATGACATCACTACTAACTTGAATGCTCACTAGACTCAATTAGAATGAAACTCAGATCAGAGTTAGAAAGAATAAATGAAGATTAAAATCATAACAGTGATCTCGCTTCAAGAATTGACGAGTGACATGAGAATTAAAATCTTCGTAATTCACATTGAGTGAATTATCGTTGCTCTTAAAATCTTCGTGAGTCACATTGACTTCTTCATTATTGATTTATACAATTGAAGAATCTTGTGTCTCATGCTGCTTATCACTCTGTTCATTCTGTTGACTCTGAAATTACGTCTTATTCATTGAACGATTGCTTAAACTCGTGACTTTTAAAAGCAGAGTATCAAGACTGATCTGATGCAATTTGTATCAACGATTTTTAATGTCATGTAGAGTCTTCTTGCTTTGATCGATAATTCAATGTGTCAGCTGATCATAGAAGACATCAGATAACTCGTAAGAAACATTTCATTGTTGTTGAGTGAAATTGTTGTTTACTAAGTAAGACGTACAACTGTCTTAAGCGACTATCTGACGTTCAGTGAACTGCAAGTGAAAACGAACGATCTTTTTATTTATTAGAATGATGTCTTTGTTTTTCAGTCGCTGAAGCTGTTCATTCAGTTTGAGAATAAATGTATCAGCTGTGTTGTTGAATGAGCTCAGCACTTTGACTTTCTTGCTCAGCTTTAAGAGTAGCATTGTGATAATGACATTCATCAATGTTTTTTCGATTTCAAAGAGTTTCTTGATAAGATCAAAATCATTGAGAAGATTCTGAAAATATTGCATGATCAACATCTGAGACTTATTCAGCTCAATATCTCACTCAGTAAGAGTAGTTAATATATTCAAGTCTTCAAAGAGAATTGATGTGAATTTGATACGAAGATTCTAACTCAGTATAATATCGCGAAAGTGATCGTTGTATTTATAATTTCTCTCGTCAATATGAGCAGAATTAAAAATTCTGATTGTCGCTATTTTGATTCTGTCAAGCTTGTCAGACATGATTACATGAACTGAGATTATGTTTGATGCATCGAAAAGACAATACTGAAGTACTTGTTTATCATCATTCTGTCGCTTATGCTCACGAAGATTGAACGTTGACTTCAACTCAATTGAACTTCAATTTGTCTTAATGAGAAAGTAATGAAGAGCTACGCTCACATCTGTCGTGTTGAAGAAAATAAACAACTTGACAAGAATGATAGTAGTTCATTTGTCATTGTTGATCTGCACTTTAAAGTGATTCTTCAAGTCAAATTGATAGTTAAAACAATTGAAAAGATGCAGCAAATTAACATACTTCTTGTCTGTTCTTGCAAATGTGATAAGTGCACGCAACTTGCAAAGCAATGTTTGAGTCTTCATAATCAGTGCTCGCTGTGTTTTCATCAACTGTAGTCTAGAGAAATCTTCAATAAGTCAACACTTTTTATCATTATAATAAGTGCGTTGATATGATAGATAGATAGTTGAATGATTTTTCTTTGAAGTCACTTGTTCTACTTGAATGATATGCTTGTGATTTTTAAACTGACTGAATCACATGTTGAATGCTGAAAAGTCTCGCTTTATTCTGATGCTACTGTTGAATTTTCAATACTAATTCAGAAATGTATCTCGTTCAATCATCAAAATAAAGATCTTCAGCTTGACTATGCAATCTTCTGACAAATCGAAGATTTCTTTAAGTGTGTTCTTTATATTTTGAAGAACTGATGAACTTTCATGATTCTCAAGCAGAATCAACTAAGTATGAGTTGAGATTGATCTGAAGATAAATTCAAGAAGAGTCATTCATTCATTTCAACGCAGATTCTTGATCTTTGAATCATCAATGTTGTGTATGAAAAACATGAATTTAAAATAAGAAGTGTGTGACAAAGATATGTTTGAATAGTTCATAACAATAACGTCGCGAATGTTAGAATTTGAATGTAAGCGAAAGACTCAGTTATATAAGATGTCGTGAACAGAAAGACAGCTTTTGAATAACAATGATGTGACTTAATGTAATTTAATGTTGAAGCAAATGCTGAATGTTCAGTTTATCAAGATCTTCATCACAATCTTGCAAGTAACATAAAGACTTTCATTTAAAGAATCAAATGCATCAATTACTGATTTGACTACTTCATTGATTTTGAAAACAATCTTAACTCAAAAGATGATAGATCTAATGCTCTGATGTTCAGCTAAATCTTCTTTCTGCGTCATCTTCTCATTATTTGAAATAAAAATAGTGCAATTGTCATTCTCAAGCTTCATTGCTTGAGATGTGTGATACATGATGTTAGTCGTTGCATCTTTATCTATCAATGTTGCTTTGAACTTCTTTTTAAACATCATGATGAGATGTTTATTAAAAGACGTAAAGTAATGATGTAAAATGACATTAAGTTGTTGAATGTGAAGAAGCAATAAGAAGCAGTGAGATTGTAGAATGTACAATGAATAAAATGAGATTGCAAAATGTTGAATTTTAGACTGATGTAAATTTAAACTGAATGATTGATCTTGACAGTTGCAACTTGAATTGAGATTGTTATCTGATTGTAATAAAAGATAGAAAGTGAAATAATGTTGCAGAATGTAAAATTTTAAACTGATGTAAGTTGAAGCTGAAAGATTGATCTTGATGATCACAGCTTGAATTGAGATTGTTATCTGATTGTGATGAAAGATAGAAAGTGAAATAATGTTGCAGAATGTATAATTCTAGACTGATGTGAGTTGAAGCTGAAAGATTAATCTTGATGATTACAGCTTGAATTGAGATTGTTATCTGATTGTGATGAAAAATAGAAAGTAAAATAATGTTGTAAAATGTAAAATTCTAAACTGATATGAGTTGAAGTTGAAAGATTAATCTTGATGATCACAGCTTGAATAGAAAGTGTTATCTGATTGTGATGAAAGATAGAAAGTCTTTAAAATGAGAATGATTCTGATTTAATTGTTATGATGTTTCAAAAGTTGAGTTTCTTAAAAAAGCACACACTTGAATAAAGTGAGCAAGATCTCGTTGATGAATTGTATTTTTCTATTAAATATAATTAAAATGATAAAAGTGTTGATCTCAATTTTGATATGATGATTATCTTTCATTCATAAAACAACAAAGCTGTTATTCATCTTTTATTGAATTCTGCTTATTTAAATTTTATTCTTCACTATATTCAAGTTAATGATATAGAAAAAATGATACAATGAATATTGTTTGCATTTTTATCGCTTATCATGTTTCACTCTGAGACATAAGCAAACAAGCTGCATCATAAACATCTCAGTCACATCTTCATTGATCTGCATATTCTTCATGTTGAGTCTTTCTGTGATGATCATTTGTTGACTTTTATGACTATACTGAGAACGTTCTTCGAGACGAATAAATCAATTCATAGTGAAAATACGATATATATCTTCATAATTCAATCAGAATCTGTCAAGATAGTCAGTCATTTATATCGAATCGAGATTTTCTTTGCTTAGAAAGCATAACTGATCATCTTCTAGCATCATGACGTCTGTTAACAAAATCAGTATCACACTGCAAGTCATAAATCATAATGCTTTCAAGTGAATCTGTTTGTCATTCTCACTGTTGCAATTCATGAGAATGTAATAGCAAGCGCTTTCATAAGAGCATCACGAATTACAATGATTCATTTATTGTCAGTGAGCAAATCAATCATGTAGTTCAATTAAGACATGTTGCATTTACTCATTTGATGATTGCATAACTTTCACATTACTATCAATTGCTTTCTGAATACAGTTATGAAGATAAGTACTTTGTTTGAAGTCTCTTATGAGTAGCATAGCATTAACATCTTGTTGTGAAGATTACATTCAAGCATTTGATGATGCAAATCATAGTTTACATGATTGAAAAATGAGATGATAATTGTCATAGAATCACTGAAATATGATGTCGTTGTTGATTCAACAGCAAAGAAAGTTAAGAAATTTTCTTTGAGTCAAGATGTTAAAGAACGACATTCTCAAATTAAAGCAGATTCAAAGAATCATTATTCAAGTTCATTGAATCTCATGCACTTCAATTTTTCAAACGTATTGCATAATTTCACTTTCTTCTCAATCACTTTTTGCATTACTTGTGACTTAATAGACATCAAATGACACTATCATGAAGATAGTGTTGACTGAACGCATATGAAACATCACGACTAGTGCTAGACAAGCTTTCACTACTCAACATGTTAAAAGATGAAGAAATACTACTTTTGAACTTCATTCATCTTTTGAATCTGTTGAAAAAGCAGTCGTAGAGAGAATATTGAATGTTTCAAAGCAAACAAATAAAACAAAGTCATAAGACAAACAGTCTAATTTGAAAAACATCAAGTATCTTTTTAAAAATACTGTCTTATTTACTGATTTAAACTCATGATTCAAACATAATACAGAGCATTAATTCAAGCAGATCTTGAGTGTTAATGATAACAGTTGAAAGAACAGAATTGATTCTGAAATATATAATGAAGAGACAAATGAAAACATGATTGAGAAGTTTGTAGACTTTCACGACGATGAATTAGATGTATATGATCTGTCTTATGTTGTGAACTGAACAATCGTACTTGATGATAGAAAGATTTCACATGACTCAGATACAAAAGTATTCAATTATGCAAGCGAGTTTGACTTTGAGCTTTGATGTAACGATCAATCTCGTTTGATCTTCGACTGATGTATCAACTAAAACTACATGCATTTTTCGCTTTGCAATCAGACTATTGTTCATTGCTTCAATTAATTAATCGACATGACAGAGATGTTGAAAAGATGTAATGACTGAAGAAATCTAAAGAATATACTGTTTCATTTACAGAATAGTGACAAAAGAGAGTTCATCATCGAATTGATCAGTTCATGAATTCGCAAAGATCTCAGCAATTATATCACAAATGATGAAACTTCTCTTGAGTTCAAAGTATCAAGAAAAGACAGAGAGATACAAGTGTTGAAAGATGAAATCTTAATTATCATTTTGAGTTACTTCTTCTGTGTATCAGCTAACTGATTGCTTTCATTCAGATCAGCGACATCACTTGTGTAAAGCATTTAAAGAACAAACATAAGAAGCATTTGCAGAAAGATGAGTCATACATACTCAATCTTCTTACTCGTTGACGATGTTATCACAAGCAGTGTAAAAACTTCACTTGCATCTGTTATCATCAAGATATAAATCATTCTCATGAAGCAATAAAATTGAAGACGATATGATATTGAGCAACAGCAATCGTGAGAAATGATAAAGATATTGACTGCAACAACTCTTCATTCAGTTTAGTCATTAAACGACTTCATTCATTCTCAAAAGATGAAGATTCATTGATGAAATTGAAGTCTTCATCAAGCAGTCAGTTTATTGCAAACACTGTCTATAGTGCAACATCATCAAGTATGCTTTCATTGAAGTTGATGTATGCAGCAACATCTGATTCGTTAATATGCGCATTGTAATTGAACTCATGATCTAACTATTGACAGTAGCAATAGATGAGTTCAATCAAAATGTATCATCAAATGCATTAAAATTCTTGTCATCACTCAAATAAGCAATCGACGTCACACAAAGAATCATCAGACAAGAGATTCTTTGAAACAAAACTACATCATTTTCAATGTCATCTCATCATCAACAATCATCTTCATTTGTTACTGTCACTTATTTGATTAATGAACTCATCTTTACATTTGTTGATCAGCTAATCTCTTCATTTAAGTTTAAATCTTTAGTCTTTAATACTTAAATCTTCTCAATCTTCATTGTACATCAAATAATGACGACTATAAAATCTAAGCAGCTTCGCACTTATGATAAGCTCAGAAGAAGTGACGATGAGTTTAAGTGCAATTGACATGCTATCAAAGAGTTTCAAATGAAGATGAAGAAGATAAATGCATAGTCATATATCTCTTGAGTTGCTCATCAAGTCATGACAAGAGCGAGATAAATGACGATGACAAGATAAAGTTTGTAAATTCTGAAGATTGCTTCAACTTGAGATATATAGCACTTTAGCAATCATTACTTTCATCTTATAAAAGATTTAGATGATCACATCTTGAGTGACAATAGCTAGATCATGAGAATAGCAATGATATTTATTCAAGTGATTGATTTCGTTTTCTTTATGATTTAGCTAAATATAGTTTACATATCTTAACTATCGAGCTCAAATTGAAGTCAATAACTTCTGAATAAACGTGATTCATTGACTTTGCAATTAACATTTTTCAATTCATCTTGTTACTGACATTTCATGCATAGATAAACAGTCAAGTGTAAAAAATTATTACAATTCATCATTGCTTCGTACAAGTTATATAAAAACACTAATCAAAGACTTACAGATAATGCAGCGCGTATGTTCTTTATGTAAGATGAAGATAAACAACATCAGCGAGCTTGAACATCATCTTCATCACTGTCATGTTCGCTTGCATGATCGATCGCGAAAGATTTTCTGACGAAAGTTATCATCATCATCAGAATCATCATCATGCGATTCGATGCAGCTCATCTGACGTGATCATGAAACTGCAGAATGAGATTCAAACTTGAATGATTCTCATGATGAAAATGTTCAGATGAACATTGAAGATGAAAATCAAGAATATGTGTTAATAGATAATTTTGCAGAAGAGCATATGAACATTGAGATGAATAACGCTGATTTGAATCAGAATATGAAACATATATCATCAAGAATCGAAATGATACAACTTCAGACTGAACTTTTCTTCACATCATCAGCGTTGCAAGTTGAAATCTTCGTCGAGACAACTGATCATGATATCAAAATGACAGTTGACGTGTCAAAGAAAGTATCAGAGTCATTGAGTTTGAATTTTCAAACGATCAAGAACATAAACAACAATTAATACTATTTATTTCAATGCAAAGCAGATTACGCGTTTGCTTACTGACTTCATTAAATAAAGATTATCAAAGACAGTGTTAATTAATTTTTTCAAGACTTGCGCTTATAAGTCTTACATCAACATGTCAGCTTTCATGATGTGAACAAGTGATTGATACTTCTACATCAGATTTTGTATGATATCAAAAACAATGAGTGACATTCTTGAATATTCACAGTTGAATTCAGTTACGAAGAAGTTCAAGAAGAGCAGCACTACATTTTGTATTGCAACATCATCAAGACATTTCGATTCTTGTTGAGTCACTCATCATTTCAAGATGAGCTGATCTACGCACTCGTTTGACATTATAATGTCAACAACTTTCGAGTCTATGACGAGATGCATACTGCTGATTGATGATGAGAAAACCAAAAGAAGCTTTCTGATGATGCTATCGTGATATCACTGTTAATTTTCATCGATAAGACAGTCTTGACTAAGCATTAAAGCAATCTATCTGCATGATTTATATATCTAACGATAGAAAATCTAAATCGATGCACAAGACATGCTCAAAAACGATCAAGATTGATTCTTCTGAAATTTCTTCTCATAGTTGACAATGATAACAACGATATCAAGTCAAAAATTTGACACATGATGTTATCAATCATACTCAAGCGTACGTTAAACATGTATCATCATGCATTAATACATGATCTCACATGTAACAATTATTCAAGTTATGTTCAGAAACGACATTTTTATTCTTTGCATGAACAATAAAATAAAACAATGTTATTCAATAATCATTGAGTTCATGATGAACTATGAGAAACAAGTATTAATCACAGACATCAAGATAAATCAACAATGCTTTATCTGTCAAGTATCATCTCATGAGCGCAAAAATTTAGATAAGACATGATCAATTCAAACGCATGTGTTCACTAAAAATCAACAGAGACAACAAAGAAAGAACAATATAATTGAGAATGACTCTGCTTGAATACATTCAGTGAAAAACTTTGCATGATTACATATGTTTATCAATATTCACAAAACAATGATGATAAACATGTTACATCAACTACTTAAGAGAATCATCTCGTATCTGATGTTATGACTCAGTCAAATCATCAACGAAAATGTTTGTACAAGTCAAAGAAGAAAAGAAATCAAATTAGCTTTAAACGATGCATCAGAAACAGCTCAGCTGAATCAAAGATTTCGCATCATTTCATTATTTAAAGACATGAAGAGATTTGTCAAGTACAATATGATTAAGCAATGAACTGATGCAAATTAAAAGTCAATTGTATGTTAATTTATATCAGTCATCACATTGCTTCTGATCACAAAAGCATTTGCAGTGATAGACTTCATGATACTTGCTCAGTATCATTTACATGATGAAAAAACTATTTGATATCTTGAACATGCGCTTTTTTAATTGAACAAGCTAAAGAATGTTTTTCGTCATTTGCAATCTGAGCATTCAGATACAGACGTTGATCATTTCAACATTTCAAAACTACATGCAATAATACATTATGCAAGTCAGATTCAAAAATATGATAGTGCTGATAATTTCAATACAAAGCACAGTGAGATTGCATACAAGCATTTAATAAAGATCTTTTTCAGTTGCATCAACAAATGAGAAATGTTTCAAAGACAGTTATTGCATCACAATACTTGACATCTGAATCTTCTTGCAATGAAAGATATTCTTCTTTACAGAGATACAAGACAAAGTAAAATCAACAAGCATGCATTGACTGCTATAATAATATGATTCAGTTGTGTCTTTAATCTTCATAAAATTCAAGACACACTCATTTGCAAACAATGCAATCAAATACAAGAGACAAAACTCAATTCAAAGTTATAATGTCATGCATTGATTTTAGTTAAAATTCTGAACATAAAGAAGCTTCTTGATGCGTTGACAGTCTTCATGCACAAGTGTTGCAACATAGTCGATAAGAAAGTCGTATCAGATAAAGAGTTAAATAAAAAGAAAAAAGACTTGATTTGAGTGAAATCATACTACGTAAGCGTTTATGAGTCACTTCAATGCTGAAAACAAGACGAAAAAGACATCGATGACTTAAAGAATCTTGTCAGTGATAAAGTATACTGCTCATTGAACTGACAGAAAAAGAAGAAAGTTTGAAGACGTGACTAGATCTGTCATCAAGTTCGAGTTGCTCAACTCAACTTAAGTTGAGTTTCAGAGTTAAGTTAAGTTGAGAAAAGTCAATTTAACTCGATCGAGTTGAGTCAGACTCTCAACTCAACTCGATCAACTTGATGAGTTAACTCAAACTCAATGATATGTTTAAACATTTTACTTATTTGAAATAAGTACTAGTAGAATAAAATTATGAAATTTTAAAATGTGTATGTATGAATGATCTTTATTTACATGTCAAAAAGAAATTTATATGTATGTAGAGAAATGTTTTTGACTTCTCTATTATTGATTCAGATCTCAGTCACTGTCTTAAACTAAACTGCTTGAAAAATGCGTAAGCAATTTCATGAAAAGAGTAGATTGCAAAATGAATTGCAAAATGAATTGCAAAACTATTTACATGAGCTTTTTATTGATGTTTTTTTGTATTCTTTGCTCAGACAATGCATTCGATTTAGCTTTACTCTTAAATGATGATTTCTTCTTGAAATTAGTCATTTCAAAGCTACGTTTACGTGTTGAAACAGAACTCAACTTCAAAGAAAAAGTTATTTTGCGCTGTTCTTTTTTCACTGTTAAAGATGATGACTTAGACTCTTCATTCAATTTAGAGACTGCAATGAATTTCATCAAATTTCTTTGATTCACAATCTTTTGTAATAATTGATCATCTTTCTTCAATTTATTTCTCTCAGTCAAGTATGATGTAACTTGATCAAAATGAGCAGACGCTGAAAATTGAGCATTCAAAAGTGAAGTTGTTGTAGATTTTGCTGTATTGAGTAACGTAGACAATGTGAATTCTTCGAAGTTTAAGAATCTAGATTGCGAAAATGTTATGAAAAGATCAACATCAATTGAATCATCATTCTTCAGTTCTGATATTGTTAATTAAATGTTTAATGATGAAAAGTATAACATTACTTATCATGCTCATTATCATCAACATCATCATCTGATGCATCGCTGATATACTTTAAATCTTCATTAATGTCAATGATGAAGATTAAATCTTTGTTCTTTTCTTGTTTCTATGCATCAAAAGCTCTTTTCTTTTTGATAAGCTCATGAGACTTGAACTCTGATTTCAACTTCAGAGCATTCACATGCTTAATCATCATGATATTCAATATGATGTTGACAACAAGAGAGCTGTGTTGCGAGCGTGCACTTCGAGTTAGCCTAACATAAATCATGTTAGACTATCATAGACTAGTATAAAGCTGATGTTGACACGCTAGCGGCCTAGCGTGCCTTCGTGAGTAAAACTCACGACGTGTTTCATCTTTCTTCTTCTTTAGCTTTGAACTTCTAGTTAGAATACACTCATATGATTCGCTCTATGCAGACTCATAACATTAGTTCAAAGCTCATTAACCTTGCTATCGATGTGTAGACGATACAAAAACAAGCTACACAATCAACTCAATCAGAAGTTGAATTCAGAAATTTTGACAGAGAAATCAGAACTTGAGCTCAGAAAGCTCGATAGAAATCAGAAATTTCTAAAGAATCTTGATTCAAAACCAGAAATTTCGGTAGAATCAGAATCAAAGAACACGAACGCGTTGCTCTTGATTAACTCTTTATTGAACTCATCATCAGAAATCAGAAAGTTCGATAGAGTACTAGTCGTTGCTCGAACTCAGAAAGTTTGATAGAGTAACATCAGAATCTCGATCAGCAATTTTCTACTCATATCATGACTAGAAGCTCAGAATCAGCGAGCATTGCTCGCTACGAACTTCGAAATGCTAGAAGAAAATCACTTCTATCACAGAATCGAGCAGCATCAGAAGAAGAAGACACGAATGCGTCGTCGAATACAGAAGAAGAGAACACAAACGCGTTGCTTTTTGATCACGAAATGATCAAGATCAGCATCAGCACTGAACTGAATGCTTGAATAAGCACTCATGAAGCAAACGACATCGTTGTCTTTATCAAGTACATTTGTCAACAGCACGACATCGAAATCAAGATTCACAATGACATGATTCAGATGTTAGAAGATGTCAACGAGACAAACATCACATTGAAGATTACGCAGACGCGTCTGCAGAAAGAGAATAGAAACAAGAACGTGATTATACGTCATTTAGAAGCTGCATCAAGTCAACAAGATACTTCGACTTCTGAAGATTGATCTTCGAAGTCGATCAAGTTACTCAATTCATCTCTGTTCGAAGATTCGACGCAGAATGTAAACAATTGACTGTTTCGAATACAAAACAAGCTGAAGACAAACAAGAATCATTTTTCTATCGAAGAGTTGAAGATTGCATACATCGAAAGTCGAGTCAGTGAAGCTGCGATCAAACATATTGCATCTCGAATGAGAGACACGTCTCTGAACTCATTTCTAGAAGTCAAAGAAGTACTGTCGATCAAAAATAAAATGTACGACGATCTCAATCATTATCACACGATTCAACGACAGTATTTGAAGCTGTATCAGAACAAAATCTCATTTCATGAATTTTGAATGAAATTTCAGAGACTTAGTGCAAAACTAAAATACAATAATGAAACTCTACTAGATGATTTTCAGCATAAGATTAGCTCAGATCTTCAGCGAGTCACAATCAATGAACAAACTATGAATTTGAATGAATTTGTCAACATCTGCATGCAAGTCAACTTTCAATTGACGAAATTGAATGCTTGATTAGCTCTCAAGACATCAACGACTCAAGTCGCTCGCTTTATCACTGACATCTTGACAACAATCACTACTGCGATCTCAGCTTCAATCTCTGCATGAAAGAAACTCAGAATATCAAAGATTGACTATGTTAGAAAGAAGTTGTTTAAAAAAGAACTTTGCTTCAAATGCAAGAAGTCAGAACATAGAGCACATGACTGTCTTGAATCAGCTCAGATGCACGAAATCGCAGCGAATTTGAAAAACGATCTGTCTTCGTCAAAGTAGTGACTGAGAGCAATATACTCATATTTTGTTTCATCAGCATGTCTGATGATTCATTTGATTTCAAGTCGTTCACTGTTGACATCATCTTGAGTAGTCTAGAAAAGATATTTAGATCTCTCACTCTGATAGATACTGAAGTCACTGACATGACTTTCATTGATGAATCTTTGATGTCAGAGCTATGTGAACGCTTTGATATTCAGTCAATATTGCTGTCAAAATCAAAGTTGATTTGATTGTATGATGAAATCTCTGATTGAAAGTTAATTACATACGCTCTGTATATATCAATCATGATACAAGAACACAAGAATGAAATGATGTCTTTATTGATAACTCATCTAGATCAGCACAAGATAATCATTGAAAATCTTTGATTGAAAAGAAATCAAATTTTGATAAATTCTGCAAATGATTGATTAATATCATCATTGAAGATTTGAACATTGAAATCTGTTGTTTCAAAAGTAAGCAGTCAATCAGCATTTCACAAATTTGAGTCAAGCGAGATTTGCAAAATGAAACGAAAGAACTTGAACTTGATGATTACGTTGACAATTATCTTGAAGTGATTCACGAATTTGAAACTAGTGAATCAGTTCATTGAATCTGTTCAATTCATTGAATTTGTATTCATATGAAAGCAAAGCATTCAAGTTGATTCTGATCAACTTCGTCTCTTTCAATCAATTGAGAAAAAAAGACTCGTCAATATTGTCATGATTGAAGTCGCTGCATATCAAACTCTAGTCAAGAATAAGAAGATCAAGATCTTCTTCTTGATCATTAATGAAATCAACAAAGCGCTTAGCTCGATTGAAGATTTCACGAAACTGAATGAAATGATCTCTGTCATGTCATTAGATGAACTGAAGAAGAAGCTTTCAATAGTTTATCACGACTTTCTGAACGTTTTTGATAGAGAAAAGACAACACAGTTGCTCTTGCATTGATCATACAATCATAAGATTGAATTAAAAGAAGAGAATCAACTTTCTAGAAGTTGATTGTACTTTATGTCAAGTCACAAGCTACAGAAGATCAAAGAGTATTTAGAAGAGAATTTGAAGAAGAAGTTCATCACACTCAGCAAAGCTTCTTTTGCTTCGTCAATACTATTTGTCGAAAAGAAAAATGATAGTCTTTGCTTTTGCGTGAACTATCGAAAACTGAATGCTCTGATCAAAAGAAATCGTTATTCAATACTCTTGATAAACGAAGTACTAGCTTGAATTCAAGACAGTAAGTATTTGACTTGACTCAACATAATCATCGCGTTCAATAAACTGTGCATGAGTTCAGAAAGCGAGAATTTAACTACTTTTGTTACTTTCTTTGATGTTTACAAGTATAGAGTAATGCTCTTTGAATTGACTAATGAATCTGCGTCTTTTCAGCACTATATCAACGATGTGTTGTTCGAATGTCTGCATAAATTCTGTTAAACATACTTGAATGATATTCTCATTTACAGTAAGACATTGAAAGAACATAGAACTCACGTGAAAGAAGTGCTAGACAAGCTTCGTGAAGTTGATCTACAGATAGACATAGACAAGTGTGAATTCAAGATTCAGAAAATCTCGTTTCTTGAATTATTAAAATTCATCAATGATCTATGAATAAACTCTTGAAAAGTAGATGTGATTCGAGACTGAAAAGTGTCGCGATCATTGACTTATGTTCAGATCTTCATTGACTTCTGCAATTTCTATCGATGATTCATAAAGAACTTCTCAAAGATTGTTCAATTTATGATAAAGCTGATTCGTAAAGATCATTCATTTGAATGAACAAAGATCTGTCAGACGATCTTTGAGAAACTGAAGCAACAGATGATGACAGCTTTTGTTCTGAAGCATTTTGATTCAATCAGAGAAGTCATTCTGAAAACGAACTTTTCAAACTATGTCAACGACGAAGTATTGTCTCAATATGACGATGAAGACATTCTACATTGAATGATCTTTATAGCAAGAACATGATTTCTGCAGAATGCAACTACGAGATCTATGACAAAGAGCTTTTGACTATTATTTGATGCTTGAAGCATTGACGCTTCAAATTGAAATGTACTGATATTTCAATCAAGATCTTCATCGATCATCTGAATTTGAAGTACTTCATGATCATTAAGAAACTGATCAGATGACAGACTAAATGAGTCGAGAAGTTATTTGAATATAACTTCAAGATCATATATCAGTCAGAAAAACAGAATCTGAAAGCTGACGCGCTGATCAGAATGTCAGACGTCAAGTCAGTTGAAGCAAATAATGATTGAAAGCTATATCAGCATCAGATGCTATTGTCAGAAGGCAAATTTAAACTGCAGTCAATGAAAGCTGATCAAGAAGATGATCAGAAAGCTGATCAAGATCTGACTCAGATCTTGCTCAAATCTGACTCAGAATCTGACTCAGATTCGAAACTTAAATCAAAAGTTAATCAAAATTCGATTGAAGAGATAGTTTCTATTCAGAATCAAATTATAGCAGAAAATCGAACGAATCAACAATGTATCAATATTCAAACAATCATAGAACAAAACAGAAGAACTTGTCAAGATATGAGTCTAGACAATTGCAGAGTACTGAACGAAGTACTCTGAAAGAATGATAGACTGTGAGTTTCTCAGTCAATGATTATTCAATTAATAAGAAAAGCACATGATCTTTCGATCAGTGAACACTCTGACATGAATCAAACGTTGAACTTGCTGAGACAATCATATTGCTGATCGAAGATAAAAACAACGATCAAGCGCTACATTCAAAACTGTTACGTTTATCGTAGATCAAAAGCATCAAGAGATTGAATCAATGAACTGCTGAAGTCATTGCTCATACTTGAGTAGCAATGACAGAACATATCATTAGACTTCATTATCAATCTATCAGAAAGTGATGAAAACAACGTGATTCTGACAGTCATAGATCGATTGTCTAAGAAACGACATTATATATCGTGTTGATCAGATGACGAAGAAATCTTTGCAGAATAAACAGTCAAGCTACTGTTGATATGAGTCTTCAGAACCCATGAGCTATCAAGATCAATAATGTTCGATAGAGATTCATAATTCATATTGATTGTCTGAAAGTCTTTATGTCTGAGACTCAACATTAAGATGAAACTATTCATCAACTATCACTCACAGATCGACGATTAAATGAAAAGAGCAAATCAGAATGTAGAACGATATCTACGAAGCTATTGCTTGTACATGCAAGATGATTGATTCATCTGACTATCTATGACTGAATTCGTCGATAACAATGCTATTTCGTCGTCAATTGAACAATCAGCGTTCTTTCTGAATAAGAGCTTTCACTCTCATATGAGCTTCGATTCGAATTCAACTGAATATGAGATCACTCAAGCTAGAATTCAAGCGAGCAAAGCAGAGAATTTATTCAAATACATGAAATGATTATTAGCGTTGATCAAGCAGACATTAGCAAGAGTCAGAATCACAATGAAGAAACAGACTGATAAGCATTGAAAGAAAATGATTTACAAGATAGATGACATAATGTTTCTGAATTCTAGAAACATTATGATCGCAAGATCAACAAAGAAGCTAAATGATAAGATGCTAGAATCTTTCAAGATTTTGACTGAGATCAAACATGCATATCGATTGAAACTGTCATCGACAATGAAAATTCATTCAGAGTTCGCTTCGAATTTACTACGACTGAATTCAAAAGATCTTCTGAAAAAACAATGAAATGAGTCGTCTGATTCTATAGTGATAGATGATGAAGACGAATGAGAAGTGAAGAACATACTGAACTTCAGACACTACAGAAGACAACTGCAATATCGTGTCAATTGAAAAAACTATGACGTCAATCTACATTGATACAATGTCGATAAAAATGAGTTTGAAGACTGCTTGAAGATCATAAATGACTTTCATCAAAAGTATTTGAACAAGTCAAGTTAGAAATCAACTCAACAAGAATTGATCAATCGAACTGCAGTAATGAGAACATTGCTAGATGAAGAGAAGAAATAATGTTGCGAGCATGCATCTCTGTTATCTCTGATTAGTCTGATTAGTCTAACATAGACTAGTATAAAGCTGTGAGTAGAACTGTTGTTGACACGCTAACGACTTAGCGTGTCTTCATGAGTAAAACTCACGTTGTGTTGCATCTTCTTTCTACTTCAGCTTTGAACTTCTAGTTAGAATACACTCATATGATTCGCTCTATGCAGACTCATAACAGTTATATGATTGAAGTCACTTCACTTCAATGATGAAAACTGAGAAAGCTTTTTAAATAGCTGACTTTCAATTCTAGCTCATTTTGCAAAGCATCATATCGATTTGAATGCTTCGCTTAACTTATGCATTTGTGATCTGAAGTGTGCGCATTTCATTTGTTGAATGATCTTGTTTTTATAATCATTGTGCTTCAGATATTCATTTCACACTTCTAATGTGTTTTGCGTTTTTCATATGATTTGCAGTCGTCTTGATTTCATTACTACTTCAAAGCAGTCTTGATTTCAAAAGTCTTTTGCTCAATTTAATGACTTTGCTCAGAGAGTAAATTTCTTGATGATCTTCTGTAGCACTTTGATAATCTTGCAAACTCTGTCATTCATCATAGTCTTGTCATCTAGAGAGTGTTTCAAAGATAGATGTATTTGCAGATAAACACTCAATGCTTCTGTATTCATTTTTTTTCAGAGTCATCAAGTCAAGAATTGCACTGAGATTGTTTGTAAACATAGCTCTGTGATGATTGAAAGATGATTCAATCTCTGATGTAGATTGATTCGTATCTTGCACTTGCGTGTCATGAACTGTATTTTTTCGCTGCTAAAAACTAGATCAATCATTGTAAATTGATTGTGAGCTTCGTGAGTAATAATGTCTGATTTCAGCAATAATTTCAGTCTTACGTTTGTAATGACGTTTAGCAGAGTATCAATCGTTGTATGACGAGTGAAGCATCTTCATCTTTCTCAATGAGAATGATGTAGATTGAAATCTTCTATGATCAATTGTTTGTAATCATTCTTGAGTAGTTCATTCAAACAAGAAATGATTGAAGATTTCTCTGTAAATGTAGTAAACAGTGAGCATAAATTGTAAACGTTTAGAAGTCTTAACGTCTGCGTTTCATTATCTGCGTTGCAAGTTAATATTCTGATTGAGCAAATGTTTGACTCAGCTGTTTCTACTATTCATTGATCAAGTCTTAAATATTTATTAATGTATATGCATGTTCTTGATTGAGATGACGAGTTTTTCATTAAATGAAAGAAGTTGTGTGCTGAGCTAAATGACTGTGAATCATTGTTGTTGTGATCTTGCTTCTGTATAACTACTATATCGAATTCGCGAACTTCTTTGTCAATTAGAAATGATTCTTAAATTCTTAATGATTTTTTGATGTTGTACTGTAGAATTTGTAGAAAAGACTGTTTTATCACAAAGTTATTCATAACTGTTGTTGATTTTGTGATGAGAAGACTCTTTGTATGCTTTCGATCATCGATGATCTTTCTCACTTTCTGATTAAACGTTTCTGAATCTGCTCAGATGTTGTCTCGTTTGAGTCGCTACTTACGTAAGAGAAAAGATTGACTCGTCTCTTCTTGATCTTTACTATCTGTCAAGCTGATTCATCAGCGATTCAACTGCGTATTTTCAGCATGACTGTTGCTGAGCTTGAGAAGTTCGTTGAATCGAAAGAATTCATTGAATTTAAAGAGTTCAGAAACAGCGAGAAGAATGTGCAATTGTATTTAAACATCTCAGAGTATTTGAACAATCTGTTTCTATAGATTTTGAACGCTTGTTTCATCTGCTGTTGTCACTTGAGACAGATGCATCTTCAGAGTTCATGATTTTCGTTGCAGTTGACGCAACGTCTTTTATTCAAAGACATCACACACTTCTTTATATGATGCTTGTCTGCGCACTTTTCGCAACGCTGATTCTTTCTGCAGAACTTAGTCATGTGATCAAATTCATGACATCTGAAACACTGTGTGATGCAACAGTTCTTTTCAAATAGCTTGCATGCACATTCTTGATATGAGTTCAGCATGCTCACGTTCATTAGTCAATTCATCATCGCTTCGATCGTGATCTTTACAATGAGCGATGAATAAATCTTTTCACTATCTGTTATATTCTTGAGTCAGACTATTCTTAGAACTTTCAGATTTTCATGAAGTCTCGCGTTATCTTTTATCAATCTTTCAATGATCTTTTTCTGATTATTCATGTCTATTGTAGTGCATACTTCATATGTCAGCATTACGAAGATTCAACGTGTTACGTGTGTCGAACTTGCGATTTCTTTTGCTCATGTCTGAGTCTTTTTCAGATTTGCTTAAGCATCTGAGTTAACTGCGTGAAGAAAAATGTCATTGCTACTCAGCTTGCGAAGCAACATGATTAGATTTCTTTGATCTGTTAACACGTCTGCAATTCTTTATAGAATTTGTTCAATCAACTTCTTCTGTATCTCTTTTATTTCTCTTCTGTTCATTATCTTAATCATGACTTCTCATTTCTTGCAAAGCGACGACAGATCATTTCTGAATCATTGCTTCTTTGTCACTATTTCTTCTCTTATCACGTTCGCTCATGACGTGATTTTCGTTGAAAGACGTGTGCTTCTCTGTATATGCAACTGCTTGTTGAGCAGTTAAACTGATGTCTTCAGTTTCTGTACATTCTTCACGATGAACGCGTTCTGATTCATGTGATGTTTTTCTTCTGAGTCGAGTTGAAGACATTGAATCAGCTTTAATGCTATCTCTTTTCATGAATGATCTTTGCTTTTCTCTTTCTTTAATGTTGATATCTTTATTAGTATGTTAATAATGTTAGCAACGTTCTTTTCATCATTGTGTGAGCATTTCGATCTTGCATCTCTGTTTTCTTGCAATGAATCAACGTCGCTTACAATCGTCTTTGAATCAGCACTGCTGCGATTCATGCAATTCATCATCATTCAATCATCTTCTAGATTCACTCTGTCTTGTTTATAATGCTCTTTTTCAAAATTTGTGATGCATGCGTTGTGATTGTTTTTTTCATATTAAGCACATTAAGAAAATACATTTATATGAACATGAATTATTAAAAAAGAGAAGTAATATTATGATTATGATTTAATTTAACTTTAGCATGTTGATTGCATATTAATTAAAACTTACTCAGTCTCAGTCTCAATCTTGATTAACTCAATTGAATTTAATGAGTATTTGAGCTAAAAATGATATCATTGAGTTCTGCATCATCTGTGTAAGATATCAATTCTTTCAAGTTTAGCACAAAGATTAAAAATACACATATAAGTTGTGAGTTCTTTTCTGTAGATACTTTTCTTTCTTAGCATTTATTTACTAGTTAAATGACATTTATATGACTCACTTTATGCTGACTTTTAACAACATGTACTCTGAGTTCATATTTGCAGCTGAAGTTAATCATATTACTGACTTTGTCATTTCTATTTTCTCAATGATGAGCAGCAATGATATACTCTTTTTTATCTGCTATAGAAATATTAAATTTCAATGATTTTAATTTCTTCAACTTATCAGAAAGAATTATTCAGAGATCTTTGACTTTCAAAACATTGATTATATTTTTCTTTCATAATTTATAATTTTCACTTCTTTTTAGCTTAGAAATTTAATAAATATTTGAATCTTTCATTGTTGTATAATGATTGAGATATGAAAATAGAAATTTAATCAAAAGGAAAAATTTCGTCTTTTGATGACAGCAAGTTCAATGCTTCTGCTCTTTGTTATTTGTGCAATAGTAATAATAGCGCTAATTTGAACTTATAATTTCTTGATATACAAGAACATAAGAATAAATAAACATGTAAATATATTGACTGAACTATCTAGTAGATAGAACATATGAAGAAAGAAAGAAGTGAAAGAAAGATTAAATATTGCTAGCGTCAAGTTGACTTCAATTGAAGCGAAAATAACTAATCATCGAGATATATATATGTGTCTACGTATGTACATACATACCTCGTTTTCAACAGCTTCTACATGTTTTATTTCACACTTAAGATTGTTATCATTTGAATAGACAGAAGATTTCATGTATTGAATGAAAGCAAAGAATCTGATGATTACTTCAACAACGTTGCATTTATAAATGATGATTTGAATCTTTTAATTTTTGAGTTCTTGAATGAGCTTTTGTGCATGTTTGAATTCATTGTCAGATCTGAATATAAAACATAAATGACGTGTCTCAAGATCTACAAGAAGATGTGTCAGACTTCAATCTATTTCATCTAATTCTTCTACTAATAGATAAATGATTCTTTCAATCAGTTTAAGCGAGTTAATGATATGATACAGCACTGACATCATGACTGTCTTCGCTCATGTTAAAACGATCTTTTCTCGATGTTTGTCTGTTTGCAGTAATTGAAATGCGTTTTTCGACTTCTGAGATTAAATACACGTTTATGAGAGAGACAGACTTAATGATCTTGCGACGTAAATAATCGAATGTGCTGTTTATGATTTCAGTCATCAGACTGAATTTTCAATCATGATGTGCTTCAAGTTGAAGAACGTGAAGTTAACGTCTTAAAGAAAAGAACGCATTTCAAGATCAGTATTACTGAGAATGTCTTTCATGTCAATTTCAATAAAGAATTTAAAAGCTGCGATTTAATTTCAATTCTGTTGAAGTGTCTCTTCTGATAAGAAATTGATGAAATCTGTGCTGTAACACTGATTTTCTTCAACGACATGACAGCGTTAATCTCAATTAGCTGCTGAAAATTTCAAACAGAAATCACTACTGAATGTGTAATGATTAAGTTTGATACTGACAATTTCAAGACGCAAAACCTGATCATCATCTCTTGCATTGATGTAAATGTAAAAAAACGCTAGCATGATAAATTGCAATGTCATCGACTAATGATCTTAGATTGCATTGAATAAAATTAACTTCAAAGTGTAAAATGAAAGTCAATCAATATTCTGTAATCTTCAAAAGATTCTTTCTCAACGTATTAAAGACAAGTTGTTAGCAACTGTTTCTGCTTCGATACTGTCATAAGCGCATGATTTGTTTGACTGCTGATTATCAATGAGATGAGATTCTTATGATAAGATGATCAATACTTCTTGAGATTGAAAGCATATAAAGACAATTTGTTATGAGTTCGCATAGAGCGAATCATATGAGTGTATTTTAACTAGAAGTTCAAAGCTGAAGTAGAAAGAAAATGCAACACGACGTGAGTTTTACTTACGAAGACATGCTAGATCGCTAGCGTGTCAACAACAGCTCTACTCACAGCTCTATACTAGTTTATGTTAGATTAATCAGACTAATTAGAAGTAACAGAGATGCATGCTCATAACATTACTCTCTCTCTTCATTTAGCAATGTTCTCATTGCTGCAGTTCAATCAATTGATTCTTGTTGAGTCAATTTCTAACTTGACTTGTTCAAATACTTCTGATGAAAGTCATTTATGATTTTCAAGCAGTCTTTAAACTCATTTTCATCGACATTGTATCAATGTAGATCAACGTCATAGTCTTTTTAATTAACATGATATTGCAGTCATCTTCTGTAGTGTCTGAAGTTCAGTATGTTTTTCACTTTTCATTCATCTTCATCATAAATCACTATAAAATCAGATGACTCATTTCATTGTTTTTTCAAAAAGTCTTTTGAATTTAATCGTAGTAGATTCAAGATGAACTTTGAATGAATCTTCATTGTCAATGACAGTTTCAATCAATATGCATGTTCGATCTCAGTCAGAATCTTAAAAGATTCTAGCATCTTATCATTCAGCTTCTTTGATGATCTTGTGATCATAATGTTTCTAGAATTCAGAAACATCATGTCATCTATCTTGTAAAACATTTTCTTTCAATGCTTGTCAATCTATTTCTTCATTGTGACTTTGACTCTTGCTAATGTCTGCTTAATCAACGTTAATGATCATTTCATGTGTTTAAATATATTCTCTGCTTTGCTAACTTGAATTTTAGCTCAAATGATTTCATATTCAGTTGAATTCAAATTGAAGCTCATATGAAAGTGAAAGCTTTTATTCAGAAAGAACGCTGATTGTTCAATTGATGATGAAATAGCATTGTTATCAACGAATTCAGTCATAAATAGTCAGATGAATCAGTCATCTTGCATGTACAAGCAATAACTTCGTAGATATCATTCTACATTTTGATTCACTCTTTTCATTTGATCATTGATTTGTGAGTGATAGTCAATGAATAGTTTCATCTTAATGTTGAGTCTCAGACACAAAAACTTTCAGACAATTGATACGAATTGCAAATCTCTATTGAACACTATTGATCTTGATAACTCATGAGTTCTCAAGATTCATATCAGCAGCAGCTTAACTGTTTATTCAGCGAAAGTTTCTTCGTCATCTGATCAACAAAGTATATAGTGACGTTCTTTAGACAATCGATCTATCACTGTCAGAATCGCGTTACTTTCATCACTTTTCAATAAATTAATAATGAAATTCAATAATATGTCTTGTCATCATTGTTCAGATATAAACAATGACTTCAATAGTTCATTGATTCGATCTCTTGATGCTTTTGATCTACAACAAACGTAACAGTTTTGAATATAGCGTTTGATTATCATTCTCATCTTCAATCAGCAATATGATTGTCTTAACAAGTTTAACGTTCAATTTATGTCAGAATGATTATTGATCAAAAGATCATATGCTTTTCTTATCAATTGAGTGATCATTGACTGAGAAACTCACAATCTATCATTCTTTCAAAGTACTTCGTTCAGTACTTTGCAATTGTCTAGACTCATATCTTGACAAGTTCTTTTGTACTGTTCTATGACTGTTTGAATATCAATATATTGTTGATTCGTTTAATTTTCGACTATAATTCAATTTTGAATAGAAATCATCTCTTTGATTGAATCTTCATTAACTTTCGATTTCTGTTTTGAATCTGAGTCAAATATGAGCAAAATCTGAGTCAGATCTTGATTATCTTCTATTGATTGCAGTTCAAATGTGCTTGCTGATAATAGCATCTGATGCTGATATAGTTTTCAATCATCATTTGATTCAACTGACTTGACGTTTGACATTCTGATCAGCACGTCTGCTTTCAGATTCTGCTTTTCTGATTGATATATGATCTTGAAGTTATGTTTAAATAACTTCTCAGCTCATTTAGTCTGTCATCTGATCAGTTTCTTGATAATCATGAAGTACTTCAAATTCAGATGATCAATGAAGATCTTGATCAAAATATCAGTACATTTCAATTCAAAGCATCAATGCTTCAAGCATTGAATAATAGTCAAAAACTCTTTGTCGTAGATCTCGTAGTTGCATTCTGCAGAAATCATGTTCTTGCTATAAAAGATCATTGAATGTAGAATGTCTTCATCATCATATTGAGACAATACTTCGTCGTTGACATAGTTCAAGAAGTTTATTTTCAAAATAACTTCTCTGATTGAATCAAAATGCTTCAGAATGAGAGCTGTTGTCATCTGTTGCTTCAATTTCTCAAAGATCATCTAACAGATCTCTATTCATTCAAATGAATGATCTTTTTGAATCAGCTTTATTATAAATCGAATAATTTTTGAGAAGTTCTTTTTGAATTGTCGATAGAAATTGCAGAAGTCAATGAAGATTTGTACATGAGTCAACAATCGAGACACTTTTCAGCTTCAAATCACATCTACTTTTCAAAAATTCATTTGTAAATCATTGATGAATATCAGTAGTTTTAGAAACAAGATCTTCTGAATCTTGAATTCGCACTTTTCAATGTTTATTTGCAGATCGACTTCACGAAGCTTGTTTAGCATCTCTTTCACATAAGTTCTATGTTTCTTCAAGATCTTACTATAAATGAGAATGTCATTCAGATAAATCTGACAGAATTTATGCAGACAGTTGAACAACATGTTGTTGATATAGTGCTGAAAGAATGTCGATTCATTGATTAATTCAAAGAGCATTACTTTATATTTGTAAACATTGAAGAAAGTGACGAATGTGATTAGATTTTTACTTTTAGTGCTCATGCAAAGCTTATTGAACGTGATGATAATGTTAAGTTAAGTCAGATATTTACTGTCTTGAATTTGAGCGAGTACTTCGTCTATCAAGAGTATTGAATAACGATTTCTTTTGATCAGAGCATTCAGTTTTTGATAATTCACGCAAAAGCGAAGACTATCATCTTTCTTTTCGATGAATAGTATTGATGAAGCAAATGAAGCTTTGCTAAGTGTAATAAACTTCTTCTTCAAGTTCTCTTCTAGATACTTCTTGATCTTCTGCAACTTGTGACTCAACATGAGATACAATCAACTTCTAGAAGATTAACTCTCATCTTCTCATTCAATCTTATGATCATATGATCAATGCAAGAATAACTGAGTTGTCTTTTCTCTGTCAAAACCGTTCAAAAGTCATGATAAACTATCAAAAGCTTCTTCTTCAGTTTCTTTAATGACATGACAAAGATCATTTTATTCAGTTTCGCTGAATCTTTGATTGAGCTAAGCAACTTGTTGATTTCACTAATAATCAATGTAAAGATCTTGACATTCTTTTTCTTGACTAGAGTTTAATAAGCAACGACTTCAATCATGACAATATTGACAAGCTCTTTCTTCTTCAATGACTAAATGAGTTCATGTTGATCAAGATCAACTTAAGTGCTTTGCTTTCGTATGAAAGCTGATTCAATGAATTGATTCACTGATTTCAAATTTGTAGTTCGCTTTAAGATGATCATTGACATGAATTTCAAGTTCTTTCATTTTATTTCGCAGATTTCGCTTGATTCAAGTCGATGAAATGCTGATTGACTGCTTGTTTTTGAAACAATAAGTTTTGAGATTCAAATATTTAATGAAGATATCAATTGATCATTTGCAGAATTTATCAAAATTTGATTTCTTTTTAATCAAAGATTGTCAATGATTATCTTGTGCTGATCTAGACAAGTTATTAATAAAAGCATCATTTCATTCTTATGTTCTTGTATAGTGACTGAAATATACAAAGCATGTGTAATAGATCTTCAATTGAGAGTTTTGTCATATGAATGAATTGACTTCAATTTGAACCGTGAAATTGACTGAATATCAAAGCATTCACATAACTCTGAAATCAATGAATCATCTATGAACGTCATGTCAGTAACTTCAATGTTTATCAGAACGAAGAATCGAAATATCTTTTCTAGATTACTTAAGATGACATTCACAATAAATGATTTGAAATCAAATGAGTCATCGAGCATACTGATGAAGCAAAATATGAGCATGTCGCTCTCAATCACTACTTTGACGAAGACAGATCATTTTTCAAATTCGCTGCAATTTCATGCATCTGAGCTGACTTAAGACAGTCATGTGCTCTATGTTCTGACTTCTTGCATTTGAAGCAAAGTTCTTTTTTAAACAACTTCTTTCTAACAGAGTCAACGTTCAATATTCTGAATTTCTTTCATGCAAAGATTGAAGCTGAGATCGCAGTAATGATCATCATCAAGATGTCAGCGATAAAGCGAGCGACTTGAGTCGTTGATGTCTTGAGAGCTGATCAAGCATTCAATTTCGTCAATCGAACGTTGACTTGCATGCAGATGTCAACAAATTCATTCAAATTCATAGTTTGTTCATTGATCATGACTCGCTGAAGATCTGAGCTAATTTTATGCTGAAGATCATTTAGTAGAATTTCATTATTATACTTTAGTTTTGCACTAAGTCTCTGAAATTTCATTTAAAATTCATGAAAGAAAATCTTGTTTTAATACAGCTTCAAGAACTGTCGTTGAGTCATATGATGTTAATTGAGATCATTGTGTCAGAATCGTGTCTAGATGATACAATCAATGAAGATCAGAGTTGATAGTGCTTGATCTTTAAAGATAGCTATAACTGAATATTAAGAATACAGAAGAAGATTGATACAAAAGCTTCTATTTATGTAATGTTCAGAGACTGCGCTAAACTCGAAAGAAATGTGTTTGTGACACGAGAAGAATGTAATGTAGATAAACAAGATGTTGATGAAAGAAAAGAGTGTTGAGAAAGAAAAAAAGTGTTGAGTCATATCTGAGTCAAACCTGACTAGCTCGCTGATTAGTTCCAATTATTACGCAGAGAACTCGCTAGCGTTCACTGCAAATTGATTAGAGCTTCAGTCTTGTTCAGTCTTGATACGCTCGTAACATTATCTCTCTCTTCGAAAATTCATGTTTGCATGAATGTAGTTCGTTTGCTCGCTTTTGTTGATAGTTATTTCGATATTTAGCGCGGTTTGTTTGAATATAACTTATGAAATTCATTCAAAACTTTCTCTGAGTCATTGAATTTCTCTTTATCGACATAGTATCATTCATCATTTCTATCTAGGTTTGTTCATTTGACTTTGTACTGTACTCAATCTCGATAGCGTCTAAAGTTCAATATATCATCTATCTTTCAGTGTTCATCGTCTTTGATAATGATTGATCTGAGTGATTCTGAATGCTGTTCTGATAGAGAATCTTCTAAATACGATCGCAGTAGCTTCGAACTGAACATTGAATGCAGATGCTTCATGCTGACTAATAGACGAAGATGATAGAAGATACTCACTTTGACAGTGATTTGATAGAGATTTAGCTGTTTGTCTTTCAAATTCTTGCAAAGTCTCGTTGTCTTGACGTTTCTGAAGAATAGTCAAATTCAATCATCTACTTCATAGATGATGTTTCATCTATGTTTATTGATCTGAATTTCAATAATCAGCTTCGTCTTTTTCAATTGTTGACGATCGAAGTTCAGTAGCTCTTTCATTTGAATGACAATATCATCTGCTTTTCTAGCTTCAAGTCGTTTACAAGTTGTTTCGTAGTCAGTCGTATCTGAATCGAAACTCATTCGAGAGTGAAATTTTTTATTGAAGTAGAAGAAGATCATTGAAGTGATTGAGAAGATATTGAAATTGTTGCTGAATTTCATCATAGATATTCATTTGACTCAGTCGTTCTGCATGTAATTGCAGTAGATTCTAAGTTCGCGTTCAACGTCTTGATTGACTTGTTTCGATTGATTGTCGATCTTAGAATGATAGACTGTGAATAGACTAGCTGTGATTCTCAGTCGCTTGCAAAGACTTTTTCACATAGTCGATATGAATTGAAAGTCTCTGTTCGAAACAATAGAACTGAGAAGATCATGCAGTCGATAAACGTTTCATAGCATGATTCAAATCGTTTCTTCGACTGAGATGTCATCGTCTTCTCAATGACAGGAAACATAGTGACGTTCTTTGATGAAACAACATATGATTGTGCAAATGACGTTATAGTCTTCTGACAGAAATAGTTCAGTGATGAAGTTCATAGCTATATCTTTTCAGCGTTTCTGTGAAATTGAGAGAGAATGATGAAGTTCATTGATGCTATCTCTAGAAACTTTGCTTTGCTGACAAGTATGACAGTTTCAAATGTATCGTCGAATAGTAGCTCGATGATCTGATCAATAGTAGAAACGCTGAACTAGATCAATGATTCATCTATTGTCGAGATGAGAGATTAAAGATTGATCATGCACTTCTTGTAGTAATTTCGTGTGCATGTTCTCAGAGACTCACAGTAGATCTTTTCTAAATAGAACGTCGTCAATGATTTCGCAGTTCTTCAGTTTAGTGATATGAAATTTGAGCTTGTTTTCGTTCATAGCTTGTCTATATTCGCTGCAAAGCTCATCTGTTTAATTAATCATTCATACTCGTTGATAGAGATTTGCTTTTGATTCAATAGATAGAACATCGACTCAATCGAGAATCAGAATAGTCTGAAAACGATCTTCAAGACGCTGAGCTGATTCAGAGACGTTCGTTAGAAGCATTCTGATTAGAGCATCGACTTTAGTGTTCATTTTGCCTGATCTAAAGAGAATCTGAAAGTTGAACTTCAATAGAATGTTCAGATAGTTGACTTGTCATCGACTCAACTGTTTGTTTTTCATAAAGATCTTCAAAGTCTGATGATCGATGAACATCTGAATGAATAGTTTAGTGCATTTCAGCTTGAGTCGTCAATGTTCGAAGCATTGAATAATGACTAGCAATTTCTTGTCATAAATGTGATAATTGATTTCAGCGAGAATCATGCTTTTGGTGTAGAAGATCATCGAATGAAAAACTTTCTCGTCATCGTACTGAGATAGTATTTCATCTTTTACATAGTTTGAAGCATCGATCTTCAGAATAGCTTGTCGTTTGAGATCGAAGTGACGAAGTACTGAGATTGAGCTGACTTGTTTCTTTAGATTGTCAAAGACTTGAACACAGATCTTGTTTCAAACAAAAGACGTGTTCTTTCTAGTCAGCTGAGTAAATGATTTGACTAGCTTCGAGAAGTTCTTAATGAAACGACGATAGAAGTTAACAAATCTCACGAAGCTTTGAATTTCTTTTAAATTGATTGAAGTAATTCAGCTGACTATGACTGTCACTTTACTAAAGTTTATACAAAGATTTAGTTCTGATACGATGACTTCTAGAAAGACAGTCTCTTCTACATCGAATTCGCACTTTTGAATATTCATCTGCAGTTCAGCTTCGCGTAGTCGACTCAATACTAGTTTGACGTGATCTCTATGTTTCTTTCTCATTTTGCTATAAATGAGAATGTCATCTAGATAGACTTGACAAAAGTCATTCAGAAAGTCTCATAGAACGTCATTCATATATTGCTGAAAAGAGATCAATTCATTAGTCAGTTCAAATGATAGCATCTTGTATTTATATGCTTCTAAAGCAGTGATAAATGTGATGTAATTCTCGCTATCAAGATGTATTCGAAGTTTGTTGAACGCTGATATGATGTTCAATCTAGTCAGATGCTTGCAACTCACTATTTTATCAATGATCTCGTTTATCAACGATAGAGAATATCTATTTCTTTTGAAAATAACATTTAGCTTTCAATAGTTCATGCAGAATCAAAGATCTTCATTCACTTTAAGAATGAATAGAACGAGAAAGAAATAGAGAGTCTGACTAAAAGTGATGAATTTCTTTAACAGATTCTCGTTTAAGTACTTTTTTACTTTCAGAAGTTTGACAGAAGACATTCGATAAACTCGACAGCAAGAAGACGTTGAATCACTGATGAGCTCGATTTTATGATCGTAAAAGCAATGAGAGAATAGTTTATTCAATTGAACTCGATCAAAAACATCTAGAAACTCATGATATTTCAATGACAGCTTCGCTTTAATATCTTTCAAATTCTGAGTCGTTTCATTGATTGAAGAGATGTTTAGAGCGTTCAAATTGCACTGAGTATTGTACGCGATTTCTTTATTGATGTTCGTCATGAATAGAGCAAAGATCTCGATCTTGTCTCTCTTTGAATGATTCAACAATGTCTTGAACAAAGCTGCGTTTATGCTTCAAATTGAGAATGACTCTTCTTGAACGAGTTGTTTGAGCATCATAGAGATCTTAGTCTGAATGATTGAAGAGAGCAAAGATGATCGCGATCAACTTGAGTGCTTTGAATTGAGAAGAATCGAAAAAATCGAAATGAAAGTATTCAATTGATTTGAAAAAACAATGACGTTGTTTTGCGTATTCAGTAATATTTCGTTTTTGTTCATTCAGAGCTTACTCAATATGACTTCATGATGATTGATATCAACTATCAACATTGATACAGTCAATTTCTTATGACTTTCGATGATGAGATTGAGTAGAATTTTATGAGTGATGATCTTCTTAAATATCTTCTCGTCATAATCTCTTATTAGCTTCTCTTTTGTCAGTGATATAGATTGAATTTTCAGTTTCTCGCATACTTTATCGACTAGATTAGAATGTATGATCGTGTAAATGACTGAATCACTATCTATTAGAAGATGAAGATTGAAAGATCGATTCTGAGAGATGAGATGAGCATCAATTAGAAACGACTTTTCAAAGTAATTTTCTTTCGATAGAATTTCGTCTAGTTTGCACAAAGATATAATCTCTATTTCTTTGATGACTTTTGAAGAGATGACTAGTCTTTTGAATCGAAATTCGAATCGAAATCGAAGCGATCATATTCATGGTTCACTGCATTGATTCTAGTAGAACGATTGAGACATTCTTTAGAGCTATGACCTGATTTATGACATATGAAACAGCTTTCGACTAGAATATCTGCTTCTTTGACGCTAGTTAAAATCGCGTCGCGCGACTTTAGCTGATAAGACTTCGCGTGATTGACTGACTGAGTGACAACAGTCTATCTATGAAAGATAGTCTTAGAAAGATCATTTATGCATTTGATCTTGTTCTTGATCTCTCGAACGACTTGCTGATCATTATTTAAATGAATCAGATAGAAACGAATTTTCTTTAGAGAATCAGATTGCACTAGTTGATCTACTCAAATGAATCGAAGATGAGAGTGAATTTTATCTTTCAGATCAGCGATCAGTTGCTTCTCGTGATAGTCTAGATAGAAAAATAGACGTTGAAACTGAATATAGAATTCACTGAATTTCTTGAATTCTTGAATCAAGTTGTAGTATTTTCTACGAAAGTTGACTTTCTTATTCGAATCATCAAACAACTGAGCTAACTCTTTCAAAAGATCGTCGACAAATTTATAGAGATTGACACAGTCACGTTCGCGTCTAGTCTGAGTGATCTCAGCTGCGTCATCGAATAATCTAGAATGTACATAGCTCAATTTGAATCGTTCATTAGAAAAGAGATCGACGTTGATCTCTAGTTTATTCTGAATTTTTCCGTATCAGTTCTTTTAAGTAGAATTCTTTTCATCAGTAAATAGCGAAGAATCAGGTATTTTTTGAGATCTAGAACGCTCAGAGTAGATGAAATCAGAAGAAGTGTTTTCTTTAGCTTGAAGTCTAGTCTTCAATTCTTTGATTTCATCTTCTTGTTGTTTATCTAACTCGTAGAGTTGATCTGTTTCTTCATCAAGAACTAGACTTCAAGTCTTTCAGATTTCGTAGAACATGAGAAGTATTATCATTTCAGCGAATGATTCGTCATCTTCATGAATGAATGATGCAGCACTTGATGATTTCGTTCGTGATTTCGATGAATCAGCATCAGAAATTTAAGAGAAACGATTTCGAAATTCTTCGAAACGCTCTTCAGTAAATGAACAACTAGACATGATGAGATTTGTTTGAAAGAGAGTTGAACGAATGACGATGTTCAATGATTTGAAAAAGAAACATGTATAGAATGATGTTTAATCTTCAACAAAGAAGATGAGATTTGTTTGTTGATTGATTTGATTGATTCTCTAGCAAACAACGAAGATTCTTTATCGTTGAATCTATCGATCGATTTGATTCTTGAGCAATTCACGAAGATTCTTTATCATGATTCTCGTAATCGAGTGAACTTTGCATACTTAATGAGCAATAAATAGTCTAGCAATTCAAACAGTCTTGTCGTTGATTCTATTCAACTCTCTAGTGTTGTTCTATCTTTCGATTATCGTCGATCATCAGATAAACGAATTTCTTTAGACTCGTTCTGTCTAGACGAGTATATTGAATGAGTAATGAGATTAGTATCGTGTGATTAACGAATTCTTAATGTAATGTCAGAATCGTGTCTAGATGATACAATCAATGAAGATCAGAGTTGATAGTGCTTGATCTTTAGAAATAGCTATAACTGAATATTAAGAATACAGAAGAAGATTGATACAAAAGCTTCTATTTATGTAATGTTCAGAGACTGTGTTAGACTAGAAAGAAATGTGTTTGTGACATGAGAAGAATGTAATGTAGATGAACAAGATGTTGATGAAAGAAAAGAGTGTTGAGAAAGAAAAAGAATGTTGAGTCATATCTGAGTCAAATCTGACTAGCTCGCTGATTAGCTTTAATCATTACGCAGAGAACTCGCTAGCGTTCACTGCGAATTAATTAGAGCTTCAGTCTTGTTCAGTCTTGATACGCTTGTAACACATTGTACATCTTATTTATGATTGACAGTATCTTTTCTGCTTCAAGAAATGAGTTCATAATTATGTCTTTCATTCTGAGTGCTATGTGTTTGATCATCGTTTCACTGACTCGACTTTTCACATATGCAATCTTCATTTCTTCAATAGAAAAATGATTCTTGTTCATCTTAAACTTGTTTCGCATTTAAAACAATCAATTATTCACATTCTGTTTTGAATTTTCAAACAAAGATGAGTCAGATAGCTTGATCAATCTCAAGAATCAATCTTTCGAAATTAAAGTGCTTAATCGACTTGATGTTGCTTCTAAATGATGTATAATCACGTTTTTTTTTTCATCTCTTTCTGTAAACACATTTAAACAGCATTCAATGTTATCTGCGTAACTATCAACTTGATGTTGATAGCTTTCAATTTGATGTTGATCTTGTTGATATCATTTAACATCTGAATCATGTCATTGTGAATCTTGATTTCGATGTTATGCTGTTGACATATGTACTTGATAAAGACAACAAGATCATCTGCTTCATGAGTGCTTATTCAAGCATTCAGTTCAGTGCTGATGCTGATCTTGATCATTTCATGATTGAAGAGTAACGCGTTCATGTTCTTTTCTTCTGTATTTAACGATGCATTCATGTTTTCTTCTTCTGATGCTGTTCAATTCTGTGATAAAAGTGATTCTCTTCTAGCATTTTGAAGTTCATAGTGAGCAATGCTCACTGATTCTGATTTTGTGCTTCTAATCATTATGTAAGTAGAAAATTGCTGATCAAGATTTAACTGAAATTTCTGATTTCAGTTTTAAAACAACATGTTCATGTTCTTTTGTTCTTCTGTTCTGACAATGAGTTCAGTAAAGAGTTAATCTAGAGCAACACATTCATGTTCTTCTGTTCTGTTCTAGAAATTTCTTGATTTCTAATGAGTTTTCTGAGCTCAATTTTTGAATTTCAATTCTGATTCAAGTTTAAGTGATGTAGCTTGTTTTTATATTGTCTACATGTCAATAGCAAGATTGATAAGCTTTGAACTAATGTTATGAGTTTGCATAAAGCGAATCATATGAGTATATTCTAACTAGAAGTTCAAAGCTGAAGTAGAAAGAAGATGCAACATGACATGAGTTTTACTCATGAAGACACGCTAGATCGTCAGCGTGTCAACAACAGCTTTACTCACAGCTTTATACTAGTCTATGTTAAACTAATCAGACTAATCAGAAGTAACAGAGATGCATGCTCACAACACAATTTAAGAAGTGTAAGACAGTTGATGTACTTTTGATGATATTTAGTTCATACTATTGAGATGTTTGACGTGTAAATCATGACTGTCGTAGTCGAAATGAGTTTTCAGCTTGCAATCATGTACTGAATAAATAAATTGAATGTATTCAATGCAACTTATTTAAATCTGTTTTGCTTCGCTTAATCATGTTTGTTACTAAGTGACTGCTAGCTCAATGATAAAACATGTAAACATGTATGATAAGTTTGTTAATATAAAATGTTTGAAATTGAAATCATTGACAGAGATGTGCATAAAACAAATCAAAACATCTTGATGATAATTCATGAATATTCTCATTGAAAAGTGTATAAATCTTAAAAGTATGTAACTTTTGATGATTCATTTTTTAGTATGAATATGAAAACATCAATTTTCAATTATAACATTTGTTTCACTATCATCTGATTTAAAGAAATCAAATCAAAGCAGCAGATTTTGCAAAGTCTTACATCTTAATCATAGATTGATTATCAAGTCGAGTTTTCATACCTACTTTCTGACTCGCTTGAGTACTCGATATCAATGTCGTGACTCAACTTAAATACTCAATATCAATCTTATGACTCGACTTGATATTGATCTTGAGTTGAATCAGAATTTGAGTTCTTGACTCAACTTATCAAGCAATCGAAAATTCAGAATTCAATGAAAAGAAATATTGATTACTACTAGTAGAAGTTTCTCAAGCAGAGTCAGCATTTTCAAAATTCATGAAAATACTAACTATTACTAATAAAGATTTTTCAAGCATGATTCATAAATAGTGATTGACATCTTCAGAACTCATGACTTATGAGAATATTAACTACTACTGATAAAAATTTCTCAAGCACTATTGATAATGTACTATTGATAATACAACAGAATAATGCAATTGATTAAAGCTTATGCTTGACTACGTGTTATGAGTCTGCATAGAGCGAATCATATGAATGTATTCTAACTAGAAGTTCAAAGCTAAAGAAGAAGAAAGATGAAACACGTCGTGAGTTTTACTCATGAAGGCACGCTAGGTCGCTAGCGTGTCAACATCAGCTCTATACTAGTCTATGATAGTCTAACATGATCTATGTTAGACTAACTTGAAGTGCACGCTTGCAACATTATCTCTTCTTCTTCATCTAGCAATGTTCTCATTTCTGCAGTTCAGTTGATCTTTCTTGAGTTGATTTCTATCTTGACTTGTTCAAATAACGTTCATGAAAGTCATTGATGACTTTCAAGCAATCTTCGAATTCACTTTCATCGACGTTGTATCAATGTAGATTGACGTCGTATTCTTTTCAATTGACACGATATTGTAGTCGCTTGTCTCGTTCATAGTGCCTGAAGTTTAATATGTTCTTCACTTCTCATTCATCTTCATCTTCAATCACTATAGAATCAGATGACTCATTTCGTTGTTCTTCTAAAGCGTCTTTTGAATCTAGTTGCAGATGTGTTTGATCTTTTGTTGATATTATAACTTTCATTGCTTTCAAAGAAGTCTGACTATCATTGTATACTTTGTATATCTTTTCATGACATTCTTAATTCTTTATCATTACATTTGCAAGATGTTTTGTTCTTGCAATCAATTCTTTCAGTTCTTCATGATGAGTAATGACTAAAGTTGATTCTCTCAGTCTTTTATTTAACTCTCAGTTAATTTTCATCATAATCATCATAACATTCTTTTTACTGTTGTTATCATTTAAGTAAATTCTTTGCTTCAACATAAATGTGTTAAAACAATGTTGACTTATTGACATTTTCTTGTTTACAACTATAACTATTCTTGATGACTCTGATCAGAAAGTCATCATGTAAAAATGACTTCGCTTCATTTTTGTTTATTTAAGTGTTTCTTTCATTCACTTTTGCTTCAATTGTAAAGACATTTTATGCAGCTTTGATTTTTGATCTTTTTTGAGTATTAAGTTGTTATGAATTCAATGCATCATTATCTCAATAACTTCATCTGATTTTCAAAAGTTCATGTTTATTATTGACTTTTATATCAGCTTTCATAAATGATTATTTATCAACGCTGTGTTTATTTCTATCTGTAGAGTTTCTGTTGATATCACATGATAAACATTGATGATTTGTCACAATGCTCTTTCTTGTACTGATTTCAGCTTGATGTTTAAATCTTTTTAATAATTCTTCATTCTTTGTAACATGTATCATATGATGACTTCATGACTAAGCAGAGAGTGTGTCATCACGAAGTATATTTACTTTCTCGTTATCATTAATGAGTCTCAAGTAGACTTGATGATTATTTGCATGATCTTTTGTTTAATCATTAGTTTTGCTTTGACATGATGCATGTAAATCACTCATTTCAACTTGAAGTTCAGTTAAATTCTCAAAACTCTGATATCTGATTTTGAGTCAATCTGATGTTTTATTAACTTTACATCAACGTTCATATTGAATCACTTAGAGATTTTCATAAAGTGAATCAACTAATGCTTTGTCTTTGAAAACTTGATGTTGTACATTTTTGATCACTGTTTGCATCTATCATAGATCTCATGAAGAACTTTGCAATTATGCTTCATGAACTTTTCATATATTAAAATATTGATGTCATTTATGAAATCTGTAAAGCTTATTCTCAGTTTGATGTTATCACATGTTTTTAACAAGTTCATGTTGTAGAATAAATATAATATTGATGATAGCAAAAAGTTTTGTAATATGTTGATGTTCACGCTGCATTTCATTATCATATAATCATTGATTGTGATCATGATGTGTCAATTTCTCAAAAAGTTCTTCACAAATTTGAGAAGCAGTTTGAAAACTCTTCTCTTTTTCATGTCATGCAAGAGTTTGCTATGTGTTACATTGTTAAATGCACTCTTCTCATTTAAACTCAGCAGTGAGACTACTCTTCTTCTTATGTCACTTTATATAATGTGTATTTTTTTTATAATCAGTTGTAAAGTTGTATTTGTTGATCTGTGTTTGTAAACTCTCATCTGAATGTTCAATATTGAGTTGCACATTTCTATGACATTTTGCAGACATTCAAATATGATGAACTTCAATATCTTACTCAGCATGTTGAGTAGCACAATTGATTTATATATCTTTGCATTAAAGTAGTTTTTCTTGTTTGACTTTCACATCATTATTGTGGTCATGCTTTTAAACTAAGTTGACTGTATTTTCTTCTGCAAACATCTTTCAAAAAGAAAGCGTATTTATTTTAATGTGTTATCAACGAGTCTGCACATTATTCTATTTATGTATTCTGTGTATTTTAAAGTTTTGTTGAGCATTGTCTTGTAAATGATTCTTTTAATCTTGCAATGTGTTAACAAAACATCATTCTCAATCAAGAATGAGTACTTGAAGTTTTCTGTATTCAGCATGAGAATCTCTGAAAATAATGAAAAGTGAGTCTGAAACATCATCTTCATCTTATTCTGCGCTGTTGTAGTGATGTCAAAGCACTCTAACTTGATTAAAGAGAAAATTGTTGTTTGAATCAATAGATTGATCGCGTCAAGTCGAATCATCGAGATCAAGTCGAGTTCTCGACTCATCAAAACTTGATTTGAGTCAGAATTTTGAAATCAAGTATTCAAGTTGAGTCAGAATTTTAATATCAAGTATTCAAGTTAAGTCATTATGTTGATATCAAGTATTGATTTGAATTTTCAACTCGACTCATCAAGATATGATTTACTACTACTAATATTTATTTGATAATGCAATAAAGTAATGCAATTGATTTGATTACATCTTCATAATTCATGAGAATACTGATTACTACTGATAGAAATTTTCTCACAAGTATTGATCAGAACTCATGAGAATATTAACTACTATTAATACGTGTTTTTTCAGCTTAGTAATTACTACGTAGTCAAGCATAAGCTTTAATCAATTGCATTACTCTGTTGCATTATCAATAATACATTATCAATAGTGCTTGAAAAACTTTTATCAGTAATAATCAATATTCTCATGAGTCATGAATTCTGAAGATGTTGATCACTATTTATGAATCATGCTCAAGAAATCTTTATTAGTAATAGTTAGTATTTTCATGAATTCTGAAGATGCTGACTCTGCTTGAGAAACTTCTACTAGTAGTAATCAGTATTTCTTTTCATTGAATTCTGAATTTTCGATTGCTTGACAAATTGAGTCAAGAACTTGAATTCTGATTTAACTTGAAATCAATATCAAGTTGAATCACAAGATTGATATTGAGTATTTAAGTCAAGTCACGACATTGATATTAAGTACTTGAGCGAGTCAGAAAGTAGATATAAAAACTCAACTTGATGATTAATCTACTCATTAATTAACTTGTTCATCATTTCAACGCTGATTATGTATATCATCAGCAAGATGTATTTCTTCTGTTCACTATTTTTTATGAATCACTCAACTTTTTCAATCATCATCTTCAAATGTATATCTTTATTGATCTTGATGAGTGTTTTCATTGTCTTCTTCTTTATGTTTTTAAACATTTCTTCAACTTTAATTTCATGTATCATTATCTTGAAATTAACTTCATGCAGACTTGTATTTGATGAAATCTCTTTGATTCAAAAATCATTTTTCTTTAATATTTTTTTACTGTCTTTTGTCTTGATTCAAAATATCAGTAGATTTAATCATTTCTTCATAGTTTCTATGTTTTTGTGCATTAATAGCATCTCGTTGATGTTAATTTCTCTTGCTCACTTCATTATGTTTTCTGTTGTTATTATCATGATTCTCTTGATTTTCTCTTTCTTTTTAATGAAAATTTTAATCTTAAATTTCTTGCAATGATTTTGCACTGATGATGTAACGTTGATGCTGAAAACAAGTGTTATGAGCATGCTCAGTCTTCTACTGAGACGCGCGTTCTCAAAGCGAGTCTAGACTTTATCGAGTCTAGCGCTTTTCTTTCTTCTGTACATATAGTCTTTGCATCTTGTAGATCTCGCTCTTTAGCTTTGAATTCTCGTTTATCTGATTTACTCTTCGTTTATCTGTATTTCTATGACTCGCTCTAGACATGATTCTAACATTATTTAAAGCTTCGTACATATCACACGACAGTGATTTGCTTTCTCATTTAGTCGAATTTTGCAGCTCTATGATTGAAAGCAAAGAACGATTCTGAATGATCTTTTTATTGAGTTAATCATCAAACAGAACAAGCTTTATCGAACGCGATAGACATGAACAGTACAAGCTCTATTGAACACGATAGACATGAACAGCACAAGCTTTATCAAACGCGATAGACATGAACAGCACAAGCTCTATCAAACGCGATAGACATGAACAGAACAAGCTCTATCGAACGCGATAGACATGAACAGAACAAGCTCTGCGACGCGTTGCAGACATAAATCAGAAGACAACAATTGATCTCTTTACTGAGTCAATCATTCGATAGTTAGTCTGCTTGAACGACACTCGAAGTGAGTCTGCTACAAAGACATGAACGAAACAAGCTTTACTACATGCGTGTAGTAGACACGAATCGATAGTGAGTCTGCTTCAATGACAATTCATTCGATTCAGCAACGAATCTCTTACTCGTACCTTCTACAATTTATCTCTATTCACGACATTGACAACAACAGCAAAGATGATATGTACTGCAGACAGAGTAGCATATACTATATGTCTCGAGAGAATAAAACATATACTATATGTCTGAAAACATGAAGATATGAGCTGAAACTCGTTCATCATTGAATATTTGAAGCTGAATAGAAAGAGTCTGCTTGAATGACAAGAATAGTGAGTCTGCTACAAAGACAGATAACGATTGATCTCGTCGTTAAGCTCGTCACTCGAAGTGAGTCTGCTATAATGACAAAGTCTATAGTTGATCTCTTGACTGAGCTCGTTATCGAACAGAACAAGTTCTATCGAATGCAATAGACACGAACGAAACAAGCTTTGCTACATGCGTGTAGTAAACATAAATCGATAGTGAGTCTGCTTCAATGACATCAGATATCAAGAAGAAATAGACTTGAAACGTCTGATGAAATGAGCTTGAAACGCTCTATGTCAAGAAGAAATAGGCTTGAAACATCTGATGAAATAAGCTTGAAACGCTTGATGAAATGAGCTTGAAACGCTTGAATAGAACGATAATGAAACGAACAAGAAAGAAAGAACTGATTGAAGCAATGAGATCATTGCTTGACTGAGAGAAGAAAGTAATGTTACGAGCGTGCTCAGCCTTCTACTGAGATGCGCATTCTCGAAGCGAGTCTAGACTCTATCGAGTCTAACGCTTTTCTTTCTTCTGTACATATAGTCTTTGCATCTCGTAGATCTCGCTCTTTAGCTTTGAATTCTCGTTTATTTGATTTACCCTTCGTTTATCTGTATTTCTATGACTCGCTCTAGACATGATTCTAACAACAAGATGACTTTCAAACGACATCGTTGACTTCTCGTTTACTTTCTTTGCTCAGTTGTCAACATGTTTCTTCTTCTTCGTGAACTTCTTTTCAAGTCTGCTCATTATCTTTTTCAATCTCTTCAGCTGATTTTTCATGTGTTGATTGACAATTGATGCAACGACGCGTTAACACATCAGCTTTTCTATCATCTCTGTTAATCTTCTCATCTCTTCTTAGAGCATCAGTTCGTTGTTTCTACGTTCGTTGAGCTCATAGAGTACTCGCAGCTTGTTCAATTTCTCATGTATATTCTTCGTCTTGATTGAATTTTTCTGCAAGATAGCAATATTTACTTCTCGCTCACTTGCTGACATCACATCAACGATGCTCATCATTTGCTCTTGATGATCAGAATGAAGCGCAAGCATCATGTTGATGATGTTTTATTGTCAAAAGAGATTGATGTAAATTTTTATTGTAATTGTTAATGCAAATCGATAATGAGTCAATATCAGTGCTCAAATGTATTATCTTCTCAACAATTTTCCTTTTGTCTCTCAAAAGTCTCTATCATACCTCGTCTCATCAGTTTCACCTGAATCATCGTTCAAGTACGGACAAGCCCGTCTCAAAAGCTAGCATCACTCTCGTTCTTCTTAGCTTCACTAGTTGTTAATATCTTTGAGCGATGAAACGTGGAATCTGGCTTCGTTGATGTAGCAAAAATGGGGTTTTTAGATGTCGGCTGGTTATTTTATTGGGTCGGAAAGGTGATACGAAGAGGTTGAGCATGGGGTTGAGATTGACTGTGAGTGATGAATTGAGCAATGATGAATGAGGGGTCATGAAAGGACGCTTGCGACCAAAGGAGAGAGAGGGAGAGAAAGGTTTGGTAAGGCCTATATCTTGGAGAATATAAAAAGCAATCACATGTCTATTTTTACGCGATGGTCTAACCAGTATCATTTCTTCACCCATATCGTTCCTTTATTAAAGGGAGCCGCTACCCGTACACTCTCTCGGCTCAAATGTACACCCCCCTTTGCTTACATGTACACCCCCCCGGGGAACCTGAAATTTCCATTGTGCATCACTCAGTTACACACCAAATTTAGTAGGCAATTCAAGTGTTTACATATGATTCTGAGCAATCTCTTCATGACCTTCCCCACAGCCTCAAATTCGGTTAATCTAGCCTAGTAAACCCACACATCAGACTTGTTGTAAACCTTTCTTCTGACACTCATCATCGCCATCGCCATTGCCATCGCCATTGTCATGACCACCCTCACCGACGCCTCACCTGTCAGCATCGCCTTCGCCGACCTCATGTCTTTGACTTCACCTCCCGTTTCGAAAGAGGTCTACAACGATGTGAAACTCCTGATTGAAGGGCTCAATAAACACGCTGGGTCAGAGAGCTATGCTGTCGTCACTGCACGCTCCAAGAAGTCCAAGAAAGATGTTGATCGAATCGTCTATATACGATGCAATCGTGAGGGAAAAGCAAGTCTAAACTCAGCGAATTTTGAAAGACGTCTTCACAGTGACACACGACTCATGAAGTGTTCTTTCAGCGTCGTCGGCAAACGAAACAAGGAGAGTGACTGATATCTTGAAGTCATACAAAACGAGGGTCACAATCATACTTCTACACTCGCCTCAGCTCATTCAGCTCTTCGAAGGCTAGCCATGACAGAGGAGATTCGGGAATCAATAAGTTCTCTTACCAAAGCCGGGATCGAGGTCTCACACGGGCAAGAGGTGAAGGGCAGCGAGGTGAAGAACAGCGAGGTGGAGGGCAGCGAGGTGAAGGGGGGCAGCGAGATGAACGTGCTGTCACACCCCCTTTCATCCAAACGGATGCAGACCTGTTTGCAGCGTTTCATATGTAGCGAAGAAGGTGCTGAAACAGCGATATTGAAGCTCTTTGAACACGAAATTGAAGCTCTTTAAACAGTGCAAAATTACTGTGAAGAGGTTGCTCAGAATCATATGTAAACCCTTGAATTGCCTACTAAATTTGGTGTGTAACTGAGTGATGCACAATGGAAATTTCAGGTTCCCCGGGGGGGTGTACATGTAAGCAAAGGGGGGTGTACGGGTAGCGGCTCCCTTATTAAATTACCTTTAACACTCAAAACCTAACCAAAATTGCAGCCGACAACACAATCCCACCAAGCTCTTCCCTCGATCCCTCTTTGCCCTCTCCATCACTAACTAGTACTTGGGTACGTCATAAGTGGCTTCCAACGCGTTATAATGTGAAAATAGCTTATTAGGATCATATTGGTTCTTGAGTGCATTCAGCCGCGGAAGCTTCCGTTCAGAGTACCACCCCAGCGGCCCTTCATCGCCGTGCCCATAATTGACATAAACTTCGATGTTGCTGGAGCTAGCGCCGCTCGTCGGAATGAAAATACTGCGCGCGTCGCGGCCGACTTGGGAAGCGGCGGTGGCGAGGGAGCTGTTTGTGAAGCCGACGTCGAGGAGGCTGGGGATTTGGAAGGTGATTGTTAGATATTTGGTGTGGAGACTGGGGTTTCAGGGGGTAAATTTCTGACTTACAAGCGTGCGGTGGCGTTCCGGTAAGGATAGGCGGTTGCGTCGTCAGGGACAGACTCGATGACTCGAGATGCGTACATGTCTATGGCGAGGAATGCTCGGCGGAAGCCAGGGTACTGCGCGTAGATGGTGTCCATGTAGTTTACTGCGTTGATGAGGGTCGGGACGTCGATTTGGTAAAGATTGAGGCCCCAGACACTGTGGAAGTTTCCTTTGATACAAGCGAGAGCGTCGATCCCGAATTTGGAAGAGGTCTGGATGTCTTTCCAGGGGATCATGGTGATGTTTTGGTCGAAGGGCCCGAGATCTATTAACGGCTGAATGAGCGCCATGCCCTCTTTCAATGGGCCAACATAAAGGAAGTTGGCGAAAATGTATGTCTGGAGGTAATGTCAGCAGGCACTTTTCGCCGCCAGGAATTGAACAGTAGATGATGACTTACGCCTCCAAACGCCTCGTTATAGGCGATTGCTATATCTATTGAGAAGGCGTCCGGTAATCTGCCAGCAAAGGAGTGCGCGAACTCGTAGAGGGATCCGTTCTGACTCGCATGGAACCTGAAATCTGCGTTCATGGTTTGACCGCTGTTTGTAAAATCATAGACTTGATATGTGGCTGATGTTACGATGCCGAAGTTGAAGCCCGCCCCTAGCATGCCCCACCAAAGATCGGGATGGCTGGTCGCTGAAACATTAATTAAGGAACCAGTACCTGTTACTAGGCTGACGGATTGGAGTCCATCAATCTCAAGACCGTGCAAGCCTCCGTAGGGTCCGACACCGCCGCCGAGTGTAGCACCGACCATGCCAACGCAGGAACACGAGCCAACTTCTGTACATGAAAGTCTTAGATCATGATCTTTGCAACGTTACGGTCCAAAAGATTTCAAATGTAATTTACGTACGGAATTCTTTTCCAGCATCGTACAATGGCCCTGTAACGTTGGCGAAGTGAACAGATCCACCAATTGTCATGGTGTTAGCATTTTGGTCAATGGAGATGGTGTTGAAATGGCCAAGGTCGATCTCAATCCCGTTCTGGATTGTACCCAGAGTTGCTGAGTAGCCGTGCCCACCGCCTGTGCCGAGGAATGAGATGTTGTGATGATAAGCATATTCGATCTGTTCCCAGAACTGTTAGCGGCATGTTCTTGTAGTCTTGTCCAGGAGGGCCAATGCTTGACACGAATTGACGGACAATCTTCTGGACATCAAGATCGGTAGTTGGTTTCACAGAAATAAGATATGTTGGCGCGCTGAAGGCGTTCCATCTCTGTGTAGTCTCCAACGTATAGTTGGTCTTAGAGGGAAGATAAACTGCAGAAGCATTGGACAGAGTTTCCCTGAAGTAGAAGGCTACTTCTGGACCTGTTTGAGCCAAGACCGTCGCAACGACGGAGAGAAGAGTAAAGATTGACAATCGCGAGCTCATGGCTGCGCAGGACTCGAACTTTTGAGAAATGGTCCTCTCCAGTGGGGCGTGAGAGGCCTCTTGCTTTTCATCTTCTCAGCTTTATGTTTTGAGATCTTCAAGATCTGGAAAGCAGATCCTATCGACGGCGTCATCGAATGAAAGACTTTCAGGCATATCTTCACGAATGGTGTGGGAGCTCGGTACATTTGCGCCACTTACGAGACATCTCTCCAGCTAACACCTTATTCCTCGGCACAGGAATCAATGACGGCGACACTGAAGAACTTTCTGGTGGAGAAGCTTCTTTGAGAGGGTGGGTGGTAGACTTTAGAGGGTAGCAGATCTTGGTTGATGAGAAGTGCCACACCTTGGGATTAGAGGAGCAGCGATCATTTAGCGGTTGCAGCATTGTTGATAATTCTTGGCAACGTCGATTCTAATAACATTTTACCAGCAAATTATGTAGAATTATATAGACTGACCGCCGGGCCGGGTTTTCATACCTACTTTCTGACCCGCCCGAGTACTCGATACCAATGTCGTGACCCGGCCCGAATACTCGATACCAATCTCGTGACCCGGCTCGATATCGACCTCGAGCCGGGTCAGAATCCGGGTTCCCGACCCGACCCGCCAAGCAATCGAAAATTCAGGATTCAATGGGAAGAAATACTGGTTACTACTAGTAGAAGTTTCCCGAGCAGGGCCAGCACCTTCAGGATTCATGGGAATACTGGCTACTACTAATAGAGGTTTCCCGAGCATGATTCATAGGTAGTGATCGGCACCTTCAGAGCTCATGGAATATTGGCTACTACTAATAGAGGTTTCCCGAGCATGATTCATAGGTAGTGATCGGCACCTTCAGAGCTCATGGAATATTGGCTACTACTGATAGGGGTTTCCCGAGCACTATTGATAATGTACTATTGATAATGCAACAGGGTAATGCAATTGATTAAAGCTTATGCTTGACTACGTAGTAATTACTAAGCTGGGGAAACACGTATCAATAGTAGTCAGTATCCCCGTGAGTTCTGACCAATACTCGTGGGGAAATCCCTATCAGTAGTAGTCAGTATCCTCATGGGTCATGAAGGTGCGGCCGGATCAATTGCATTACCCTATTGCATTATCAGATAGATATTAGTAGTAGTAAATCATATCTTGGCGGGTCGGGTCGGGAATCCGGATCAATACTCGATACCAACATCGTGACTCGGCTCGAATACTCGGTTCCAAAATCCTGACCCGAATCGAGTCTTGACGGGCCGGGAACCCGGCTCGACCTCGATGACTCGGCTCGACGCGACCAGTCTAGAATTATATGAAAAATAGATATTAAAGAGTAAACGTAGATCATAATTTAAAATTCTTTTAATATTAAATAACAAGTAATGTGAAATTTATTAAATGAATTAGAAACATTGGCAAAATGAGTTTGACCGTTAACTTTTTGATCGATGGCAAAACCTGGAAAAGTCGGCTCGATTCAGCTAAAAACCAGCTAAAACTCAGCTAACCAGCTAAATTTCAGCCTTACCAGGCTGAAAATATAGATTTAATAAAGTTATAACATATTATTTTTTTGCTGACTAAGTGTTTGATAATAAAAGAAAGGTTCGTTTACTTTTTCTTATCTCCCAATGGGATACTTCAACTGAATAGGGTTCAGATGTGACCATCAAAATTCGTAAGACGGTTCCAATACTTCGATTCGGACGTGACAAGGACACAATTTCGGACTTCGGTGGATTCCAACGTCATGGCCCGCGGCAGAGACCCGATGCTAGCGCGTCATGGCATTGCATGGGATTTCTCGGCCAACTCGGAGAAGGCCGCTCGTGATCCCGATTTGGCACACGTTCACAAGAGTGGAACCAGCCTGTGCCAGACAGTCATATGCATGTTTGCATGTCATTGCAGCGACGACTGCAGCCGAATGCCGAAAGAGCGATTCTGCTCCGAAGCTGGCTTGCTGCGCTCAAGGAAAAGGAAGACGAAGAGGAAGAGGAAGAGGAAGATTGGCCGGAAGGGCGCTGTCTATCATCGTTGTCCATCATATTGGTCCGTATGTAGATGAATGTATCTGGCTTGCTTCCGAAGCGAGCAAGGTGCTTGCATCAAGTTAATCTCGCAGATGATGAAATACGTCCGGGGAAGTGTGTGTGTTATTTGTCGGGCATATGTATGCTAAGCATATGATCTGCCCCTAGCTTAGAGCAACGGTTTCGCGGAACGGGGCATTGGGGGGCCGAGCCGGAAGACTACGTTAGAGCTCGAGTAGAGCAAAGTTAGATCAGACGGTGGAGGAAGCAGCCTCTCTTTGGCTCCGAGTAGGGAAGAGTCGCTCTATGGACGGAGATAGAGAATGATATGCAACAAGATGGAGAGGTGTCGATCTACTCCGTACTCCGATCATTTATCCCACTTAACCCTGCTCTGGTCTCGCTCGTGCTCTTCGGCCTCGGTGAAAATTATTGCCTATCGCCGTTGTGTGTCTCGTCAATTCAGCCCTGCCTTCTTCTTTCAGCTTCTTTTTCCCCCACCGCATCTCCGCTTGTTTTTCTCTGTATTCCTCCCCATCCTCTTCCTCCAGCCTTTCCATAACCCAATCCATGAGCGTCATTGAGCTCACCATACTCATTCGGACCTGCCTCCCCCAATATCCTCCCTTCAGAATTTGCCTCTCATTCGCTGTCATCCGCTATCTTCGATTCTCGCATCTCATACTCAAACTCCGCAACAATGTCTGCTGAAATGTTTGGCCGCAAAGTCGGCAGCGTCGGCTACGGCCTTCTCGGTTAGCTTCCCACGCACTTTCAGCCAGCTCAACCACCTTAACCTCTCTTTGCAGGGCTGACCAGGCGTAACGCCATCCCACCTGAAGAGCAATCCTTCGCCGCAATGCGCGCAGCTCTATCTCAAAATTGCAACCTCTGGGACGGCGGAGAATTCTACGGGCCGTCGCCCGATGTCAATTCGCTTACCTTGCTGAAGAATTATTTCACCAAATATCCCGAAGACGCCGACAAAGTGGTATTGAACATTAAGGGCGCTCTCAAGCCGGACTTCACTCCTGATGGTAGCCCGAAATTTGTGAGGCAGAGCGTGGAGCGTTGTGTGGATATGCTAGGTGGGAAAGGAAAGATAGACATGTTTCAATGCGCACGTCGAGACCCGAACACTCCGCTTGAGGCTACGTTAGCTACGCTTGAGGAGTTGGTGAAGGAGGGCAAGATCGGAGGGGTTGCTCTGAGCGAGGTGAATGCGAATACCATCCGTGAAGCGGCCAAGGTTACGAAAATCGTGGCCGTGGAGGTCGAAATCTCCCTCTTTTCTACGGAGCCCTTGTCCAACGGTATCACTGAGGCGTGTGCCGAGCTGGGCATTCCAATTATTGCGTAAGTTCATTGAGCGCTCACGCTTTGGGTAGCTAATATTCTTTCAATAGCTATTGCCCAATGGGCCGCGGCATGTTGAGCGGCCAGATCAAATCCTTCGACGATATCCCCGAAAACGACCTTCGAAGAATGCTACCACGCTTTCAACCACCCAACTTCGAAAAAAACATGAGACTTGTTAAGAAACTTGAGACTATGGCCCAAAAGAAGAAGTGCACTTCAGCCCAGCTAGCACTTGCCTGGATTATGAGTCTGTCGAAACAGAAGGGGATGCCTAGGATCATTCCCATCCCAGGAGCCACGACAGTCGACCGCGTCATTGAAAATGGGAAAGCGAGCGACGTCGAGCTAAACGAGGAGGAAATGGTGGAGATTGACCAAATACTTGCAACTTGCGAAGTGGCAGGTGACAGATACCACCCGGCTGGCATGAGATCGATCAACGGCTAGAGCCTGGACCTTCTCCTTGGTTGGAGGTCTATCGAATGCTACACCCTTCTGCGGCTACAAGGTCGCAGAAGTTAATGTCCGTTTGTTATTTCGTCGGGAAAAGTCTGCCAAAGGCTAGAGCACCCATGCTTCTCTCTGTCCCCTTGAGGCCAACAGGAGCTGGCATTGCATTGCTACATAGCTAGTGAGAACGGTCGCATAGCTTACAGGAGCTGCCTTTGCGACGGGGAATGCATCAACTAAGGTAGAAAACATACCTTTCAGCAATTAATCAGATTCACACTTCATCAACATCATGATTCTGTCCCTATGATAAATTCATTATCCACGTTTTCCACAGGGAATATATGAGAACCCTCTTAGCATTCAGTGAAGAGCCTGGCTAGAGTAGCCCTATACATACTAGTACTGTTCGAACACTGTTTTTCTTTCCACGTTTCCGCAAAAAGAAGTGGACGAGCGATTTGCTCCACAAAAGTAGGGACGCTTTGCGAAGGAATTCGACAGGGAATGCTTGCCCTGTCGGCAGTTGAGAGGAGTTGATTGCTAGATGAAATAATCCACTCAAATCTCAGCCAAGAACCCCCGATCCTTGTAATCTCGACTCCACGGCTTTAGTCGCCATCGATGTCGCGGTGCCTCTAATTCGACCACGTCAACTATCGACATGGGTGATGATCTGATCGACTGCTTGCCTTTGGAACGAGGGGTTGTTCGGACTCTGTAATGGATGGGTCAGGTAAGCCCACTTCCGCCTACACTTTTACACCTTTACACTGTTCCACTTTTCCATGCACTGTCAACGAGGCTAAAGCACTTTACTGGAGTCGATTGATCGGATCGGATCGGATCTACATGATCGAAGTGATCGCCGTCCCCTTCGAGGACCTGAAATCTCGATTACCCTGCAAGTATCGCGCATGGCACGTTCGGACGCGTCTCCGCGAATCCCTATGATAATGTGTTTGAGTTTCAAGCGTTGAACCCCACAGTGCCACATATAAACCGGGAACGGAAAGTGGATGCAGAACCTTGACAAAGGCCCGATCCAGAGCCCTAGCTTTCCGTCAACCTATCCGCTGGGCTCGGCAATCTCATTCATGCAGGTCGTGCATAGGATTCCGAAGGGGGTTCAAGTTTGTGCACTCCTAAAGTCGACCCTAGTCCCTCACTCCTCTGACCACCAAGCCAGTATTGCGCTTTAAGAACCAACGGAATGCTGTCGACCAGATGTAATGAGGCCGAGACGGACTGCTTTCAATTGTAGCCTTGGCCCTAGATTCAAATATATCATACATTATGTCGACTCCTGAGGGCGATATGACTAGTGCGCTCTCGCAGCCACACTCTGGTGGAGGTAAACGTGGAGCTTGTGATCGCTGTCGTGGCCAGAAACTCAGATGTCTACGCGCGGACGTGAGCCAGGATTCCCCTCAAGCTGAGTGTATCCGGTGTTTCAGAGCAGGTGCCACTTGCAACTTTGGTATACAAAAACGTGCCGGCAGACTTCCCGCATCCAATGAACCCCCTCGCAAGGAGCGGAGAGGGAATGGCAAAAAAAGTGGGATGGCCTCGAGGGCTATCGTCAATCCAAGCACCCATGGTAGCCTTATCAACAGCAATGGGAATGGAGGGCAGGGCCAGCGTAGAATTGGAGAGCGGGGCAGTGATTGGTCGGTAGAAGAGAATACTGCGGAGCAGGAGAATGAAGGGGAGTCCGAGGATACGATTCCGGTACATGCAGTAAACCCTTCGTCTGCGCATGAGACCTCGAGCATCTTGCCTGGATACAACCTGGACTTTTCCACATGTTCTGGATCTTCGTCTGCAACCTTGCCCTGGCCAGACGAAACGTTATCGACGTTTTACAACAACGATGCAGGAGAAGCCTCGGGTCTTGAATCCTTTGATCCCGAGTACGGCTGGGCTTTTCAACAGTATCAAGCGCAGCCAATGGATATTCAGATACCGATTGCTCCGCCGAGTAGTAAGGGCGAAAAACTTCGAGAGGTGGGTATCGAGGCAAATGGAGCGCGTACACAAACATGGTCAAACAATATGCAGATACCTGGGACTTCAGATGAGGCAATGGATCTTGATTTACCGAGTAGAAGCGCCCATGCAGCACCTTTCAAGCACACAAAGGCTTTGAACGTTCGACTGGGTGGAGCTCGAGACAGGGACAGAGGAAGCGCGGAGCTATCCGCAAACTTTGGCATTAGCTCGACGGCCAAGTCCGTTCTCTTCAGAGACTTGGCCGAACGGGGAACCCTTATGAGGTGCGACGAAGACACCACCTCGATGCCAAAAAACCAACATCGACGCATGCAGGAGCTCTCTGACTTAGCAATAGATTTGTACGCGCAATTGGCTGCCATCGATCCCGAGGAACATCAGCCTACGTCCGGCGCCACGGCGACAGTCTTCCAAAACCACCTGGTGGGCAACGTCTTGAATAGTTCCAATACTTTCCTGACGCTGCTGACTTCCTTTTCCGCACCAGCCACTCCTTCCTCCCCTTTGACCCCTCCTCCTCCTTCTCTGTCTTCAAGGACCCACGAAAATTCTATCTGGAATTCCAGCGACAGCGGCGCCTCGCCCTCAGCTTCAACCCTGGATGATGATTACCCTGCTATGGACGGATCGATGCGACATCCACAACACAAGCTTCCCACTGGCAACTCTGACGCCTCCAAGCCGCCTTCCCTTACTGACACGGCGACCATTCTTCAGCTCCTCACCTGCTACGTTCGCATCATCCACTTACACAGCATTTTGTACGCCCACATACTCGAGTACATGCTTGCCCTCCCTCCCCACAATACCGACCGCGTCGATTTAATTCCCCTCGTCTTCCCGGGCATGCAGGTCGGGGGCGTCTCGTTGGATAGATTTGGAACGTTTCAGATCAAGATACTGCTGCAGATAAGTGTGCACGTGCTTGGGGAAATTGAAGTGGCCTTGGGCTTGCCGGAAGGATACAGGGTTGGGAAGAGGAAGGGGGAGGGGAGGGGGGTTTTGGGGGCGAGTGTCAGTGGGGAGTTTGTGGAGTCTTTGACGAAGGGGAGGACAAAGTGTGTGAAGGAGCAGTTGAGGAGTTTGAGGAGGGTGTTGAAGGGGGCCGATGAGTTTTAGTGATGGAACGGGGTGGTTTTTCCCCCTCATTTGACTTTGCGGCAAATTTTGGTAGGGAGCGGAGTGCGCCGCTTGAGATTCTTTTCATTATACCCCTGATTAGAGTAGATCAGATTACGACGTTATGAATGCTATAGAAAGATCTGAGACAGTCTATCGCACTCACCAAAACCCCTTCCAAAGAGGAAGCACAAACAAACAAAGTTCCCAAAAACTCCTAATCCTCTTCCCCTTCACAGCCCCAACTCACCAAACAAAAACGCATACCCAACTCCGACACCCTCCCACCACCCCTCCCTCCCCTCTCTAAGCTCCAAATCATGAATATGCCTCACCCCCTTCACCTTCCCCAACCCCCCCCTACCCCCATCTCCCGTATCGCCTCACTAAACGCCACCGCAGTATGATACGGCACGATTTCGTCGTTCGTCCCGTGGATCAAAAAGGTCGGCGTCGTGTAAGTGCCGCGACGGAGATGAGACAGGGGGGATATAGCAGCTATGAGGTCGGCTGGCGGCTTGGTGGACCAGGACCTGCCGTTAGGGGGACGGATACCGTTAAGGAGGAGGGGGAGGCCGTGGCCTTCTTTGAAGAGGGAGAGGACGAGTTCTGAGCGGGGGTCGCCGGGACGTAGCCAGCCCAGGTGGCTGCTGTCGGTGGAGGTAGGGGTGGTGGTGTAGCTCGTTATCTGTTGGGGGGTTGGCGTGGGTGTGGGAGGTTTCAGCGTGCGAGGAAAGAGCGGAGAGGGGAGGGCAGGGAGAAGGGGATAGAAGGGGTAGGGGAGAGGGTGTTTCTTCTGAGCAAAGAGTGTCTTACAGGTTTGGTAGGCAGAGAGGAGATGATCTTATCCATCGACAGCCGCCGTTCCGGATACATTTCGGCCCGGCGGACATCGAGATCTGTTAGTGGCGGAGGCTAGTAGTTAGCCGGTCTTCTTTATCCTGGCATAGTGAGGAACAAACTCACCTCCAGACTCGAAATCAGTAGGACCATAGAAGCTCAAGATCGCCACTGGAGGTGTCAAACCTGCCTCTTTACTCTTCCACGCCGTCGTCATGGCCAAATGCCCACCAGTCGACCATCCTATCACCACTATCCTCTTCTCATCAATCAAAATCCCTTTGCTTCTCACGACAGCCTGCAAGCCCGTCTGTGCCCACGCATACGCGTCGCATACATCCGCAATAGGCCCGTCAATGAGATTTATCTCTGGACAGAGCCGGTAGTCGATGCTGACGGGTAATATATTGTGGGCGAGGAGGGAGGCAGTCTGGTAGGGTCGGATCGCTTTTCTAGAGAGTGTCATGTGCCCGCCGCCGTGGATCATGAGTGCTAACAGCAGAGGCATGAGTTAGCAGGAATGCGGTGGTGGGATGTTAGGGGTTAGTGTATCGCTGGTTGGGAGATGAGTGTGTACCGACTGGCATGGCTTTTGCGGAAGCCTGAGCGGGCACGTAAATGTCTGCCTCGATCTGAGTGTCGTCTATCTCTTTATACACGACTGTCTGCACGCCGTGCTGCTTCCCTTCGGCACGAGCGGGTGCAGCTACCTTCTGGTCGTTAGATGCTACGAGCAGTCGCTGCGTATTGGATTCTGGACTCGGGCCCTGAGAATACGATATCCTGCTGAGGCCGGCTTGTTCGAAGGACCTTACCCAAGACTCTGGGGGTTGTAGGGGGTAGGTCGACCCGTCGTTGGCGAGCCACCAGCCATCCAGCAGCCCGAAGACGATATCGTACCAGTCAACCAGCTGTGTCACCTCTGAGAGCACCATGAAGCCTTGGGCGTTCAGAGTTGTCTTCAGCCGGCTGATGGTTTTCGTCTTGTTTGTTGTCGCGTGCACGCAATTGGTGCCAATGACAATATCGTAGGTATTCAAGAGCGAGGCGGGCATGTCCTTTTCAAGATTCAAGGCTTGGAAATCCATCCACGGGTACTTTGCGAATTTGGTCTTGGCGCCTTTCACGAGCGAGGGCGAGATGTCGGTGAATGTGTAGGAGGTGGGCACCCCGCTCGCTTGAATTACTTCGCCGAGCCTCGTCGTTGTGCCGCCGAAGCCGGCACCTACTTCGAGGATTCGGATGGGGGTGTCACTGGGTGTGGTGCTGCTGGATGTCATGACGGCGCGGAGGAAGGTTACTATTTGTTCCGTTAAGGTGGATAGCATTGGCGAGGCGCAATAATAGTCTTCCATGACTTTTTGGGCTGCAGCGCCTTTGAACATGAGGGCTACGGCGTCGGTCTTGCCGGACAGACAGTCCGCTAGCTTTGGGCCTGTCAGGGCCATGAGTCGAGCTTCACCAGCGTAGGGGGGAAACTGTGCAAGGAACTGCTCATGGAGTTGCTGAGAAGGCGTGGATGGTGTCTTCCTGCTGCCGCGGATAAGAGCCGATCCCTGCCTCGTCAAGAGGTCATGCTTTTCGAGGATCTCAAGCAGTCGGTTCACCACCTTCTTATGTTTCGGCTGATGAGAAATCGAGGGAATCTGTTGGCCTTTTGGAACTTGACCAATGTCTGAATCGAGCGCTTGAAATGCCTCGCATATATATGCCAGCAGTAGCTCGTCTTGCTTCGGAGCTACTTCTGTCCAGTAATTTAAGAATCCACGCTTGGTAGCTGCTTGGTCGAAGGACGCCTCACATTGGATCAGCGCTTCCATGGGACTGGCTAGTTCAACCTCTTTGCCTCGTCCTTTCTCGGCAGGAATTTCCTTCTCGAAGGTGCTTGATTGTTCTTGGCCTGTCTGATCTTTGGACTTTGTAGCGCCTGCCGGCGAAGAATATGCCTCCTGGGATGCCCCTCCTACTCCTAAGAAGTCCAGGACCTCCTTCACGGTGGAGTCCAGGGTAAACCTATCGTCTTCGATTTCGATTTCGAATGCGTCCTCCAGGTCGCTTTTGAGCTCGACCGCGGAGAGTGAATCGATACCGAGTTCCTGAAGGGTGGCTTTGCCGTTGATGGAGGCGATGGAGGCTCCTGAGGTATCGGAAAGTAATTTCAAAGCGACTTGGTGGCCTTGCGTGTTCTGTGCGCTAGCGTTGACGTTAGACGAGGACGAGGATGAGGATGAGGATGATGGTGGAGTAAGAATTGCGGCCTGGGGCCCTGAGTTACTGGAAATAAGCAACGTCGCTTTCTTGGTCGAGGCGAAAGGAATAAGGAGTTCAGAGAGAGCTCCGTAGCTGCTTGTAAGGAGATCCTCGGCTTCGACGTCCTTGCCGAACTGTGTCTGGAGCTCATCTGCGAGTTCAACTGCGGCTAGAGAGTCCACGCCTAGATCGCCAATGTTGGCATCATGCGCTATCTCCGCTGGAGAAAGCCCTGTGTAGGTCGCAATAATGTTTCGCAGGCTCTTCTCAGCGCCCTCATCCACTGCCTCCGGCGTTACAGCTCCTCTATCGCTATTGATCGATGTCGCCCTGCTGCTGTTGTCCATGCCTGGCGGGGTCTCGGTCTCTTCGACGGACGTTACTGTGGATGTCGACTTGGAGGAATTGACCGGTGCCTGTGGGAGACCCTTATTGCTCATGGCAGTCCCTTGGGACGGCTTTGCGTTGGCAGAGTCTAGAAATCTCTCGAGCTTCGAGATTAAGAGCTTGGTGAACTGTGCCCCTGTGATGGTCATGGCCAGAGCCCCTTCGCGTGTCATAACAAAGATATCGCCTGCTGCTTGACCCTCGCCCGTACTTGTGTACTTTGTGTAGACGGTCCAGGACGAGCGGTTGTGGAAGTCGCAGGCTGAGGACATCGAGACGTGGTCCACTCCTGTGGTGACGTAGACGTCTTCGCTGGTCACGAGGGCGCTGCTGTTTATGAGGAGGCCCACCACTTGGATGAACGTGTCTATGGCTACGGTATCGCAGTATTGAGTTACTGTACTCTCCTCGGCACCGAATTGGGCTTCTTTGGGGAGGTCAATATTCGCTATTGCCTCAGCCTTGTCCAGTGTGATGAACGAAATTCCTTGGAGGAAGTCAGCGTAGTGGACAACTTGGGAAAATAACCCGTAGGCCCGGTTAGACATCAGCTTCTCGGTGTTTGGCTTGCTTTCCAGCTCATTCATTCTGTCAGCGATAAGTCTCTCGTATGTTCTGAAATCAGGCTGCGTGGTCAGCACAATTTTGCCTTTCGCATGCGTTGAGGACCTTGACTTTGGATCGGCTTTGGAAAAACTTTTGATCACGAAGCTCCATGCTTGTGAGTCGTTGGACTTTTCGAGTGTCAAGGAAACTTCTCGGGCCAGGTCGACGCCCAAAGCTGCCTGGAAGGAGAGGTCGAGGAAGCAAAGAGTGCCGGCTTCCATATGTCCTTGGAGCAGCTGCACGCCCATTGCTGCACACTCCATGTACATTGACGCCGGACATAGTGGTCTTTGTCGAACCGCGTGGCCAGATACGATCTTGATGAAACGCTGCGTTCCCAAGAAAATTTCGAATTCTCTGGAGCGGTCGTTCTTGGTTTCACATTTTCTAACATTCACCAATCTCAATGGCGCTTTTGGTTCTTGGGGCTTTTCTACCATTGTCGTCTTCTCGACTACGACATTCTCCTGTGCCTCCATGACTCGATCGATGTTCTTGAGCCAGTGTCCTGTTGGCTGGAACTGGTACGGTGGGAGCCAGATTTGCTTGTAGGCATTCCTTCTTGGCGGGAGGAAGTTCCAGTGTGTTACCGGGATTCCTTCACGCCAGAAAGCAGTCGTCACATTGGACATCAATTTCGTGGACGCCTGAGAATCTGACATCTTGATAGCCTGAAGAGAATGATCATCTGGTGTGGTCAAGGCTCTTTTGATCATTGGAATGATCGGCGAGTCCATACCGGCCTCCAGCCAGATGCAGGGACCAAGACGTTTCTCAATTCTCTGAATAGCGTCCGAGAAATACACGGGTTCTCGTGCATGTTGAGAAGGTGTTTTCGCTGAGAACTGGTCGCTCGGCTCGGCGGTACAGGTTTCAAGGGGTGTTTCCGGTTTGCAGTAGGTTAATGATGCTGAGACCTGGTCGAGATCGTCGAGGATGGCTTTTGTGAATTTGGAGTGGAATCCATGAGTCACATCGAGCCGCTGGCTATGGATGCCGGAGAAGCGTGGGTTGCTATTTAGTAGAGTCTCGGTTTGATCAATGGCGAGAGAGCTGCCTACTACGACTTGGCTTGATGGAGCATTGTAGCATGCGATTTCGATTTCTGGCTCAGGTGAACTAGCGTTGATGCTAGCGATCAAGCCTTGCACAATGTCGCGGCTACCATGGATCACGAGCATGGTTCCACATTCTGGACCCCACTTTGTTGCCATCAGCGATGCTCGAGAAGCGACGAGTTTGAGGCCGTCTCGAAGTGAGAGCACCCCGGAGACTACCATGGCCGTCAGCTCGCCAAAGCTGTGGCCGATCATTACGTCCACTTGGAGACCGGCGTCGACCCAGCATTTGGCGCATGCGAATTGCATGGCGAATGTGCCGCATTGCAGCATTACTACGTCTGTCAACGGTTCTGATTGAAAGATTGAGGGCAGTAATGTGGAAAAGCCAAGGTTTGTGACGATCTTGTCGCATTCATCGATGTAGTTCCTTAGTCGTGGGTGGAATTCGTACAGGCTTCTCTTCATGTTTACGGTTTTCTTGGTTTGCCCTCCGAAAGCTAGGACCACTCGTTTTGGCGTTCGAGGCACCTCAAAAGAGGTTTGAGCCTCACTTTTGAGACTTTGTGCCAATACGTTGATGTCGGATGTGGAGGTGACGAAGGCTTGACTGTGAAGCTTACGTCTCTTGCTGAGTGTGAAAGCCACATCGCCCAAATTGGGCTTTGGAGTTGTCTTTTGGAGGTATCGACTCAGACTCTCGGCATTTGCGTACAGACTTTCTTGTGACGCTGCGCTTATGATTATCGGATATGTTGATCCCGCTTCAGCTGTCATGATTTGCTTGGAGACTTCTATCTTTTGCGGAGGGCCTTCGCAACAGATCATGGCACAATTACTTCCTCCTGCTCCGTAACTGTTCACACAGGCTGTCAACAATTCGGCCTCCCAACGAGCAGCTTTTGAGGCAATGGTCATCTTGTCTGTATCTAACGCAGCGATCTTGGGATTGAGGGATTTGTGACTAGCCTGGGGTGGAATGCCGGCGTTTTTGATCATGGCGAGAATCTTGAGCATACTGGCAATACCTGCTGCGGTCTCTGCGTGGCCGAGGTTGCCTTTGAGAGAGCCAATATTCAGCAGGTCGGTTCTGTCTTTCCCCCCAAAGACTTCTCGGATACTGGCTATCTCTAATGGATCTCCGGCTTGAGTACCTGTCCCGTGAGCCTCGACATAGGACACTTGGTCTGGCTTCATTCCGGCTTGGCGCAAAACGGTTTGATACAGTTTCTTTTGCGCAGGAGAATGCGGAATCGTGATGGAGGAAGACAGTCCGCCCTGATTAGTCGCTATGCCGGGGATGACACCAAGAATCTGATCGCCATCTGCCAATGCTTGGCTGAGCAGTTTCAGAACAACCAACCCTCCACCTTCAGAGCGACAATAGCCATCTGCAGCTTGATCAAACGGCTTACATTGGCCTGTAGGACTTAAGAATCCGGCTTTGGCCAGATCCATGAAGTTGTTTATCCCGGTCATGATATTGACGCCTCCTGCGAGAGCCATAGTACACTCACCTGTTTGAAGAGCTTTGCAGGCTCGATTGATGGCGACGAGAGACGATGAGCAAGCCGTGTCTAAAACTTCAGAGGGACCGCTCCAGCCAAAATAGTAGCTTATCTTACCGCACAGGAAAGCTCTGATCGTACCGGTTGAGGTGTATGCAGTTGGTCCATGAGCGTTTGTGTTGTCAAGATATTCCGCGAAGCTGGCGCCTATGAAACAACCAACAGGGTCTCCTGATTCGCGTCGATGCGAGCCCAAGTAGCCGCTTGAGTCCATGGCTTGATAAGCAAGTTCGAGGAGTACGCGTTGTTGGGGATCCATGTTTAATGCCTCTTTGGGGTTAGTGCGAAAGAATGCATGGTCAAAACTGTCTACATGATCAATAAAGTTGCCATAGAATTTCCTCTTATCGGTGAATTTGCGGTCCTGAGATGCGCGGAAGCTCCCATGTAAATCGAATCTGTCCGTGGGGACTTCCGTATGTCGAGAAGTACCGCTGGAAATGAGATCCCAGAGCTCGTCCATGCTGTTTGCTCCAGGCAGGCGACATGAAGCGCCGGTGATGGCGACAGCGTCTTTTGGATAAGAATAACCACCTTCCAGTCTATTTGTCCGGTCTTTGTGCGTGGTTTCGGTTATAAGAGACTGGACATCCACTTTCGTTATCTGAAGCTGAAGTTTGTGAAATGGGGATAACGGAATGCAGTCCCCAATTCCAAATGTCGCAAATGTATGAGTTCGACGTCCGGACAATTCAAGGTCCTTGGCTATCTCTGTAAGCAGTGTATACCATTCGCACCGTGACGCAAGGATTACGTTCACTATTTCGTGCGTGAGCGATCCTTCTATGATCAGATCGCCCGTCTTGTTGGACCTCACGGGGGCCCGCAAATTACTGGCATGAGGAAGCCGAAGAATCTCGGTTCTGTCGCACAGCTTGCACAGATTCTGGGCAAGTTCGGCATTCTCGGGATTGTGCACTTTGCCTCGGATGTGCATTTCTTGCACGAGCATGCCCTGCTCTCGTGCGTAAGATTGGAGCTTCAGGAGAACGGGCACTGGCCCGACGATGCTGATTGTTTTCGGGTCTGTAACTGCGGATATATATGACTGCGTGCACTTTTTAGAATAATTGCCTTTTAGGAGCTAGAAGATAAATGACCGTTTGAGGAACTCACCCCGGGAAACTTTTCGATCAACTCATCCCCCTGGCCGACTCGTTTCGTTCGAACAACAATAGTCGTTGCTCCTGGCACGGATTCATCATCTCCGAGTTCACCGTAAGCCCCAATTGCGAGTGCAATTCGCACGGCTGTTGAAGCGTTCTCTACGACCTCGGCTTCGTTTCTCGAACAAGCAATTGCAATGGCCGGTGGTAGGCCACCGCAATACCCCTGGATACCGCCCCCAGCTCGGAGCTGTGCCATGAATTGGGAGTGTGACATCCCGTGGAGCTCCAGATACTGGAAATATTGGCATATTTGGATTACGACGAGTAGCGGAAGCGATATGATTCCGGACATGCAGTTGGCGATTTGGGATGATTTTCCCGTGGTGATCCATTCTGAGAAATTGTGCATGTATCGGGGCCCTTGGCCCAGATCGGAAATGTCCTCACGTTCGTTGGCGAGGATGGTCCATACGTCTTTCAGGTCGAGCAGGGTTTGCACAAAGGGTTCGAGATACTTGTTGTTGCGGAGGAAGAAGTGTAGTTGAGTGAGATAGTTCTCCCCAGGAGCTTTGCTTTGCGGACAAAATACCGCTACTGAGGCCATCGGGTGGCCGTTTGGGTTGACCGACATTGCCGGCGTGGGAGGGGGTTGTTGAAACTACAAATTTTTGGGGATGTTGTAGTGTAAGTAGGTAAAGACAGGGCGCTTGGCCAAAATATTTGATGGAGATTTAGGAACCTGATAGAGGTTTGAGAAGAGGCTGCCTTTTGGGGTGTTGATTCGCTTCCAATCAAACTTGTGTTCTTCTCCTTCCGAAGCGTGAATATAGCGCCAAGACACGCTGCACCGAATTCGGGTGGTTCGGGTTTGGGGTATGCATCTGGCATGCTTATCCATATAGCCCAAGTCTGCAGAAGCTTCGGAAGCACGAAATTTAGGTGCAACCCGGACCTGTTTCGGTGCGAAAAGAACCTATATATTTTGCGTCATTATTCGGCAGATTAAACTCACAATGCAGGTCCTTCGGGGCTTGACTTGAGCCGTTGGCAAAATCCGAATGCCCCTTATCTGATGGATAATACCATCGATACCTAGCGAGAAATGATCAAGTTACTGCGCATTACCTCCGTCTCTACCAATATCCGCCTGTGTTTCAGCCGCTCGTGAGAGTATTTACCAACATTCCTAGGCGCCCATTATTCAGAGTCCGATTGTATAGGATTCAGACAATTCTTATTCATACCTTAGAGGCTCGGTTGTACCTTGAGTTGTGGAAATTGATGCAAAATACGGCTTTGACGTATGTACTATGCACCTTTACTTGCCATTTGACGATCGCTTTGTACATGACAAATTTGAGTCGGCGTCTTTGCATCCTCACTTTCAAAAATTTTGTCTTGTCAACCATCACCAACCAGCAAACTTCCTCAATTGTATATTGCAACGTCTTCACAACGGTTCATGCCTTTTGATTTCTACTCTCTGTTGATGATGCTGAATATGAGCCAGATTTGACAACATGTTGACACTTCCCAACGTGCCTTCTCCGCTGGCATTTTCGGCCAGCCAGACTATGAGCGCTGTCAGTGCCATCTTTGTGTTAGTATGTATCCACAAACAAAATGACCAACGTAATTGGAGCTTAGATGGAATTTTAGTACTATGTCACCCACGCCATCTACGACATCTACTTCCACCCGTTATCTAAATACCCAGGACCAAAAATGACAGCATTTTCACGCTGGCCACTCATCTACTCTACAATAACGGGTGAAACATGGCGATTTACTGGCAATCTCCATGCGAAATACGGACCCATTATTCGTATTGCTCCAGACGAGATCGCCACGACATCTTCTGGCGCATGGAAGGACATATACGCGTCAAAGCCACTTATGCCAAAGGATCCATTTAGCCAGACACCACCCATGAACGGGGCCGAATCCCTCTTCACCGCTGCAGGAGAAACGCACCACCGGATTCGAAAAAACTTCATTAACGCCTTCTCTGACAGGGCATTGAAGGACCAGTCCCCAATCATCGACTCCTACGCCAATCTCTTGATGATAAGGCTCCGTAGGGAGATCGGGAAGAATCCCGAGGGTAAAGTCGACATGGCGAAATACTACGGATACGCGACTCTGGACATTATCGCAGACCTTACGTTTGGGGAATCCTTCTATGGCTTAGATGGCGACAACGAACACTCTTGGATCCTGGGTTTTTTCCTCGGCGCAAAGTTTGGCTCCGTCAGAAACAGTTTGAGCCGCTTCCATCCTCTCGACAAGATTTTCGGATGGATATTCCTTCAGTTGACGGCGAAGAACAGGGCGACCAGCTGGAGAGTGGCGACGGACAAGATCTCGCGTCGATTGGAAATGGGAGACTTGGGCCCGTCGAGATCGGATTTCATCACACCTATTGTTGGGAGACTGGACGAGACGCAGACAAAAGGCATCACAAGGAAAGAGCTTAACACTAATGGACTTGCCGTCGTCATTGCTGGATGCCAGCTGACGACTGTGGCATTGGCCACCTCTACTTATCTTCTGATGCGCTACCCCGAGACCTTGAAGCAACTCACAAAGGAGATCCGGGGAGGTTTCGAGTCAGAGGCCGACATCACCATCCCTTCTACTATGAGTTTACCATATCTTTCTGCTGTTATCAACGAAACCCTACGCATTCACCATCCAACACCTATCAACCTCCCGAGAATTGTCCCGCCAGAAGGCCAAATGATTGATGGCCACTGGATTCCTGGAGGGGTTAGTGCATCCTTTCTCTTCCATCTGCCATTTTTTTCGCTGCATCACAGAAGAGAGAAGCAGCCGCTAATCTGTGCTCAGAATATCATCGGCGTGAACCTACAAAACATCCAGAACGATCCCGAAAATTGGGTGGAACCCCACGTTTTTCATCCCGAAAGATTCCTGCCCGAAACCGATTCGAGATACCAGAAGCGTTTCGCTAGGGATGACAAGCAGGCTTTCCAGCCATTTTCCGTGGGTGGGCGAAACTGCATGGGTGGGAAGTAAGTATGCGATGATTCGTCTTGCAGCGCATTTCTTTGATCGAGTTGAGATTGCATTCTTCTTCATGGACTAATTTTTGATGACAGAGTTTTCCTCGCAGAGGCACGATTGATACTCTCGAAACTAGTCTGGAATTTCGAGCTCGAGATGGCTGACCCGAATGATTGGAATTGGATGGATCAGAAGGCTTACCTTGTCTTTGAGCCCAAGGCGTTGATGGTTAAGCTGAAGGAGAAGGCTTTTGCGTAAGATTACGGAGGGTAAAGCCGATATTCAACATATCGGCCGAACCTGCTGTCTTTATGCTCTGTCTTTTGGTGAAGGATCCGAGCGATGAGCAGTCATGAGCTTCAGGCTGTTGTAGAATCTGAAGTGCTGAGCTAAAGATTTCCCAGATTAGGTTTCCGCTGGTGGTTTCAGACGTCTGATAGTCTGCTGTGTTAATGACTAGAGAAAACAGCCTCATAGCACAAAGTGCTCTCTCATTATCGCTCACTTGACCCCTGCAGAGACGTCCGACAAAGAAACTATTACTTCAAAGCCAGCTGAGAAGATCAGCTCGCCACACCTCTACCCATCGAGGGTGCCTATAGAGCCTACAAGTCTGAGTGACACTATAGTAAAGTAGCGCAATGGCACGCATCTCATCGATTTACAGAGCCAATTCAGCTGCATCAGAGGTCCCTAACATGGGGTGGAAAAGGCCTACCGTCGCTCTCCAGCGACCTTGACTAGCATAAGGTCCTTCTCTCCAACAATTACCACCGCCCTAGAATCCTTCTCTTGGCAGCCTCTTCATCATTTTCACGGAGCCGAAACATCCTAAGCCGCCATTAGCTTCTCGATCACGAGCAAACGCGCTTCCGGCCCACTTTTCGAAAGCAGGTACTGCGACTCTCGTGATCATGCGCGATTCCTGTGTCTGTGCTGTTGTGCAGGCATTGGCGCGGCCTAAAAGCGTAGCAGAGTAATAAGGCCGTGCGTCGCAGTATTTATTGGACGCCGAAGATGAGTCGGGTGTAGGCGCTTTGTTTCTGCCGAGAACGGGCGAGAACGGGCGAGAAGGGGGTCAAGAGGAGTGAAGAAGGTGTTGGCAAGTCTGTCTGCAAGAGATATAGACGGCGAGGCTTTGGATAGGGTGTGCTAGAGCTGCTATGTCTGGTGGATACCTGATGCTGAGGATCGTGCCCGAGAAAAGAGCGATGTCGTCATTGACATGGATTGCGCACATATGCGAGATCTTCGATTGCAGTATCCTTGAAGCGCTTTTCGTATCTTCAGAGGATCTGCATCCTCCTTTCGGTATCGAGCATTGATTGACAAGAAAGTCACAGTCCCAACAACAGTAGATAAGGCCACCGGGGAGACCCTTTTGATCTTTTCTTGTTAACGCAGACTCGCAGACAATGTGCAGACAAAGGAAGCTAAGTTCTGCAAAGTGAGGCGCTTGAATGCACTCGCGTGCAAAGACTAGTGGCTAAATGCACTCTTTTCCTGTCCATCAAGAAGCTTGCAGCAGTATACCAGCGATAAATAACGGCCGAAAGCCTAATACCAAGCTGCTCCGACCATGATGTACCATAACAAGTACCTTCTTGTTGCTCGGACGTACTTTGTTAATGCTCGGAGCATTTTGAATCCACCGAATTATTTCCTGTCTTAGCCGACTTCGAATCGGAGCCGAACTACGATGATCTCCGAATATCGATAATCGAATTTTATGAGTGGAATTTCTTCATATGTCACCATTCACATAGTATCAGATAAGACCAAGCAGAATTGAATCTTGCATTGGCTTTTCCTTTCTTTCCGTTGCCTGTCTTGTTCGTCCACGTACCAAGGGCGGATCCGAAGCCCTCTCGGCCCTACTGTTACTGAACCAGCAAAACCATGACTGCCCTCGATCTTCTCATCACCTGGCCATTGACCACAATTGCTGCCTCCTCCGTGCTCTATGTCGCCCTCCTCTACACCTACCGCCTCACTCTGCACCCGCTTGCGAAATTCCCTGGCCCGCGCCTCGCAGCAGCAACTCTCTGGGTTGAATTTTACCATGACTTCGTCTGCGGGGGCCAATACCTCTTCAGAATCCGCGACATGCACGCTAAATACGGTCACGTCGTGCGAATTACTCCTGACGAATTGCACATCAATGACCCTTCTTTTCTTCCCGAGCTGATGCCCGCCGGCGGACGTCGCAGGGACAAGTACTCGCGCATGATACAGGTTTTTGGCTTCTCGCAGGCCGCGGGCGCAACGGCTGATCATGATTTGCATCGTACGCGGCGGGCTGCCATGTCAAAGATGTTCTCCAAGGAGTCAGTCAGGAGGCTGGAGCCGATTATGAGGACGAATCTGGATAAGTTGTTGATTCGGCTGAGGGAGTTCCAGGATAGTGGGAAGGAGATCAGTCTCTTGCCCATGTTCGGGGCGTTTACTAACGATGTAATTTCCGAGTATGCGTATGGCTTCAGTATGAATTGGGTGCAAGGACCACAATTTAATCAGGTCTTCTTTGATATGGTGGGTAGCAGACAATGGTATCTGACCTCAATGGCTGACAAGACTACAGATTGACGGCTTCCATGACCTTGGGCCGCTTGCGCTTCAATTCAAATGGTTTATGCCGACCTTCGCTAGGCTGCCTCGTTGGCTCATACTGAAGATAAACCCCGGATTCGGGACCTTCATTAAATTCAAACAGGTAATCTCGGCGACTGAATTACTCAGGAGGCAAAGCTAAATTGTTCGCAGCAATTATTAGGAAATATTGCGAGAGTGTCCAAATCCCACCACGAGGGCAAGGACAATAAAACAGTATTTGATGAAATCCTGGATAGCAAGTTGTCCGAGGCGGATAAACAGCCGCTCCGTTTGCTCCAAGAGGCTCAGAACTTTTCGATCGCAGGCACAGAAACAACATCGTGGATTCTGAGCGTACGTCGCATGAGAGGGGTCCCTTTTCATGTCGCCGAGATTGACTTTACTCCCAGATCATGACCGTCCACCTCCTTTCTACCCCAAGGGTCCTCTCAAAACTGAGAGCCGAGCTCAATGCTGCACTCCCCGACGTCACCGCGACACTATCAATCAAGAATACAGAACAGCTGCCATACCTCAGTGCAGTCATCACGGAGGGTCTCCGCCTCGCAATGGGCACCAGCCAGCGCCAGACGCGCATCAGTCACGACGTCATGATGTACAATGACGGCAAGAAACAGTGGCATATCCCTCCTGGCGTGAGCGGCACCCCTCCAAAACCAATACCCATTTAGGTACATTCTGACCAGCGTTCCAGACACCCGTCGGCATGGCCGCGCCCCTCGTCCATCTCAACCCGGACGTCTTTGCCGATCCCATGGACTTCCGCCCTGAGCGCTTCATAGAGAATCCGCAGCTCAAGCGCTACTTAATGACCTTCTCGCAGGGCTCTAGGCAGTGTCTCGGGATGCAATTGGCATATACAGAGCTCTTTTTAATGCATTCGGAGATTTGGCGCAGGTTTGGCACCAAGGAGAACCATGGCGAGGATGGATATTGGGAGTTGTTTGAGACGGATCGGAGTGATACTGATATGGCTTCTGATCGGTTCGTGCCGTACCCGAAAGCGGACAGTAAGGGTATTCGGATAAAGGTGCGTAAGTGAGGAGATGTATGTGAAGAGGTGTATGGAGTGCTCTGAGGCATCTTCGTGTTACGCAAGATTACTAGAAGACCGAAGATAGATGATCGAGACAAGGAAAACCGATAGGTTGAAATGAGTTTGCTGAATGCGGGATTGCGTGACTATTTGTACGCTGCGGACCTGGGAAGGGAAGGGAAGGGATTCCCTGCTATTCCCTGTTTCCCTGCCTATAGGGCTGACACATGAAAGTCAGAACTAGTGTTCATGCAGAATAACGCTCCGATACATAGAGTCAGAAAATCGAAGCTCTGATTCCAGGAAATGGGTATAGAAGTCATGGAGTGGCCTTCGTACAGTTTTGATTTGAACCTCATCGAAAATCTCTGGGCCCTACTGAAGAAGGAAGCCTACAAAGTCTATCCGGATTTGAATAAACTGAAGGGTAAAGGCGAGAAAGCTGAAACCCAACTGTTCCAGATTTTACAGAAGGCCTGGGGGAACATACGGGAGAAGGTAATAGAGGGGCTAATATCCAGTATGCCACGCAGATGTGCAGCTGTAATTATAGCGAAGGGCTGGCATACCAAATATTGATCGGGGAATCATAAGTCATATACTACTAAACAACCAGCCCAAATATTGAAGTTCCCCAGCTGAATTTGATGGTTCAATGATTGATGCAGGTGGGGTGGTGATTTGGTTGAGAAGCGCACGCGAAGACTTAGTGCGAGGTACTGTAGTTCAAACGAAGTCGATGCTCGATATTAGCGTATGCAGAAAGGTTTAGAATTCTTGACATTCATTTTCGCTCTGCCTCACGATGATTCGTTTATAGAAGAAATTCAGAAATCAATCTCATCATTTTTCAATTGCTTGAAATTGAAGCTATTCAGATCTCTTTGTTTGTTGACGTTTCTGACATTCTTTCAGCTATGTCGAGATCACTTTCTGCAAGTCTGCGCTTCAAAATACTACGTCTTCTGCTACTTCATTGAACTTCTTCAACAATCGCTTAAGAGATTCATTGTTGCTCTGTCACTGTATACAATGTTCAAGAAAATCTCTTTATGTATAACTCATCTTTTAGATCTCAATTTCGACTCAAAGATGTTTCTTGAAAGATTTTCAAGATCGCTGAAAATGATTTCATAGTTTATCTTGAAAATCAGTTGTGAATCATGCAGAAAGAGATAATCTGATACATATGAGAAAAGTGAGACATTAATGTGTATCAATTCACGATATCAAGAATTTTGAAGAAAAGACGCTGAAGTAATAAAAAAGAACAACATGTAAACATCAGATAAAATGATGAGCTTCGTTTGAATTGAATAGCAAACATGCTTCGTTTGATGACTGAACAGCTTATGTTCATAAATGAGTTCTTATTCAATGAGATCATGAATTGATGTCATCAAGTCTATGCTCTCATTGATCAATTGACTCATTATTAAGTTTTTAGAATGAAAAAGCATTGTTGAAGTGTTCTTTTGATTTATATGAAAGATGAATATTTATTCTGTATCAATATTCATGAAGATTGATTCAACGATGAGACTTTCTTTCAATGACTAGCAGATGAACTGTTATTTCTATGCAGTCTTTTTTCAACTTCAAGAAGTGTGATCATCATGAATAATGTAAATGTTCATTGCAACAGTCGAATTGAAGAGTTCATCATCTCACATGAATGTCAAATAAGCTATTTGTCTCGTTGAATTGATAATTTATCACTGATATAAATGTCAATGTCAAAGACTGAGCTAGACTAAAAATACTATTAATTTAAAAGACTGATATTATTATTACTTTGATAAAATCTAGATACAAGACAATACAATAAATAATGTATAAAATGAAAGACAAAGAGCGAAAGAAAAGAATGAGAACTCAACTTTTATATACATAAATCGAGCAAAATCAAGACTAGACAATAGTTTTAATGTATGCAGAAAGATTTAGAATTCTTGACATTTATTTTCGCTCTGTTTCATGATGATTCGTTTATAGAAGAAATTCAGAAATCAATCTCATCATCTTTCAATTGCTTGAAATTGAAGCTATTCAAATCTCTTTGTTTATTGATGTTTCTGATGTTTTTGTAATTGATTATTTTTATTCAAAATGTTTCAACGTTGAAGTCAAAATCTATTTTTAAATGATTCTTTCATCTTTTTGAAAGCATTCAAAAGACATAGAAAATCGACGACTTAAGCTGAACAGTCGAAGATCATTAATCAAGCTAATTTTCTCGATCGAGCTGCTCTTTTCGATTGAGCTGCTTCTTTCAATCATTATTGTAAATGAGCTCTCATTTCATTGAATGTAGATGATCTTTGATTGTCTTTAACTTTTGAGTTGTTTTCAACTTCTTGACAATTCTCATCTTCTGAATCTCAATTATCTTCACTTTCTCAATGATCTGAATCTTCTTCACTAAAATATTCATGATCTGATTCATTCTCATCATTATCATGTTTTAAATATTGAAAGAATAAACTTGACATTTTTAAGAATAGAGCTGAAAGATCAAGAGCTTTTTCAGCTGCAGAAATTGCTGCGTGTGCAAAGCATCAAAAAGAACAACAGAATTAAGTCAATGCTGCTTGAAGATTGAAAGACAATAAAGCTCGTGAAGAAACTTTATGATAGACAGAAATAAATGAGCATGATGAACAAGAAACTATACATCGTTATTGTTTGAATCATCAAACTAGAAAAGAGATAAATGAGTTGTTTATTTTTGAGCTTAAAACTATGAACTTTGAAGATTGAGTTGATGATTTTATGCTGTTAATATCAGTTTGTTTTCATGTAAATTGAAAACTTAAGTGATTTAATCACATTGCTCAGATGCTGACTTTGAAGTTTTAAATTTGAAGCTTTGAAGAGATTTTAAATGAGACTATTAAGATCAAAGATGATGATGTCAAGAACTGAATTATCACTAATTAAATGATTATCATCAAAGCTAATAAATCAAAAGTCATTTGAAAGTAACAATTTATTGATAACTTTAGTTAGTTAAAATGAAAGAAGATTTTACTTGCTTTGATTGAAGAGAAAGCTACTGACTATACAATCAAGATAGAGATCAACGCGAAGATTAAAAAGTCTACTCATAAAAGATTTGTTGAGATTGTTTTTGAAGATTTTGACATTGATGAAAGATCTCGTCAAAGATGCACTTGCATTGATCAGCTTTTGAATTGAGCTTGAATCAGAGCAGAAACACTTGCTGACGTTGACAATTTCAATAAAGCATTGCTGAATCATTGACAATGCAATGATGAGCATTGTAGAAATCAGAATGACTTCTGTTTCATGAATTTTGTAGACAAGCACTATAATATGAATTACACTCAGCAATATTTATGAGATAAGACAATATCTAACAACAAAGCAAATATCAGCATTGAATAATCTTTTATCTCTTTATATAACTTTTGAAGTGATAATCAAAGCTCTGTTATCTTGCTGTCTTGTTGATCAGATCTGCATGAGAAAAGACTGAATGTCAAAGCAGAGTGAGTGAAAAAGAAAGATTTTATGACGAGATTTACAAGATTCAATGAACAGCAAATAAAAATGCGAATGAGTGAGACAATGATCAATCAGATAGAACGAATGAACTTGCATTAGAAAGCTTCAGAATCTCATTCATCATCATTTCAACAATCTTCTTTTTTGCAATAATCATCATGACAACAATCATTTATTTATTCTTTCTATCAATTATTTTATCAATCATGACAGCAGTCTTTACAGTCTCTTTTGTGACAACAGTCTTTACAGTTTTTTTCATGATAACAGTCTTTGCAGTCTATTCAGTGACAGCAATCTTCATCATTTCAGTTTACTTCTTCTTCTTCTTCTTCTTCTTCTTCTTCTTTATTATTTTAGTTTGCAATTGCAGCTCAGCGATCAAGTCTCATTGAAGAGTCAAAAAAGATGAAGAAGATATTTGATCAATTCTTTATCTGAAAGATAAACAAGATCTCACGTCAAACAATCAAACAAAAGCTCACAGAGATGAAACTCATAGTGAATGCTCAGATGTGATCTACAAATAATTTGAAAGATATGACAAATATAACAGATTCAACGTCTGCTATCTATTGAACTGTTATACAAGTAGAAGTGTCAAATGAAATGACTTATGCATTTAAGAAAGATCTAAAACTCTTCAAGTCAATTTGACGTGAGATCAAAACTTTATTAGAACTGAGTCATTAAATAAAGTCAAATTTCTGAATCAAATTTCTGAATTTCTATCTTCAATTCTCATTTCAAAGCTTTGATGTTTATCTCAAAGATGTAGTTTGAATGCTTAAAGTGCTGTCTTGAATATTTATCACATTTACTTCGTTCAACAGCGTAATGAAGAAAGTCATTAAAGATGTTTTCAAAATGAGATCATGTCTCGTTAAAATGTCTATGAACTCAGATCTTTAATACGCTGAAGATGAGTTCTATGAGATTGTAATTCAATGAGTAGAAAGACAAATATCACATTTGACATTCATATCAATAATAAATCATCAATTCAATGAGACAAATAACTTATCTGACATTCGTGTGAGATGATGAGCTCTTCAATTCGACTGTTGCAATGAACATTTGTATTATTCATAATGATCACATTTCTTGAAGTTGAAAAGAAACTGCATAGAAATAGCAGTTCATCTGTTAATCATCAAAAGAAAGTCTTGTCGTTGAATCAATTCTTACGAATATCGATGCAGAATAAATATTCATCTTTCATATAAATCAAAAGAACATTTCAGCAATGCTTTCTCATTCTGAAGACTTGATAGTGAGCTGATTGATCAACGAGAGCATAGATTTGATGATGTCAGCTCGTGATTTCATTGAATAAATACTCATTCATGAACATGAGCTGCTTGATTGTTAAACGAAGCATGTCTGCTATTTAATTCAAACAAAGCTCATCATTTTGTTTAACTTCTACATGTTTTTTTTTAATACTTCAGTCTCTTCTCTTCAGAATTCTTGATATCATGAATTGATGCATGTTAATGTTTCACTTCTTTCATATGTATCAAATCATCTTTTTCTGCATGACTCATGATTGATTTTCAAGATAAACTATGAGATCATTTTCAATGATTTTGAAGATTTTTCAAGAAATGTCTTTGAGTTGAAATTGAGATCTAAAAGATGAGTTATACATAAAGAGATTCTTTTAAACAATGTATACAATGACAGAGCAATAATAAATCTCTGCAATGATTGTCAAAGAAGTTCAATGAAGTAGCAAAAGATGTAGTTTTTTAAAGCATAAACTTGCAGAAAGTGATTTCAACATAGTTGAAAAAACATCAGAAACATTAATAAACAAAGAGATTTGAATAGCTTTAATTTCAAGCAATTAAAAGATGATGAGATTGATTTTTGAATTTCTTCTATAAACAAATCATCATGAGACAGAATGAAAATGAATGTCAAGAATTTTAAATCTTTCTGCATATGTTAATTTTATTGACTTAAGATTGCAGAAGTTCATGCACATGATTGAGATGATCAAAACAAAATTGTTGAAACTAAATTAAGATGATGATGATTAAATTGATGACTTGATTCATTGAACTGCAAAACAGATTTAATGAATCAAGATTATTTAAAATATCAATGATTTATGTTTTAAATTGAGTTGATGATCTGACATCATGACAGTAACTTTTCTTTTCAAGACTGAGCTTCTGCAAGATGATGAAAAGAAACAAGATGAAATAAGAAAGAATTGAAGATAAAGACTGAAATTAAACAAAAATTGATGTGAACGCATTTTAATGTGATGAAGCACAGATGAAACTAGAATAGATCTGAGTCACATTTGAGTCAAATTTGAGCAAGATGTTTAAAAAGTAAAACGAGATAAAATGCATTTTAATGTGATGATGCATAAAGAATTAAAACACATCTGAATCACATTTAAATCAGATTTAAATGAGATGTTTGAATTAAATCTAAACAAGATTTGAGTCAGATCTGAGTAAGAAAGAAACAAAATGCAGTTTAATGTGATGATGCACAGATGAGACTAAAATACATCTGAGTCACATTTGAATCAGATTTAAACAAGATATTTAAGTCAAATCTAGACAAGATTTGAGTTAAATCTGAGCTAAGTTAAAATGATGAAGATTGAACTTAAAGTTCTTGATATTAATATTGAAACATCACACATGACAGTATTTGTGATTCTTTGACAACAGAGTTGATGAGATGATATTCATTAAGCGCTTATTCATAATTATTCAGAAGATGAAAAGATTTTCAAGTAGAAAAGTAATTTTCTCAATCAACATAATACTTAAGCAGAGATGAATTATAATATCTATCATGCTTGAAGTTTAGTATGCTGTTTACATATCAGAATCTTTCATCATTCTTGATAATAATGAGTTTTTAAAGTTTCTGATGTTGACTTGAAAGAAAATCACTTGTAATATGATTCAGAAGAGTGACATGAAAGATTGAATGAATCTTCATGAATGTTGAAAGATTTAACTCAATGATCAGAGAATTATTCTTAAAGACATGCTTGATCTTGAAGAAATCAATGTTATGATCATTTAACTTGACAGTAAGATGAGTAATGCTGAGATTGCAAGCATTCAATCAGACTTCATCTTCAACAAAGTATTTAAAACAAGAATGATGAAAGAGATTGACATTAAATTTGTAAATAATCTGAGCTATAAGTATCTCATCATGTAGATGCTCAGTTAATTTCTTCATCTTTTTAATAAACTCTTCAACAGTAATTAACTTGTTTCAAGCTTAAAATGTAAAATTCTTGAGCAAAGACTCAGAAAACTTGAAGTCTAAATGTGAGTTTTGACTTAAATTGATCAAGAAGAGTGATGCTAAAGTGATTAATGATGATGCATTATTGATGATGAATTCAACTTCAGAAAGTCATTTAGCTCAGTCATTCTGCATGTAGTTGATGAAAACTCGAAGATAATGCTTCATGATAGTATTGACTTTCTCAATTTGATCATTAATTTCAGAATGATACATTGTTGATAACTTGATGTTTATCTTCAGCATTTTACATATATGCTTTCAAACATCAAAGATGAATTGTGTGTCTCAATCAAATATGAAGAACTTGAGTAAATCATGATGTTTTCAAACATAAGCATAGAAGCAGTTGATAGTTTCTTCAACTTTCATAGAAGTGATGAAAACTAGATATTTCATTTTGATAAAATGATCAACGAAGATTAAAACATATTTATATGTAATACTCATGAAGATACTGAGCAATAAAGAATCTACATAGTTCATGAAAACATCACATCAACAACGTTCAAAAACTGAAAAATAATGCAATCATTCTTGAGTTCATTGTCTAAAGAGTTTAAAACGTGTGCACATGTGACAGTTTTATATGAAGCATTAAACATACTTATAAATGTTTGATCATCAGTAAACTCAACTGATCAGTTCATAACTTTTTGTTCTTTCTGAATGATCATTGATAACACTATTATGAGCGAGTTGAATGATACAAAGACGTAGTTTATCTGAGTTGAGCATGTACTTTCTTTCTTAAAAGTACAAATGATTCTCATGTTCTTCACACTCAACTAGAAAGATCTTGTTGTGATGTTGTGTTTCATTGTAAAGTACTTTGATTATTTAAACTGCGAATTTATCATTGATTTTGACTTGCTTTCACAATGTCTGAGTGAAGATGTTAGCAAAATCTTCATCAAGATTCAGAATGTCTTGATCTAGCTGAAACTTGATGTTTTCAACGTCAAATTCTTTGATTTCTAAATTCATGAAAGCTAGAATTTGCAAAAGTGTTGAAATAACTGAGAACAGATGTAACTGAATTGAATTTAAAGTGATGATTTGTGATTAAAGCTTCATGATCTTGATGTTGAAGACATCAAGAGTGAGATTCTCAACAATATTAAGATTTAAAACATGAGTTTTCAGAATTGTCTGATGTTGATATTGATATCAAGAATCAAATGTATTTTTCTTTTTAAAGAGATTTTCTGAGCAACATATCAAAGCATTCAACTTATCATTAAAATTGTCGAGATGATAAGTGATGTGATAGTTGAATTTAAACAGAAACTCACTTCAATGAGCTTAATGATGACTCAACTGCTTAGTTAACATGAAATACTTAAGATTTTTGTGATTCGTGATCATCTCAACAGAATAGATAAAGTCTTCAAGCTCTGATTGTCATTTCTTGAAAGTGCAAACAATGATCATGAGTTTTTTATTGTAGATCTCATAGTTACACTTAACTTAATTATGTTTTTTTGAAAAGTAAGTGACTGAATGAAGAATCTCATTCTCATCATATTGAGAGAGAATGTTTTCAAACACATAGTTCAAAGCATTGATTTCTATCACAATCTTGTGATCTGAATTATAATGACAAAGAATAATCTTGAAAGTGAAGACTTTCTTAAAAGTATTGAATGCAATCTGACATTTCTGAAATCAGACAAAGAGTACATTTTTTCTGATGAGATGAGTGAGCGAAGTGACTATTCTACTATAGTCATAGATGAATCTTCTATAGAAGTTCGCGAAATCTAGAAAACTTTAAACGTCTTTAACATTGATCAAGATGAGTCAGTTGACAATGATGTTTATCTGAAAAGAGTTCATCTTGATCTCTTTGATGATGATTATCAATTCTAGATACGAAACTTGAGTGATGTGAAACTTGCATTTAATTATATTCATCTGAAGATCTGCTTCTTGCAACTTTTGCAAAATGAGCTTGACATGAATCTTGTGCTTGAGTTCATTGTCAAAATAAATCAAGATGTCATTCTGTTATGATTCTAGTCTTCATTTATTCTTTCTAATCTTCATCTTGATTTCATTCTAATCGAGTCTAGTGAGCATTCAAGCTAGAAGTGATGTCATTGAGACTCTGCATTATATATGTAAGACGTCAACTCAATCGAGTCTAGCACAAAGCTGAGAAACACACATATAAGAATTGAGTTATTTTTTGTAGATACTTTTCTTTCTTAGCATTTATCTATTAGTTAAATGACATTCATATGACTCGCTCTATGCTGATCTTTAACAGTAAATAAATGCTAATCAACTATTCTGCTATCAACGTGTAGATGATACGAAATAATCTACTTCGTTTATTCAGAAAATTCATAAGAAATTCTTTGAATTACTTTTACTCAAATTTATCAAATCATTCACTCAACTTTATCATAATCAATTCTTACACATTTACATATCTATTTTTATCTTTATCTTAATTTCTCATTATGACATGCAACTTTGAATCAGTCGAATCTTGAACGACTTGTCTGCTTAGAAGCATTGCAAATAAATGAGTTTCTCTTCTTTCTTTCAATGTTTCAGCTGAATCTCAGAATGTCGCAATCTCATGAAACATCAAGATTGAAGAACAATTACGTCAGTGAACTCTTGATCAATCAAATGAGATCATCAAGATGTTAGATGAGTTAAGAGATTAATGAGACATGACTTTGAAATGCAACAAGCATTGAATCATTCTACAAGTTGAACATACTCAGAGATTGAAACAGCTAGAAATCAATCGCATGATAATGAACATTCTAGAAGAGATTAACACTCAACTACAAGAGAAAATGTTGAAACTCAAAGAGAAACAGTCTTGATCTCGACAGTTTACTGAGTCTCGATTTACTATGAATCATCTATCTTAACAAGATATCGAGTCGCAAGCTTTTATCGAGAATCATACTCGATGAGAGATGTTCAAATCATCATTGATTCTAAAAAATTTTGAATTCATTTATATTCATTGATAAAGATGAATCAAGTTGAAAAGATTGAAGAAACAAGATGAATGACAAGCTGATTGTCAATGTTAATCAATTCAATGATGAGATCATTTGTATTGTTTACATGATGTTTAGACTAGAAGATGACGCTGCAAAGCACATCTTTGTTTGACGTTGTTTTGATTCTTTGAATTCATTCACTTTGATTTATGAGCTATTTGATCATTTGAAAGAAATATACAATGAACTGAATAAAAATCAAAAGTCTTGACGCGAATACAACACTCTGAGACAAGCAGACAAGTCTTTCAATGTCTTTTACTTTGACTTTATGAAGCTATTCAACTATCTTGATTATGATGATCACATTCTGATGAACGATCTTCAGAATAAAATCAACAATCGCTTGCAGAACGCTTTATCAGTCTGTTCAGAGAACTTTACTTCGCTTTCTCATCTAAAGAAATTTCTTCAAGATGTGAATAATAAACAGTGAGTCAACTATCAGCTACGCAGTGAACGTCACACTTGTTAGAATCATGTCTAGAATGAGTCATAGAAATACAGATAAACGAAGAGTAAATCAGGTAAATAAGAATTCAAAGCTAAAGAGCGAGATCTACGAGATGCAAAGACTATATGTACAGAAGAAAGAAAAGCGTTAGACTCGATAGAGTTTAAACTCGCTTCGAGAACGTGTGTCTCAGTAGAAGACTGAGCACGCTCGTAACATTACTCTCTTCTTTCAGTCAAGCAATGATCTCATTGCTTCAATCAGTTCTTTCTTTCTTGTTCATTTCATTATCGTTCTATTTGAGTGTTTCAAGCTCATTTCATCAAGCGTTTCAAGCTCATTTCATCAAACGTTTCAAGTCTATTTCTTCTTAACATAGAGTGTTTCAAGCTCATTTCATCAGACGTTTCAAGTCTATTTCTTCTTGATATCATAAAGCGTTTCAAGCTCATTTCATCAGACGTTTCAAGTCTATTTCTTCTTGATATCTGATGTCATTGAAGCAGACTCACTATCGATTCGTGTCTACTACACGCATGTAGCAGAGCTTGTTTCGTTCATGTATATTGCATTTGATAGAACTTGTTCTGTTCGATGACAAGCTCAGTCAAGAGATCAACTATAGACTTTGTCATTGTAGCAAACTCACTTCGAGTGATGAGCTTGATGACGAGATCAATCGTTATCTGTCTTTGTAGCAGACTCACTATTCTTGTCATTCAAGCAGACTCTTTCTATTCAGCTTCAAATATTCAATGATGAATGAGTTTCAGCTCATATTTTCGTGTTTTCAGACATATAGTATATGTTCTATTCTCTCGAAACATATAGTATATGCTACTCTGTCTGCAGTACATATCATCTTTGCTGTTGTCATCAATGTCGTGAATAGAGGTAAATCGTAGAAGGTATGAGTAAGAGATTCATTGCTGAATCGAGTGAATTGTCATTGAAGCAGACTCACTATTGATTCGTGTCTATTACATGCATGTAGTAGAGCTTGTTTCGTTCATGTCTTTGTAGCAAACTCACTTTGAGTGTCGTTCAAGCAGACTAACTATCGAGTGATTGACTCAGTAAAGAGATCAATTGTTGTCTTCTGATTCATGTCTGCAACGCGTCGCAGAGCTTGTTCTGTTCATGTCTATCGCGTTCAATAGAGCTTGTTCTGTTCATGTTTATTGCGTTCGATAGAGCTTGTGCTGTTCATGTCTATCATGTTCAATAGAGCTTGTTCTGTTTGATGATTGACTCAATAAAGAGATCATTCAGAATCATTCTTTGCTTTCAATCATAGAGCTGCAAAACTCGACTAAACGAGAAAGTGAATCACTGTCAAGTGATATGTACGAAGCTTTGAATAATGTTAGAATCATGTCTAGAGCGAGTCATAGAAATACAGATAAACGAAGAGTAAATCAGGTAAACGAGAATTCAAAGCTAAAGAGTGAGATCTACGAGATGCGAAGATTATATGTACAGAAGAAAGAGAAGCGCTAGACTCGATAGAGTCTAGACTCACTTTAAGAACGCGCGTCTCAGTAGAAAACTGAGCACGCTCGTAACAACACTGTCATCATCAAAGTCATTGCTGTATCTGACAAATGTGTTACTTCATTGTCAGTGATAACTTTGATAATCAATTATGTTAAATTTATCATCTTTTCTATTTCTGAGTCTGATTGAGCGAAATCTTCTATCATTTGCTACATTTGCAAAACTTCGAGTCACTTGTTCAAGAATTGCTCTCAGAACAAGATTAATATCTCGACTTCTTGAGCTTTCATCTTTCATCTACATGAAATCATCATTTCGAAGAATAAAGAGAATGAGAAAATGTCTTCTTTCAAGAATAACGAGACAAAAAACTAGTGACTTTCATTAAAGACGCGATGAAAAATGTGTTAATTTCTTCAACGATGAGCATGTCAAATGATTCTTTTGCTTCTGAATCTTTGACTATTGAATGTATACTTTCTAGCAATGAAATTAATTACTCATTGAAGTCATTGATTGACATCGAAGCTGCTGACTATTCGTTCATTAATGAAGTGATTGCGCAGATTGTTTGTGATCAGTTGCAAATCAAGTTTCTGACTTTGATCAAAGCGAAGTCAATACGAGAATTCAATGATCATTATGCAAAAAAACTCATTACTCATGTCATCTATTCAAATCTGACGATTCAAGATCACATGATGAGCATCATTTCTATATTGATCACTCAATTAGATCAACATCAAATGATTCTTGAAAAAACATGAATAAACAAAATTGATCTAGTAATAAATATGCAAATCAACTCTCTTCGATTTTTGAATTTCAATTCTCATTTGAAATTAATTATTCTATTATCAAGCAATAAAACAATCACAAAACAGAAGAGCTTAATTTTTACTTACATATTGAAGAGATCTTTCACTTTCGTTACATCTTAACTCAGTCAGAAATCACTTTCTTTCAATCAGTTCAATGAAAAGTCAGTTAAACTAATTGAACAATTAAAATCGTGTGACGTGACTTTAACTAGCGTCAAAATTTCTAAATCGACGTCAGATTCATTGAACATTGTCATGATTGAAGTTGCAACTTATAAAATGTTAGTCAAATGATCAAATGTGAAGATCTTTGCTGTTATTGTCTTGAAAATTGATCAACTCATAACTACAGTTGAAAATAAGTCTGAAGAAGTGAACCTGCATAAGCTCTCACACGTCAAGATTCTTAAGAAGATCAAAGTCAAGCTTCTCTTCAAGTATCATGACTATCTAGACGTGTTCAATCGAGTTATGATCAATCAACTATCATTTCATCGTTTCTATGATCACAAAATTGAGTTGATCGATGAAGAAATGCTTTTTAGAAGCAGACTTTATCAGATGTTTGATCACAAACTTCAGAAGATAAAGAAATATCTGATTAATCATCTAAACAAAGAGTTCATTTTCTTCAGCTTCGCATCATACGTCTCACTCATCTTGTTCATTGAAAAGAAAGATGAAAGTCTGCGTTTCTGCGTTGATTACAGAAAGCTTAATGCTTTGATCAAACGAAATCATTATTCTTTGTAATTGATAGACGAGACTTTCACTCATATACAAGAAAGCAAGTATCTGACTCGATTGAACATCATTATCACGTTCAATAAACTACGTATGCACTCAGATAACAAAGATTTGACTATCTTTATTATCTTCTTTGACTCATACAAATATCATGTAATGCTCTTTGAATTAACAAATGAATTGACGTTCTATCAACATTATATGAACGACGTGTTGTTTGAATATCTACATTAGTTTTGTTCAATTATCTAAATGACATTATCATTTACAGTAAGATTTTGAAGAAACATAAGTGACATGTACGATTGATCTTGAACAGACTATGAAAGATCGATCTACAGATAGACATAAACAAATGCAAGTTTCATGTGCAGAAAATCATCTTTCTAGAACTTTTAATGTCAATTGAAGAACTGAAAATGAACTCTTGAAAGATACAAGCAGTCATTGAATGATCTACATTCAATAATCTCACTCAGATACAGTTCTTCATTGACTTCTGCAACTTCTATCAACACTTTATCAAGAATTTTTCGAAGATTGTTCGTCTTATAATTCAACTTACTCAAAAGAAGATCATATTTGAATGAAATGAGATCTGTCAAACAACATTAAATCATATGAAGAGATGTATGATCAAAACTTCAATACTTCGTCACTTTGATCAGACTCATAAGACTATTCTTGAAATCAACTCATTCAACTACGTCAATGATGAAGTTCTGTCTCAATATGACGACGAAGAAATTCTACATTCAATTGCTTTTTATAGCAAGAACATGTTGTCGTGAGACTGCTTGCATCATTCTCACGAGATAGTTAGTAAGAGAGAAGAGATCGAGATTTGAGTCAATGATAGAAGAGTCGAGAGACGTTTCTTGAGTGTACATATAGATGTCATTGCGACTTGTAGATAGAAAGAGAGAGATACACGTTTTACAGTATCTTTCTACTAGCACGATCATTGCATGTGTTCATTGTTTGCTTTCTTTGTTGCTTTGATATGACTTTCTATATTGCATCTGTATTCTATTTCTCAACATTGAAGCTCAACGCAAGAATATCATTTTTATGATATCTTGAGTAGAACAGTTGACTAAACAGCAGAGAGTAACACCACATCTTTACAATGATCAGAAGATTTATGAAAGATTTGAAGTGAAAATCAATTTGACTCTGAAATACGGGAAATTGATATAATGACTTTATTTCGCTTAGAGATATTGACAAAAGCTATTCAAGTCACAGAGTTTTCACAGTTGAAACTAGAAGAGATGTATATCTTCAGCTGATGAAAACTGTTTCTCTTTGAGCGAAGATGCAACAGCGAAGAAGAGAGAAACTGACTTTCGCGAATGATTGACACTCAGAAGAGATGCTCTGATCAGAAGAAGAGTTCATCTGATCTCAAGACTTGCAAGAAACAGACAGCAAAAGTGAGAATCAAAGAATGAATTCAAAGTGATGTAGACAGAAGTACGAGAAATGACGTCAGTTTCAGCAGTGAATCATGTTTCAGCAGAAGCATAAGATCGAGCGTTGTTCATTAAATAAAAGAAGAGAAAAGAAAAGCATCTTGATCAGTTGTAACAACTGCAAAAGAAAGAAAGAAGAACTTCAACGAGTCGAGAAACAAAAACAAAATAACGAGATCTTTTTGACTGCTCTATTATTTTTGCTATTCTGTATTTCATTCTTACAGCTCTCAATATCAACTCACAGCGACAAAATGACAAGCTCATTGAGAACATCTGTTGTAAACACGAGTGCTACGCTCATCAGCTCTCGAGTCAGCTCAGAAATAGACATGATCACAATGTTGTCTCTGAAATATCTGACATTCATGTCATTGCTTGAAACTTCGAAAGTCTCATATTTTGAAGAAAAGAACATGATTGATTTTCTAGAAAGATATGAAGACTTCTGTGATGATTATGAGCTGAATCAGATCAATCGATTTCGCAAGCTATCAAGATACTGCGACAAGATCATTGATGATAGCATCAAGACTATGATCGAATATATTGATTTCAACTGACAAGAACTGAAGAAGACGATGAAGAAGAAGTATGAGAAAGATGACATTGATCAACAGTTGAATTCTCGAATTTTCCTTTAAATCTTCAAGAATAAGTCTCATATCATGAAGAATGATCTGAAGCTGTACAGTCGACAATACAAAAGCATATCGCATTCGTTGATAAAACGCAAGCAAATGAATGAGTATATCAGATGCTGCTGATTTGTCAAGATTCTTTCATCTATACTAAGCGAAAAGATTGTATGAAAGTGTGCACTCAATTCTGAAGATCTCAGTTTCATGAACTTCAAGAAAGTTAGTGACGCGATAGTGATCTACTGCAACTCTGTCAAAGCACTGTTAAAATTCTTGATCATGATCAAGAATTTTGATGATTTCAGCAAGCTTGTGAACGAATATCAGATCAAGTGATTGATGATGTCAGACAAGTTCTTTGATTCTTTGATAGTAGCATAGCTCAGCAATACAATAATGAATGAGATGATAAATAAGTTTAAAACAATGATGCTTTCTTTGCAGACAGCAATAAAGAAGATTGAATCTTTCATGCAAAACATGACAGCATCTGTCTCAATGTTCAACGTTTATATCTCATATGAACTTGTCACGTCTGCTTGTTCAACAATATCAATGTTATCATTGTTTTTGCTTTCAAGAAGTAAACGAGCGTCTTTGATGTTTAGAATGAAAGAATGCTTCTTCTATGAAGAAATAAAATGTCAGAAGATCAGATGTTGTCAACTGAATATTTATAAAACAGAAGAAAAGATACACGTGAATGAAATAAACAGACTTTGAATGAAACTCGCTGAAAGAAATGACAGATTGACATCTTTTGCATTGAGTTGTTCTCAGAAAAAGCTGATTGACAATGCTTTGAAGAAACAGAGTCAGCAAATGAGAGCAGAATATGTTGATGTCATCAGACTGACAAGTGTAAGAGCAACGATCACGAAGAAAGCAGAGAATACAAATGAGAAACAGAAATGAAACGAAGAAGTAATGATTATCACAGCTCGACATGACTATAAGTCAGATGAAAATGAGACGAAGACAATGATACAACAGAGAACGAGTTTGAATTGAACTTGAAGGGAAAAAGTAAGAAAAGAAAAACGTCTGTCGAGCATGAAGAATTTGCGCTCTGAAGAATATCTGTTGATTTCAAGATTATTCTTGAAGAAGTGAACAAGTGAGAATGTGATCATGCAGAATGCAGCTGTCTTCGAGAAAACGATAAAAACAACGAAGAAATCGATGAAAAAGAATTCAGATGACAGCAAGATAGAGTCAGATAATCGAAACAAAAGAACGCAAAACATAGTAGAGAAATGCATAAATACAGAAAATGTGACACATATTATAGTAAATCAGAAGATGCAAGATGTAAGCATTGAACAAATGCTTACACATTCGTTTATTCTTCTTCGAGCTCTCTACGCTCAAGTAAAACAACATAAGAAAAAGAAAACGAAAAAAACTGATGACGTGCAAGTAACAGCAGTAAAGTTTGAAGATTCTTCATTTGAAAAGTTGAACGCGATTCTGTATGCAATGACGTGTTCGAGAACATAAGTGCTGATGAGCGATGAGATTTACGTTAAGACACTGCTTGATAATGATGCTGAAATCAACGTTATGTCTGAAACTCTTGTTGCAAGAACTCAGTTGTCTATGCAATGAGACATTCATCTAGATATGATAGAAGTCAGCGAAGCAAAGACTAACATCATTGAATGCTATGATGACGTGAAGATCAATATTGACGAAGCAAAATCAATGATTTCAATATTTGTGATCAAAAGCGACGAGTACATTCTGATACTGAACAGATCAAATGAGTGAAAGACGCGTCTATTCATCAACAATACTTGGAAAGAAACTTGTGAAATGACAGTCATTGATGATGATGAAAGAATGATGTTCTTTAAATTGATTTTAGCACACAATTCTGTCAATCAAGATGTGTTGAAAATATTTCTTGAAAAAGCGAAAGACTCTTTAAATGAGTGAGCGAGTGCTCTGTTGAAAGCGTATTTACGATGAGAAGTGTAAGTTCAAAGACTGTTGATTTAGCGCGCTTGAAAAACTCTGAGATGTTCATTGAAATCAAAGAAGAAAAGAAAAAGAAAGATTGAAGCTTCGTTCAACGATTTTTCTTGAATGATAGCATGCAACGTGCACAGATGTTATGATGTCGTTCGAACAGACTTGCAATGCGAATGACATGAAGATTTGACCTGAGTTCAATTCGTCAGCATGAGAAGATAGATCATGTCAAAGTAATGACAGCATACAAGAGAAAAGCTCAGAAGATTCGATCTGTGAATTCATCAGAGTTGAATGACTCAATATCAGAAGATTTGACAAACTGAAAACAAATTTTATTGACTTAGATCAAATTGAATATGACAGAAATGAAGTCAGAGAAGTATGATCATTGACTGTTTCTTAAATTCTTCAAAATTGCTTCAAAGTTCAGACTGACTTTGAAGTGAGCAAAGAGAATAATATGTGATGATGCTTTAACTCTGCAAAAGAAGAATTTATTACTGAAGATGTTGTTTAACAGAGAAGCGACAATGATCTGAGACTTCTCAAAAATGAGAAAGATAAAAGACATAGTTTCATTCTTGCAGCAAATTCGAACAATATTACATGATGCATGACAGACATTTGATTTCTCAGTCTCTAAGACACTTCATTAAATCATCATAGACATGCTTAAGAATCAAATAAAGCATGACATATTGAAATCTTGTCATGATTCATATTGAAATCTCTGATTTTTGATCAAGAAAAAGTTCAATCAGTATTGCATGATCAACGCAGCAATGAATATGAACAAGATTATCATCAGAGACGTCAATTTGCTCTCAGACGTGAATGAATTCTTCAAAGAATTCGTCAATATAATTATGATCTCTTTGATAGATTTGTTTTCTGAGTACGATCAGATTACGCTGACAAAAATATATTGAAATCTCAAAGCGTTCATGACATTTCTGAAATTATTGCGACAGACGACGTTACCACAAGATGTCATCAACTTCGTTGCTCAGTTTGTCAGAGTCATAATCAAGATATTGAAGAATCTTCTTGAGATATGCAAATCTTTTCTTGACGATATTGAAGTAAAGAGATTGAAGACAATCTATGATAATGCAAAGATTACTTCAGAAGTACATCAGTTTATGCTGAAGCACATTAAGAATCTCGACATTGAATTCTTGAACTTTGAACTCATCAATTGCATTATATTTGACAAAAAGTTGCAATTTTGCATGTCGAGCATAAAGATTGTGAAATTTGTTTGTGATTTTCATGATTGCAGATCAGAAGATTTCAAAATTATCAAGATTCTAGAATAATATCTTTGTCATGATGTCACATCTGCTTGAGCGTTCATTGAAGTATGCGTGTATTATCGAGTGTGAATAGAAAATTTCGTCTTGATCGCAGCGTCAATATTTCAGCTCTTCAAAAAGAAGATCAAATTCATGTGAGAAAGAGAACAAGAGAAAGTCATGAACAAGCTGAAGTTGACATTGACCACTGCATTGATCATGAGAAGTCTGAACTATTCTGAGCAGACAGAAGAAATTGTTCTCGTCGTGAACGCAAGTCTTCAAGAATGAGAAGCGATGTTACAGCAGACAGCATTGAATTCTAAGAATCGACATTTCATACAATATGAAAGTGAACTATGAAATGAGTAAGAGACAAGATATGATGCTGAAAAGAGAGAATGCAGAAATCTGATGAAGACATTGAAGAAGATTCATTACTGATTATATGACACGAAGTTCGTTATTGAAATAGACGTCAACATTCTGATGACACAACTGAATTGATCTGCGTCAGACTTATCAGAAGCATTGATGACACAATAACTTGCTTGAATTTGCTTGTTTAATTTTGATGTTCATCACATTTTCGATCGCAAGCATAATGCATTCAATGAACTCTCACGCAAACTCAGAGAATCTTCAGACGACGAAGATAAGACATACTTTGAAAGACATAATTGTAGCTCTGATTGAGCTGAATTCAATGCTTCAGAAATAATCGAAAAACATCAAGGTTTGACCTAGCAGTCGAGATTGGGGATATTTCGATGCGCTGAGCGACCG
>JAABUH010000147.1_pt1 | contig 106361 bp, 108 predicted proteins | sample 5559121 | NCBI WGS metagenome assembly JAABUH01 (sample SAMN10711871, study PRJNA513364) | rock metagenome | isolation source: Antarctica rocks | place: Antarctica: Victoria Land, Battleship Promontory nord | collected 2015-12-28
GACCCGCCCGGCCCAGCCGCGCCCGCAGCGCCCGCCCAGTCCGGCCCTGCCTTCGGCGGGGCCGGCAGGGACCGCACCACTACCTCAGGCGAGCCAGCCGCCAGGAAGTGCGCCACCCGGCCGGCCCAGCGCCAGGCCGCCCAGTGGGCCAGGGCCACCACCGCCGGAGGGGGGCCCCATCCCCGTACCCCCGCCAGGGGTCGCAAAGCGACCCCTGGCGGGGGTACCACCCAGTCCTGGATCACCCACCCGGGGATGCGGCGACCACCCAGGGGGATCCGCACCCGGGCCCCCACCCGCACCTGGTCCCCGACGAAGTCGGGGACCAGGTAGTCGAAGGCCTTGTCCGGCCCGTCCAGGGTGGGCAGGACGCGAACAACCCGCTCCGGCAGGGCACCGGTCAACCGTGAGTGGGCCGAGGGCGGGGGGCAGGAAGGCGGCATATTTTGCCCAGACGACAAGACCGAGGAGCTAGAGCCCCATTGCCGAGCGGAGGTCATCCAGGCGGGGGGTGGCCTCCCACGTGAACTCCTTGCCCGTCCGCCCAAAGTGCCCATAGGCCGCCGTGGCCCGGTAAACCGGGCGGCGCAGGTCGAGGTCGGCGATGATGGCCGCCGGGCGCAGGTCGAAGGTGGCGTCGATGGCAGCCGCGATGCGGGTCGGATCCACCGTCTCGGTCCCGAAGGTCTCGACCATGAGCGAGACCGGTCGGGCCACCCCGATGGCGTAGGCCACCTGGATCTCGCACTTGCGGGCTGCCCCTGAGGCCACCACGTGCTTGGCCACCCAGCGGGCCGCATAGCTGGCCGAGCGGTCGACCTTGGACGGGTCCTTGCCCGAGAAGGCGCCTCCACCGTGGCGGGCTGCCCCCCCGTAGGTGTCGACGATGATCTTGCGCCCGGTCAGGCCGGTGTCGGCATGGGGGCCGCCCAGCTCGAAGCGACCAGTGGGGTTGGCCAGCACCGACACCTTGTCGGTGTCGAGATCGGCCGGCAGCAGCGGGTGGATGACGTGCTCGACCAGGTCAGGCAGCAGGAGGGTCTCCAGGTCGATGCCGGGCCGGTGCTGGGTGGAGATGAGGACGGTGCGCAGGGCCACCGGGCGCCCGTCCTCGTAGTCCACCGTCACCTGGGTCTTGCCGTCGGGACGCAGGTAGCCGAGCACGCCGGCCCGGCGGACCTGGGCCAGCCGGCGGGCCAGGCGGTGGGCCAGCCAGATGGGCAACGGCATGAGGTCTGGCGTCTCGTCACAGGCGTAGCCGAACATCATCCCCTGGTCGCCGGCTCCCTGAGCATTGAGCGAATCCTCGCCGCCCTTGCCCGAGCGCAGCTCCCAGGCCGCACTGACCCCCTGGCCGATGTCGGGCGACTGCTCATCCAGGGCGACCATGACCCCGCAGGTGTGACCGTCGAAGCCGAACTCCTCCCGGTCGTAGCCGATCTCGCACACCGTCTGGCGCACCAGCCGGGGTATGTCGACGTAGCTGGTGGTGGTGATCTCCCCGGCCACCACCACCAGACCGGTGGTGAGGAGGGTCTCGCACGCCACCCGGCCAAACGGGTCCTCGGCCAGCACCGCGTCGAGCACGGCATCGGAGATCTGGTCGGCCATCTTGTCGGGGTGACCCTCGGTCACTGACTCCGACGTGAAGGTGTAGCTGGTGCTCATGGCGGGCTCCCTCTAGTTTGGCGGGCTGGTCGTCGCCGGTCCGGCCCATCGGACCGTGTTCGCTGATCGTGCCAGGCGAGCCACGACGGCATCGAGCACCACCCCAGCCACCTTGCGCTTGTCGGACTGGGGAACATTCTGCACGCTCCCGTCGGCGCCCAGCACCACCACCGCGTTGGTGGCGTGATCGAAGCCGGCTCCGGGTGCCGATACGTCGTTGGCCACGATTAGGTCGAGACCCTTTTGGGCCAGCTTGGCCAGGGCTCGGGTGATCAGGTCACCGGTCTCGGCCGCGAAGCCCACCAATATCTGGCCGGGCCGGCGCCGCTCGGCCAGGGCCGCCAGGATGTCGGGGGTGGGCTCCAGGGCCAGCTCAAAGGGCCCTTCGGTGCGGTGCAGCTTGTCCTGGGCGGGCGAGGTTGGGCGAAAATCAGCTGGTGCCGCCGCCATAACCACGACCTGGCACGCCGGGCCGTGCTGGAACACCGCCGCCTGCATCTCCTGGGCGGTGTCCACCTTGACCACCGCTGCGCCTGGCGGTGAGGGGAGGACGGAGGTGGTGACCAGGGTGACTTGTGCGCCCCTGGCGGCGGCCTCGTCGGCCAGGGCATGGCCCTGGCGCCCGGAGGAACGGTTGGCGATGAAACGCACCGGGTCGATTGGCTCCCGGGTGCCCCCGGCGGTGACCAGCACGCTCACACCGGCCAGATCGCCACTGGTGGGCTGGGCGGGGGGCTGCCGGGTGGTGGGCTGAGGGGGCTGCTCGACAAGGGCCAAAATGGCCTCCGCCTGGGCCAGGGCCTGCTCGGCCGCTCCCAGGATGGCCTCCGGCTGGGCCAGGCGCCCGACCCCCGCGTCACTGCCTGCCAGGCGGCCCGATCCGGGCTCCACCACCATCACGCCCCGCTGGCGCAGGGTAGCCAGATTGGCCTGGGTGGCCGGGTGCTCCCACATCTCGGTGTGCATGGCCGGGCAGATGACCACCGGCGCCCGGGTGGCCACCAGGACCGAGGTGAGCAGGTCGTCAGCCAGGCCGCAGGCGTAGCGCGCCAGGAGGTTGGCGGTGGCCGGAGCGACCACCACCAGATCGGCCTGCTGGGCCAGGCTGATGTGGGCGATGGGCTCGGAGTCTTCCCACAGGCTGACGCGGGCGGGCTCACCGGCCAGGGCAGTGAACGTGATCGGCCCCACGAACTGGGTGGCCCCGGCGGACAGGACCGGTGTAACTCGTGCACCAGCCTCAACCATGCGCCGGCACAGGTCGGCCGCCTTGTAGGCGGCGATGCTCCCGGTGACACCGAGCACCACCCGCCGCCCAGCCAATGGCATCCGGCCTACCCGGCCGGCTCGACGTCCTCGTCAGCGTCCGGTCCGGGCGCAGGCACCTCGACCAGCTCGCCTGGGGCGCCGAGCCCTTCGGCGGCTTCGGCGGTGGCCGGCTTAGTAACCGTGCCAGGCGGTACCCAAACGATCTTGCCGGCCGCCACTTCCTCCAAGGCGATGGACAGCGGCTTGCGGGCGACCGAGACCACCTGAGGGGGAACGATGGCTCCCAAGCCCTCACCCAGCTGGTTGAAGTAGGAGTTCACCTGGCGGCCCCGCTTGGCGGCCAGAGTCACCAAGGTGAACTTCGAGTCCACCTTGTCCAGCAGGTCCTCGATGGGGGGTTCGATCATGGTATTGCGGCGGTCGACCACTTTACTCCTCTACTGGGCTGACATACTGGCACTGGGCGGTAGCTCAGGCACTCGGGCGAACACTGGGAGCGGCCCGTTCACTGGGCGGGTCCGGAGTCGGGGCCGCCCGAGCGGTGCCAAGCTACTATACCGGCCAGCTCGGCCACTGCCCGATCCAGGTCGTCGTTGACCACCACGTGGTCGGCCAGTGCCATACCGGTCACCTGCTCTGTGGCCCCCACCTCCAGTCTGCGGACCACCTGGAGCTCTTCATCGCCTCTGGCCCGCAACCGATCGGCCTGTACGTCGGCCGACGGGGCAACCACCAGGATCACCACCGCACCGGGCCTGGCCCGGCACACCTGGGCCGCTCCCTGTAGCTCAATCTCCAGCACCACGTCGGTCCCCGGTGGCGGCGAGGGTACCGGCGTGCCGTAGAGGTTGCCCAGGAAGCTCGCCCACTCCAAGAAGCCGTCGGATCGCACCTTGGTCATGAACGTGTCGCGGTCCACAAAACAGTACGCGTCCTGCTCCTCACCCGGGCGACGAGGACGGGTGGTCCAGGATCGGCTGAGCCAAAGGGTGGGGTCGTCCGCCACCAGGCGATCGACCAAGGTCCCCTTGCCGACCCCGCCAGGGCCGGAGACCACGAAGATCAGGGCCGCTTGGTCTCCCGGAGCAGCGACTCACGCTGGTTGGCACCCAGGCCCTGCAGGCGGCGGGTCTCGCTGATGCCCACCTCTTCCATGAGCTTGCGGGCCTTGACCTTGCCCAGACCGGGCAGGGACTCAAGGACGGCGAGCACCTTCATCTTGCCCACCATGTCGTCCTTGGATGCCTGGCCCATCAGCTCGGCGAAGGTCAACGACCCCATCTTGAGTCGTTCCTTGATCTCGGCCCGCTGGCGCCGAGCATCGGCAGCCTTGGCCAACGCGGCCTGACGCTGCTCGGGTGAGAGTGAGGGAGGCGAAGGCATGGCTGGCCACCATAGTGCACGGCCCAAGCAGGTGCGGGATCCGGTCGTGCTGCGGGGGCTCCGCTCCCCCGAAATCGGGTGATGGCAACCTGGGCAACAACTAGGGTCGTGACCGCCCTCGCCTGCGTCAGCTGCATTTCCAGGAGGTGCCCGGTACGTGCCCAAGACGAACAGCACAGTGACAGACAGCACAGTGACAGACAGCACAGCCAGGACAGTGGCCCACCCAACCAGCGAGCCTGCGACTGGCGAGGCGCGCCCGGACGCGGCACCAGCAGTGCAGGTGGTGGAGCTGCGCAAGCGCTACCCCAAGAGCCCGATCGACGCGGTGGGCGGCGTCTCCTTCTCGGTGAGCCGGGGCGAGGTCTTCGGCCTGCTCGGTCCCAACGGTGCGGGCAAGACCACGACCATCGGCATCCTCACCACCCGGGTACGCCCGACCAGCGGGAAGGCACTGGTCAAAGGGATCGACGTGGTGGCCGACCCGGTGGCTGCCCGGAGGGTGCTGGCGGTCGTCCCCCAGCGCAGCAACCTGGACCGCGCCCTGTCGGTCCGCCAGAACCTGACATTCCACGCCAGCTACCACGGCGTACCCAAGCAGGTCCGCGATCAGAGGGCCACCGCACTGCTGGAGCAGTTCGGCCTGGGCGACAGGGGCAAAGAGAAGCCGGACTTCTTCTCCGGCGGCCAAGCCCAGCGAATGATGATCGCCCGGGCCCTCATGCACGCCCCTGGCGTGCTGTTCCTGGACGAGCCGAGCACCGGCCTCGATCCAGCCATGCGCCTGTTCGTCTGGGACCGCATTCGTGAGCTGCGCGCCTCTGGCACCACCGTGGTGCTCACCACCCACGACATGGACGAGGCGGCCGCCCTGGCCGATCGGGTGGGGATAATGGACCGCGGCCAGCTGCTGGCCCTGGACACTCCAGCCGCCCTGATCAGCCAGCTCCCGGGCGAGCGCACCCTCGACGTCCGCCTGGAGACGGGAGACTTGGTGAGCGAGCAGGAATGCTCGGCAGCCATCAGCCAGCTGGCCGGCGTGAAAGGGGTCGAGCCAGTGGCGGATGCGGGAGGGCCCTCCCGGCTGCGGCTGTCGGTGCAGGGGGAGGCAGCCACCTTCGTGGCTCCTGTCGCCCAAGCCCTGGTCCCACTGGGCGCCCGGCTGGCCGGAGTCTCCCTCGGGGAACCAAGCCTCGAGGATGTCTTCATCCACCTCACCGGCCGGGCCCTGCGATGACGGTGGTGGGCGAGGAGTCGACCGACGTGGCTGCGAGCACTGCTCCGGTTGCCGATCGGGTGGGGGCTGCCCAGGTGTTCATGGCCATCTTGCGCAGGGACGTCGCGGTGACCGGCCAGGAGCTGCCTGCTTTCCTGGCCCAGGTCATCATCCAGCCGCTGTTCTTGCTGTTCGTGTTCGGGAAGATCCTGACCGAGCTGGGCTACGCCCGCCACGGCTACGCCCAGGTCCTGTTCCCTGGCATCGTGGCCCTCACTGCCATGCTCACCGGGCTGCAGAGCACTGCCTTCCCGCTGGTGATCGACTTCTCGTACACCAAGGAGATAGAGGACCGGCTGCTGGCGCCCATACCGCTCGGTCTGGTGGCCATCGAGAAGGTGGTGTTCGCCGCCCTGCGGGCCCTCATCTCGGCCGGGGTGATGTTCCCCATCGGCATCGTCATCTTGAACGGCATCCCGTGGCGGTCGTCGGCCACGCCGGTGGTCATCGGGGTGCTGGTGCTGGGTGCCCTCACCGGGGGCGCGCTGGGCCTGGTGCTGGGCACGTTCGTGCCTCCCAACCGGATCAACATCATGTTCGCCCTCGTCCTCACGCCCATCCTGTTCACCGGGTCCAGCCAGTACCCGTGGCTGTCCCTGTCCCACATCCGATGGTTCCAGGTGGTCAGCGCGGCCAACCCACTCACCTATGTCAGTGAGGGGCTTCGAGGCTCGTTGGAGCCCGCCGTGCCACACCTGGCCGGTTGGCTGTGCCTGGTGGTGCTGGCGGGTTCGTTGGTGGCCCTGACGGCGGTGGGCATGCACGGTTTCCGCCGCCGGGCCCTGTCGTGAGTCGGCTTACTCTTGGGTCTCCGACAAAGGGACCGTTTGGTCGTTGGCACAATGGGGGTGCCAATGCACCGCCCGGGCTTCGCCCACCGCCCGGTGCACGGCCGCCTCAACCCGGCGACCGAGAACGTCAGCCTCGTCCATCGTGGTGGAACGGTCCAACTCCCCATCGACCTCGATGACCAGCGACCGCCCCAACCAGCGAGCGCGGGCACTGACCGGGCCGACCCCACCGACCGACTTGGCCGCCGCCACGGCGGCCAGCAGATGGGCTGGATCGACACCGTCCATCAAGTGATGCACCACCTCGACTGTCACCTCGTAACCGACCTTGACGATGAAGACGGTCACTGCGAAGCCGGCGATCGGGTCACCCACCCGGTAACCGAGGGCCACCACGATCAAGCCCAGGAGGGCACCCAGTGACGAGATTGCGTCCAGCCGCGAATGGTGGGCGTCAGCCACCAGCGTGTTCGACTGGATCTGGCGGCCTACCCTAAGCTTGTACCGGGCCACCGCCTGATTGCCGACCATGCCCAAGACCGCGCCCACCATGCCCAGGCCCACATGGGTCGTGCTCCCGTGGCTGGTCAGCTTGTGCCAGCTCTCCACGCCGGCGAACACCGCACTGGCCCAGATGACCAGGGCCACACCCAGCCCAGCCAGATCCTCGGCCCGCTCGAAGCCATAGGGATAACGTGGTGAAGCCGGCTTGGCCGACACCCGAAAGCCGAGGAAGACCACGAGGGAGGTGGACACGTCGGAGAGGTTGTGCAAAGCATCGCCCAGCAGACCAACCGAGTTGGTGAGCAAGGCCAGGGCCAGCTCCACCGCTCCGGTGAGGGCCAAGCCAGCGGCTGACACCTTGACCGCCCGGTGGGCAGCCTGGCGATGGCCAGCCTCGTCGTGGGACGCACGATCGTCGTGGGCGGGATGCCGGCCCACCTCATGCGCCGGCCGGCGTTCGCCCAACTCCTCATTCACCATGAGGGCATGCTAACTGCGCATGCATGAAGGTCTGCAGGGATTCAACATGCCGAGGGACGACCGGGTCAGAATGGCCGCCGAGTCCCTGCGACTCCTGGCTGATCCCACCCGCCTCAAAATTCTCTGGGCCCTGCTCCAGGGCGAGTCGTCAGTTGCCTGCCTGGGAGAGATCGTGGGAGCAACCCCCACCGCAGTGTCGCAGCATCTGGCCAAGCTCAGGTTGGCCCGCTTGGTCAGTACCCGCCGCGAAGGTACCTTCATCTACTACTCGGCGGCAGACAGCCACGTGGCTGCACTGCTGGAACATGTCCTCGGTCACGCCGGAGCACGGGAAGCCAGCGAGGCCAACGCTCCGGCCTTGTGAGCCTTTCCTCGTTCCGTCAGCGGCGGTCGTCGTCCTCGTCTGCCAGGACGAACATCGCCTGCTCGAGCGCGTCGGCCTCGGGCACCTCCTCGGCTGGGATCGTCGGACGCTGCGGTGGAATAGACGCCATGAGCCCCTTCCTACCCCCTTCGGGCCCAGGTGCCGCAGCCAGCAGACGCCTCACCTCCTCGTCGGTGGTCTGGGAGAAGTCCATGTACCAGGCTCCCACCGCCCGCAGGGGATCGGGCACGGCCACGCACACCACCTCATCGGCCTGGCCGCCAAGCTCGTCGCGGGCCAGGCGGGAGGCGACCGGAACGGCCACCACCACCCTCGCCGGCCGATGCTGGCGTACTGCCATTACCACGGCCCGCATGGTGGCACCCGTCGCCAAACCGTCATCTACCAGTACCAGTGTCTTGCCCTCCAGCTCCAGCGGCGCCCGGTCGCCCCGGTAGGACCGCTGGCACTCCTCGACCAGCCCGGCCTCCCTGGCAGTCACCTCGTCCAGCTCCCGGACGGACAGGCGGGCGGCCGCCACCACGTCGGGGTTGAGGACGCGGACGCCACCAGCAGCCACCGCTCCGAAGGCCAGCTCCGGGTGGGCGGGAGTCCCCAGCTTGCGAACCACGTAGACGTCCATCGGCACTCCCAAACCAGCCGCCACCTGGTAAGCGACCGGCACTCCCCCACGGGGCAGGCCCAGCACCAGGACGTCGGGATGCCCGGCATGGGCCGCCAGCAAGGCGGCCAGGCGCTGTCCGGCGTCGGTACGATCAGCGAAGGTGGGCAGCACCGGGGCCACCCCCGCACACTACCGATCCGACTGATCGCCCCTCGAGCCCCCGACCCGATGCCCGGCCCGATCACCAGGCGTCCCGGACACCTGCTCCCACCAGCCGCAGCCATCTCGCACCCTGCCCGCCTCGACCAGGCGGTCGAGGATCACGGCTGCCTCCCCGAGGCCCAGTCCGGTACGGCGCAGCAGCGACTCGGTGGAGGTGGGTTCCCAGCCCAAGGCGGTAAGCATGCTGGCGTCGGCTCCCGTCAGATCCTGAGACTGGGCCATCGAGCGGCCGACGGGATCACCGGCGCGTCCATCACCCACCTGCGGTCCCAACTGGTCAGCGCCCCGATCCCGCCCGGGCCCTTCCAGGCCCAGCGCCACCAGCACGTCACTCACGTCTCGGGCAGGCCCGCAGCCCTCGGCCAGGAGGGCATTGGTCCCCTCCGAGGCAGGGCTGCGCACCGAGCCGGGCACCGCCAGGACCGGGACCCCGCGTGTGGCAGCGGCCTCCACGGTGCTCATAGCCCCACCCACCCGGTGCGACTCCACCACCACCACCACCTGAGCCAGGGCGGCGATGATGCGGTTGCGGGCGGGGAACCGCCAGGCCTCGGGCCCGGCCCCCAGCGCGGCCTCGGACAGCACGGCCCCGGCACCAGCCACCCGGCGCCAGAGCTGAGCGTGAGAGGTCGGGTACGCGGTGTCCAACCCGTTCCCCGCCACGCCAACTGGGGGCGCCCCCGATTCGGCCGCCAAGGCGCCCTCATGGGCGCTCCCATCGATCCCCAGGGCCAGGCCGGACACCACCACCACCCCGGCACCCGCCAGTCCGGCTCCCAACTCGGCGGCCACCTCCTGGCCATAATGGGTAGCCGCCCGAGTGCCCACCACGGCCACCCGGGGCCGATCAAGGGCCTCCGGACGGCCCAACGAGAAGAGCACCGGGGGCGCCTGGACATCACCGGCCAGCACGGCCGGATAACCCGGTCGACCGAGCAGATGGATGCGCACTCCGGCCCGTGCGTATCGATTCCAGACCTCGGCCAGCTCGACCGCCTGCGCCGCCTGGGCCCACTCTCGAGCCAGCTGCGCGGCCTGACGCTCTTCCCGGGCCCACTGCGCAGCTTGCCCCCCTTCCCGATCTCCAGCTTCCGCGTCCGCCATCAGCCCATCTGCCGCCAGCCCACAGCGGGTCATGGCCCAGGCATCCACGCTCGACCGGCCAGCCAGCAAACTGCGAAGGCGGGTGGGGGTCATGCGGCCCAGGCCGGCCAGGGCGGCTGCGGCGGCCAGCTCCATGGCCCGATCGATCGACTGCGGGCCCGTCTCGGGGGAGGCCACACTCACGACGCCACCGCCGGTACCAGAGCGGAGCTGCCCACCCGCAGCTCCAGCGCGCCGGCCACGTGCGCCACTCCCACCCTGCGGGGGGCGCCATCCAGATCGGCCAATGTACGAGCCACTCTCCTGATCCGGTGCAGGCCCCTGGCGCTCAGGGCCCCGGCCCGGAGACGGCGCTCGAGTAGCCGAGCGGCCGGTTCGTCCAACGGTGCCACCTCGTCGAGGCAGTTGGCCTCCAACTCGGCATTGATGACCTTTGCCCGTCGAACGGCCACCCCCCTGGCCTCGGCCACCCGCTCGGCCACCGCCTTGCTCGACTCGCCGGCCGACCCGCCGATCAGCTGCTCCACGTCGGGGCGAGCCAACGCCACCCGAAGATCGAAGCGATCCAGGATGGGCCCCGAGATGCGCCGGGAGTAACGGGCCCGAGCGGCATTCGAGCACCGGCACGAACCAGGTGCCCCACCCTCACCACACGGGCAGGGGTTCATGGCCCCCACCAGCAAGAACCTGGCCGGGAAGGTGACACTGCCCCTGGCCCGGCAGACCCGCACCACTCCCTCCTCCAGGGGTTGGCGCAAGGCGTCGAGCACTGAGGCCGAGAACTCACCCATCTCGTCGAGGAACAAGACGCCGTGGTGAGCCAGGGAGATCTCGCCCGGGCGCATCCAGGCGGTGCCCCCGCCGACCAGGGAGACCTCGGACGCCCCGTGGTGGGGAGCCCGAAATGGTGGTCGCTCCACCAGGCCGCCACCGGGCAGGCCCAATTCAGCCGACGAACGCACCCGGGTGGCCTCCAGCGCCTGAGCCCGGTCCAGACACGGGAGGAGGCCGGGCAGCCGGCGAGCCAGCATGGTCTTGCCCGAACCCGGCGGTCCGACCATCAACAGGTGATGGCCGCCGGCCGCCGCCACCTCCAACGCCTGTCGCCCCACCCGCTGGCCCCGCACGTCGGCCAGGTCGGGCTCGGCCAGGGGTACCGCCACGGGCTGGCGCTCAGGCGGCCGGTCGGGCCACGGGCACCGGCCTCGCAGCGAGTCCACCACCTGGCCGAGGCACATCGCGCTGCGCACCAGGTGGCGTCCCACCAGCTTGGCCTCGGCCGCGCCGGCAGCCGGCACCACCAGGGCCCTGGTGGACAGGGCCTCGGCCAGGCTGACCATTCCCGGCACCGGGCGGATGGACCCGTCGAGGCCCAGCTCTCCGACGAAGCCGTAGCCCTCCACCACGCTTGGCACCAGCTCTCCCAGGGCCACCAGGAGGCCCACGGCAATGGGCAGATCCAGGCCGGCCCCACCCTTGCGCACACTGGACGGAGCCAGGTTGACGGTGATGCGCCTGAGCGGCCAGGGCAGATCGCTCGACAGGAGGGCGGCTCGCACCCGGTCCCGGGACTCCCGGCAGGCGGCGTCAGGCAGGCCGACCACGTTGAACGCGGGCAGGCCGTTGGACACATGAACCTCGACGAACACAGGACGACCGTCGATCCCGAGCAGGGTGGCGGAGGCGATAGTGGCGATCACGACTGGCTCCCGGAGAAGCTGCTATTGCGAAGAAGGGCCACCAGCACAAGACGCCGGCCACTCGAAGCGCCTGGATCAAAGACTACGAGGTAGGTGTATCAGTGCCATCCCCAGGCATCTCTCCGGGCGCCTCCAGGCGAGCCCGAAAGCGGCGGGCTCCCTCGGTGGTGGCTCCGCCCGCCCGAACGCGAGCCGCCAGACCACGGTCGGAGGTGGCGACCACCAGACTGGCCGGCTCGGGGTCACCAGCCACCCGCCTGGCGATCTCGTCATCGGCTGCGTCCGGGCCGCCCGGACAGGAGGCCACTTCCACTCCACCCATCTGGTCAGGCGCCCATCCATCGAACACCACCGTTACCGCCTCACCTGTTGCCCTGAGCCAGGAGGCCAGCTGGTCGACCAGAGCCCTCTTGGCCGCGTCGCGATCCCGCCACCAGCCGTCGGGACGGCTGCCGATGACGTTCATGGCATCGACCAGCCAGCGTCTAGGGGTGCCGGCCCCCTCCACCGCGGGCACTGCCCCCTAGCCGGAGGCGGCGGCGGTCAGGGCTTGGTCGAGGTCGGCCCAGAGATCCTCCATTGCCTCGATGCCCACGCTGAGGCGCAACAGGTCAGCGGGGGTGGCGCCCTCCCCCCGCCACCGGCCCCGGCGCTCGATGAGCGTCTCGACCCCGCCCAGGCTGGTGGCCGGCGTGCACAGGCGCACTGCGTCGCACACCGCATCGGCCCCCGCCGCACCGCCCTTCACCTCGAAGGCCAACATGGCGCCGAAGCCCCGCATCTGCCGGGCCGCCAGCTCGTGACCAGGGTGGTCGGCCAGGCCGGGGTAGCGGACCCGGGTCACTCGCGGGTGCTCGGCCAGTCGCCGGGCCAGCTCACCGGCATTCTCCTGGGCTTTCTCCAGGCGCACGGCCAGTGTCCGCACCCCGCGGAGGGCCAGGAAGGCCTCCAGGGGGCCGGCCACCCCGCCGTAGACGCTGCGGCGCTCCGACAGGGCCTGCCACCACCCGTCCTGCCTGGCAACTGCTGCCCCCATGACCAGGTCGGAGTGCCCGGACAAGAACTTGGTGACGCTGTGCACCACCACGTCGGCGCCGAGGTCGAGGGGCCGCTGCAACAGCGGGGTGGCGAAGGTGTTGTCGACCACCACCGCCAGGCCCAGGCGGTGGGCGCCCTCGGTCAGGGCGGCCAGGTCGGCCACCGCCATGAGCGGGTTGGTGGGCGACTCCAGCCAAAGTAGATCGGCGCCCTTTTCGCAGGCCAGCAGGGTGGCAGTGGTATCGGTGACGTCGGCTGTCACCATCGACAACCTTCCCCTGCCGGCCAGGTCGTTCAAAAAATGCCGGGTGCCGTTGTAAGCATCCTCGGCCACCACCACTGTCGCCCCCACCGCCAGGGTCTCGATGACCGCCGCGATGGCCGCCATGCCCGAGGCGAACACCAGCGCCCGGCCCCCCTCCAGGGCACCCAGCACCTCCTCCAGGGCCTCCCAGACGGCATTGGAATCGCGCCCGTAGTCCAGCGAGCCCCCGGTTCGATAGATGGAGGTCATCGGGACGGGAACGTTCACCGGGTCGCCGGGGCCCTCTCGGCCCCGGCCGGCGGTCACCACCAGTGACGCCGGGTCGAGGGCCTTCAGAACGCCCCCTCCACGACCTCGAGCACGCCGGCCAGGACCGAGGCGACGTCAAAGCGGATCGAGCGGGCCTGCACCGGGGCCTCGTCCTCCAGCCACCGGGCGGCCAAGTGGCGCAGGCGGACCTGCTTGGCCCGGGTGATCGCCTCCACCGGCGCTCCGAAGGCGTCGGATGATCGGGTCTTCACCTCGCAGAAGACGAATACCCGGCCGTGGCGGACCACCAGGTCCAGCTCCCCCTCCCGGCAGCGCCAGTTGCGGGCAACCACCTCATAGCCTCGGGCGCAGTACCAGGCGGCGGCCATGTCCTCGCCTCCAGCTCCCAGCGCCCTGGCCCTCGACGCTCGCTGAGATCCGGCCGCGGTGGTCATTGAGCGCAGCTCAACGCTGTCTGGTGAGCAGAGCTCAACGGGCCGCTCGCTTCTCCTTGATCTTGGCCCGCTTGCCGACGCGGTCCCGCAGGTAGTACAGCTTGGCCCGGCGAACGTCACCCTCGGTGACCGGCTCGATGCGGGCGATGATAGGTGAGTGGACGGGAAACGTCCGCTCCACCCCGACGCCAAAGCTCACCTTGCGAACGGTGAAGGTCTCCCTCACCCCCGAGCCCTGGCGACGAATGACCGCCCCCTGGAAGACCTGGACCCGCTCTCGGGTGCCCTCCACCACCCGCACGTGGACCTTCACCGTGTCACCGGGCCAAAACGCGGGGATGTCGTCGCGCAGGCTGTCGTTGTCTACCAGATCAGTCGAATTCACGGCGCGCCAGCTCCTCGAAATACCAGGGGTTGAAACAAGTTAGCCGATCACCGAGCCCCCGCGTTCGATCTCCTCCAACCCGTGCTCCTCCAGCAGAGCGATCTCCGCCGCGGTGAGGCCGCCCCTGGCCTCGATCAGATCCGGGCGGCGGCCCAAGGTCCGGGCCAGCGACTGGGCCCGGCGCCATCGGGCGATGCGGGCATGGTCACCCGACACCAGCACCTCGGGCACGGTCCAGCCACGAAATTCAGCCGGTCGGGTGTACTGGGGTGCCTCCAAGAGCCCATCCCCGGCTCCAAAGCTCTCCTCCTCGGCCGAACCCTGGTTGCCCATCACGCCGGGAACCAGCCGGGTAACCGCCTCCAGTACAACCAGGGCGGCCACCTCCCCCCCGGCCACCACGTAGTCGCCGATGGACAGCTCGCCGTCCACCAGATGGTCGGCGACTCGCTGGTCCATCCCCTCATAGCGTGCGCACAGCAGCGAAAAGCCGCCGGAGGGAGACGACGCCAGGTCGGCCAGAGCCCTCACCTTGGCCTGGTCCAGGATTTGCCCTCCCGGCGCCAGCAGGTAGAGCGGCCGCGGCGGCTGCACTGCCTCCACTGCCCCAAAGACCGGTCCGGGCGCAAGGAGCATCCCCGCACCTCCCCCAAACGGAGAATCGTCCACCGAACGGTGGGGATCGGCGGCCGCCGAACGCAGGTCATTGGCCCTGATGTCCAGGCGTCCCAGGCCAGCGGCCCGCCCCATGATCGACTGGGCGCACCACTGCTCGATCATCTGGGGAAAGATGGTGAAGACGTCCACCCGCAGGGGCGGCCGCTCGGCCAGGCTCACTGTCGCCGCCTCCTCCATCAACTACCCATCCCGGCCATTACCCATCCCGGCCACGCCCCCCCGAATGCTCCCGTGGATCTGGATCGAGCAACCCGGCCGGCGGATCGACCACCACCTGGCCCTCCGTGTGCTCGACCACGAAGCACAGCGGCACCAGTCCCCCTCCCTCCAGCACCAACAGGTCACTGGCCGGATTGGCCTGTAGGGAGACGACCCGGCCCAACCAGCACCCGAACTGGTCCACCACCTGGGCTCCCACCAGCTCGTGGGCCCACAAGGCGTCCGGGTCCTGCAGGGGGGGTGCCAATAGGACAGTTCCCCGCAGAGCCTCAGCCGCCTCTCGGCTGTCCACCCCGGCAAAGGCGACAATGTAACGGCCCTGGTGGGCCGAAGCGGCGAGAACCTCCAGCTCTCGCTGGCCGGTCGACAGCTCGCCGATCGACAGCCGTGACCCAGGGTCGAGGCGCTCGGTGCGGTTGGTGACCAGCTCGACGATGACCTCTCCCCGCAGGCCGTGAGGCTTCGCCACCCGGCCGACTTCCAACCGCGGCTCCGGCTGGGCGATCCCCCCATCCGGCGCCTCCTCATGGCCGGCCAACCCCTCCGGCGCGTCCTCGGTCGGCATCAGTCGATGATGTCGACGGTGGCCTCCGCACCTTCCCTGGCTCCGGCGGCCCGCACCAGGGCACGAATGGCCCCGGCCATCCGACCCCGCCGGCCGATGACCCGGCCCATGTCGCCCGGAGCCACGTGCAGGCGCAGCACCAGGCCCTGGCCCCCGAGCCTGGAGGGTTGGCCCTCATCGGCCTCGATCACTACCGCCTCCGGATCGTCCACCAGCGCCCTGGCCAGGTACTCCAGCACGGACCTGGCCCTGGCTCCGGTGAGCCGGTTGCCGAGCTGGTCATCGTCGAGCTGGTCATCGTCGAGCTGATCCTCGTCGATCTCGTCGGGCCGCCCGGCCTCAGGCCCCTCGCTCACGGCGCTGGCGTGGGCGCAAAGGTCTCCCACGCTCCCGATATCTTCAGCAACTTCTCGACTCTCTCGGTGGGCTGCGCCCCCTGCCTCAGCCACTTGAGCGCCTTGTCGTTGTCAATGGTCACCACCGACGGCTCGGCTCTGGGGGCGTAGGTCCCGAGGATCTCGATGAACCGTCCGTTGCGAGGCGATTGACTGTCGGCCGCCACCACCCGGTAGGTCGGCTGCTTCTTCTTGCCCATCCGCACGAGGCGGAGCTTTACGGCCACGATGTGATCCTTCTCTCTGGTTGGTTGGTTGGTTGATCGTGCCTGGCTGGGCCGCAGGGCTCACGCCCAAGGGACTCAACGGCCTCGCTTGGTCTTCTTGGCTTTCTTCTTGGACTTGCCCCCGCCGCCCATGACGCCCGCCGAACGCATCATCTTCTGGACCTCCTTGAACTGCTTGAGCAGCTGGCTCACCTCGGCGGTGGTGGAACCGCTGCCGCTGGCGATACGCAGTCGACGTGATCCGTTCATCACTGCTGGATCGTCTCGCTCCCTGGGGGTCATGGACCGGATGATGGCCTCCACCCGGACCAGCTCCCGGTCGTCGATGTCGGCGTTCTTGAGCTCTTTGGGGACGCCCGGGAGCATACTGATGATGCCTTTGAGCGGCCCCATCTTCTTGATCTGCTGCATTTGCTCCAAGAAGTCCTCCAGGGTGAACTTCCCCTCCTGGAGCCGGGTGGTGGCCTTGGCCGCCACGTCCTGGTCGTAATCGGCTTCAGCCTTCTCGATCAGGGTGAGCATGTCACCCATGCCCAGGATGCGGCTGGCCATGCGCTCGGGGTGGAAGGTGTCGAAGTCCCCCAGCGTCTCACCGGTGGAGGCAAAGGCGATGGGCCGACCAACCACCTCCTTGACCGACAGGGCGGCGCCCCCCCGGGCGTCACCGTCGAGCTTGGTGAGGATGACCCCGTCCAGGGCCAAGGTGGCGTGGAAGGCCTCGGCGGTGGTCACTGCATCCTGGCCGATCATGGCGTCGACCACCAGGAAGGTGTAGTGGGGGGCGGTCGCCTCCGAGATGCGCCCCACCTCTTCCATCAGCTCGGCGTCGATGGTCAAGCGACCAGCAGTGTCGACGATGACGACATCGCGCCCGAGCCGGCGGGCCTCTTCGACGCCTCGGCGGGCCACCGCCACCGGATCGGTGGGCTCGCTAAAGACGGTGGTGCCCGCCCGGGCCCCGAGGACCCGCAGCTGCTCGACCGCCGCCGGACGCTGGAGGTCGGCCCCTACCAGGAGCGGATTGCGGCCCTGGCGCTTGAACCAGCGGGCCAGCTTGGCCGCCGCGGTGGTCTTGCCCGAGCCCTGCAGCCCGGCCAGCAGCACGACGGTAGGTGGGCGGGAGGCGTAGGTGATGCGCAGGGCCTCGCCGCCGAGGATCCCCACCAGCTCCTCGTTGACGATCTTGATGACCTGCTGGGCGGGAGACAGGCTCTTGGCCAGCTCAGCCCCGACGCAGCGCTCCCTGATGCGGGCCACCAGGCCCTTGACCACCACGAAATTGACGTCGGCCTCCAGCAGGGCGACCCGGATCTCTCGCAGGGCCTGGTCCACCTCGGCCTCGCCCAGGCGGCCCCGACCGCGCAGGCGCGTGAAGATGCCCTCGAAACGGTCGGAGAGTGACTCGAACATGCGACCGCCAGGCTAACCGACGGCCCCCGGTCTCCTGGACGGCCGCTCCCACCCGCCGTGGGCCCGACCTCCGGTGACGCTCAGGTGAAGATGGCGTCCACGAACTCGTCGGGGTCGAAGTCCACCAGGTCCTCGGCCCCCTCTCCCAGCCCCACCAGCTTGATGGGCAGACCCAGCTCGACCTGGATGGCCAGGGCGATACCGCCCTTGGCCGTGCCGTCGAGCTTGGTGAGCACAACCCCGGTGCACCCCACCGCGTCGGTGAATTGGCGGGCCTGGATCAACCCGTTCTGGCCGGTGGTGGCGTCGATTACCAGGAGCACCTCACTCAGCTGACCGGGTGGTCGCTCGGCGATGCGACGGACCTTGCGCAGCTCCTCCATCAGATTGGTCTTGGTGTGCAGACGCCCGGCCGTATCGGCCAGGACCAGATCGGCCTGGCGGGAGGCGGCCCGGACCACTGCGTCGAACACCACCGATCCGGGATCGCCGCCCTCTGCGCCGCGGACCAGGTCGGCCTCCACCCGGGCCGCCCACAGGCCCAGCTGCTCCACCGCGGCCGCCCGGAAGGTGTCCCCGGCGGCCATCACCACGTGGCGACCGGCCCGGGCCTCCCGCATCCCCACCTTGCCGACGGTCGTGGTCTTGCCCACCCCGTTCACCCCGACGAACAGCCACACATTGGGCCCCCCGGGTTCCAGGTGCAGGCTGCGGTCGCCCTGGGCCAGCGCCTTCTTGAGGCCGGCCTTGAGCGCCTCCACCAAGGCGTCGGGGCGCCTGATGCCCTCCTGTCTCACCTGGGCCCGCAGTCCCTCCAACAGCCTGGTGGTGGTGGCCACGCCCACGTCGGCTCGTATGAGGGCCTCCTCCAGCTCGTCCCAGGTCTCCTCGTCGATGGTGTCCCGCGACAGCACCGAGCCCACATAGCCGGCCAGCAGACCCCGGGCTCTTCCCAATCGGTCGCGAAATCTGGGCCGTTCCAGCACGGCCGCCTCGCCCACCAACGCCTCCTGCGCCGGCACCGGGGGCGCCTCGAGGGGAGCAGGCGGGGCCGGAGGGACCTCCGGTCGCGGGGGTGCCTCGGGTATTGGGGGGGCCTCCGGTACGGGGAGTGCCGAGGGTGGTTCGGGTACGGGGGGTGCCTGGGGTGGCTCCGGTACGGGGGGTGGGGTGGGGGCCGATGGCGCCTCGGGCGGTGCCTCCAGCTCGAGCGTCCGATGACGACGAGCCACCACCGCGCCGACCACCGCGCCCGACACGGCCACCACGGCGGCCACGACGATGACGACGAGCTCGAGGAGGTGCATGACCGCCAGCAGCCTACGCGCCTAGCGAGGAGGGCCCGGGCTCATCCCTCCAGGCGCAGGGCCAGGGTAGGACAGGCGGCGGCCGCCCGGCGGGCGTGAACCAGGAGCCGGGGGGGCACCGGGCCCGGGTCGATGATGGGATAACCCCAGTCGTCGAGGCTGACCCATTCCGGGAACAGCTCGGCACACAGGGCCGAGCCGTCGCAGGCAATCGGATTTACCTTGAGAATCACCTTCGCTGCTCTCCCGGGGACCGCCGAGCTCACTGCGGCACCACCAGCACGGGCCGGTGCCCGGCAGCTGGGCATCGCCCAGTGCGGGCATGGCCAGCGATCTCGGCGGAGGACACCGAAAGGGCGCTGTCGACCAGGTTGGCCACGCCATCGGGGTGATGGCAGGCCCCGCGGCCTCGCACCTGGGCAGTCCAGCGACGCAATTACTCCTCGACCTGGCGGTGCGCCCCGGGGCGGGCCAGCTCGGCGGCGGCTCCGGCGAGGGCGCCCAGCCCGTTGACACATGGTCCGCACTGGCCCGCGCTCTCACCAGCCAGGTACCCCACCAGCCGGGCCGTCTCGACCAGCCCGCAGGCGTCGACTGGCAGGACTATCACCACCCCCGTACCGAGCAGACCACCCAGCCGGGCCAGACCGGCCTGGCTGAGCGGAGTGCTCCACGCCAGCCTGGCCGGCAACCACGTCCCAAAATAGCCACCGACCAGGAAGGCCTGCACGTCAGCCGTCGGCCCTCCCGCCGCCTGCACTGCAGTCTCGACGGACGTGCCGACACAGACCTCGATCACCCCGGGCCAGCGGACCGCTCCCGAGAGGGTGAGCAGCGTCGAGCCCGACTCCTCAGCCGTCCCCAGTGCCCGGAACCAATCGTCCCCGAAACGGGCTATGAGGGCCAGGTGCGCCAGGGTCTCCACGTTCTGGACCAGGGTGGGACGACCGTGAACTCCGCGCTGGAAGGGGCGGGGCGGGACCGCGGTCGGGATGGGGGCGCCCCGGTTGAGCCAGTGGACCAGCGCCGACTCCTCCCCAGCCACGTACCCCGAGGGGCACTCGGCCAACGACACGGCCAGATGGTCGAGGCCGGCTGAGGCCCGCTCGGCCAGCGCCCGGTGGAGGCTGGCCCGGACGCCATGTGCCTGGGTATCGAAGCAGACCATGACCTCGTTTGCTCCGACCGCCTCCGCGGCCAGGAGGGCACCGTCCAGTACGAGGTGGGGACAGCAGGTCATGAGGAGCTTGTCCTTGGCGCTGGCCGGCTCACCCTCGGTACCATTGGCGACCACCACGGTCCGGGGGCCGGCCTCGGCCACTGCTCGGAGCTTGCGACCGGTGGGGAAACCGGCGCCCCCGCGCCCCCGCAGCCCGGATCGCTCGACGGCGCCCACCAACCCGGACGGGTCCCCCTTGCCTCGGTAGCGCCCTCCCCACCTCATGCCCACCGTCGATGACGGCGGTGGTCCCCAGAGCCGCAGATGCTCCTCGAAGTTCGAGGTCACCGCGTCGTCGGTCAGCCCCGCCAGTAGTCGAGGCAGGCGCGTGCCGGGCTGGCGAGAGGCGGCAGTCGCCGCCGTGGTAGCTGGCGAAGAGCTCATTGGCCCGTACCCGACGCTGCGCCAGGTGCCGCCTCGGCCGTGCCGGTGACCGTGCCGGCGGCGTTGTCGACCTGCACCCGCAGCGAGACGTCCAGAGCCGAGTCGTCCGTACCCCTGAGGGCCAAGGTCATCCGCTCGCCGTTCAGGGACGCCACCGTGCCCTGGTACAGGCGAGGGTCGGAGGCCGTGCCGAGGCTGGCCCGGCTGGAGGTGACCACCACCCCGCCACCGTCAGCTGGCTGACCCCGCAGGACGATGCGAGACGGCCGGTCGTTGCTCTGCTGAGGGTGGTGGCCAGGGTCACGGCCACCGTGCCGTCGGTCGCCGGGGCGCTCTGGCCCACCGTGCCCCGGAGCTGAGCCGTGAACCGGGAGGGAAAGGCTTGCGAGGAGCTGGCCGACCCATCGCCGGGCGGGGCGCCCGCTGGTTGGCCAGCGCTCGATGGGCCGTTGGCGGCCGACGTCGCAGCGCCGCCGCCAGCCCCAGGCGAGACCCTGGCCAGAACGGACGCCGGGGTGCCGGCCCGTCGGGCCCACCCGGAGTGCAACGGCCCCACTGCCAGCCAGACGACTCCGGCCATCGGCGCCAACAGGCTGGTCGCCACCGCCGCCAATCGGATTGGCCGATGCTCGGGCCAGCCCACTGCCACCCGCCACCACACAGCCGCCACCACCGCGATGGTGCACACGGCGGTCAACACCAGCAGCCAGCCCGACTTGGCATCCGAGCCGGTTCCCAGGCCGTGGGCGACGGCTATTGGCCAAGAAGCGTAGGCCAGCCAGTGCACCCGCTTCCAGGATCGGTAGCCCAGGCGTTGGCGCAGGGCGCTGGTCACCGCCAGCGCAATCAACAGGTCGAACGCCAGGGTGCCCAGCCCCAGCCAGAGCGGCCGGTAGCTGGAGATGAAGGGCACCAAGGTATCGATCCAGCGAATTCCGGCAAAGGTGTCGGTCACCGCGGTGACGATGTGGATGCCAAGCAGTACCAGGACGAGCAGCGAGATGTTGCGATGCAGGGTGCCGACCACGAAGCGCGGCCATCGGGCGCTGCCCCATCTGGCAGTACCAGCAATGCCGAGAACCACGCTGGCGGTGAACAGGATCAACACGACGGCGCCCGTTCCCCTGGTCGGGTACCACAGGGGACTGGGAGCCACTGCGGGCGCGCTGGCGGGGACAGTGGCGCCCAGGAGCGCGGTGGCACCCATGAGTGAGATCATGGGGCCTCGGTCGGCCAGTCACCGACGCTGACCACCTGCCCCTGGTGGCCGACCAGGCGAGCCGGAAGGCCCATGGACGCCAACCACTCGACGGCCGACTCGCCCCGTACGATGGCCGCCGTACTGGCCGTGTTGGCATCCACACACGATGCGCCACACACGCTCACCGTGCGCCACGGTCCCGCCACCGGTTGCCCAGTGGTCGGGTCGAGCATGTGATGAAGGAGGCGGTCCCCCCGCTGCCAGCTCCGCACCGCGGTCGACGAAGTGGCCAGACCCCCGGCGTGGATGGCGACCGTCTGGCCGGGCCAGTCGACCGGAGCGCAATGGGGATCCCAAGCCGGATGGCATCTCGAAGCGCGGTGGTCGTCGGTCACCCGGATGGCCCAACCACCCACAGGCGGGGTACCGGCCACTGCCACATCACCGCCCAGAGCGACGAGCACCCCGGCGCCGGTCACCGCCTCGACTCGAGTGGCGATCCGGTCGGCGGCCAGGGCCTTGGCCGTGGCCCCCAGATCGAGCGCCACACCCGCCGGCACCCTCACCGTCCCCGCGGTGGGGTCCACCGCCACGGTCCGCCATCCCGGCACCGGCCGAGCCACCAGCCGCAGCGGCGGCCCGTCTGGCGCCACCGCGGCAAAGTCGCGGTCGTAGCCCACCAGTCCCATAGCGTGACCGACGGTAGGATCGACGTCTCCCCCCGTCAACCGGGCTGCCCGCAGAGCAACCTCGACGGCTGTGACAAATAGCGCAGAGACCGTCACCGGCCGGCCAGCGGCCCGGTTCACCCTCGAGAGGTCGGAGTCATCCCTGAATCGGCTGGCCACCCGGTCAATGTCCTCCAGGTCCCTCACCAGGATGTCGGTGGCCTGATCCAGCACATCGGGCGCAGTTACCAGCCGACCAGTCGTGCCCAGGGCGACCAGCTCGACCGCGGCCAGCCCGGCCGGGTCGGCCACAGTGAGGACGGTCACGGTGGCCGGCCTCGCCCGGCTGACGACGGTTCGGGTCACGACCCGCGGGAGACGGCCACCGGCGCTCGGCGGGTGGGCATCGGGGGCTGGCTCGGGGGCTGGATGACACCACCCGACCCGGTCTCGGAGCCGGTGGGGGTCTGGCTCGAGCCGGCCTGGGCGTCGTTGCTCGGCGACGGTGTGGAGGTCACCGGCCCGGCCCGGCTCGAGGCGCTCTGGCTCGAGGCGGCCCGGCTCGAGGAGCCGCTGGTTGACACTGTCGCACGGCCCGGGAAGGCTTGCGAGGCAACCGCCGAGAGAACGCCGGCCAGCGCCAACGACCCGGCCGTCACCCAGCCGGTTACCCGAGTGGTCCGGCCCAGGTTGGCGTCGCGGCCCCTCGTCCCCCTGGGATGCTCGCCGCCAGATGCGTAAGGCATGTAAACCAGTGTGCAGCCTAGGGCTGTGAGCGCCCTTAGAGGCAGCTGGAATTCTCCCGAGAGTGCCGGTCCGGCATCACCTTTCAGGCGGGAGAGCTGGTCCGCTCGCTCAGTACCCGCGACGACCCGCCGGGAGCCATGGTGACCCCGTAGAGGCAGTCGGCTATCTCCATGGTCCGCTTTTGGTGGGTGACGATGACCAGCTGAGCCTCGTGGCGAAATTCGCCTATCAGCCCGAGGAAGCGGTGCAAGTTGACATCATCGAGGGCGGCCTCCACCTCGTCGAGGAGGTAGAACGGCGACGGCCGGCTCCGAAAGACGGCAAAGAGGAAAGCCAACGCCACCAGGGACCGCTCTCCTCCCGAGAGCAGGGACAACTTGCGGACGTTCTTGCCGGCGGGGCGGGCCTCCACCTCGACCCCCGCCCCCAGCATGTCGGCCGGGTCGGTGAGCGTGAGCCGGCCGGTGCCACCGGGGAACAGAGTGGCGAACAGTCCCTCGAAGCTCTTGGCCACGTCCTCGTAGGCGGCGGCGAACACACCGACGATCTCGGAGTCGATGGCCCTGATGACCTTGCCCAGCTCGCGCCGGGCCGAGCGCACATCCTCCTGTTGGCCCTCGACGAAGGCGTGCCTCTCCTCCAGTGCGGCCAGCTCCTCCAGGGCCAGCGGGTTCACCGGGCCGAGCAGGCGGAGCTCACGCTCGAGGTCCCGCGCCCGCTGCGCCGCGCTGATGCCGCCTTCCAGTGCCGGGCGGGGAGCCTGCAAGGCGATGTCGGGCTCGCAATCGAGCTCCCGGCGCAGGGCCTCGACCGCCGCCTCCCAACGCAGTCGGACCTCGGCCACCTCGATCCCCGCCCGCTGCAACCGCTCCCGTACCTCGCCCAATTGGCGCTCGGTGGTCGTGCGCTCGGCCCGCAGGGATTCCAGCTGGCGCAGTACGGCCAGAGCCCGCTGGCCCTGCTGGCGATGACGATCCTGGGCGTCTGCCACCTCGTTCTCCAGGAGCACCAGACGGCCTCCAACCAGTGCGGCCAGCCGCTCGACCGCCGTTACCGTCGCTTCCAGCTGGCGGCGGCGGGCAGCCACCTGGTGCCGCTGCGACGAGTGCCGCTCCAACCGGCGCTCCACGTCCTCCAGGCGCTGGGCCAACAGGCGCCGACGTTCCTCCAGGCCGGCCGCTCGAACCTCGAGGTCGGTCCGCAGCACGACAGAGGCGGCCACCCGCTCGTCCACCTGCGCCTGGTGGCGGGCAATCTCGGCTTCCCGGGCTCGCCAGGCGGTTGCGGCCGCCTCCAGGCCGGGCAGCCGTTCCTCGAGCTCCCCGGCCTCATCCTCGTCCGCCCGGACGCGCCCGGACAACTCGTCCAGCTGGGCTCTGGCGGTCTCCACCTCTCCAGCCACGTCGGTCCGCTCAGCTTCCAGGCGAGTCTGGGCGGTCACTACCGCTCTTTGCTGGGCGGCGTTGCGGTCCGCCGCTCGGATCACCTCAGCCTCGGCCATTCGGGCGGCGGCGTCCTCCACCCTGGCCGCCTCGAATGTCTGGGAGGCCAGCTCACGAGCGAGAGCGGCCTCTTGGGCGGCTTGTCTGGCCTCGTCCAGGGCCGCCCCGGTCACACCCGCCGAGCCAGTCCCGGTCCGCCAGCCGCTGGGTGCGAAACGGTCGCCGGCCAGGGTGACCACCACCAGGTGACGGTTGAGCCGGGCTGTCTCCAGGGCACTTCGCCAGTCACCCTGGGCCACCACCGCTCCGGCCAGCACCAAGTCGAGGAGGTGGTCCAGACCGGGGACGACCGAGCGTACGTGCCGACGGAGAGGAGCCACCTCCGCTGGCCAGGTATCCGGCTCTGGACGGGCGAGACCGATGTCTCTGGGATCGTGGGAGGCCAGGTCTGCCGACACGGTCGGCTTCTCGCCAGGGGAAGCGGGCAACACCAAACCGGGCAAACCGGCCCCGGCCAGACGCTCCAGGGCCTCGGCGGCCCGGGCCGGGCCATCGACCACCAGAGCCGTCAGCGCATCTCCGGCAGCCGCCACAAAGGCCCGCTCCCACCCACTGTCCACCTCGATCAGCTCGACCAAAGGGCCCAGCAATCCAGCCAATCCGGCCAGCCCCTCAGCTCCGGCTCGCATCCTGGCCTCGTCCAGGGCCATGGCCAGCGACTCGACCCGCGCCGACGAGGAGTAGTACCGCTCTTCGGCCGCCCTTCGGGCCGACTCGGCCTCAGCCAGCCCGGCCGCGGCTGACTGCCTGCGTAGTGCGCATGCCCGGAGCTCCGCCTCGAGGGGCCCGCCGGCGCGGTCGGCCTGCTGCAGGTGGACCTGGAGGTCGACGATCTCGCCAGCCAGGCGGTCGGCCTTGGCTTCCAGCGTGACCAACCGAGCCCGGATGCGGCCAATCTCGGCCTGGTCCCTGGCCAGGCCATGGCGCAGGGTGACCAGCTGGGCCCCCACCTCCCTCGCCTCCTCGGCCGCCTCCCGGTCTCGGGGCCGGTCCACCTGGAAAGCGGCCTCTGGCTCGGGCCGGCCAGCGCGCTCTCGGGGCTGGTCGGCCTGACCGGCGGCCTCGGGCTGGCCAGCACGCTCTCGGGCCAAGGCTGCCTCGACCTGAGCCAACTGCTCAGCCCTGGGCACCAGGGCTGCGGCGTCGGCGTCGGCAGTGGCCAGGTCACTCGACAACCGGGCCGCCTCGGCCTCCAGGTTGGCGGCCACGCCCTCGTCAGCCGCCGCATCGAGGGCCCGGCCGGCCGACCGTCGCCGCTCGACCAGCACCGCCGCCAGGCCCCTGGCCCGCTCCCGCAGGGCTTCGAGGCGTCGAAGGGCCTCGGCCCCGCCTACCTGGCGGTCAGGCGATGCCCCAGCTTCGGCGGTGGCCATGCCGGCGTCGAGCGCGGCCAGGGCACCTCGCAGAGATGCCTCTCGCTCAGTCAGGGTGTCCTGAGCCCGCTCACACGCCTCCCGAGTGTCGGCCAGCTGGACCAGCTGACGGCCAACCAGGTGAAGGCGAACGGCCCGCAGCTCCCGAGCCAGGCCCTCATGCCGACGAACCGCCTCGGCTTGGTGCCTGAGCGGCCGCAACTGGCGGCGTACCTCCCCCAACAGGTCCCCCAGGCGTACCAAGTTGGCTTGGGTGGCCTCGATCCGGCGTTCGGCCCGCTCCCGTCTACGGCGGTACTTGAGCACTCCAGCCGCCTCCTCGATGAGCAGGCGTCGGTCCTCCGGCCGGGCGCTGAGCACTCCGTCGAGCTGGCCCTGGCCGACGATCACGTGCTGCTGGCGCCCCACCCCCGAGTCCGACAGGAGCTCTTGCACGTCGAGGAGTCGACACGGCGCCCCGTTGAGGGCGTACTCGCTGTCACCCGAGCGAAAAAGGGTGCGGGTGATGGTGACCTCGGCCACTTCGATGGGTAGGCCGCCAGAGGAGTTGTCGATGGTCAGGGTCACCTCCGCTCGACCCAGGGCCGGGCGTCGCGACGACCCTGCGAAGATCACGTCTTCCATCCTTGACGAGCGCACCGTGCGGGGTCCCTGGGCACCAAGGACCCATGCCACCGCGTCCACCACGTTGGACTTGCCGCTGCCATTGGGGCCGACCACCACTGTCACCCCCGGCTCCAAGTCGAGGGTGGTCGCCTCGGCAAAGGACTTGAAGCCCTTGAGGGTGAGAGTCTTCAGGAACACCGGCGGACGTCAAACCTGGCAGTTCTCGCAGAGAAAGGTCGACCGCCCCCCCACCTTTACCCGCTTGAGCGGGCTGCGGCAACGACGACAGGCCTGGCCCTCCCGGTCGTAGACCTTGTGCAACTTCTGGAAATCGCCCGTCTCTCCGAAGATGTCCAGGTACTGCTGATCGGCCAAGGATGAGCCACGATGCTTGATGGCATCCTGAAGGGTCTCCATCATCGCTCGGTACAGGCGGCGGATCTCCTGAGAGGTGAGCGTCTCGGAGCTGCGGTCGTAGCGCAACCCGGCCGCGAAGAGGATCTCATCGGAGTAGATGTTGCCAATCCCGGCGACGAACCGCTGGTCCATCAGGAGGGTCTTGAGCTTGGTCTTGCGAGCATGAAGGCGCTCCCCGAACTCTGTCCAGCTCATCACCTCGGCCACCGGGTCGTAGCCCAGGTGAGCCAGCTCAGGCACCTCCTCCTCGAGCTCGTCGAGCCGGGTGACGAACAGCTCCCCAAAGGTCCTCGGGTCCACGAAGCGAAGCTGACCGCCCTGAGTGAAGGTGATCACCACATGGGTGTGCCTGGCCAGTGGCTCCCTGGCCGTCTTGGCCCGGAGCAACTGTCCGCTCATGCCCAGGTGCACCACCAGGACATCGGGCTCCTCCAAGTGAATGAGCAGGTACTTTCCCCGCCGGCAGACAGCAGTGACCTTGTGACCCTCCAACAGGCCTTGCAGCTCCTGGGGATCCTGGTGGCGCCGGATCGAGCGCTCCCCGGTCGCCACCACCGATTTGATGCGCCGGCCGACAATCTCACGCTCGAGGTCCCGGCGAATGGTCTCCACCTCGGGCAGCTCAGGCATGGCGGCCGGCCTCGGTGGTCTGGCCTGACTGGGCTTGGCGGGCCGGCTCAGCGAGCGTGGGTGGCGCACCGGGCACGCCGGGTGGCGTTGTCAGAACTTGCCAGGCCATGCGGGCCGCCTCTTGCTGGGCCTGCTTCTTGGAGCGTCCCTCGCCTCGGCCGAGGCAGCGGCCTGCCACGAAGACCTGGGCACGAAACCGCTTGGCATGATCTGGGCCCATCCCCTCCAGCTCGTAGCTGGGCAGTTGGTCCGCCACCAGCGCCGCCGCCTCCTGGAGCCTGGTCTTGTAATCTCGACCCCCCGGGCCGGCCGCCGCCTCGAGGATGCGCTTGCCCAGCCAGCCCATCACCAGTCCGGCAGCGGCCCCCCACCCCTCGTCGAGGTAGATGGCGCCGATCACCGCCTCCAGCGCGTCAGCCAAGATGGACGGTTTCTCACGCCCGCCAGAGCCGTCCTCGCCCTTGCCCAGCAGCAGGGCGGTGCCGAGATCGAGGCTCTCCGCCACCTCGGCCAGGGCCTCGGAGTTGACCACCGCGGCCCGGACTTTGGCCAGGTCGCCCTCGGCCAGATCCGGGTAGGCGGCGTAGATGTGATTGGTGACGGCCAGCCCGAGGACCGAGTCGCCCAGGAATTCGAGACGCTCGTTGGACTGTTGGCCGGGGTTCTCGGCGCACCACGAACGGTGAGCCATGGCCCGCACCAGCAGCGGACAACGCTGGGCGTCCCGACCCAGCCGCTCGGCCAGGGCAGCAATGCCAGACGGTAGTGGCTCGGCAGGGGCCTCGGTACCCAGCTCGGACGGCAGGTGGCGGGTCAGGAAGCCCCGAGTTTGGCTACCACATAGTCGACGGCATCGCGCACTGTCCTCAGATCCTCGAGGTCCTCATCGTCTATGCGAAAGCCCACGCTGCGCTCACTCAACTCTTCTTCGAGGCCCTCGACCAGCTCGATCAGGGCGAGCGAGTCGGCATCGAGATCCTCGGCGAACGAGGCGTTCTCAGTGATGCCGCCGGGATCTATCTCCAAGATGTCCCCCAGCTGGTCGCGAATCAGCTCGAAGACGCGCTGGCGGTCGATCGGGCCCTTTCCCACATGGGTTTCGGCAGGCAACGAAGGCTCCCCGGGCTGGCTGGCGGACCCAGGAATGGTAGCCCCTATAGATTGACAAGGTTTTCAAGCAGTTCTATCCAGTTATATGTAGTTACATTTAGTTACATGGCTAACGGGGGTCTCAGTCGTCCTTTGATGTCCCTACTTGCACGGAAGCTTCGACGGAAGCCGCTGCGGGACCCTCGGAAGGGTCCCCCGGCGAAGCCGCCACCGCCTTGCGCAGCCTCTCCAGGACGTCACCGGTCACCAGGTCGCGGGCCATCTGCACGGCATTGACGATGGCGGTGGCCGACGACGAACCATGGCTGATGACGCAAACGCCCTCGATCCCGAGGAGCATCGCTCCTCCCTGGCTCTCGGGATCGAGATGGGCGGCCAAGGGGGCCAGCTTGGGTAGGAGCACCTGGGATGCCTGCCTGGCCTCCTCGCTGGAGTCCAGGATCCGCAGGACTGCACCCACCAGGAACTTGAGGCCCCCCTCCAGCGTCTTGAGGGCCACGTTGCCGGTAAAGCCGTCCGTGACCACCACGTCGACCGAGCCGGCCAGCAGGTCACGTCCCTCGACATTGCCCACAAAATTGACGTCGACGCCCCCTCCGCCGGCGGCCAGCAGGGCGTGCGCCTCCCGGACCAACGGAGTGCCCTTGGTTCCCTCCTCCCCGATGGACAGCAGCGCCACCCGGGGCCGGCTGATGCCGTAGCGGGCAGCGGCGAAGGCGCCCCCCATCTGGGCGAACTGCACCAACCAGGCCGGGCTGCACTCGGCGTTGGCCCCTGCATCGAGGAGCACGGTCGGAGTGGACCCGGGTACCGGGATGGGGGTGGCGATGGCCGGACGAGCGACGCCGGGCAGACGACCCATGCGCAGGAGGGCGGCGGCCATGGCGGCTCCGGTGTTGCCCGCGCTCACCATGGCCGACGCTCTGCCATCACGCACCGCCTCGGCTGCCCGCACCAGCGATGAGTCCTTCTTGCGCCTGACTCCTTGGCCGGCGTCGTCATGCATACCGATGACCTCGCTGGCCGGCTGCACTTCCAAGGCTCCCGTGTCACCGAGGTCCTGTGGTCGGCCAACCAGCAGAACGGGGATTCCCAATTCCTCCGAGGCTCGGCGAGCCCCGGCGACTACCTCGCTTGGGGCGTGGTCACCCCCCATGGCGTCGACCGCTACCGGCAACGCCGTGCTGGCCGGCCCGCCTACCGAGGTGCCCCTCGACCCTCCGACCACAGCCACCTAGTCGACTTCGACAGCCTGGCGATTGTGGTACCAGCCACAGTTGGGGCAGACCACATGGGGCAACTTGGCCTGGCGGCACTGGGGGCAGAGGCTGCGGGGCGGCGCCACGAGGGGCCAATTGGACGCCCGACGGCTCCGGCTCTTCGCCTTGGAGGTCTTCTTCTTGGGAACGGCCATAGGATCCTCGCTCTACTTTCCTGCCGGCCCGCCCGGCGCTTGGTGAGATGGTAGGCGCCCAGGCCACCGTCCCGTGAGCTGACGGCTGACGGCTGACGGCTGACGGCTGACGGCTTCAGGCGCTGGGCTCGAGCTTGGCTTGGATACTCAGTGAGGCTCCGAAGTCTCCCTCAGGGCATCCAGAGCAGACCAGCGGGCGTCGACCAGGTCTACGTGCCCGGTACACGGGCCCTGGTTGCGGTTCGAGCCACAGACCGGGCACAGGCCCTGGCAATCCTCCTGGCACAGAGGCGCCAACGGTAGTTCCAGCAGCACCGCGTCACGGGCCAATGGCTCCAGGTCGATCTGGTCCCCCCGCAACGGATAGGTCACCTCGGGATCACCAGCTTCTTCGAACAGCTCCCGAACGCTGGCCGACAGCTCTCCGCCAGCCGGGGCGAGGCAACGGCGACACTCACCGACCCAGGCAGCGCTGATCGTCCCGGTGGCCAGGATGCCCCCATGGACCCATTCCAATCCTACGTCGACAATAACCTCGGACCCTTGGGGCACCTGGCTGGCCGTTATGGCCAGGTCGGGGATCGGAGCTCGGCGGTATTCCCACCGCCGGGCGCCCGGATCACGCCGGAGGGTACCGACATGGACGATGAAAGGGTGGCGCGCCATACCGCCTCAGCTTATGACCGCGCCGCTCGTGACCGCGCCGCGGCGGCGGTGACGTCCATGGCGTGGTGGTCGCGGGAGGCGCCAGTTACGGGCTCGGTCACCGGTCCTGATCGAAGAAGGCATCGTCGGCGCCGCTGCCCAGGAGCACCTCAGCAGTCAGGGGGCCCATCGATCCCTCCAGGCCGGTGTCCGCCAGCAGACTCGAGCCGCCCGCCGGCTCCGGCGTGAGCCGCAGCTTCTCTCGGCCCGCCTGGACCTGCTTGGTGGTGCGTTCGAGGACGATCTCGAAGGCCGCCAGCTTTTGGTCGCAATAGTCCTCGGCCTGATGGCGCAGGCGTCGGGCGTCCTCCTGGGCAGTCTCCACCGTGTGGGCGCCGGTCTGGTTGGCCTGGCGAACGACCTCGGTTCGCTGCACCATCCGCTCAGCCCTGACCCTTGCTGCGTCGAGGATTTCCTCGCCCTCCCGGCGAGTCTTGACCAGGAACTCCTCTCGCTCCTTGAGCATCCATCGGGCCTGGCGCATCTCGTCAGGGAGGCGCTCGACGGCTGTCTCCAACAACTCCACCACCTCGTCCTTGCTGATGAGCACCGACGCCGAGAGCGGCACGGACTTGGCGTTGGTGATGATCTCGACCACCCGGCGTACCAGCGTCTCGACGTCGGGCTGCGGAAGGCTCTCGGAGACGCTCATCACAGTGACCTGTCCCTCTCCTCGACCTGCCGGTCCGACAGACGCTTGGCAACCGGGATGGGCACCAGTCCCGACACGTCCCCACCCAGGCGGGCGACCTCTCGCAGCAGCTTGGAGGCGATGAAGGAATGGGTCGAGTGGGTGGGGATGAACAAGGTCTCGATACCAGACAGGTGCTGGTTCATCTGCGCCATCTGCAGCTCGTTCTCGAAGTCGGACACAGCTCGCAATCCCTTGACGATGACTGAGGCCCCCACCTCCCGGGCCAGGGTCACCACCAGCGTCTCCACCGAGACGATGCGCACCGTCCGGACGTGGGCGAGGGACTCTTCGATCATCTCCTGGCGCTCGGCCAGGTTGAACAGCGGCGCACCCTTTTGGGGGTTGCGCAGGGCTGCCACCACCACCTCGTCGAACAGACGGCTGGCCCGCTCGACGATCTCCAGGTGGCCATTGTGGAATGGGTCGAATGAACCAGGGAACAAGGCGGTTCTCAAACGTCACCTCTCTGCGCCAGGAGCCGGATCACCATCACCACCGTACCGCCATAGTGCTTGATCCTCAGTACCTCCCACCCGTCAGGTGGCTCGATGGACTGGGCCGCTTCCAGCACCGCCAGGGGCGGGGAGAGACCGGTACGCAACGCCGAGAGCAGCTCGGCCCACGCCGAGAACCGGTAAGGCGGATCACACAGCACCAGGTCACAGGCCCGGTTGTTGCCCGTTTGGGTGGCTGCAGGGGTGCCCCCCAGCCAGGTCAGCACATCGGCTCCGACCACCCGGACCGACGGGCCGGTCTCATCGGTGGTGCCGGAGGTCCCAAAGCCGGCAGCGGTCAGGTTGGCCAGGATGGTCTGGCGGGCTCGGCGGTGGTGGTCGACGAAGGTTGCCCCGACCGCCCCTCGCGACAATGCCTCTATGCCCATGGCCCCGGTGCCGGCAAAGAGGTCCACCACCTCGGAGCCGACCACTGCGTCCAGGCTGGCCAGCATGTCGAACACCGCCTCGCGGACGAAGTCACTGGTCGGTCGGATCGTCCCCCCAGCCGGGGCCTGGAGCCGCCGTCCCCTCGCCACCCCTCCGACCACCCTCACCGCGGCCCAAGCTACCGCCGAGGCCGATGAGCCGGATCGACGGAGCACGCCGCAAATTTGAGGCGTCGATCCCCATCCGGCGCGAGTATGCCGTGATGGCGATCCCGGCAGACACCTATACCCATGGCCATCACGACAGCGTGCTGCGCTCCCACCGATGGCGAACCGCGGAGAACTCGGCCCGGTATCTCTTGGCGCACCTTCGTCCTGGTCAGCGGCTGCTGGACGTCGGCTGCGGTCCGGGCACCATCACCATCGACCTGGCCCGACGGACGGCGCCAGGGGAGGTGGTGGGCCTGGACCGGGATGAGCAGACACTGGGCGCCGCCCGTGAATCAGCCGATCGGGCGGGAATCCACAACGTCAGGTTCCAGACCGGGGATGCCTACCGCCTCGACTACCCCGACGCCAGCTTCGACATCGTGCATGCCCACCAACTGCTCCAGCACCTGAGCGACCCGGTCGCCGCCCTGGCCGAGATGCGACGCGTATGCAAACCGGGTGGTTATGTGGCGGCCCGGGACGGCGACTACCAATCGATGACCTGGTACCCGCCGGACCCGCGGCTGGACCGATGGCTCGAGCTGTACCGTCGGGTGGCCCGCAGCAACGATGCCGAGCCCGATGCCGGCCGGCGACTGCTGGCGTGGGCCCATGCCGCCGGCTGTCGCGACGTCATCAGCTCGGCGTCGGCCTGGTGCTACGCCAGCCCGGAGGAGCGAGCCTGGTGGGGGGGTCTGTGGTCCGAGCGGGTGACCAGCTCGGCGCTGGCCGAGCAGGCTGTGTCCAGGGGCTTGGCCGACCGAGACGAGCTGGAGGATCTGGCTGCCGCCTGGCTGGACTGGGCCGGGCAGAGCGACGGTTGGTTCGCGGTTCTCAACGGCGAGATCCTGGAGCACATCCCCTGAGCGGGAGTACGGAACGACCCGACGGACTGATTCCCGCCTGGCAGGCCCGGCTCAGCTCTTGAACAGGTAATCGGCCTCGGCCTCGTCGATCAGCAGGAGCACCTCGTCGGCCAGGGCCGGGTGGCCGACCAGACCCGGGTCCTCTCTCACCATGGCGAAGGCCACCGCCCGGGCCGTTCCCACCAGGTCCTTGTCCCGACGCAGGGAGGCGAGCTTGAGGTCACTGCGGCCCTGTTGGCGGGTACCCAGGATCGTTCCCTCGCCCCGCAGTTCCAGGTCCACCTCGGCCAGCTCGAAGCCATCAGTCGAGGCAGCCAGGGCCTCCAGCCGGGCCTCGGCCTCCGGCGACGACACCTCCCCCAGCAGGTAGCACCACGAGGGAGCTGATCCCCGGCCCACCCGGCCCCGGAGCTGGTGCAGCTGGGCCATGCCGAACCGGTCGGCATCCTCCACCACCATCACGGTGGCTCGGGCCACGTCCACGCCCACCTCGATGACGGTGGTGGCCACCAGGACCTCCAGCTCGCCCCGGCGAAAGGCGCCCATCGCCACCTCCTTCTCCTTGCCCGCCATCTGACCATGCAACAGGCCGAGGCGCAGCCCCCGAAGCTCCTCGGCGCAGAGGCGCTCGTACTCCTCGGTAGCCGAACGGGCCTGGACCCGCTCGGACCCTTCGACCAGTGGGCAGACCACGTAGGCCTGGTAGCCGGCGGCCACCTGCTCGCGCACCCGGGCCCAGGCCGATTCCTCCCCCAGGGGCCCCTGCGCCCACTCGGTGACCACCGGGACACGGCCGGGGGGCAACTCGTCCAGCGTGGTCACGTCCAGGTCCCCGAAGACGGTCATGGCCGCGGTGCGGGGAATGGGCGTGGCCGTCATGACCAGCACGTCGGGGTCGGCTCCCCCCGAAGAGACGCCCTTGGCCCGCAGTGCCGCCCGCTGCTCCACACCGAAGCGGTGCTGCTCGTCGACAACCACCACCCCCAGGGACGCAAAGCTCACCTCCTCGGTCAACAGGGCATGGGTGCCCACCAGGATGTCGATCTCCCCGGCGCGCAGGCAGGCGTGGAGCCGGGCTCGCTCGCCGGCCGCGATCCGGCTGGTGAGCAGCTCCACTCGCACGGGGCGATCGCCGGCCAGGGTGGATGGGTCGGGCACGCTCAGCTCGCCCAGTAGGGCCCGCAGGCCCAGATGGTGCTGGTCGGCCAGGACCTCGGTGGGAGCCATGAGTGCGCCCTGGTGGCCTCCCTGCACAGCCACCAAGAGGGCGCCCAGGGCGACCACCGTCTTGCCCGCCCCGACGTCGCCCTGCAGCAGACGGTGCATCGGATGGGGTCGGGCCAGGTCGGCGGCGATCTCCGCCATGGCCCTGTCCTGGGCCGCCGTCAGGGGAAAGGGCAGCCGGGCCCGCCATGCCTCCACCAGCCCCGCCTGCCCGGGCTTCCGGTCGTCCTGAGCCGGCCTGACCACGTGGGCGATCCCCACTGCGTCGCGCTCCAGGGCTGCCTTGCGCATCACCAGGGTCACCTGGAGGCGCAGGAGCTCGTCGAAGGCCAGTCTCCGCCGGGCCGTCGCTGCCCCGTCCGACGAGCTGGGGGCGTGGATCTCGTCGAACGCCTGGCTGCGTCCCATGAGGCCCAGCCTGTCCAGCCAATGCTGGTCGAGGGGCTCGGCCAGCTCGCCGGCCCGCTCCCGGGCCTCGCTCACCCACCCGGCCAGCTCCCAGCTGGTGAGCCCGGCCTTGTCCGACTGCGGGTAGACGGGCACGATCCGCCCGGTGCGGTCGCCCACCAGGTCGACCACCGGGTTGGTCATCTGGCGTCGGCCCTGGTAAAGCTCGATCTTGGAGAAGACCACCGCCTGGCGTCCGACCGCCAGCTGCTTGGCTCGCCATCCCTGGTTGAAGAACGAGCAGCGCAAATATCCGCTCCCGTCGAACAGGTCCACCTCGACCAGGGTCTTGGCGTTGCGGGTCCGGCGGCTCGAGACCCGCTTCACATGGCCCAGCACCATGGCCTCCTGTCCCACCACCAGATCCCGCACCGCCACCTGGCGGGACCGGTCGATGTAACGGCGCGGGTAGTGGGTGAGCAGATCCAACACGCTGAGGATGCCCATCTCGGCCAGGGCGTCGGCCTTGCGGGGGCCCACGCCGCCCAGCACCGTCACCGGCTTGTCACCGAGCGCCCGCAGCGAGCGCCCGGTCCAGGTGACCGGTTGGTCCACTACTCCGCGCTGAGCAGGTATGGATAGTGAGGCTGGCCGCCGTGATGGGCCTCGACGGCCACGTCGGGGTGGTGCTCGGCCAGCCACTCGGTGATGCGCCCGGTCTGGTCCGCCCCGGCCCCGTCACCCTCGATGAGGGTGACCAGCTGATGGTCCGGTCCGACCAGCTTGGCCAGCAGGGCGCACACCGCCCCCGAGGGGCTGGTCTCGACCACCACTACCGCATCCCTGGACAGGCCCAGCCAGTCGCCGGCGGCCACCGGGCCGACCGCGGTGTCGCTGGCCCGCACCGCCCTGGCCACCTCGCCCGTCACCAGCCGGCCGGCGGCCGCCGACATGCGCCGGGCATTGTCATCGGCGCTGGCGCCGGCGTCGTACTCGAGCAGAGCGGCCAGGCCCTCGGGGACTCCCCTGGTCGGCACCACCCGCACCTTCTTGGCTGTCAGCCCGGCCACCTGCTCGGCCACCGCCACAATGTTGGAGTTGTTGGGCAACACCACCACCTCGGTGCCGGGGGCCCTCTCGACGGCCGCCAGGATCTCGGCGGTGGATGGGTTCATGGACTGGCCACCGGCCACCACCTGCTGGGCGCCCAGCGAGGCAAACATGGCCCGGATGCCCTCCCCGCTGGCCACCGGCACCACCGACGTGAGAGGGGCCGCCCCCACCGACTCGGCGTCGTGCGGCTCAGATGCCCCTCCGCAGGACGCCTCCCTCACCCAGCGCTCCTCCTGCACCTCGTCGGCCAGGTCGGTGACCCGGATCGACCGCGGCCGCCCGGCGTCCAGGGCAGCCTCCACCGCCCCACCGATGTCGTCGGTATGGATGTGGCACTTCCACAGCCCCTCCCCGCCCACCACCACGATCGAGTCGCCGAGGGCGGCCCATGCCTCCTTGAAGGCGGCGATCGATCCGTCCGGCGCCTCCAGCAGGTAGATGACCTCGTAGCGCAGATCGCCCACCGGGGGCCGACCACTTCCACCCTCTCCTTGGCTTGGCTCCTCGGCGAAATTGGGTATCTCCCGCCCTCGTTCCTCGCCCACCTCCACGTCCTGTGCCCCCCCTACGGGCGCCTCTGGAGCTGCGGGCAGGGGCCGGCCGGCCGCCACTGACAAGAAGGCGTCGAACAGCAAAACCAGGCCGGCCCCCCCGGCGTCGACCACCCCTGCCCTGGCCAGCACCTCCAACTGCTCGGGGGTGCGGTCCAGGGCCTCGGCCGCCGCCGACCGGGCTGAGTCGAGCAGGTCGACCAGGGCGTCGTCCGAGTTGAGCTCGGCAGCCCCGGCGGCTCGGCCAGCCGCATCGGCGGCGGCTCTCATCACGGTGAGAATGGTGCCCTCGACCGGGCGGGTGACTGCCTCGTAGGCTCCGGCACTGGCTTCGGCCAGGGCCTGGGCCAGCTCTGAGGGACCGACGCGGTCGGCGCCCTGGCAACCGTCGGCGATCCCCCGCAGGATTTGCGAGAGGATGACCCCCGAGTTGCCCCGGGCCCCCATGAGTGATCCGTGGCTGATGGCGTTGCAGGTGGCGGCCATCTCCACCTCGCCCTGGCCCAGGGCGTCCAGCTCTTCCAGCACCGACTCCAGGGTGAGGGCCATGTTGGTCCCGGTGTCGCCGTCGGGAACTGGATAGACGTTGAGCCGGTTGATCCTTGCCTGGTGAGCCCGCAGCCCATCCCGAAAGGCGGCCATCACTGCCCGCAGGTGCCCTGCCTCCAGGTGAGCGAGCCTCTCCACTGCCCCAACGTCCATTGCCCCAACGTCCATTGCCCGGATGCTAACCTCGCCCTGTCCCGCGAGGTTTGTGCAGCGAAGTCAGCGAAAGCCCGAAGTCAGCGAAAGAGAGTCTGTGCCGTGTCAGCCGTCTGTGAGCTATGTGGCAAGCATCCCTCGTTCGGGATGAGCATCAGCCACTCCCACCGGCGGACCAAGCGCCGCTGGAACCCCAACATCCAGCGGGTTCGAGCCCTGGTCAACGGCACCCCCCGGCGTCTTCGAGTCTGCACCTCGTGCATCCGGGCCAACAAGGTGACCAAGCTCGTCCGCTGAGCTCGTCCACCGCCCAAACCGCCCGTCGATGACGCCGGTACCTTAGTGAGATGCGGGTACTGCTGGTCTCCACCTACGAGCTGGGCCACCAGCCATTGCACGTGGCTTCACCGGCGGGAGCGCTGGAGCGGGCCGGCCACCAGGTCAGGGCGCTTGATCTGTCGGTCCAGCCATGGGACGAAGGGGGTCCCGAGGCGCTGGAGTGGGCCGAGGCGGTGGGGCTGTCGGTGCCCATGCACACCGCCATGCGCATGGCGCTGCGGGTGGCGGCGGCGGGGCGGCGGCGCCGACCGGACTTGCCCATCTGCTTCTACGGTCTGTACGCCCCGGTCAGCCAGGACCTCACCGTCGGCGCCCTGGCCGACCGAGTGATCGCCGGCGAGTACGAGCCGGGCCTCCTGTCCTGGGTGGACGAGCTGGAGCAAGACCACTTGCGCGCATTTTCCCTCTCTGGCGGAGCTGGCGCACACAAGTGGACCGGCCGGAGGCCAGCCGACCCGCCAGGCGGCCTCGGCGACGTGAGCGATCCGGTACGGGTGGAGCTGGGCAGGGGCCATTTTGGGCTGCCGGCTCGGGGACTGCTGCCGCCCCTCGACCGCTATGCCCGCCTGGCCATGGGCGGGGAGGAGCGGCTGGTCGGCTACGTGGAGGCCAGCCACGGCTGTGCCCATCGCTGCCGGCACTGCCCGGTGCCGGTGGTCTACGACGGGCGCACCCGCCTGGTAGGCGTAGAGCCGGTGGTGGAGGACGTGGCCCAGCTGGTGGCCATGGGCGCCCGCCACCTGACCTTCGGCGACCCCGACTTCCTCAATGGGCCGCACCATTCGCTGCGGGTGGTGAGGGCGGTGCATCAGGCCTTCCCGGAGCTGACCTTCGACTGCACGGTCAAGGTGGAGCACATCCTGCGCCACCAGGACCTGTGGGCCGAGATGGCCTCCGCCGGCTGTCTGTTCGTGGTGTCCGCACTGGAAAGCGTCAACGACGACATCCTGGGCCGCCTGGACAAGGGCCACACCGCAGTCGAGGCAGCCCAGGCGGTGGCCGTCCTGCGCCAGCACGGCATCGACCTGCGCCCGTCGCTGCTGCCCTTCACCCCCTGGACGACCATGGCCGACATGGTCGACCTGATGGACTTCGTGGCCCTCCACGACCTGGTGGGCAGCGTGGACCCGGTCCACTACTCCATTCGTCTGCTCCTGCCCGAGGGCTCCCTGCTCCTGGACCGGCCCGACGTCCGCACCCATCTGGGCCCCTACGACCCAGCCCAACTGACCTGGACCTGGAAACCGGTGGACCCGGCCCTCGACGACTTGCAAGCCAGCCTGGCCGCCATCGCCGAGCAGGCGGCCGCCGATGGCGCCCCGTTGGGGGCCACCTACCTGGAGATCCGCCGGGCAGTGCTGGCCGCGGCCACCGGCACGGCGGCTGGCGGGGCTGGTGGAATCCCCCTCGTCCCTGTCTCCACCGGCCCCACCGAGGATCGGCCCCGGCTGACCGAGGCCTGGTTCTGCTGCGCCGAGCCGACTGGCGCCCAGCTGGTCGGGCTGGAATGACGACTGCCCCCCTCCGCCTGGCTGGGTACGTGGAGCAAGAGCGTGAGCGCATCCTGGACAGCCTCTTGGAATGGCTGGCCATCCCGTCCGTGTCGGCGCAGCCGGAGCACGTCCCTGACGTTCGCCGCTCGGCCCACCACGTGGCCGGCTTGCTGGCCGAGGCCGGCCTGGAAGAAGTGGCCATCCTGGAGACTCCCGGCGCCCCGGCCGTCTACGGCCAGTGGTGCCACGCCGGCCCCGGCGCCCCGACCGCCCTGGTCTACGGCCACCACGACGTGCAGCCGGTGGATCCGGTCGAGCTGTGGCAATCGCCTCCTTTCGAGCCGGTCCTGGTGGATGGCGAATGCCGGGCCAGGGGCGCCATCGACGACAAGGGCCAGGTCCTCTACCAGATCGAGGCGGCTCGGGGACTGCTGCGGGCCGACGGGCGCCTGCCGGTCAACCTCAAGTTCCTGATCGAGGGGGAAGAGGAGGTGGGCAGCCCCCATTTCGAGGCCCTGCTGCGGGCCGAGCGGGCCCGCCTGGCCTGCGACGCAGTGGTCATCTCCGACACCGCCATGTGGGCTCCCGACGTTCCCACCGTGTGCGTGGGCATGCGCGGCCTGGTGGGCTTCGACGTCTCGGTGCGCACGGCGGCGGCCGACCTGCACTCGGGGCGCTTTGGCGGGGCGGTACCCAATCCGGCCCATGTCCTGGCTCGCCTGGTGGCTGGCCTGCACGACGAGGCTGGACGAGTCACCCTGCCCGGTTTCTATGACGACGTCCGGCCCCTCACGCCAGCCGAGGAGGAGTCGCTGGCCGCCCTGCCCTTCGACGAGGAGGCGTGGATGGGCAACGCCGGGGTGTCCGCCCTGTGCGGCGAGGAGGGCCGCAGCACCCTGGAGCGCACCGGGACCCGGCCTACCTGCGACGTAGTGGGGATCACCGTCGGTTACGCCGGGACGGGGATCAAGACGATCGTCCCGGCACGGGGCAATGCCAAGGTGACCTTCCGACTGGTGGCCGACCAGGATCCGAACCGGGTGGCCGAGGCCTTTCGGGCGTGGGCGGCGACGCGCGTGGGGCCGGGGGTGGAGCTGTCGATCGAGCTGCTGGGGGCGGTGGCACCTGCGCTCACGCCGGTCGCCCACCCGGCCATGGGGGCCCTGGCCCGGGCCATCGAGGCGGTGTGGGGCAAGGCGCCCCTGCTCACTCGGGAGGGCGGGAGCGGCCCGGAGGAGTCCCTGGGTCGGGTGCTCGACGCCCCCTTGCTCTACCTGGGGGTGGGGCTGCCCGGCGACCGCATCCACTCACCCAACGAGCGCATGGTGATGGACCAGTTCTGGAAGGGTCTGTTGGCCGCCGGGCAGCTCTGGGGCGAGCTGGCAGAGGCGCTGGCCGCCGGGGGCAGGACCCCTGCAGGTGGGTGAGGACGAGGGCAGGCGAGGGGATATTTCGCAGAGACAAGCGCATGAGTGGCTGAGCTTCGAGGACGCTGGGGAGGACCGGACCTGGGTGTTCGATGTCACCTTCCTGCTCAGCCGATGGGCGTGCCTGTACGGGCAGGGCTGCCAGGGGGTGCTCACCGGGCCGGCGCCCGAGATGGAGCAGGGGTGCTGCTCGTACGGTGCCCACTTCAGTGACGGGGCGGACGTGGCCCGGGTGGAAGCGGCAGCCGCCACCTTGTCCGGGGAGGTGTGGCAGCACCGGCGGCGGGGGTTGGCGCCGGACGGCGCGGTACGGGTGGTGCGCAGGGCTCCAGGGACGGACGAGCAGCCCATGACCCGCATGGTGGGCGGGGCGTGCATCTTCCTCAATGGGCCCGACTTTGCCGGGGGTGCCGGTTGTGCCCTACACCGAGCCGCCCTGGGGCGGGGCCAGGCGCCACTAGAGCTCAAACCTGACGTGTGCTGGCAACTCCCGCTTCGCCGGGAGGACCAGGTGGACGAGGACGGCCATGTCACCTCGACCGTGACCCAGTGGGACCGCCGGCACTGGGGCGAGGGGGGCCAGCAGTTCGGATGGTGGTGCACCGAGGCCCCAGAGGCGTTCTCGGGTGCGGCGGCGGTCTACCAGTCGATGGCCGCCGAGCTGGCTGCGCTGGTCGGAGACGAGCTCTACGCCGAGTTGGCGGCCTACCTCGACCGTCGCCAGGCCACGCCAGCCGTACCGCTGCCCCACCCGGCGGCCCTCGCCCGTCGCCGCCTGCGCAGGGTCAGTCAGCCGTCCCGGGCCGGGTAGGCAGGTCCCTGCAGGTCAGAGCCATGAAGGTCAGAGCCATGAAGGTCGGGGCTCTGGAAGTCGATCGAGGCGTGACCTGACACCACCGGCGCGCTGGCCGTGAACGGGTCAGAGATCATCGGCTCAGACTCCTCCAGCTCCTCCTCGGCCAGGCACCACGAAGAGTGGTCCTCCTCTGGCCCGGCGCCGCACTCCGCACACCGTTGCACGACGACCTCGGTGGAGCGCTTGGCCCGTCGCGCTTCTTCGTAGCGGCGATGACGTCCCTTCTTCACGAGCAGCCCCCGAAATTCCCGCACGCAGCTCGACTAGCCTGCGTTCGCCTATATCTGATTATCACCGAGCTGCACCACGATCATGCACCAGACACCGGCCCCCGGTGCGCGCTCACGGACACAGCTACCGTCGACAGTCTAGCGTCGCCGACCACAGCGCCCGGCCACGAACCTGCAAGTCTCCGCCCTGTTCCGGGTTAGGGTCGCGCCATGGCCGAGGACCTCGACGCGGGTGCCCTGATCGAGCGCTTTCGCCAGCGAGCGGCCGCCGTGCGCAACCGAGGCATGCCGCCCGTCGAGGGCCCGGAGCGTCGAAGGCTCATAGAGGCGATGCAGCAGGACTACATGGACTTTGCCATGCTGGGCGACGCCGAGGCCGTCCTGGAGGATGGATTCCTCACGCTGCGGGTGGACCTGCGTCCGCCTTCGTCCGCCGCGGAGCCGAGCTGAGCGCAACATGCCGGGGCGGTGCTCGCCTCGATGGCGCCGGGGCGCCCCGCGCCCTTTACCGTCCCCGGTCCATTACCTGGCGAGCCAGGGGGCGCAGGACCTCCCGAGCGGCCAGGGTGGCCCGATCATGCAACGACAGCTCCCCGGAATCGGGAACCAGGGACGCCGCCGCCTGCAACAAAGCGGGTCGGGAGCCGTCGGCCGTCTCGATCAATCGGCTGGCGACCGCCAGTACCAGCGCACCAACTATCGGGTCGTTGGCATCCACTGAAGGCTCGTCCCTCTCCGAGGTGGGAACAGCCGAGGTCGGGGCCGACCGGCGCAGCGACGGCACTACGAAGGCAGACAGAGCGGCGACCGCCACAACCACCGCCGCCACCACGAATCCTCGGGCATAGCCAGCGGTCAGAGCGTCTCCCACGGCCGATCCCGACGGTCGGAGGCCGTGGCGGCTGGCGCTCTCCAGCACCGCTCGGGAGCGGTCGGTGGCCAGGGTGACCAGTACGGCCAAGCCGATGGATCCACCGATCTGGCGGGAGGTGTTCAACAGGCCAGAGGCCAATCCAGCTTCGCTACGGCTCACTCCCGCGGTGGCCGCGGTGGCCAGGGGAGTGAACGACAGCCCCATGCCAAACGTGAGGAGCATGCCCGGTACCAACACGCTGCCGGCATAGGTGCTGGCCGACGAGATCTGGCCCAACCACAAGAATCCCCCGGCCGAGATCAGCAGGCCGACCTGCAGCAGGGGACGGGGGCCGAGCTTGTCCACCAGCCTGGACGCCACCTGGGTGCCGATCACGATGGTAACGCTGAGAGGCAGGAACGCCAGACCCGCCTTGAGGGCGCTGTAGTGCAGGACGAGTTGGAGGTAAAGCGAGACCAGGAAGAACATGGCGAACATGGCCACGCCCACCAACAGCATTATCAGGTTGGCCCCCGAGAGAGAGCGGGAGCGAAAAAGGCGAAGGGGCATGAGCGGCGCTCGCGCCACTCGGCCCTCGATCACCACGAAGGCAACGAGCAGCACGAGGGCTGCGCCCAGCATCACAAGAGTCTGAGCCGAGGTCCACGGGTGGCTGGTCGTGTTTACGATGGCATACACCAACAGGGCCAGTCCGGCGGTGACGGTGAGCGCACCGGGGATGTCCAAACTGCGCTCCACGCTGCGCCCCCTGCCCTCATTGAGGAACACCACTGCCATGACAATGGCCACCAGCCCAATGGGAACGTTGACGAACAGGATCCACCGCCAGCTCACGTAGGTGGTGAGAAGGCCTCCGAACAGGGCCCCGGCGGCTCCCCCGGCTCCGGCCACCGCGCTCCAGATACCGAGGGCCCTGGATCGAGCCTTGCCCTCGGAGAAGGTGGTGATGAGGATGGTCAGGGTCGCGGGCGACAGGACTGCGCCGCCCAGGCCCTGGGCGCCACGAGCCGCGGTGAGCATGGAGGAGCTCTGAGAGAAGCCGCCGACCAGGCTGGCCAGCGAGAACAGGCCCAGACCGAGGATGAAGATCCGTCGGCGACCATACAGGTCGGCGGCTCGACCACCGAGGAGGAGGAAGCCGGCAAAGGCCAGCGTGTAGGCGTTGACCACCCACTGCAGGCTGGACTGGCTGAAGTGGAGGTCACGTTGGATCGATGGCAGGGCGACATTGACGATGGAGATGTCGAGAATGACCATGAACTGGGCCAGACAAGCCAGGCAGAGGATCACCCAGTCCGGCGCGTGGCGACGGTGCCCGATCAAGGTAACCGTGGCTCCTTCGTCTCGGCCTCCAGGGTTCCGGGATGAAATGCCTGGAGCGGGGATGTCCGGGGGTCGGGGGTAGCCGGGCGATCCTCGTCGACCCGCTGAGCGGCGCTGGCCAACACCTGGCGCACAGCCAGGATCCCGTAAGTGATCAGGGCGCCGAGGGCGGTCACCATCAGGGCTCCTCCGGTGGCCATGGCATTGCGGGTGGCAGTGTTCCAGGTCGAAAAGGAGGGTTGGAGGCCAAGGGCGAAGGGGCCCACGAACGTCCAAATGCCGGCCAGCAGGAGCACCACCAGGGCGACTACGACCAGGCGAGCCGACCTCATGACGTCTTCCTCCAACGATCGTGGCCGGTCCTGGCGGCCGAGTCGGCGTCGCCGACGCCGACCGGGCCTGGGTCAGGGGGATGGGTATCAGCCGGATGGCTCTCGGGGCGGGTGTTCAACGGTCGAGCATCCGCATGGCCGGTATCGTCCACCAGGGCTTGCACCAGTGAGGCGAGAAGATGCCGCAGATCAGGCTCAGGGCTGGCCTCCCCAGCTACGCCAGGGGCGGTAGAACCATCAGGTGGGACGACTGTCCCACCGTCAGGGGGGACGGCTGTCCGGGCGACAGCCTCCCCCGGCGCCTGGCCCAGCTCGGGAGCGCCAAGTTGACCCTGCTCTGCCCCTTTGGCTTGGCTCTGGTCGGCCCGGCGGACTCTCCTGCGGGCAGCACGACTGGGCACCGCCGGAAGGGCACCGCCGGCTCTCAGGTCAGCCACCGTGGCCAGCAGGGCGGCGGTCAGGCACATAAGGCCCACGACCACGATGCCCACCCCGGTCCAGACGTCGACCTCCGTGGCGTGATCCCAGGACCCACTACGCGGACGGTAGCCCAAGGCGAAGGGAGCCAAGATGAGCCATCCGCCGGCTAGGGCGGCGACCGCGCTGGCCACCATGGCCACGATCCTCTTGGGCATCCTCTTCCTCCTTGTTGTCTGCGGTACACTAGCACACACGAGTATCAGGAGGCTGAGATTAGCCAGGTAGCTGATGATTTGGCGACGACCAACGGGGCATCAGTTCCCGACCGGGCGCCGACCGCGTTCTCGGACCGGCTCGGCTTCTTGTTGGCCAAGGCCAAGATGGCCATCCAAGCGGTCATGGACGCTGAGCTCGCCCCCTTGGGCATCACCATCGCCCAGTATGGGATGCTCACCATTCTGGCGGCCAAGCCCGGGCTCTCCTCAGCCGAGCTGGCCCGGGAATGTTGTGTCAGCCCTCAGAGCACGGCCACCTTGGTGGCGAGGCTGGCGGCGGAGGGGTGCTTGAGCCGACGTCCTCACCCGCGCCATGGTCGGGTCATCGAGCTGCGGGTCACGCCCAAGGGCAGGGGCCTCCTGGCCAGGGCCTCAGGTACTGTCGATCGAGTGGAGCATGAGCTGTTGCTCTGCGAGCTCAGCCCGGAGGAGCAGGACCACCTCCGGGAATTGATGCGTCGGGTCCTGAACCGATCCCGCACCCGGGGCATGGCGCCACCGCCCTCGAAAACGTAGGTGCACTGATCCGCCGGTGGAGGACCGCTGAGCTCCCGGCCGGCGGAGGGCCGCTGAGCTCCCGGCCGGGACAGCCGTCACATCTGCAGGTCGACGGATTGATGCGAGCGTGCTTCGCAGACCAGTCTCCCGTTGGGACCCATGGCCAGCGCGGCCTCCCCGGCTACCAAGCGGATGAGCTCTCGGCCCACCAGGTCGTAGCGCCAGCCAAGGGCCACCCGGCCACCGGGCTCGGCTGCCAGCAGGGCCTGGACGTCGGCCCTGGTGGCCAGCAGTCCGGCGTCGATGCGCAGCTCACCAGCCCGCTGGGCCAGCCACGCCATGGCCAAGGCAGCCGCCGGACGCTGACCTCGGTCCATCTCCTCCTCCGGGGGGAGGCACAGTCTGGAATCGTCGAGAGCCAGGCCCACAGCTACCGCTTCCATGACTTCGCTCGCCATCGGCTCCCGTAAGCGGCGACCCTCCAGACCGCGCACCGCAGAGAGCTCGGCCAAGTCGCGGGGCGGTCGGTGGGCTATCGACATCAGGGCCAACTCCGGGAGCACCATCCGGGCCGGGCGATCACTGGCTGCCGCGGTGCGCTCCCGCCAGGCGGCAACCGCCTGTGCCACCCCCCGGGCTGCTCCGCGCAACTGCCGGGCCGCCTTGATCCGCCACCAAGCCTGAGTGGGGTCAGGTGGCCGACGATCCCTCGACGCCAGCAGCTGGCACTCCTGCTCGGCCCAGGCCAGACGACCCTGGGCGACCAACTTGTGGATGAGAACCTGGTGAAGCTCCAAGAGGTACTCCACGTCGGCGGCCGCATAGTCCTTCTGGGCCTGGGACAATGGCCGCCTAGACCAGTCGGTCAGGCGATCTCCCTTGGTCAGGCGCCGGTCGAGCAGGCGATCGACCAGGGTGGACAACGACGGAGTCGACATCCCGAGGAATCCAGCCGCCACCTGGGTGTCAAACAAGCGCCGGGGAACGGTACCGCAGGCCCGTTCCAGCACCTCCAGATCCTGCTCCGCAGCGTGGGCGACCACCACCGTCTCACCGTCGAGCAATGGAGCCAACCCTGAAAGGTCGACCGCCAGGGGATCCACCAGGGCCAGGCCTGCCGGCCAGGCGAGCTGCACCAGATCCAAGTGAGGGAAATAGGAGCGCTCCCGGTGGAACTCGGTATCCATCCCGATGGCGGGGACGCCCGCCAGCTCTTCCATCAAGAGCTCGAAGGCAGCCTGGTCGGCAATCCAACGATGGCTGGCCGACAGATCCCTCAATCCCTCACCGTCGCGGCGAGCGAACGTAATCGCCGCCAGCCTCTCCCACCTCGGCTCCGATGGCCTGGCGGGCCCTCCCGGCCGACAGTGGGGCGAAACGGGCTCGGCCCCGAACGCACGACTCCCCGTCGCTGACACGACTCACGATGGCCGACAGATCCATCACGCCTTCGCCGTCACGGCCATCCAGCCGGGCCACTACGCGATGAGCCCGGTCAACCGCCACCGGGCGCAAGAAATCGGCCGACGTGGTTTGAGTGAGGGAGAAGGACCTGCCCAAGGCGATGGCCGCCCACGCCATAGCCTCGTCCAGGATGGCCAGCACCAGACCGCCATGAATGTAGGAGGGGGCGCCCGAGAAGTTGCTGCCAAGGCAGAAGTCGGCCTCGACCAACCCCGCCTCGTCATCGTGAACGAAGCCGATTCCCAGGCCAGCCGGGTTGGACGGCTCACACACGAAGCAGTTGGAGTCGAAGCCCCACCGGGCGTTGTCCAAGTGGTGGCGACCCACGGTCCCAACTCTACCGCCCGGCCACCTCGAAGGAGGAAGGTTAAGAGGATGGATCTGCTCAACGATCAATGTCGCCCGGTCCCTACCCCCCATAGCTCATTCGGGTGTCTTCCATTCGGAGAACCGGTCCGTCTTCCGCCTTGGCGAAACCGGCGTCGACTACCTCGCCTACGAAAAGAGAATGAGTTCCCAACAGCACTGTCTGGCGCACCTCGCAATCCAGCCAGGCCAACGCCCGGTCCAGCACGGGAGCCCCGGTGGACTCCTGATGCACGGCGAAGCCGCCCAGGCTGGAACCATCTGGCTGCCCAGGCGCACCTGGCTCGGTCTCGCTGAGCGGCTTCACGAACTTGCGCACCATCGTGCGGTCCTCTCGATCGATGAGGCACAGGCTGAAGGCACCGCCATCGGCCACCAGGCGGTGGGTGAGGGCTTGGCGTTCCACGCTGATACCCACCAACTTGGGCTCGAGAGCCAGCTGGGTCGCCCAGCTCAGGGTCATCAGGTTACGGGTGTCGCCGGCCCTGCTCCCCACGACATACAAGCCGGTCGGCATGCTCCACAACACCCTTCGCCGCAACCTGGCGTAGGTCGCGGCGTCGTGGCCCGCTGGTACCGGCCCGAGGCTGGGATGAGGGGCCATACCATTACCGTAGTCATCACCGTAGTAAGGACATCGGGACCAGGGGGGCTTAACGGCATGGCCATTGTCGAGAACATCCGGGACTGGCGGGGCAAGGACGTGCTGGATCCGGACAAAGAGAAGATCGGCAAGCTGGAGGAGGTCTACTTCGACGCTGAGACCGATCAGGCCATGTTCTTGGTGGTGCGGACCGGGGTCGTCACTCACCACCACATCCTCATCCCGGCTGGTGGCGTGATCACCAGTCCAAACGACGTCACGGTGGGGGTCAGCAAGGACGTGGTCAAGTCTGCTCCCAGGGTGGAGCAGGGCGGGGAGCTGTCCGAGGAGGACGAGGCCCTGGCCTTTCGTTTCTACGGCTTCGACTACGCGCCGGCCGCCACTCCGAGCGGTCGGCGCCTGGTGCGCCGCTAGGGCCCTGCGTCATGATTCGATCGGGTAGTGGGCACTGTTCCATGCCGCCATCCCGCCCAGGACGTTGACCACCCCCCGACCGTGGGCAGCCAGCAGGCTGGACGCGACACTGGAGCGGTAGCCGGACTCGCACACGGTGGCAACTACTGACGCGTCGGGCACCTCGTCCAAGCGGGAGGGCAGCTCGGCTCCGGTAATGAAGCTGGCACCGGGTATGTGCCCGTCCGCCCACTCGGCCGGTTGGCGCACATCCAGAACGGCCACCTCGTTCGCCTCCAGCCTGGTCTTGAGATCGTGAACGGTGATCTGGGGGATGCTCTCCAGGGGCTGCGCCTGCATCGCCCAGGTCGTCATGCCGCCGGCCAGCCACCCGACCGGAAGGCTGTAGCCGATCCGCAGGAGCTGCCAGGCGACCTCCCACAGGTCGCTCGGCCGGTCGAGGACCAACAGGGTACGGGCGCTCTCGGGCAGGACAGTCCCGGCCCAGGTGGTGAAGGACGAGCCGAGCCCCACGTTCAAGGCGCCGGGGATGTGGGCGGCGCCAAAGCCGGTGGCGCTTCGAACGTCGAGCACGACGGCCCCGTCGGCCTGGATGTCGGCGAAGATCTCGGGCGCCAGAGCAGGTGGCTCGCCGAGGGCGCCGACAAGGGGAACGCCGGCCAGGTTCTGGGCCCGCATCCGCTTCCAGTAGGGAGGCACGGCTGGCAGGTTGTCGAGGCGGAAGCGCTCCGAGACGAACTCGTCTGAGGAGTCGATCTCGCACAGTACGGGGTTGGTCCGCCGTTCATAGCCCACAGTGGTCGACAGCCGAGACCCGATGTTGGCTCCGCACAGGCTTCCCGACACATGGGTGGGGAACACCTCAACGTGGTCAGGCAACGCAAGGATCTTCTCTTGGAGGGTCCGAAGGAACGCGCTGGCTGAGCGCCGGGCATCTGCGGGCGAGCCGAGCAGGTCGGGGCGAGCCAGATCCCCGACCAGCAGGGCGCCGCCCGACAACAAGATGCCGGGCTCGTCGCCGACCGAGCGATCTGAGACGAGCAGGCTCACATGCTCGGGAGTGTGACCGGGCGTGTGAAGGACCTCGAACACCACCTCTCCCATCTCGATGGTCTCCCCATCGTGCACCGGGCGGTGTTGGTAGCCAAGGTCGGCATGGGCGAAGCCGAGGGTGGTCAGCGACTGGGCTCCAGCCACCTGCTGGTAACGGGCCACCTCGGCCAGCCCCGAGAGGTAGTCATTGTGGCCGTGGGTGTCGATGGCGTAACGGACGCGCATCCCCTGGGCTCGGGCCGTCTCGAAGTAGGCGCTCACATCCCGCTGCGGATCAAGGACGAGGGACTCGCCGGTCTCCTCGGAGCCGACCACGTAAGAGGCGTGGCCAAGCCCCTCGAGATGGAACTGCTTGAAGAACACGGACAATCCTCCGGTCAGGCGAGAAACTGGTGGGTGATCAGGTTGGGAACGCAAAGGACCACCAGGCTGGTGCCGGCCGACTCAGGCACGCCGGTACCGCGCAATACTGGCCAGGCCGGCGTCAATTCCGCTGCGCCCGCCTTATGGCTGGCGACAACGAGGTGGGAAGGAGGGCTATGTCAGGCCTCCGCCGGACGCTGGCCCACGCAGAACTCGTTACCCTCCGGGTCCGCCATCACCGTCCAGACTGCTCCCCACTCATCGTGATCAGAGGCTCGGGAGCCACCCAGACCCATGAGTCGGGCCACCTCCACCTCACGGTCGTCGGCGGTGACGTCGACGTGCAGGCGGTTCTTCACCGACTTGTGCTCGGGAACCTTGATGAAGAACCAAGAAGGCCGGGCACTCGACTGGTCGGTCGGGCACTCGACTGGTCGGTCGATGGAAGCAAAGAACGGGCTTGCACCCTCGTCAACCGGGCGGCCGAGGACAGCTGACCAGAACGAAGCCAGCACCGGAGGATCGATGCAGTCGAAGGTCAGGTGGGCGAGGATGACGGCCACGAGTCTCGGGGACCTAGTGGTGGCGGTGGTCTGGCGGTGATTGCGGCAGGGGCTGGGGCAGGGGCTGGGGCAGGGGCTGGGGGAACCCTGCATCCATGTCGATCCTGCGTGCGCGCATATCGAGGAGGCAATCGCACCACTCCGCCATCCCCTCGCCAGTGCGGGCGCTGAGCTGGATGACCCTGGCTGTCGGGTTCACTGCCCGTAGGTTGGTGAGAAAGCGGTCGAGGTCGAAGTCGAGATGCGGGAGCAGGTCCAGCTTGTTGACCACGACGACGTCACAGGCGCGGAACATCACTGGGTACTTGAGCGGCTTCTCCTCACCCTCGGTGATGGCGTACACCATGGCCCTGGCCTGCTGTCCAACGTCGAACTCCGCCGGACAGACCAGGTTGCCCACATTCTCGATGATCAGCACATCGAGCTGGTCGAGTGGTAGCCGCCCCAACCCGGATCGGACCATGGTGGCGTCGAGGTGGCACTCGCCGCCAAATCCGGCGCTGGTGTTGACCAGCGAGACTGCGGCACCGAGACCGTCGAGCTCATCGGCATCGAGGCTGGTGGCGATGTCGCCTTCGAGTATTCCCAGCCGAAGTCGCTCACCAAGAGAGGTGATGGTCCGCTTGAGCAGGGTTGTCTTGCCTGCCCCCGGCGAGGACATCAGGTTGACGGTGGTGATGCCGGCCCGGCTGAAGTCGGCCCGGTTGCGCTGGGCGGTGCGGTCGTTCTCGGACAGTATGTTCTCCAGAACCGCCACCCGCTCGGTGCCCGTCTCCAGATAGCCGGTATGGTCGCCGACGTCTCGGTGGTCGTGTTCGGCCAAGGTGCCGTCGGCATGGCGGTGGAACCGTCCCATCAGGAGACCTCCTGGGCTCTGTCGATGGATGCGATCTGGAACTCCTCCCCACTGACCAGCGTGACGTCGGTGCTCTCGCAGCTCCGGCACAGCAGTATGGGCATGTCCAGCGTCGTCTGCTGTCCACACCCACCGCAGTCGATGACCGCCGGCACATGGTCGATGACCAGCTCACATTCTTCCAGAGACGTGCCCTCGGTGAGCAACTGCCAGGAGAACAACAGCGAATCGGGGACGACCTGGCGAAAGTGGCCGATGCGCACCTCAACCCGCTCCACCCGCTGTCCCTCGGCGTATCTCGACACGGTATCGGCGATGGCCTCGCACAGCGCCAGCTCATGCATTGGTAGTCAGCCTAGGTGGCTCGGCCGGCCGGTCATCCCCAGCGGAAGTGGACCGTCCTGTGCTCGCCCTCGTTGGGAGAAGCCATCCTGCCGCCAGTGTTCCCTGGGGGCCGACGCAGACTCGCATCTTGGGTGTCCTCATCCCGGCGGAAATAGCCGTCCTCGAGTACCGCTCGCCAGTCGGTACCAGCCTCCATGGCGTCGCACGGTGCCCTGAACGCACAGACAGCGCAGTGGTCCGAGAAGGTGGGAGTCAGCGACAGGTCGGCGCCTTGCATCTCCTGGACGTCGAGGCCGACCCGCTTCCCGGCTCTGGCGAGAGCGGCCTGGCTCCGGCGTACCACAGTGCGGCGAAGGCGCCCCTCCTGCTGGCGTCGCTCGATGTGGCCCATCTCGGCGGCGTCGGCCGCCGTCTGGGATGCCACTCGGGCCGTCGGCGTCATCGGGCTGCGGAAAGAATTTAGGTGGCGGGGACGTGACATGTCCCATTCGTCCTCTCCCAATTCCGGTGCTTTCGCCGAGTAGATGGGCCAGTCAATCAACAGCTCATTGACGATCGTGCCGGCCAGCAGCAGCTGGGGGAAGTCGATCTGGGCAGCCCAGCTGTCAGCCAGCGCCACCTCGTCGTCCAGCAGCTCGTCGTCACCGATCCAGTCGCCTTCCACCAGACGGTGGGTCACGGTCCAGAACTCATCGTTGGGCTCGCCTACCAGCTGGTCGATCCGCCCGAGGTAGCGGATGGCCCGTCCGTCCGAGGTGCCGAGGTCATGTTCAGGAAGGCCCGGATCGGGGATCGGCGCCCAGACATCGTGGTCCACCAGCAGCGAGTCGAAATCGTCAATCTCCTCGGCCCATGCGAAGTAGCCGTTGAGCAAGGCTCGCCCGGCCTCGATACGTTCATCCTCGGGGGGACCCCCGCTGCTCGGATTCTCTCCCGTCCAACCCTGCATCATTCGTCGTTCGAAGCCCTTGATGGCGAGCGGGCGGACGATGGAGCGCTTCCAGTCGCCCATCGCCGGGAAATAGTAAACCGCCAAGCCCTCGTGGATGGCCCTGTCAAAGTCGGTTGCCGGCGACCCAACCCGTGGCGCGTACGCCTGGCGAGCCTGGGCAGACAGGTCCCAAGCCCGTCGGCAGCGGCGAAACTCGACCAGCTCGCTGGGCCGTACGGTGTAGGTCCAGGTCACTCGGTGATTGTAGCTCCAGCGGTCTTCGATGCGTCGTGCGTGGGCCCGGTGGGGATCGAACCCACGACCAGGGGATTATGAGTCCCATGCTCTGACCACTGAGCTACGGGCCCGAGGGGGCGGTCGGTGCTCCGGGGGAGAGACTCGAACTCTCAACACCGCGGTTAACAGCCGCGTGCTCTGCCGATTGAGCTACCCCGGAAACAGCCGGCACCCTATCAGCGACCCCTGCACCTCCAGCGCAGCTCTTGACACCGTGCGCCAGACGGAGGTAGGAATGCCGCCATGAAAATGCGCTATAGCTTGCTGACCGGGCTCGCCGCCGGCTACTACCTCGGAACCATGAGCCCTGAGCAGATCAAGGCGAACGTCACCAGCTTGGCTGGGGGCGCCCTTCACTCACCGGGGGTTGGCGGGATAGCCGAGAAGGCCAAGGGCATCGTGGGCGCCAGCACCGAGAAATTGGGCGCCATCTGGCCCTTCTAGGGCTGCAGCTCGTAAGTCATTCCTCATCGAGGTACTCCCGGAGGGTTTGACTGTGCATGGGGTGGCGCAATTTGTCCAGCGTCTTGCTCTCGATCTGGCGCACTCGTTCGCGGGTAACACCAAAGAGCCGTCCGACCTCTTCCAGGGTCCGCATCTGGCCATCATCGAGCCCGAAACGTAGTCGCACCACAATGGCCTCCCGCTCATCGAGTTGGTCCAGCGACTTCCTGATCGCCTCATTGAGCAGGGCGCGAGCGGCAGCGTCGGGGGGTACGACTGCCTCATGGTCCTCGATGAGGTCGGCAAGGCTGAAGCCGTCCTCTTCTCCTAGTGGCTGCTCCAGGGACATGGTGTCCTGACTGAGGTGCTGGAGCTCTCGAACCCGCTCGACTGGAATCTCCAACCAGCTGGCCAACTCCTCAGGGGTGGGCTCCCGACCCAGCTCTTGGACTGATTGACGCTGTACAGTCAGCATCCGATTGATCAGCTCCACCATGTGGACGGGTATCCGGATCGTTCGGGCCTGGTCAGCCAAGGCGCGCGTCAAGGACTGGCGGATCCACCAGGTGGCATAGGTGGAGAACTTGAAGCCTCTCGTGTAGTCGAACTTCTCGACGGCACGCATCAGGCCGAGATTTCCTTCTTGGATCAGGTCGAGGAAGGCCATCCCCCGCCCGCGATAACGCTTGGCGATTGATACCACCAAGCGCAAGTTTGCCTCGATGAGACACTGATTGGCTTGCATGCCCCCGGCCACCAGGCACTCCTCACGCACCAGTTGGGCTTCCACGCGGGGACCGGTTGCGCCCCCATCCACCAGAGCGATCATCCGCTCGGCGGCCGCCATGCCCTCCGCCACCCGCCGAGCGATCTCCACCTCCTCCCCGGTGCTCAGCAAGGGCACCTTGCCAATCTCTCGGAGGTACGTCCTTACCGGGTCGGCGGCGGAGCCGGCCAGCTCATCGTTGTCGCCCAGCCCGCGCCCTGCCTGCTGGCTGTTCCTGGGTCGCCGCGGCTTGGCCGACCCGGTACCACGCTTGGCCTGGCGGAGAGGACCAGCCGCCACGTCATCCGGGGACCGCAGCCTGGTATCGGAGCCAGGCTGCGGGGGACGGCCCACCCCGCCGCCATCAGCAAGCCCCGCCTCCCGGGCGTCCCCCAACGCAGCGCCGTCAGGTGCGGGGGGCACGGTTACCGGACTGTCGCCGGCTGCGGTCCCGACGTTGCTCATGACTGCTCCTTGCCCCGATCTCTGAGCCAGGCTACCAACCGGGGTGCGGCAGCTGACCCGGCAGGTGCTTCGCGCAGCTCGCTCAGGGCCTGGCGAAGCCAGGTGGCGTCCCGCGCCAGCTGAGCAAAGCTCTCGTCGGAACGGCGGGCATCGGCCTCCAGGGCCTCCAGGGCCCGGCGAACTGCGTCTCCCAGCAGCAGGTTGATCACGTCTGGCGCATCGGCCTCGGTGTCCTCCAAGACCAGGCGGGCGAGCAGTGAAGCGACCTCCAGGTCAGCATCCTCGATCGCCTGGTGCAAGGTGGCAGCACTGGCCAACGCCCGAAAGGCACGCTGTTGGAGGTCGTCAGTAAACAGGAACTCGTCCAGTAGGTCGGTGACCTCATGGGGTCGGTGGACGGCGAGCCTGAGGGCTTCCGTACCTGGTCCCGGCGCCAGCCTGGCGGGGGCCGGAGTGGTGACCCGACCGTTCTCGGAGCCGTCTCCACCGGCCCTTCCATCTCGGCCATCTCGGCCGCTGGTTCCGGCGCCCTCGGTCCTTTGACCATCGTCGGGATTTCGATGCCGGGACGACCGGGCGGGCCCGGATTGGTTGGTCGCCCGGGCGCCCCCCCGGCGGCTCACGGCGGCCCTCAATTGGTCGGGGGGCACCCGGCAATGGTCGGCGACGGTCATGAGGTACTGGTCCCGCACCATCTCGTTGGGGTGCTCGGCCACCACTGATAGCGCGGCCTCGGCTGCCTTGACCCGTCCCTCGACTGTGCCCAGAGCAGCGCGACCCAGCATCCTGTCGACCCGAACCTCCAGGTAGGGCCTGGCCGCACTCACCGCCTCCAGCAGGCCCTGCGGATCACTCTGACCGAGCTCGGCCGGGTCCGAGCCACTCGGCAGGACGGCCACGGCGATGTCGACCTCATGACGACGCTCCCATTCATAGACCCGTTCGGCTGCCGCCTGACCTGCGCTGTCGGCGTCGTAGGCCAGCACAACCCGCTTGGCGAAGCTCTTGAGCACCCGCAGGTGATCCTCGCCGAGGGCCGTGCCGCAGGTGGCCACCGCCCTGGGCGCCCCCGCGCCAAAAAAGGCCATGACGTCGGTATAGCCCTCGCACACGATCACCTCGCCGGTCTCCACCACATTGGCCTTGGCCCAGTTGAGCCCATAGAGGATACGCCGCTTGGAGTAAATGGCGGTCTCGGCCGAGTTCTTGTACTTGGGCTCAGCCGGTCGACCGCCGGCACCTCCCCCGCCAGGGCTGGGCAGTACCCGCCCACCGAGGGCCACCGCCCGGCCCCCTGGGTCAAAGATGGGAAAGATCACCCGCCCCCGAAAGGCGTCCTGGATCCGACCCAGACGGTTGACGAAGCCCAGCCCGGCTCCACTGAGTATCTCCTCGGGCAGTTTGAGGGACCGGCCCAGGGCATCCCAGTCGTCAGGCGCCCAGCCCAGCCGAAAAGCTCCCACCTCCTCCTCCCCATAGCCCCGGGACTCGAGGTAGTCCCGAGCCCGAGTGGCATCGGGGTGACCGATGAGTCGCTGGTGGTACCAGGCCACCGCCGCCTCCATGGCCTCCAGCAGCCGAGCCCGCTGACGATGACCACCCTCTCGGCGGCCAGAGCCCGCCTCCTCTCGGACGATACGGATCCCAGCTCGCCCGGCCAGGCGTTCCACCGCATCCACGAAGTCCAGGTGCTCGACCGCCCGCAGGAAGCTGATGGCGTCCCCCGAAGCCTGGCACCCGAAGCAGTAATAGAAGCCGAGCTCGGGGTTGACCCCGAACGATGGTGTGGTCTCCGAATGAAACGGGCACAAACCCACCCATCGCCGGCCCTGCCGCTTGAGCGCCAGGTGCTCACCGACCAGGGCGACCAGGTCGGTAGCCGCCCTTACGTTGGCCACATCCTCGTCACCGATGAGCACTACACAAACGCTAGCGCGCCGCCGGCACCCCGTGCGTTTGCCTGAGTCAGCCCTCGCGGCGCGCCGCCAGCACGGCCTGGGCGGCGGCCAGGCGGGCGATGGGCACGCGAAAAGGGGAGCAGCTCACGTAGTCGAGGCCTGCCCGGGCGAATATGGCAATAGAGTCCGGGTCGCCGCCGTGCTCACCGCAAATTCCCACCTTGAGGCCGGGTCGGGTTCGCCGGCCGCGCTCGACGCCGAGGCGGACCAGCTCTCCCACACCTGCGTCATCCAGGGACTCGAAGGGATTGCCGGGAAGCAATCCCTTCTCCAGGTAGGCCGACATCATCCTGCCTTCCACGTCGTCCCGGCTGAACCCAAAGGTCATCTGGGTCAGATCATTGGTCCCGAAGGAGAAAAACTCGGCCTCCTCGGCAATCTCGTCGGCCCGCAGGGCCGCTCGGGGAGTCTCGATCATGGTCCCGATGAGGACCTCGATGGGTCCCGCCGGGCCGGCCCCGACCTCAGGAGCCGCACCAGCCTTACCGCCGTCACCGCGGGCCTCGCCAGCAGTCCCGGTTGCCTCCCCGATGGCCTGCGTCACCCACGACCGGGCCAGGGCCAGCTCCGCCCGGTTGACCGTCAAGGGGATCATGATCTCCACCACCGGGTGTCCGCCGGCCGCCGCCCGCAGGGCGGCCGCCTCCATCAAGGCCCTCACCTGCATGGCATACAGGCCGGGCCTGACCACGCCCAGGCGCACTCCCCTGGTCCCCAGCATGGGGTTGACCTCGGCCCAGGAGCGGGCCGCCTCGAACAGCTGACGCTCCACGTCGGTCAGGCCGACGGTGGCCTCCTTGACCGCCAGCTCCTCGACCGAGGGCAAGAACTCGTGCAGCGGCGGGTCCAGCAGGCGCACGGTCACCGGCAGGCCGTCCATGGCCTCCAGGATCTCCACGAAGTCGGACTGCTGGGCCACCCGTAGCTCCTCCAGGGCAGCCTCCTCCTCGGCTGGCCCAACAGCCAGGATCATGCGACGAACGATGGGCAGGCGGTCCTCGGCCAGGAACATGTGCTCAGTTCGGCACAGGCCGATGCCCTCGGCTCCGAAACGCCTGGCGTTGGCCGCGTCAGGCCCGTTGTCGGCGTTGGCCCGTACCCCCAGGTGGCCGGCCCGGATCGAGTCGGCCCAGGACAGGGCGGTCTCCATCTCCGGAGGAGCCGAGGCCGAGGACAGGGCCACCTCACCCAGCACCACCTGGCCCCGGCCACCGTCAATGGAGATCACGTCCCCCTCGCTCACCGTCACTCCCCCCACTGTGAAACGAGACCCGGTGATGTGTACCCCCTCCGCCCCCACCACCGCCGGCTTGCCCCAGCCGCGCGCCACCACTGCCGCGTGGCTCACCAGGCCACCTCGGCTGGTGAGAATCCCCTCGGCCGCCATCATCCCGTGCACGTCCTCGGGTGAGGTCTCCGGGCGGACCAGGATGACCTTCTCACCACGCTGCATGGCGCAAACCGCGGCGTCGGCGCTGAAGCAGGCCCTCCCCACCGCTGCCCCCGGCGACGCCCCCAAGCCGGTCGCCAGCACGGTGACGTCAGTACTGGCGAACTGCGGGTGCAGGACCTGGTCGAGCTGGTCACCCGACAGGCGCATGACCGCTTCCTCCCGGGACAGACCGATGGCCGGGTCGCTGGTCATGTCCACCGCCATCTTGAGGGCGGCCGTCCCCGTGCGCTTGCCCACCCGGGTCTGGAGCATCCACAGCTTGCCCTGCTCGATGGTGAACTCGGTGTCGCACATGTCGCGGTAGTGGTGCTCCAGGCGGGCAAAGATGCCCAACAGCTCGGCATAGACCGACGGGAAGCGGTCCCCCAGGGCCGCAAGCGGCTCGGTTTTGCGAATCCCCGCCACCACGTCCTCGCCCTGGGCATTGACCAGGAAGTCGCCGTAGGAGCCCTGGGCCCCGGTGGCCGGGTCCCGGGTGAAGCCCACCCCGGTGCCCGACTGCTCGTCACGGTTGCCAAACACCATGGCCTGCACGTTGACCGCGGTGCCCAGCTCGTGGGGGATGCGCTCACGGTTGCGATAGACGATGGCCCGAGCCCCGTTCCACGACCGCAACACCGCCTCGATTGCGCCCCGCAGCTGGTCAGCCGGGTCCTGGGGGAAGGGCTGGCCGGTCTCCCGCTCCACCACCTGCTGGTAGGACCGCACCAGATAGACCAGCAGCTCGACCGGGACCTCGGCGTCCGAGGTGACGTTGGCCAGCTCCTTGGCCGCCTCGAAACGGGCATCCAGCTCCTCGCCCGGCAGTCCCAGCACGATGCGCCCGTACATGGCCACGAAGCGCCGGTAGGAGTCGTAGGCAAAGCGCTCGTCGCCGGTCGTGTGGGCCAGTCCCACCACCGACTCGTCGTTGAGCCCCAGGTTGAGCACGGTGTCCATCATGCCGGGCATGGAGAACTTGGCCCCCGAGCGCACGCTCACCAGCAACGGGTCACCCGGGTCACCCAGCGACTTGCCCATGGCCTTCTCCAGGTCGGCCCGGGCCTGCTCGATCTCGGCGCCCAACCCGCCCGGCCACCCAGCCGCCATGTAGGCCCGGCAGGCGTCGGTGGAGATGGTGAACCCGGGGGGCACGGGCAACCCGAGCACCGAGGTCATCTCGGCCAGGTTGGCCCCCTTGCCGCCGAGGAGATCCTTGAGCTCCATCGGCGCCTTGGGATGCTCATGATCGAAATTGAACACGTACGCCATCAAGCCTCCTGCCCACTTGCCCGTAAGCGGCCGAGCCTACTCCGGCGCCCTCAGTTGCTCAGGCGGGTGCCCAGCTCACCCACCAGCTCGGTGATCGGCACCCGGGTCTGCTCGGTGGTGTCCCGGTCCCTGATGGTGACGGCGTGGTCGTCCAGGCTGTCGAAGTCGACGGTGACGCAGTACGGGGTGCCCACCTCGTCCTGGCGGCGATAGCGCCGGCCGATGGACTGGGTGTCGTCGTAGTCGCACATGAACAGCGGCTGGAGGAGCGCCAGCACCCGGTGGGCCAGCGGGCTCAAGGTGTCCTTGCGGGACAGGGGCAGGACTGCCACTGAGTAGGGAGCCAGCCGGGGATGCAGGCGCAGCACGGTGCGGGCCTCCCCGCCCACCTCATCGGTGTCGTAGGCGGCGATCAGGAAGGCCATCATGGCCCGGGTGGCCCCTACCGCCGGCTCGATGACGTGGGGCACGTAGCGCTGGTTGGTGGCCGGGTCGAAGTAGTCCAGGTGCTCGCCGGATGCGGCGGCGTGAGCCAACAGGTCGAAGTCGGTGCGGTTGGCGATGCCCTCCAGCTCGCCCCATCCCCAGGGAAAGGCGAACTCGATGTCGGCTGTGCCCGTCGAGTAGTGGCTCAGCTCGTCGGCATCGTGGGGGCGCAGCCGTAGGCGATCCTTGGCGATGCCCAGATCAGTGAACCAGGACATCCGCTCGGTGCACCAGTACTCATACCAGTGCTGGCTCTGGTCCGGCGGCACGAAGTACTCCAGCTCCATCTGCTCGAACTCCCGGGTACGAAACACGAAGTTCCCCGGCGTGATCTCGTTGCGAAAGGACTTGCCCATCTGGGCGATGCCGAAGGGCGGTCGCTTGCGGGTGGTCTGCAGCACGTTGGCAAAGTTGACGAACATCCCCTGGGCCGTCTCCGGTCGCAGGTAGGCCACCGCCGCGTCGTCCTCCACCGGTCCGGCGTAGGTCTTGAACAACAGGTTGAACGCCCGGGCCTCGGTGAGATCGGTCGACCCGCAGTTGGGGCAGGTGTCACCGATCTGGTCGGCCCGCCACCGCTCGTGGCAGCTGCGGCAATCGACCAACGGGTCGGTGAAGTTGGCCAGGTGGCCGGATGCCTCCCATATCCGGGGGCTGGACAAGATGGCTGCGTCCAGCCCGACCACCTCCTCGCGCAGCTGGACCATGGAACGCCACCACGCCTCCTTGACGTTGCGCAGCATCAGCACGCCAAGTGGCCCGTAGTCGTAGGTGGAGCGAAAGCCACCATGGATCTCGGCCGAGGGAAACACGAACCCCCGGCGCTTGCACAGGTTGACCACGCGCTCCATCAGGTCCTCGGACGGCATTGGCCCGAGGATACCGGAGCGCCACCGCGCCCCTCGTCCAAGCTTCCACTCCCGCACCCCACCTGTTCACCCATGGTGCATCTGAGCACCGACACCACCACCTACTCCGCCACTCCCAAGCAGACCGGGCCCTACCCCACCCTGCCCCAGCCCGACACCACCCATGCCAAGGGCCAGACCCCCAACGTCCCCGATCCCCGCTTCCCGGCCAACCTTCCCAACGGGCCCTACCAGATCACCCACTACGTGGCCTACCCCAACGCCTACGTGGGCGACCCCATCCACCGCTTCTACCAGATGTGGCAGCAGGTGGACGGGGGTCTCAACGACCTGTTCACCTGGGTCCACCAGACGTCGGGCGACGACAATGGCGCCATCCCACCGGCCCCCATCCACCAGGGAGCGGCGGACATGGGCTACTACAACATGGCCCAGGGGGACGCCCCGGTCCTCAAGTTCATGGCCGACCACTACGCCCTGGCCGACAACTACTACCAGTCCATCATGGGGGGCACCGGGGCCAACCATGTGGCCATCGGGACTGGGTACGCCGCCTCCTACCAGGCCAACGGGCGACCGGCAGTGCCCCCGGCCAACCAGATTGAGAACCCCAACCCCAAGCCGGGCACCAACAACAACTACACCCAGGACGGCTACGCCGGCGGGAGCTACTCCGACTGCTCGGACAGGAGCGCTCCAGGGGTGGCCGCCATCTTCAAGGTGCTGTACCGCCAGCCCAACGGCCCGTTCAACCGGGGGGACTGCGCACCCGGGACCTACTACCTGCTCAACAACTACAACCCCGGCTACCTGGCCGATGGGACGCCGGCGCCCCTCGGGCCGCAGCAGTTCACCGTTCCCCCGCAGTCCTTTCCGACCATCGGTGACTCCCTGTCCGCCCGCGGCATCACGTGGAAGTACTACGGCCAGGGCTGGAACAACGGCCATCCCACCGCTGGGTACTGCAACATCTGCAACCCGTTCCAGTACGCCACCTCGGTCATGACTGACCCGGCCAAGCGGGCCAACCTCCAGGGCCAGCGCCAGTTCGACGCCGACGTGTCCAGGGGCTCACTACCGGCCGTGTCCTTCCTCAAGCCGGACGGCACCAACGACGGCCACCCGGCCGCCTCGTCGCTGTCGCAGTTCGAGGGCTACACGGCTGACGCCATCGACCGGATCATGGCCCACCCGCAGCTCTTCGCGTCCACCGCCATCATGGTGACCCAGGACGAGGGGGGCGGCTACTACGACTCCGGCTACATCCAACCCATCGACTTCTTTGGCGACGGGACGCGGGTCCCCACCCTGGTGGTCTCTCCGTGGGCCAAGGCCGGCGCGGTCGACCACACCTACTACGACCACGCCTCTCTGCTCAAGTTCATCGAGCGCAACTGGCGCCTGCCGCCCCTGTCACCCACCAGCCGGGACAATCTGGCCAACCCGGTGTCCTTAAGCTACGACCGGTACGTACCGGTCAACGGTCCAGCCATCGGGGACCTGATGGCCATGTTCGACTTCCGCCACCTGCGCACCCACGTCCCCGAGGTGCCGATGGCCGGGAGCCACAGGCCATGATGCGTCGCCTGACGGCCCCGACAGCCGGCCTGCTGGGCTGCTGGGCTGCTGGGCTGCTGGGCCTCACCGCCTTCGGCGGGACCGCCTGGGGGGCGCCATCTCTGGCACCCTCTTTGTGACTGACCCCTCGGCCGATGAGGTAATCGCCGTTAGGGGCCCCCTGGTGGCCGGCGAGGTAATCGCGGCAGCCACACCGGCGGACGCCACCAACCCGGTGAACGTCCCCAATCATCTCGCCACCCTCGACCTACCGATGGGCAGAGCCCCAGCTATGCGTCCTTTATCATGGATGTGTGGCCTACCGGTGATTACCAATCTCGCTCCGCGACCACTCCGCCACCGACCACGCCCGACCCGTCGTCGGTTCATGGTCCGCCGGGTTGTCGCCGCTCTGGTCGTGCTCGGCGTGTTCGCCTTGATCGGCGACGGCGCTCATGCGATCACTCGGTCGAATCCCGCTCGACACCACCCGCAGGCGGCTGGTGCTAACCGAGCCAGAGCGACCACCACTACGGTGGCGCCACCGCCGAGCGAGCCGGGTGGCGGTCAGAGCCTGTTCCCCTCCCACCGGCTGGTGTCGTTCTTCGGGGCCCCCGCCACACCCGCGCTGGGTGTCCTCGGAGACGCCCCGCCTGAGGCCCTGTGGCCCCGGCTGGTGGCGGCGGCCGCCCCGTTCGGGACCCCTGGCAGCGTGGTGGTGCCCAGCTATGAGCTGATTGCCTTCACCGCCCAGAGGTCTCCGGGACCGCAGGGCAGCTATTCGGCAGAGCTGCCTGCCGCCCAGATCGATTCCTATGTCCAGGTCGTGCACAGCCATGGCGGCATGCTCATCTTGGACATCCAGCCCGGCCGGGGCAGCCTGCTGACCGACGCCCAGGCGCTCGAGCGGTGGCTCGTCCAGCCTGACGTCGCCCTGGCCCTGGACCCCGAGTGGGAGCTGGCGGCCGGCCAGCGCCCGGATCAGCAGATCGGTCACACCACCGGGTCGGAGATCAACGCGGTCTCCGCCTGGCTGGAGCAGCTCACCATGACTCACCACCTGCCCCAGAAGCTGTTGATCGTCCACCAGTTCCGCGCCTCCATGGTCGAGGACAAAGCAGCGGTCGTGGCGCCGCCGGATCTGGCCATCGTGTTCAACATGGACGGCTTTGGCGGGACCGCCAACAAGCTCTCCGTCTACCAGCTCCTTACCTCTGATCACCGATGGGCCCTCGGCTACAAGCTCTTCTACGACCGCGACCGACCTCTCCAGACACCCGGCCAGATCCTCGCTCTGGTGCCCCCACCTCAGGTCGTCGAGTACGAATGATCAGGTCGGGTACGAATGATCAGTAGGTGGCGGGGGTGCACCGGAGGCGGCGCTCCAGGTGGGTTTGGATGGCCTCAGTGGCCAGGCGGGCGACCTCGTCAGTGGCGGTGGACGCTGGCTCAGCCAGCACCGCAGCCAGGTCACCACCGACGATGCGCCGGACGAGGCCCAACGCGTCCGGGCTGACCGCCACTCCGCGCCGGCAGGACCGGCAGAGCACGCCGCCCTCCCCCAGGTCGAAGGCGATCAGGTCTGCCGCCTCTCCACAACGGGCACAGGCGTACAGGACGGGCGCCGAACCATCCAGCACCAGCACCTTCCAAAAGAAGGCCGGCACGATCAGGACCGGCGGGGGCACCGGGGGCGCCGGGGGCACCGGGCCGGGGCCCGGGCTGCTGCCAGGGCCGATCGCCAGGGTCCTGAGGGCACCGACCAGCATCTTGTACAACTCCGGGCCGGGCTGGCCCTCCTGGGCCACCTGGTCGACCACTTCCAGCATGGCACTGGCCGCCGACAGGCGCTCCAGGTCCTCGCGAACGGCGCGAAAATGATCCAGCACCTCGGCCTGGGTGACGATGTCCAGCTCACGTCCCTTCCAGCACAGCACGCTCACGTGGCTGAGGGGTTCCAGGCGCCCGCCAAACCGGCTCTTGGTCCGCCGCACCCCCTTGGCCACCGCCCGCACCTTGCCGTGCCGGGGAGTGACCAGGGTGACGATGCGGTCGGCCTCACCCAGGCGAATGCTGCGCAGCACCACTGCCTCGTCCCGATAGAGGCTCACGTCTTAGCGGGCGTGGCGGGGACGCTCCACTCCGCCGTAGCGGCGCTCCCGGCGCTGGAACTCCTGAACCGCCTCGAACAGGTGCTGACGGCGAAAGTCGGGCCAGAGCACATCGACGAAGACCAGCTCGCTGTAGGCCAGTTGCCAGAGCAGGAAGTTGGAGATGCGGAACTCCCCCGAGGTCCTGATCACCAGGTCTGGGTCGGGCATGTCGGGCCGGTAGAGCCGAGCGCCGATGGCCCGCTCGTCCACCTTGGCCGCTGACACCCCGTCGTCGATCAGTGCCCGCACGGCATCCACTATCTCGACCCGTCCGCCGTAGTTGAATGCGAAGGTAAGGGTCAGGCGCCGGTTGTCGCGAGTCAGCTCCTCCGCCTCCTCGATCCGGCGCATGAGACGCTTGGGCACGCGCCAGTCCCGCCGCCCCACGAAACGGATCCTCACGCCCTTTTCGTTCAGCTCATCTCGGCGGCGAACCAGGATCCCCTCGTTGAAGTTCATCAAGAAGCGGACCTCGTCGGGTGGCCGGCGCCAGTTCTCGGTAGAGAAGGCGTACACGGTCAGCCAACGAAGGCCGAGGGCCAGAGCCCCCTCGACTGCATCGAAGAGCGCCTTCTCTCCGGCTGCGTGGCCTTCGGTGCGAGGCAGGCCTCGCTGCCCGGCCCACCGACCGTTGCCGTCCATCACGCAGCCGACATGCACCGGTAGCCGGCTCAGATCCATGTCGTCAGTTGCGCCTTTGCCATCGGTGCCGGGAGCGGCCACTGGCGCAACCTACCGCGCCACCGGGTCAGGACCGGTCCTCGCCTCGACATACTTCGTGTTTTTTCACGCTATCACATCGCTCGGCAGGTGGGATGGCAGGACCTCATGTCTCGCGACCCTCTGCCGTCTAATCTCCTGGAGTGGCTCGTCAGCCTGCAACCAAGGCCCTCAGGCGAGTGGTAGGGGCCCTGCCGGGCGGAGGCGAGGCCCGGGAAGGCCAACGGATCATGGCCGAGGCGGTAGCCGGGGCCATTGCCACCGGCAGGCACCTGGTGGTCCAGGCCGGCACTGGCACCGGTAAGTCGCTGGCCTACCTGGTTCCGGCCGTCCTCTCCGGTAAGCGGGTGGTCGTGGCCACCGCCACCAAGGCCCTCCAGGACCAGCTGGGCGGCAAGGACCTGCCATTCCTGGCTGACCAGTTGGGCCGGCCCTTCAGCTATGCCGTTCTCAAGGGTCGGTCCAATTACCTCTGCCGCCAGCGGGCGATGGAGGTGGCCGGGGGCGGGGAGCAGCTGAGCCTCGATGATCCGGAACCGGTCGACCAGGGTCTGGGGCACGAGGTACGTCGTCTGCTGGCCTGGGCCGACCGCTCGCCAACCGGGGACCGGGCCGAGCTGGCCTTCGAACCTCGGCCCCACGCATGGGGCCAGCTCAGTGTGAGTGCCTTGGAATGCCCGGGTGCCTCTCGCTGCCCCTCGGGAGACGCCTGCTTCGCCGAGGAGGCCCGTGAGCGGGCCGCCCAGGCTGACCTGGTGGTGGTGAACATTCACCTCTACTGCGCCCACCTGGCCAGCGGTGGCCAGGTGCTGCCCGACCACGACGTGGTGGTCTTCGACGAGGCCCACGAGCTGGAGGACGTGGCCAGCGCGGCCCTGGGCACCGAGGTGGGTGCCGGGCGGCTGCGAGCCCTGGCTCGCCAGCTGCGCACCGCCCTGGGTGGGTCGTCCCGGGCTGCGCAGGCGGGCGCGGCGGAGCTGGCCAACCAGGTGGCAGACGCCGGCGACTCACTGGAAGCGGCCCTGGTACCCCTGCGGGGGCGGCGTCTCTCCCCCCACCTGGGCGACCAGCTGGTCGATGCGGTGACCCTGACGGCTGGTCGTCTGGACCGGGCCATCGCCGCCCTGCGCGAGCAGGCCCTGGGTGACCAGGGCGGCGACGACCAAGCCGCTACCCGGGCGTTGCTGGCGGCCACTCAGCTGACCTCTGACCTGGCCCGGGTGACCTCTCCGACCCCCGACCAGGTGGCCTGGGTGACCGAGCAGCCGCCGTTGCTCAAGCTGGCCCTGGTGGATGTGGGGCCCCTCTTGGCCAAGTGCCTGTGGGACGAGGTGACGGCGGTGCTCACCAGCGCCACCGTGCCGCCGGCCCTGCCGGTCCGGCTGGGGCTGACCAACTTCGACCAACTGGACGTGGGCAGCCCCTTCCCCTACCCGGACCACGGTCTGCTCTACTGCGCCACCCACCTACCCGACCGACGCCGGCCGGACGCTGACGCCGCCGTCCACCAGGAGCTGGCTCATCTCATAAGAGCGGCCGGCGGACGCACACTGGCCCTTTTCACCAGTCTGCGCGCTCTGAAAGAGGGCGTGGAGGCCCTGCGGGAAAGAGTCCCATTTCGCATATTGGCGCAGTCGGACATGCCCAAGCCGGCGCTGCTGGAGGCGTTCGCGGCGGACGAGGCGACCTGCCTGTTCGCCACCCTGAGCTTCTGGCAGGGTGTGGACGTCCCGGGAGCCACCCTCTCACTGGTGGTCATCGACCGGATCCCCTTCCCCCGTCCGGACGACCCGCTGATGCAGGCCCGGCGGGAGCGAGCCGGGCCCGGCGCCTTTCGCCTGGTCGACCTGAGTCGTGCGTCAACCCTGCTGGCCCAGGGCGCCGGACGCCTCATTCGTAGCAGCGACGACCGAGGAGTGGTAGCCGTGCTCGACCGCCGGCTGGCCACCGCCAGCTACCGATGGGACCTGGTGCGGGCGCTGCCCCCCATGGCCCGCACCCGCCACCGCAGCGACGTGGAGTCATTCCTGGCCAAGGCCCGGGCCCGGTGACTATCAGTAGCCGAGGCGCTCCAGGGCCTGAGGGCGGCCCTGCCAGTCCTTGTCGACCTTGACGAACAGCTCCAGATAGGCGCCTTGGGGCAGCTGGGCCCGCACTGCCGTCCCCACCGTCTTGAGCACCTGGCCAGCGTGGCCGATGACTATGCCCTTCTGAGAGTCCCTTTCGACCAGGATCTCGCAGCGAACGTGGGGCCACTCCCATTCGGTCACCCGGCAGGCCACCGAATGGGGCAGCTCCTCTCGGGTGACGGCCAGCAGCTGCTCGCGCACCAGCTCGGCCACCCAGAATGCCTCGGTAACGTCGGTCACCATGTCGTCCGGGTAATACTGGGGCCCCTCGGGCAGCCGGCCCACGATCTCGTCGACCAGCTCGGCGACCCCCTCCCCGGTGACCGCAGAGACGGCGTGGTAGCTCGAGCGGTCGAGGCGAGCGGCCGCCGTCAGCTGGGCCAGGACTTGAGACCGGTTGGCCAGGTCAATCTTGTTCACCACCAAGATGGCGTCCTTGGGGGTTCGAGCGGCGATGAATCGATCTCCCCTTCCCAGGGGGGCAGAGGCATCGATCATCAGCACGACCACATCCACCCCGTCGAGGGCGCCGACGGCAGAAGCGTTGAGGTGCTCACCCAGCAGGGTCCGGGGCTTGTGGATGCCGGGCGTGTCCACCAGGACGAGCTGGGCACCGGGGCGGTTGAGAACGCCTCTCACCTGATTGCGGGTGGTGTTGGGCTTGTCCGAGGTGATCGAGACCTTGGTCCCGAGAATCTGGTTGACCAGCGTGGACTTGCCGACGTTGGGCCTCCCCACGACGGTAACGAAGCCGGAGCGGAGCCCAGCCTCCTGGTGCTCAACCTGGTGCTCAGGCTCCTGGTGCTCAGGCTCCTGGTGCTCAGGCTCCTGGTGCTCAGGCTCCATCGTGGGCCACCATCCGGGCGATCCGCACCCGGCCGATTCGCCGGCCCTGGACCTTCTCGGCCACCAGACGGTGGCCGACGGCCTCGGCCGCCTCTCCCTCGGTAGGGACGTGGCCGAGCAGGTTGAACACCAGGCCGCCCACTGTGTCCCAGTCGCCGGCCGGCAGGTCGGCGTGCAGCAGGTCGTTGACCTCGTCGATGGGCATCCGGGCGTTGACCCGGTACTCCCCGTTGGCCATGGGCTCGATCAGCGGTTCCTCCACGTCGAACTCGTCGACTATGTCGCCCACCAACTCCTCGATGAGGTCCTCCAGGGTTACCAAGCCGGTGGTGTCGCCGTACTCGTCGATGACGACAGCCATGTGGAACTTCTGCGACTGCATCTCGCGCATGAGCTCGGCCACCCGCTTTGTCTCGGGCACGAAGTGAGCCTCTCGTACCCGCTCCCTCACCGCCAGGTCGAGCCTGTCCTCCCGGTCTGCCCGCATGAGATCCTTGGCGTACACGATGCCCACGATGTCGTCGATCTGTTGGCCATAGACCGGGATCCGGCTGTAGCCGGCAGTCATGGCCACCTCGATCACCGCCCGCACGGGGCGGCTGCCCTCCACGGTCACCATGTCGGGCCGGGGCACCATCACCTCTCGGACCACCGTGTCACCGAACTCGATGATCGAGTGGATGAGGGCCCGCTCCTCGGTCTCGATCACCTCCTCCTCCAGGGCCATGTCGGCCATGGCCAGCAACTCCCGCTCGGAGACGTAGGCCCCCTTGCGCACGGTGCCGCCGGGCAGGATCCGGTTGGCCAGCCCGATCAGCACCCCGGAGACCAGCCGCACTGGAGGGAAGCGAACCACCGCGTTGACCAACGGAGCGGCGAACAGGGCAGACCGCTCCGGATGCTGAACCGCCCAGTTCTTGGGGGCGGCCTCGGCCAGGACGAAGATGATCACCACCTCGAAGGCGGTGGCCACCGCCACCCCAAAGGCCCCGAACAGGTGCTCGGAGACCACTCCCACCAAGGTGGCCGCCACCAGCTGGCACAGCAGGACCATCAACAAGATGGGGTTGAGAAACCGCTCCGGGTGCTCGATCAGTCGCACCAGCACGTTCGCTCCTCGCCGCCCCTCCTCTTCCAGCGTGATCGCCTTCACCCGACTCATCCGAGTGAGGCTGGTCTCGGCCAGAGCCAGGACCCCCGACATCACCAGCAGCACCACAATTACGATGATCAGCACCGCGTCGGTGCCTCGAAGGTGCATCAGGGGGTGCGGCAGGACGTGAGACGTTCGATCCGGTGGTCGCTGCGGCATTGGGCCAGGAGCTGGCGCTCACGCTCCTCCATTGCCAGCGCCTCGGTCTCGTCCTCGTGGTCCATGCCCCCCAGGTGCAGGATGCCGTGCACCACCAACAACGCCATCTCGTCCTGGAGGAGGTGGCCGTGGAGGCCGGCATCGTGGGCGACATTGTGGGCGGCATTGTTGGCGGCACCGTTGGCGGCGTTGCGGGCGGCCACGGCCGGGCAGACCACCACGTCACCCAGCATCACCGGCTGCTCGCCGAATGGATCTGAGCCGCCAACTTGGTCGTCAATGGGGAACGACAGCACATCGGTGGGCCCCGACCGGCCTCGAAAGCGCTGGTTGAGGTCGGCCATGACCGCCTCGCTCACGAAGGCCAGCGACAGCTCACCGTGAATCCCCTCAGCCTCCAGCACCCGGCCAGCCAGACCCGTCCACTCCTTCAGGTCGAGCGCATGGTCCTCCTGCTGGTCGGCCACCAGCACCTCGTTCATACGCCGGGACGTCTTTCATAGGCCCTCACGATGTCGGCCACGATGCGATGGCGCACAACATCGCGTTGGGTGAGCCGGACGAAGGCCAGCCCCTCGATGTTGCCCAGGAGGTCCTCCAGACCGGCCAGGCCGGAGCGCCTTCCCGCCAGATCGGTCTGGGTGTCGTCGCCAGTCACCACCGCCTGGGAGTTGAACCCGATGCGGGTGAGGAACATCTTCATCTGCTCGGGAGTGGTGTTCTGGGCTTCGTCGAGGATCACGAAGCTGGAGTTGAGGGTTCGACCTCGCATGAAGGCCAGCGGAGCCACCTCGATGGCCCCCCGGTCGACCAGGCGGGCCATGCCCTCGGGCTCGACCATGTCGTAAAGGGCGTCGTAGAGGGGCCGCAGGTAGGGATCGACCTTGGCCATGAGATCTCCGGGCAGGAAGCCCAGCCGCTCCCCGGCCTCCACCGCTGGGCGGGTGAGGATGATGCGGTTGACCTTCTTGGCCTGGAGGGCCTGCACGGCCAGGGCCACCGCCAGGTACGACTTCCCCGTCCCGGCCGGACCGATACCCACGGTGATCACGTTGCCGGTGATGGCATCCGCGTAGCGCTTCTGTCCGGCCGTCTTGGGTCTGACCGTACGACCCCGAGCGGAGCGGAGGATTTCGGTGGTGAGGACCTCGGAAGGCCGCTCGTCGGCCTTGACCATGTCGATGGTGCGCCCGACGTTGGCTCGGTCCAGGCCCTGCCCGGCCTCCAGCAGCAGGACCAGCTCCTCGAACAGCCGGCCCACTCGCTCGGCCTCACCGCCCTCCACCGTGATCTCGTTGCCCCGCACCATGATGGTGGCCCCGCCGAAGGCGTCCTCCACCAAGCGCAGCAACTCATCGTGCTGACCAAGCAGGCCTACCATGAGATGGTTGCCGGGTACGAGGATCTTGACCTGGGTCGAATGCACGGAACTCGTCTTGGAGTTTAGCCCGCCCGACGAAGCGACCACTCAACCCGACAGCTCGGCGGCCGTTACGGTGGACGTCCCTACCTTGCCCACGACCACGCCCGCAGCCACGGTGGCCAGGTAGGCCGCGTCCGCCAGGCTGGCCCCGCTGGCCAGCGCCAGAGCCAGGCTGCTGGCCACTGTGTCGCCTGCTCCGGTGACGTCGAAGACCTTGCGGGCGGTCGCCTCGATGTGCAATGGACCGACTCCTGTATCGGAGACGAAGAGCGACATCCCCTGGGCACCGCGGGTGATCAACACCGCCGATCCTCCCAGCTTGGCGAGCAGGTCACTTCCAGCCCGACAGAGGTCGTCTTCGTCGGCAATGAGCAGACCGGCCGCCCGTCCTGCCTCTTCGAGGTTGGGCGTGAGCACGGTCGCCCCTCGGTACCTGGAGTAGTCGACTCCCTTGGTGTCGACCACGACTGGTATGCGCTGTCTCACCGCCGCGCCGATCAGGTCCTGGGCCAACCGTTTCGAGACCACCCCTTTGGCATAGTCCGAGATGACCACCGCCGCGACGCCGGCGATCTGGTCCCGGGCCCACTCCCCAAGGACTGCCTCGACCCCCGGGCAAAGGGGCACACAGGTCTCGGTGTCGGCCCTGACCACCTGCTGGAAACCAGCCACTATCCGGGTCTTGGTCGTGGTGGGGCGCGTGTCGTCGGTCACGATGCCATCGGTGCCCAAGCCCTGCACTTGCAGTCGCGCCCTCAGTTGCTCAGCCGAGGCGTCCCGACCCACCACTCCGCCTAATGCCACCTGGCCACCCAGGGCCACGATCCCGGCGGCGGTGTTGGCCGCGCCACCGGGCACCGCACTGTGACCCGCCACCTTGACCACCGGGACGGGGGCCTCGGGTGAGATCCGGTGCACATCTCCCCAGACGTACTCGTCGAGCATGAGGTCGCCCACGATCAGCACGGTGGTGCCGGCAAAGCGCGAGACCATCGACTCGATACGCGGATCATCCAACGCCGCACTCATCTCCGAGGACACTCAGGGCGACAGGCTCGCCCTGACCCGGCCCATCAACGATGACGTCGAGCGCTCGGGTACGAGGGGCAGGAACTCCACTCGTCCCCCGTAGCCCTCGACCGTCGCCATCTCGGGGATGGGCAGTCCCCGAGGGGGTGCGTAATCGGCCCCCTTGCAATGGATGTCGGGCTGCAGGCGCGCCAGTGGGCGCTCGGGGGTCAGGCCGGAGAAGATCACCGCCCGGGTAACGACCTCCAGCGCAGCGATCAGGGTGGCCCGCTCGGCCGCCGGCACGAACGGCCGGCCGCTTCCCTTGAGGGCGCACACTGACGCGTCGTCGTTGAGGCCGACGACGAGCACGTGACCCAGGCGTCGGGCTGCCTCCAAGCTGTGCAGGTGCCCGACGTGCAGCACGTCGAAACAGCCGTTGGTCCAGACCACGACCTTGCCCTCTTGACGCCAGCGCTCACGCTGAGAGACGAGCACATCCATCGAGACCAGCTTTGCCACCCCGTCTGGAGACGGGGACGGGAGTGCTGGGGTCACCGGGATGAGTTACGGGCTTTGCCCCGCGCCACGCCGGGTCCCAGCTTCACCGACGAGCCGGGGCGGCGCCGGGAGAGAGCCGGCGGGGCCTGCTCCACCTCACCCCTGTCGGGCGGGGCCTGATCACGCGGCCGCCTGCCAGGCGGGGACGGCTCCCCCGGCGTCCAGCCGGGAAGCCCGAGCTCCTCTTCCTCGTCGAGCGGAACAGCCTGGCCCCGCACCGGCAATCGTCGCCGTACGGTCTGCATCTCCCTGGTCAGCTCCTCGAGACGTTCGGCCACCAGCCGGCTGGTCTCCAACAGCTCCTCCGACTCGGGCCCATCTGGACCGGGTGCGCCACCCATGCCCTCCAGGGCCGAGCAGGCGTCGGCCAGGCGATCCCGGATGCCGGTCAGCTTGAGGGCGGTGGCCTTCTCCGTCTTGTGCAGGGCGGCAATCTCTTCCCCCAGCGCATCCAGACGCTCGTTGAGACGGCCACTCAACAGTTTGAGGGCGGTGCCCTTCTCGGCCTTGAGCAGCACTTCGATCTCCCCGCCCAGCGCATCCAGGCGTCCCCCCATGCCGCCTTGCTCGGACAGCTCCTGGGTCAAGCCGTCCAGGCGCTTCTCCAGTCGCCGGCTCATGGAGCGCTGCTCGGCCCTGAACTCCTCCTGCAGGCGCTGGACCACCGCCTCCTCGGTCTCTCTGAGCTGTCCGACGAGGCCGGACACCGTGGCGTCGACGGACTCGTCCAGCCGGTCGTGCAGCGCCCTCTCCAGCGGCTCCAACGAGGCCACGATGGCCGTCTGAGCCTTGGCCCCCAGCTCCGGTGCCAGACTGGCCCGCAGCCACGCCTGCTCGTCCCTCACCGCTGCGCCCAGGGACTGCTCCACGCCGTCGAGGCGACGCAAGACCCGGCGCCCGAGCTCGTCGGTCCGCTCCTCCACCGCGTCGATGGACGGCAATCGGATGGTGCCGTCGGCCAAGCCCCGAAGTGTCCGCCCCATGGCGTCGGAGGCATGGGCCAGCTCCCGCAGGCCACCCTGGACCCCCAGCAGGCCTCGCTGGACCTCACCCAGCCGGCGCTCGATCACGTCCCCGGTGGCGTCGTCGGTCCAGCCCCTGGAGGGCTCCTGCTCAGGCGCCTCCGGGGCGGGGTCGTGGTGAGGCGCAGGTGGGGGACGGGGCTCATAGCGAGGCGCAGGCTCGGGCGGAGTAAGACGCTCGGGAGTTGCTTCGGCGACCCTCCCGGTCAGCCCCTCCCAGGGGCGGGACTCGAAGGATCCGTCGCCGAGGCTGGGGCGATCGGCGACTGGTGAGCTCGAAAGCTCGGGCCGCGCCCCAGACGGCCCCGCCGGCAACGCCGGCTCTCGGACCCCCGATCCCACCGGGTGGCGCTCGATCAGCCCCTCGGACACCAGCTCGCGAAATGACGACGATGCCCCCGACAGCGTCTCGATCCGTAGAGCCATGGCCGCCAGCGAGGCCTGGATGGCGTCATCGCGCGCCCTCTGGGCCCGCAGGGCCTCGGCCTCCTCGGTCGGTCGTGACGGCGCAGCCGACCCGGGACCGGCAGCCGCTCGGGGTTCGGCAGCCGCTCGGGGTTCTGCAGCCGCTCGGGGCCGGGGGCGGCCCTGGGGCTGGGGCTCTGATGGCGCACCCGCCTCAGGCATGATCTGGGCCCCCCGGCCCGGATCTCCGGTACCAGACGGTCCCGGAGGAGGCCCCTTGGGCGCGGCTTGCGGCTGGCTGGTCCCCAGCGGCTCTCGCTCCGGCTCTCGCTCCGGCTCCGGGCCGCTGGCCGGGGGAGCGCTGTTCCCCGGCCCGGCGGCTGTCCGACCTCCCCGCCGGGCCCGCGGCGTCCTCATGCCCTCTCCCCGGATGCCCTGATCCCGGCCAAACAGTAGCCAACCGTTGGCCCGGAGTGGCTAGGCGCGGCTTCGTCGCTTGGATACAAGGCCACTAGCCTACGTCCGATCGAGTGAGTCGGGAGACCTAGAGAAAGAGGACAGCCGTGATAGAGACGCCCACCGTGGAGCGGGTCCTGGGGGAGGCACTGCGCCGCGGAGGTGATTTTGCCGAGCTGTTCGCCGAGGACCGCCGTACATCGTCGGCCTCCTTCGACGACGCCAAGGTCGAGGAGCTGGCCTCCGGGCGGGACCGGGGAGCCGGCATCCGGGTGGTGGTGGGCGAGACCACCGGCTTTGCCCACACCGCCGATCTGTCCGAGGAAGGGCTGCTGGCAGCCGCCCGGGCGGCCTCCGCAGTGGCCCGTTCGGGAGACGGCATTGTTCGAAAGGTGGCCGTCGACGCCACTGGCTCCATCGCCCACTCACGCCCGCCGACAGCCCGGGTTGCGCCCGAGGAAGTAGGTAAGGCCACCAAGGTGGAGCTGCTGGCCCGGGCCGACGAGGCCGCCCGCTCAGCGGGGGGATCCATCTCCCAGGTCAGCGCGGGCTACGGGGACAGTCGCCGGCGCATCCTGGTGGCCAACAGCGACGGCCTGCTGGCCAGCGACGACCAGGTGCGGACCCGCTTCAGCGTGAGCTGTGTGGCGGTGGGCGACACCGGCATGCAGACCGGTTTCCACACCGCGGCGGCCACCGTGGGCTTCGAGCTGTTCGATCGGGTGACGGTGGAGGAGGTGGCCGGCGAGGCGGCCCGGCGGGCCCTCACCAAGCTGGCCGCCCGGCCGGCGCCCAGTGGAACCTTGCCGGTGGTCATAAAGCGGGGCAGTGGCGGCATATTGTTCCACGAGGCCTGCGGCCACGGCCTGGAGGCCGATCACATCGCCAAGGACAGCTCCGTCTACACCGGCAAGATCGGCCAGTTGGTGGCCAGTCCGCTGGTGACCCTGGTCGACGAGGGCACCATGCATGACGAGTGGGGCACCTTCGCCATCGATGACGAGGGCCATCAGGCCCAGCGCAACGTGCTCATCGCCGACGGGATCCTCACGGACTACATGTGGGACTGGCTGCGGGGTCGCAAAGAGCACAAGACCTCGTCCGGCAACGGCCGGCGCCAGAGCTACCAGCACCTGCCCATGGTCCGCATGACCAACACCTACCTGGCCAACGGGGCAGAGGACCCGGACGACATCGTGGCTCAGACGCCCAGGGGGGTGTACGTGGCCCAGCTGGGAGGGGGACAGGTCAACACCGCGACGGGGGATTTCGTGTTCGGGATGACCGAGGCCTACCTGATCGAGGACGGGAGGATCACCGAGCCCCTGAGGGAGGCCAACCTCATCGGCAACGGCCCGGAGGTGCTGCGCCGGATCGACGCGGTGGGCAACGACTTCGCCATGGTGCCCGGTACCTGCGGCAAGGACGGCCAGAGCGTGCCGGTCGGTTGCGGACAAGCCACCCTGCGCATCACCGGGGTGACCATCGGGGGCACCGCCGGTGACTGAGGAGTCCGGCGGGGAGACCGGCGGGTTGCCTGGGCCACGTGGAGCGCCGGGCACGGCTGGGCGAGCGCTGTCCGAGGTGGCCGGGCGGATCGTGTCGTGGGCCCGATCCGGTGAGGAGGTGGAGGCCTACGTGGCTCGGGGCCGCGACACCTCAGTGCGAGTGTTCGGGGGCGAGGTGGAATCCCTCTCCTCGGCCGAGTCGGCGGGAGTGGGCGTACGGGTCGTGTTGGGGGCCAGGCAGGGCTTCGCCTGCGCCGGCTCCCTGGACGAGGACATCCTGGCCGAGACGCTGGCCGAGGCGAGGGACAATGCCGCCTTTGCCACACCCGACGAGCATGTGGGCCTGGCCCACCCGGACGGGGTCGAGGTGGCCACCCTTGACCTGTGGCGCCCAGGTCTGGAGTCCCTGGCGGCCGAGGAAAAGGTGGCCCTGGCCCTGGACCTCGAGGCCCGGGTGCGTCGGAGCGACCCTCGCATCCGCCAGGTGGAGCAGGCCAACTGGGGCGACGTGGCCTCCGAGGTGGCAGTGGCCACCACCACGGGCATCTGCACCTCGGGCCGGCGGACCTCCTGCTACGTGTCCACCTATGCCATCGCCGGGGAGGGAGACGAGACCCAGACCGGAGGTGGCTACTCGGTCGGTCGGGAGCCGGGCGACGTCGACTTGGCCAAGGCGGCCGCCGACGCCGTGCGCCGTTCCACCGAGCTGTTGGGAGCCAGGCAGGCCAGATCGGGACGGCTCACGGTTGTGCTGGACCGGCGGGTCACCACCACCCTGCTGGCCATCCTGGCCGGGACACTGTCGGGAGAGGCGGTCCTCAAGGGTCGTTCGCCGTTTGCCGACCGGCTCGGGGACACCGTTGGTGCCGCCGGGCTTACCCTGGTGGACGACCCTACCGACGTCCGAGCCTATGGGGCCGCCGTCCACGATGCCGAGGGCTTGGCCTGCCGTCGCAACGTCTTGATCTCCGAGGGTGTCCTGGCCAGCTTTCTCTACGACAGCTACGCCGGCCGCCGGGCCGGGACCGCCTCCACCGCCTCGGCGGTTCGGGGCGGGTTCAAGACGACACCAGGCGTGGGAGCCAGGGCGCTGTCCCTGGTGTCGGCGGAGGCAGAGCAGTGCCGCCCGGGAGGCGGCCCCATGGACACGGGCCGCCCGGGAGGCGGCCCCATGGACACGGGCCGCCCGGGAGGCGGGCCCATGGATGAGAGCCAGATCGTGGCTCAGGTGGGTTCGGGGCTGCTGGTGCGCTCGATCACCGGCGTGCACTCAGGGGTGAACCCCATCAGCGGGGACTTCTCGGTGGGAGCCGAGGGCCTAATGATCCGGGGAGGCGCGCTGGCCGAACCGGTGCGGGAGGTGACCATCGCCTCCACCATCCAACGGATGCTCCAGGCAGTGGTGGCGATTGGTGACGACGTCGAGTGGCTACCCGGGTCGGCTGCCGGCGTGACCCTGGCCATTGCCGACGTGAGCATGAGCGGGTCCTGATCGCCCCATCGGTCACTGCCCCAGCAGGCTCGGGTCCAGCGACTCCGAACAGCGACAGGAGTGGGTCTCGGGGATGGCGGGGATGGCAGCCATGAGCAGGTGACGGGCCCGGCCAATGTTGGCCGCCAACACCTCCAGGGCGGCGGCCATGGTGACTGCCTCTGTTCCCTCTACCCCCTCCAGGCCGGTGTCGTAGTCGGTCACCATGGCGAGGCCCGAGTAGCACATGCCCAGCTCCCGAGCCAGGGCCGCCTCGGGGTACTGGGTCATGTTGACCAGGTGCCACCCGGCCGAGCGGTACCAGCCCGACTCAGCCCTGGTGGAGAAGCGTGGCCCCTGGATGACCACCACCGTGCCGGCCGGATGAGCCCTCACGCCGGCGTCGGCGGCCCCCCGGACCAGGACCTGGCTCAGCTCGGGACAGTATGGATCGGCGAAGGCCACGTGGCCCACCTGGCCGCCGTCGAAGAACGTGTCGGGACGCCCCCAGGTCCGGTCCACCAGTTGATCGCAAATCACCATGTCGCCGGGATGCATTTGCGGCCGCAGAGAACCCGCCGCGCAGGCACCCACCACCCGGTGCACCCCCAGTTCCCGCAGGGCCCAGAGGTTGGCTCGGTAGTTTACCCGGTGGGGAGGCAACTCGTGGTGAACGCCGTGACGAGGCAGGAAAGCCACGGGACTGCCCTCCACTCGGCCGATGGCCACCGGGGCGGACGGAGGGCCGTACGGAGTGTGCAGCATGACGTGGTGCACGTCGTCCAAGAAGGCATAGAAGCCACTACCGCCCAGGACTGCGATCCCAGCCTCAGACAGCCCGGCCACAGGCCGGGGGCTGCTCACGATGCGGCGCTGGACGCCTTGGAGCCCGAATTTGGCTTGTGAGAGGCGGGTGAGCCGGTGGGCCGACCCTTGGCGCCCGATCCGGAGTCACCCGATCGTGAGCCGCGCGAGTTGGAGTCTCCCGACTTGGAGTCTCTCGACTTGGAGTCGCCCGACTTGGTGTTGGACCCCTCCCCGGCGGAAGAGGCCCCAGCTGCACCGTCCGAGGAGCCCCCCGAAGCCGCACCATCCGAACCCGAGCCGCCCGAACCCGAGCCGCCCGAACCCGAGGACGCGGCCGAGTCGGCCTGGGACTTGGCGCCCTCGTCCTTGGTCGCGGCCTCCTTGCCCTTGCCGGTGGCCGAGCGGCTGTCGTTGCGATAGAAGCCACTGCCCTTGAAGGCGATGCCGATCGGACTGAAGACCTTGCGCAGGGGGCCACCGCAGGCGCCACACACGGTCAGCGGCTCGTCCTTGAACGACTGGACTACCTCCAGGTGCTCCGCGCAGGAGCGACAGGCATATTCATAGTTGGGCATGATCCTCCTCGGATGGTCAGTGTACCGTGGCGAGGTGATTTCCCTGGCCGAGGCCCGCGCCCGGGTCCTCGAGCAGTGCCCTGCGCTTTCGATCGACCATGTGCCCCTGGCCGAGGCCCTCGGGTGTGTCACCGCCGAGGTGATCGTGGCCCGCGAGGCGGTGCCCGCGTTCGCCAATACCGCCATGGACGGTTACGCGGTTCGCTCAGTCGACATCACCGGGGCCCCCGTCCGATTGGCCGTCGTGGGTACCCTTTCCGCCGGCTCGGCTCCCCCCGACCACCCGCTGGTGGCGGGGGAGACCCTGCGCATCATGACCGGCGCTCCCATGCCATCTGGCGCCGACGCGGTCATCATGGTCGAGCAGACCCAGGCAGGTGACGGGGGAACCACGGTGACGATCCAGGTGCCAGCCAAGCCGGGCGACCATGTACGCCGGGCTGGCGAGGACGTGAGCATCGGCCAGGAGGTCTTCCCGCCCCACACACGGCTCGGGCCCGGGCATCTGGGCGTACTGGCCAGTCTGGGCATCACCGAGGTGGCCGCCTTTCCTCGGGTCCGAGTGGGTGTGCTCTCCACCGGTGATGAGCTGGTGGAAGGGCCGGGGTTGCTGCGGCCGGGGCAGATCCGGGATTCCAACCGACGAACTCTGTTGGCCCTGGCGGCGGCCAGCGGTTTCGAGCCAGTGGACCTTGGTATCGCCCGAGACACCGAGGGGGGCATCACCGAGGCCATAGAGGCCGGCACAGCCGGTTGCGATGCCCTGGTCACCAGTGGTGGAGTCAGTATGGGCGACTTCGACTGGGTGAAGACCGTTCTCAACCGCCTGAGCGGCGACTCCATGGGCTGGATGCAGGTGGCCATCCGCCCGGCCAAGCCACTGGCCTTCGGCGTGGTCGACGGCGTACCGGTGTTTGGGCTGCCCGGCAACCCGGTTTCCTCGATGGTGAGCTTCGAGCTTTTCACTCGCCCAGCCCTGCGCCAGATGACCGGTCATCTCGACCTGGACCGCCTGCATGTGTCGGCCGTCGCCGACGAGGGGCTGCCGCGACGGTCGGACGGCAAGCTCCACCTCGTCCGGGTGATCGCCGAGCCGGGCGCCGACGGCCCGTTCCATGTGCGCTCCTCGGGGGGCCAGGGCTCTCACCAGTTGCTGGCCATGGCCCGGTCCAACGCCCTGGCCCTGCTGCCCGACGGCGACGGCGTGGAGCCTGGCGGGCAGGTGAGGACCATGCTACTGGACTGCTGAGCTTCCCTCGGCCGCCGGATGCAGGTGGGCGCGGGGCTCCGGCGGGAGAAGACTGTTTTCGCGCCATTAGGCTCAGATGGATGGCTGGTGCTGCCCTGGTCGACCCCTTCGGACGGCGGGTCCGCGACCTGCGGATTTCGGTGACGGACCGCTGCAACCTGCGGTGCCAGTACTGCATGGCCGAGGAGATGACCTTCTTGCCGCGGCAGGAGCTGCTGAGCTTCGAGGAGATCGAGCGGGTGGCCCGGGTGTGTGTGACCCGGTACGGGTTCGACGGCATTCGCCTGACCGGGGGCGAGCCGACGGTACGGGCCGACCTGGGCACCCTGGTGGGGATGCTGGCCGGCTTGGCGGGCCCCGACGGCCAACCGGTGGACGTGGCCATGACCACCAACGGAGTGACACTGGCCCTGGTGGCCGATCAGCTGCGCCGGGCAGGGCTGAGCCGGGTCAACATCTCGTGTGACTCGCTGCGCCGTGAGCGCTTCGCGTCCATCACCAGACGTGACCGTCTCGCTGCCGTGCTGGATGGGGTGGACGCGGCGGTGGCAGCCGGGTTCTGCCCAGTCAAGGTCAACGTGGTCACCATGCGGGGAGTGAACGACGACGAGGCGGTGGACTTTGCCACCTTTGGACGGGAGAAGGGGGTGCAGATCCGCTTCATCGAGTTCATGCCCCTCGACGCCGAGGGCACCTGGTCGATGGACCAGGTGGTGCCGGCCACCGAGACGGTGGAGGCCATCGCCGCCGTGTACCCGCTGGAGCCGGTAAGCCATGGGGCCGAGCCTGCCGCCCGCTACCGGTACCTGGACGGGAGGGGCGAGATCGGGGTCATCCCATCAGTGACCAGGCCCTTCTGCGGTGACTGCGACCGGGTGCGCGTGACTGCCGAGGGACGGCTGCGCACGTGTCTTTTCGCCATGGACGAGCACGATCTCCGGACGGTGCTTCGCAAGGGGGGTAGCGACGACGACCTGGCGGGAGCCATCGAAGCGGCGGTGGGCACCAAATGGGCCGGGCACCGGATCGGTCAGGTGAGCTTTCTCAGGCCCGGGCGCAGCATGAGCCAGATCGGCGGATAGGGCGGGCCGGGAAGGGCGGTCCTAGACTCCGGCCATGTCCGATCGCGGCCTGACCCATCTCGATCCTCTCGGACGAGCCCACATGGTGGATGTCACTCCCAAGGAGCCGTCGCATCGCCGAGCCCTGGCCCGGTGCAAGGTAATGATGGAACCAGAGACGACATCCAAGGTGGCCAGTGACGCCATCGCCAAGGGTGACGTCTTGGGAGCGGCCCGGATCGCCGGCATTCAGGCGGCCAAGCGCACAGCCGATCTGATCCCGTTGTGCCACCCTCTGCTGGTTGGAGCGGTGTACGTCAACTTCACCATCGGTGACGACTACATCGGGGTGGAAACCCAGGTGGAGACGGTCGACCGCACCGGAGTGGAGATGGAGGCGCTCACTGGCTGTGCGGTGGCCGCCCTCACGATCTACGACATGTGCAAGTCAGCCGACAGGTCGATGGTCGTCGCCGACCTGGCTCTCTGGGAGAAGGTCGGCGGGCGCTCGGGCACGTGGCACCGGGCCGATACCGACGGAGCAGTAGCGGACGGGGGGCTCTGATCCCGGTACAGGTTGGCCGGCACTGGCGTCCCGCGGCGGTCGGTAGTAGACCAATTGGGTCGGTTATGAGCGGACTCGGCCGACAGTCCCCCACTTTGGGTGGTCCCCACGCTAGAGTCCGCGGAGCGAAGGCAGGTCGAGGAGCTTGACGATCGTGGCGCTCGTAGTGATCGTGGGGATGTGGTTGGCCGTAGGGGTGGTGTCGTTCGCCCGTCGGCGGGCAGAACGGGGCTCCACCAGCTCCATCGGGGAATTTCGACGCCAGCTGGGCATCATCGGACGTACTGGGCCGGACCTGCTGGTAGCCCCGGCTAACCGCTTGCGGGTACCAAGACCCAGTGCCACGGTGGTCACCCTTGCCGATCCGCGGGCACGGCGCTCATCCTCCCCGGGCCGGCCGTCGGCTTGGGCGGAGCCTCCCGACGCGGGTCGTCGTGGCGCCCCTCGGGGATCCGCCCCTCGCCGACATCCGGGGCGCAACCCCGTCAACCCGGCCTTCGGACGTCCGGCCCCCCGGAGTGCCGCTCCAACCGGGAGGGTGCCTGGTGGGCGACGGACCCTCGAGCGGCGCCGCACGATCTTTGTGGCCTTGGCATCGATTACCGCCGGGGCCACTGTCATAGGAGCAGTGCCTGGGGCTCGGGTGATGTGGGCGCTGGCTGGCATTACCGCCATCACCCTGGCTGCCTACGTCGGGCTGCTGGTGCGCAGCCGCAACGCAGCTGCCGAACGAGAGCTCAAGCTGGCCTACCTGCCGCCGCCCCGGCGCGTGTCAGCCGAGCCCATGCTGCGCCGCTCCGCCACCAACTGAGCCGGCAGGCGCGCCCGGGAAACTGATCCGGGACTCACTCGACTCGAAGGCTAACCTGATCGCGTCGGGGGGTGTAGCTCAGCTGGTAGAGCGCTACGTTCGCAACGTAGAAGTCGGCGGTTCGAGTCCGCTCACCTCCACCGGGTAGACCCGCAGATCAGCCGAGTTTTTCTGTCTCACCAGCTCGTCGCCGGGGTGTTCATCACACATTTATCGCACCTTGAGTCCCGACGAAGGCTTCCTCCAGGGATGTGAGCACACCCGAGCAGGCGAGAACCGTACACTGGGGTGCGGAGGAGGCGCTATGTCCATCCAACGCTCTGACCTGCCTAACGAGGACGCCCGGGAGCTACCCGTCGAGAAGGTCATTCGCCGCGCCAGGCCCCTACCTCCTCGCGAGCGGCCGCTCAGCGATTCGGTGAACAGCTCCAGGAGGGGGCAAAACACAGCCGACCGCTTCTCTCCCCATGACCGATGCCGCCGGAACGCCACCTGATTTTCCCGACATTCCTGGCTTTGTTGAAGTCTTTAATCGTCATGGCTTGCGCTACGTGGTTATTGGTGGAATAGCTGCCAGAGCTTGGTCACCTGAACTCAGGACTGACGACGTCGACTTCACGCCGGCCACCGACCGCGACAACTTAGAACGTCTCTCGGCTGCACTCTATGAGCTCGGTGCCCGTGTCCGCACCGATGCGGTATCCGAAGGTCTGGTGTTCCGACACGACGCGTCATCCCTTATAGGGGCTAAGATGGAGCGTTGTAGCCAATGCCGAGACAGTCTATCCGCCCACACCTGGCGCGAGCCACGACCCGAGATGGCTGCCCGGTGGCTCATCTGAACGGGCACTGACCTGACTACCCGGCATCTGCTCGTCGAGGAACGCGCCGACGTCGGGGGTGATGTCGTACCACTCGCCTTTGCAGCGCGATGCGCCAATACGAGCCTGTAGATCCTTCTCTGTGTACTCACCGTCGCCGTCCCACACGAGGAGGAATAATGCTCGTCGTGGCCGTGCGCGGTCTGTCGACATAGCGGTGCGTACTGCATCTATTCGCATCAGATCGGCTAGCATGGAGGCGTGACGAAAGCCATCACCGTGCGCCTCAACGAGGCCGATCACGCAGCTTTGGCTAGGCAAGCCGACCAGCTACGGGTCTCTCCGGGCACGCTGGCGCGCATGCTCGTCCACGCCGGCCTCAGCGAGGACGTACCCGTGCGGCGGGACGCCCGGGCGGCCATTGCCCGGCTGGTGCAGCGCTCTCAGCAGCGACCACCGGCCGACGCAGTCACGCTGGTCAACGACGCACGCACCGCTTTGGGCTCGCACGGGTGACTGTCGTCGTCGATGCCAGCCTGATCGTTGCGCTCGTGGTCGCCGACGAACGCCAAGCGGCGGCCCAGGCTCATCTGGACGGCTGGGTGGAGTCTGGCGAGGAGCTGCACGCGCCGGCGGTGTTGCCGTACGAGGTCGCCAACGTTCTCGCACGGCTGGCCTTCGACGGCGACCTGGAGGCCGACGGCATAGCCGATACGTGGTCCGACCTGGCCGCCTTGGACGTGGTGCTCCACCTGTTCGACCTCACCCAAGACGGTCCCGCCGTCGCGGCGATCACCAGGCAGCTGCGGCGCCGCCACGCCACCGACTCGACCTACATTCGCCTGGCGCAACATCTCGACACAACCGTGTGGACCCTCGACGGCCCCCTTGCCCGCAACGCGGCCGACGTCGGGCTACCCGTCAAGCTGGTCATCTGACGCTGACTGATTCCAGCGTCGTAGAGTTGGGCCGTACCGATCTAGTTAGCAGGCGCGCCGACCTGGGTAGAACAGCCGCAGCCACGATGGCGATCTGGCCGTCGAACCGATCTAGCCAAGGAGGCCCAAGCCATGGCCAGCCAGCACACTCCCGCCGATGACATCGTCTACGACCTGGTCAGCATCCAGTATCACGCCCTCAAGGGCGGCGAGCTGCACGACCGCTACATCAAAGACGCCGAGGATCACACCGATGTGGTGGACTTCCTCGACCAGGTCAGGAAGGAAGATGCCCACCGTGCCATGCGCTGTCATGAGCTCTTGGGCCAGCTGACCAAGTCCGGCATTGGCTGACGCCCCCTCCGCTGGAGTCAAGCTGGACCCACATCTGGGGCATCCCGCCTCCGGTACGTACGTAAACGCCACCGGTGACTTCAACCGGGACACCGAGTACATCAATACGAGGGTCACCGCCGATGGCCGTGATGGCTATCCGGTCCAGCCAGGACGGTACCGACTGGTAGTCAGCCGGGCCTGCCCGTGGGCCAATCGCGCCATCATCGTGCGACGCCTACTGGGACTCGAGAGTGTCTTGTCGATGGCAGTGACCGGGCCCACCCATGACCAGCGAAGCTGGACCTTTGACCTGGATCCCGACGGACGCGATCCAGTGCTGGGGATCGAGCGAATCCAAGAGGCGTACCTCGCCCGCTTCCCGACTTACGACCGTGGCATCACCGTCCCGGCCATGGTCGAGATCGCCACTGGGCAGGTGGTGACCAACGATTACGCCCAGATGACACTCGACCTGTCGACCGAATGGCAGGAGTACCACCGGCCAGGTGCGTCCGACCTCTATCCCCGGGACCGTCGGGACGAGATCGATGAGATGGCTGAGCTCGTCTTTGGGGACGTCAACAATGGCGTCTACCGGTGCGGCTTCGCCGGGACCCAAAGGGCGTACGGTCGGGCCTACCAACGTCTCTTTGACCGACTCGACTGGCTCTCGGAGCGACTGGCCCACCAGCGTTACCTGGTTGGTGACACCATCACCGAGGCCGACGTCCGCTTATTCACCACTCTGGCCAGGTTCGATGCCGTGTACCACGGCCACTTCAAATGCAATCGTCACAAGCTGTCAGAGCTCCCGATTCTCTGGGCTTATGCACGAGATCTGTTCCAGACTCCCGGCTTTGGGGACACCATCGACTTCGATCACATCAAGCGCCACTACTACATGGTCCACACGGACATCAATCCGACCCGCATCGTGCCGGCAGGCCCAGACCTGAGAGGATGGCTCGTGCCCCACGAACGGGAGCACCTCAAGGGTCGGCCCTTTGGCGATGGCAGCCCACCGGGGCCCCCTTCACCCGACGAAGTCGTGCCGGCGGACCACAGTCCGCTCGTCCACTTGGCGGTCGATGGCAACGACCCGCGTCCCTCCAACGCTGGGGAGACTGGGTAGTAGGGGCTAACTTGGCAGCCCATTAGAGACGGATGCATGGTCCCAATGACGAAGTGGTCATACTGGGGACGTGCTCCTGCTTCGCTCTTACGCTGCGATGCTCTCCGCGCTCGGGCTGATGGCCGCGGTCAGCTCAGTGTTTCAACCGTCAGCGGAGCTGCCATCGGTCTCAGGGTCCCAGTCGGCTTCAGCCGTGGCCACCACCTCGATGGGGCCGACCACCGCTTCCCACGGGTTGATCTCGAGACTGTCCTCTTGTCCTGGGCTGATAACTCCTGGATTTACGTCGAAATCACCGCTGTTGGTTGTCGTGGGCGCCTCCTTTACGGCTGGCGTCGGAGCCGGGCAGACGAACGGCGCCTGGCCCTCCGATCTGGGCCGCCTCCTGGGCTGGCGGGTGGTGACCGAGGGAGTACCCGGTGCGGGCTATGTCAAGCCCGGGCGTCTCGGACTCGGCCCACTGTCCCATGAGGTGGCCCGCCTTGGACTTCCCAACCTTGATCCCTCCCTCATAATTCTCCAGGCTGGCCACAATGACATCGGCGCTCCTCTACCTCTGGTCAGCCAACGAGTCGCAAGCCTGCTGGCCACCATCCGCCGCCAGGCCCCTCGGGCTCGGGTGGCGCTGCTCACCGTGTTCTCTCGGCGCCTGGACGGGCTACCTGCACCAGTGGGCGTGACCGCCCGGTTGACCGACTCAGCCATTGTCAGCGCCGCCCGTCAAGCCGATCCCGGCGTCACGGTTGTTGATCCCCTTGCCGGACGCTGGCGCTTCCCAACCCTGAGGGACCACCTCCACCCCACGCCCGCCGGGCATCTCCTGATCGCCAGGGACGTGGCCCGCCATCTCTGTGGTGTGGACCATGGACCGCTCATCCTGCGACGTGGTGCGGTCAGGCACCTCCCACATCGGATCGGATCGCCAACCCGCGGCTGATCAGTGATCTGGTCAGTACTGGAGGCGGGGATCGTCGTATTGCTTGAACTCGATCACGTTGTTCGACGGGTCAGCCAGGAAAATGCTGCGGTGAGAGTCGGCCCTGCCGGCGAAGCGCACAGATACCGGGCTGATCACTCGTAGGCCCCGGTACTCCACAAGGCGCAACAGGCGGTCGAAATCCGAGGGTTCGGCGAAGCTCAGGCCGAAGTGCCGTGGATAGGGCTTGGGGTCAGCACTGACCTCCTCTGACAGGTGACAGACCAGCTGGTCACCAAAGAAGTCGAAGGTGACTCGATCGGGATAGCGACGGGCGAGCTTGGCGCCCAACCCGTCGACATAGAAGCTGACCGCCTCGTCGAGGTCACGGGCCGGTATGGCGACGTGACAGGCATCGTGGGTCGAGCGCATATGGTCTCCCTTGGGTCAGGCGACGGACGCCGCCACCGGCAGCCCCACCTTTCCACGGTCGGCGCTGGATGACTCCTCCAACCATTCCCCCACCGCCGCGCCCGAGGCTGGTGTCAGCTCCATCAGGGTGTCGCCCCTCAGTCCGAGGCGGAGGGTCTCCAGACTCAAGATGTCGGTCGATGCGATGTTGCCCAGGTTCACGTCCGGACCAACGGACTGGATGAGCTCCACCTGCAGTTCCTTGGTCGGAGCCTCGAACATCAGCTTGGCCGGATCGACCTCGGCCAGGACCGCATCCATCACCTCCTGGCGAAGCCGACCGTCCGGGCCAGCTATACCGGCCTTGCCGCTCTCCCGGGTCTCGGTCACCACGAGCGCAGCCCCGGCCGCCAGGTCCTCGGATATGGCCTCGACCCAGCCGGCGGGGGTCAGCTCGGCGCAGCGAGCCGGATCCTTGAACCCGACCTCGGAAAACACCGGGAACTCAGCGGCCAGCATGCTCACATAACCGGCCTTGGCGTGTTGGGGCAGGGGTATGGTCCCGTTCGAGACTTCGACACAGGTGGCGCCGGTCTCGTGCACCAGCTCCACGAACTCCGACAGGCGGCCGGTCCAGAGGTAGTGCTCGAATAGAGTGCCGCCGAAGTAGAAGCCGACGTTCGCCTCCCGAAGCACCTCCACCTTGCGAGCCAGGTCGGTGGTCACCAGAGCAGTACCCCAGCCAAACTTGATCAGGTCGATGTACTGGCCATGGCTGGACACCACGTCACTGAACAGCCCGGTCGGCAACCCCGGGTCGATCACCATGGTGATGCCTCGTTTCCTGGGCTTGGTCGCCCTCATGGACAGCTCGGCATTCATTGATCTCTCCTCGTTGTCGTCGTTGGCGTCGCCCGGTCGCCCGTCAGATTCGGGGATGGCTCCAGCCTTGGGGAAGGCTCGGCCGTGCTGCCCCAGCGGATCCTTGGCCTGTGGACCGAGGTCCCACCTGTGGTCACCTCGGCCGAGCGAGGCGTCAGTGTGGGTCGCCGCCACGCTGACCACGCCACCTGGAGCCTGGGTCGTCCGGTCAGGGCCAAGCTGAGCGGGGTGCGCCGGGCCAGGGCCGTCCCCACCCCGGAGCAGAGATAGATGAACGGCACGGCGAGGACAACCAGCACCGCCAGTACCGCCCCGACGGGGAAATGGCTGGAGGCAGCCAGCAGTCCGGTAGCACTGGCCGCCACCAACAGTCCCTGCAATATGAGCGGATGGGCGAGGTAGATGCCAAAGGAGGCTTCCGAACAGGCCATCACCAGGCGCCGGGCCGGCGTACCGTGATCGACCCAGGCGATACCGGCAACCAACAGGGCCCAGGCGATGCCGAGGCTCTCGATGACCATGACCGGTTGGAAGACGGCGCTGGCCAGGTAGGCGGGTTGACGTCCGAGATATACCTGAGCAAAGAAGGCTCCGAGGCCGATCGCCACCGACCCTGCCGCTCCCGTCAACACCAATCTCACATGACTCCGCGTCCACTTGGTCAGCTGGTCGAGATGCCAGGCGGCCACTGCACCCAGAAGGACATAGAACGGATAGCTGGGCAGGAGAGCGTCGGGATTGGCCAACCAGCGGCCCAGCACGCCGCTGGTGACCCACTGTTGCTGGACGGCCAGGGAGAACACCACCTGGAATGCCGCGCCGGCCACCAACAGCCTTCCATGGTGATGGCGGCTCACGTGGAGCACCCAACGCACGACCGGGAAGACCAGGTAGATCTGCATCGACACCAGCAAGAAATAGAGGTGGTACTCAGCCGTGCCGGTCAGCAGGTCGTGCTCGATCGTTCGGACGGCCGAAGGCAGCGGTAAGAAGTGGTTCCCGTTGCCGGCAAAGTAAACCACGGTCCAGGCCACATAGGGTACGACCACACAGAGGTATCTTTTGCGCCAAAAGCTTGGCCAGCGAACCGGCCCATACCCATAGCCGTAGGCCAGCACGAAGGCGGTCAAGATGAAGAACACCTCGCGACTGGCGTGGAAGACCATGGTCAGTCCGCCGACCGAGTTGGTGAAGGAGCTGACACTGATGGTGATGGTGTGGACCGCGATCACCATGACGATGGTCAGCACCCGCACCAGATCGATGGAGTACAGGTGCTCCCGGCGACGTGGGGTTGCCTGAGAGGGCGCCTCGACCGGCCCACCACCGGGTGCCGGATGGGTCGCGCCGGCCGTAAGCGTAGAGACGCTCATGTCGACGTCTCCGCCAGCGCCACCGCGGCACGCAAATGGCGCCGAAGGATCTTGCCGGTGGGCCCGGTGGGCAAAGAGGCAGCCACATGGATCTCAGTAGGCCACTTGTAGCGGGTCAATCTGGTCCGACAGAGCTGGTGAAGTTGGTCAGCCAAGGGATGAGGGGGCGGGCCGTCAGAGGCCCCGATGTCTGGGGTTCCGGTGTCACGGATCGACTGATCTGGCCTTTGAGGACGGGCGGTGACGAAGGCGACCGGAACCTGGCCGAGCTTGGGATGAGGTGCCGGAACGACGGCCACCGACACCACGTCCGGATGGGTCAGAAGTACCTCCTCCACCTCCCTCGGGTACAGCTTCTCACCCCCTCGGTTGACTACATCGTCAGTGCGTCCCACCAGGTGGACAAGGCCATCTGCGTCTCTGAGGCCCAAGTCCCCGGTGGAGAGCCAGCCCCATTCGTCGCGTGCCGGCCACAACGTCTCCGGGCCGGTCTCGGACAGGCGAATGTAGTGACTCACCACCGGGCTGCCAGTCAGACGCACCTCTCCCACCTCGCCGGACTGGGCCGCCCGGCCATTCTCGGAGACGATGGCCAAGCCGATGCCAACCGCCCTGCCCACGGACCCAGGGTGGCGTTGTGATCGATCGACCGGGTTGGCGGTGACCTGGCTGGCCGCCTCGGTCATCCCATATGTCTCGAGCACCCCAATCCCAGTGTGGTCCTCGAAGCGCCGGAGAACCGACAGTGGCAGGGGAGCCGAGGCACTGCGGGCGAATCTCACGCCGTCACTCACCGACTGGGGAGGCGGCCCCTGATCGAGAAGGGCAGCCAGGACCGCCGGTACCGTGTTCAACCAGGTGGGACGCCAATGGGCTACTCGATCCCAGTACTCGGCCCCGACAAAGCGACGATCGACCACCAGCGAGCTGCCACTGACCAGGGTGGTCAGCAGGCCCACCACCTGGGCGTTCACGTGAAAAAGGGGCAGCGGGGTGTAGCCCCGGTCGTCGGGCCCGATCAGGTGATGACGGGCAATGCGCCGAGCTGCATGCAACAGCTGGTACTCGGAAAGGGGGATCCCCTTGGGGTCACCCGTGGTACCCGAGCTGGCCAGCAGGGCCGCCGGCCGGAGGGGCACGCCGTCGGCTGGTCGAGGGCCGATGGGTGCACTGCTCACGATCGATGGACCACGAGATGCGATTCCCCACAACTCGATCTCCGACGCCGCTTCCAGGATGTCACCGCGATCAGTGAGCAGGACATCAACCCGCAAGCGAGATACCGCCCCAGCCAACTCGTCCCCACTCCCCCGCGGATCCAGGGGTACGGCGGCCAGGCCGGCGCTCAGACAGCCCAGGTATGCGGCACTGAAGGTGAGAGGGTCATCGACTACCAGGCCAACGCGGCTGCGGGGTGTCAATCGTCGCTCGGCGACCAGGCTGGACCACTGGCGGGCGTGCCCGGCCAGGTCCCCCCAGGTCATCTGGCGACCATCGGCCCCGGCCACCAAGGCAACCCCGTGGCACGACTCGTCACCCCGCCGGGTGATCAGACGAGATACGAGGGTCATCGCACGCCCGCGGTCATCGCACGCCCACGGTCCAGGTCACTGTTGGTCACGGTGGTGAGTTGTCCAATCGCATGCTCACGCCTGCCAGCCTGACCGACCAGGCTGAGCTCTGATTGGTAAGACCCTGAGAAGTCGGTGAGAAACTCGAGAGATCGGTGAGAAAGGTCGGTAACAAAAAAGCTCATCGACCCTCGGAGCGCTCCAAGGACCGGTGAGCGCGACTACTTGCCCGATTGGGATTCATGATAGTCGGGGGCTTCGCTCTCCAGCCGGCGCTCACGAATGGCCGACCTGATCCGCAAACCCACCAGCACGACCACGACCGCCACCAACACGCCCGTGGAGATCCTCCCGGACAGCTTGGCCACCCGCTGATAGGCGCTCCCCACAAAGTACCCAACGAGGGTGTACCCGGCCGCCCAGACCACTCCTCCGGCCGCATTGGCAACCAGGAAGCGGGGGTATGGCATCTCCGACATGCCCGCCAGTCCCGGGATCATGGCGCGAAAAAATGCGGTGAAGCGCCCGAGAAAGACCGCCCACCCTCCCCGCCGGCGCAGGAAGCGCCGGGCTGCGTCCACTCCTCGGCGCCGGTGGCGCACCAGCCGTACTCGGAGCAGGCGAGGGCCAAAGACCCGCCCGACCTGGTAGCCGACCGAGTCACCCACCACCGCCGCGACCACCGCCACAGTCATCATGACTCCGAGGGACACACGGCCCCGGCTGGCCAGGACGCCACCAATGATCACCGCCGTCTCTCCCGGCAATACGAAGCCAAGCAGCACCGCGGCCTCTCCGAAAGCGAGGGCACCCACGATGGCGTAGGCCACCGCGCCGTGCAGAGCCAGGACGTGATCGAGGAGGTGCTGAACCTGGGTCAGCTTACACACTCCTGATTCGACGCTTGGCCGCGCTGACGCCAACCCTCCCGTCCGCGCTGGGACCAACGCCTGATTGAAGCATCGATCCGGCTGCGGCAGGCTTGGGGTGCATGGCACCCGACCCTTCCGGCTTCACCATCTCTTTCCCGGCCCCGCTTGACTTGGCCGCTTCCCTGTCCGGGCTCAGCCGGGGCGGCGACGACCTCATGGACCGATGGGATGGCGCCACCATGGTCCGCACGACGAGGATCGAGGGCCGTCCAGTTGCGTTCTGCGCGACACCCGTCCCGGCGCCTGCGACGCCGGCCCCCGCCTCCCCAACCCCGGCCCCGGCCGCCTCGACCCCCGCCACACCGGCCCCGCCCGGCATGACCGAGGATCTGTCTGATCCAGTCCTGCTGGTGGCCGTGGAAGGCTCAGCGCCCAACACCACCAGTGACGGCATCGCCGCCACCGTGAGGTCGATGTTCGTCCAGGACGAGGTCACCCTGCAACGCCTGATCAGCATCGATCCGGTGATCGCGGACGTCGCGGGCGCGGCGCCGGGCCTCCGGCCGGTCCTGTGGTCCGACCCCTTCTCAGCCCTGGTCCGCTCGATCAGCGCCCAGCAGGTCAATCTGGCGTGGGCCGCGGTCACCCGGGCCCGCCTGGCGTCCACCTTTGGCCAGCGCCACTGGATCGGCCAGCACTGGGTCTACAGCCTGGATCCGGCCGCCCTGTGCTCGGCCCAGCCTGACCAGCTCCGAGCCCTTCAGCTGAGCCGAGCCAAGGCCACCGCTCTCATTGGCCTGGCCCAGGCAGCCGAGGATGGCGCGCTGGACATCACTCAGCTGCAGAACCTCGGCGACGACGAGGTTGTCGAGCGACTGACCCGACTGCGAGGGGTGGGCAGGTGGTCGGCGGACTGGTTCCTGGCCCGGACCCTCGGGCGTCCCCGAGTGGTGGCCGGCGACCTCGGGGTACGCAAGGCAGTGGGCGCCGCCTACCTCGGTGGGCGCCTCCCCAGCGAGCTGGAGGTTCGTCAGGTGACCGAGCACTGGGGACCAGCCGCCGGGATGGCCCAGCAGCTCCTGTTGTCCACTGCCGCCGCCAGCGCCAGGAGCCCCTTTGGAGCTTCACCGGCATGATCCCCAGCGACCCCTCTGGAGATCCGGCTGGCCCGTCGGGACCATTGGCCCCGGCGCAGTTCGCCTTCACCGCCAGTATCGGCCGAGCGGCCCAGAGCTCAGTTCCGGCACCGGCCTTGTTGGCCTTCGTGGACAGGCTCAACCTCCCGATGGTGCGCCCTCCCCGGTCAGGTCCCCACCGGCCAGGCCTCCACCGGCCAGGCCTCCACCGGCCAGGCCTGTGGCCAGGTCTCCGGCCATGTCTCCACCATCCGGACAGGGGAGGCCGATCACCAACTTGGCCCCGGCAATGGAGTTGGCCACCTCGATGGTCCCGCCGTGCACCTCGACGATCTGCTTGACGATGGCCAGCCCCAGACCGGTGCCACCATCATTCTGGCTGCGAGCCTCGTCCAGGCGGGCGAAACGCTCGAAGACCTGTTCCCGGTAGGCGGCGGGGATCCCGGGACCGTCGTCCGCCACCACCAGCACCACGTGGTGCCCGCTGGTGGACAGCTCGACCATCACCGAGGTCTCGGCGTGGCGTTCGGCATTGTCCAAGAGGTTCTGGACCACCCTCGACAGCTGCTCAGGATTGCCTCGAACTCGTCCCCCCGACACCCGATGCAGGTCAAGGGACACTCGGCTACGAGGCCTTAGGCGACCGGCCTCCTTGAGGACCATCTCGTCGAGGTCGACCACCTGCGAGCGGGGCGCCTGGGTCCCCTCGTCGGCCCGAGCCAGCACTAACAGATCCTCCACCAGCCGCTGAAGGCGGCGAGCCTCCTCCAAGGCGTCGCCGGCCACCGCGTCCCAGGCACAGTCCTTGGGATGGGTGAGGGCCACCTCCAAAGTCGCCTGGAGGACAGTCAGTGGACTTCGAAGCTCGTGGGAGGCGTCAGCCACGAACCGGCGCTGGTGTGAGGCTGAGGACTCCAGGCGGTCCAGCATGGCGTTCATGGTGCGAGCCAGACTGGCCACCTCGTCACCGGCCAGCGGCTCGGACACCCGGCGATGAAGGTCTCGACCGGAGATGTCTGCCACCTGGGCCCGGATGGCCTCCACCGGCCGAAGGGCCCGGCCGCTCAGCACCCACACCAGCCCACCCACCATGATGACCAGCACCGGCAGGCCGCAGGCCAGGGCCAGGGCGACTGTGCCGGTGGTTACCCCCTCCGGGCGCAGCGAGGCGGCCACATAGACGGTCAGTGGTCCCGCCCGGATCAAGCCGTGAGTCGGGGACGCCACCGTCCTGGAGACGACCAGGTAGGGCCCGTCGTCGCCATCGCGCCTTTGTACCTCACCTTCAGCTGGGCTGGTGCTGGCCAGGCGCTGGACCACCGCACCATCGGGGCCTGGGTGCACCCGACTCAGCTGGGCGGGATCAGCCAGGCTGTCGCTGGCCGCCACCACCCGCCCAGAGCTGTCCAACACCTCGGTGAAGGTGTCCCCTCTGGATCCGGCCAGCCGGGTCGGCAGCTGACCGGCGCCAGCCAGCGAGACGATGTCAGCCAACTGGGTGTTGGCCGACGCCTCGAGCCCTTCCTCGATCGAGGCGCCGAGCAATCCGACCAGACCGAACCCCCCCACCGCCAGGGCGGCGCCGACCACCACTACCGCGGCGATGGTGGCCCTGGCCCTCACCGTGGCCAGACGAGCCAGCGCCCTGCGGAGCCTTCCTACTCGGCCCCCCCTAGCCACCGTCGGCCGCCAGGCGATAACCGACGCCCCGAATGGTCTCAATGGCCTGACGGCCGAAGGGAAGGTCGATCTTCTTGCGCAGGTAATGAACATAGACCTCGACGATGTTCTCGTCGCCCTCGAAGCCGAAGTCCCACACGTGATCGATGATCTCAGCCTTGGAGGCGACCTGCCCCGCCCGGCGGAGCAGGAACTCCAGCAGGGAGAACTCGCGAGGGCTGAGACCGACCTCGGTGTCTCCCCTCCTGCAGGTGTGGGTAGCCGGGTCCAGCACCAGGCTGCCGGCCTGGAGAGCCACCGGGCGCTCCCTCACCCCCCGGCGCAGGAGTGCTCGCAGGTGGGCTACCAGCACGACATAGGAGAAGGGCTTGGACAAGAAGTCGTCGGCTCCCGTGTCCAGCGCCTCCGCCTCGTCCCACTCCCCGGCCTTGGCCGACAGCATGAGGATGGGAGTCCAGTTGCCTTCCCTCCTCAGGGTGGCGCAAACCTGGTAGCCGTTGAGCTTGGGCAGCAAGATGTCCAGGACCATGACGTCGTAGTTGCGAGCCTGGGCGGCCCAAAGTCCCTCGGCACCATCGAGGGCAACGTCTACGGCAAAGCCCTCAGCCTCCAATCCACGCTTGAGGGCACTCGCCAGGCGAGGCTGATCCTCCACCACCAGGATACGCAAGCCTTGTCGCTTCCTACCGTCGTCCACCCGTCGTCGTGAACAGAGCCTTGCACGCCCAAGCTGAGGACTTGCTTAGAACGGCCCCGGTCCGACACGTCCGTCGAGACGACAAGGTGCTCAGGGCGTGAGAGTGTTTGTTCCTAAGCCCGTCCCAAGGCGTACCCGACACACTGACGGTGCGCATGAGCTGACCCCAGGCGCACTGCCCACCATGCAAACCACTATCAGACCATCGGGTACAAGACCGGCGCCCGGCCATGTCGGGAACGGCCATGCCGGGAACGGCCATGCCGGGAACGGCCATGCCGGGAACGGCCATGTCGGGAACGGTGTTCGGCGGCGGGCCGTCCCGGCTCATGGCAGGGCTCCCGGTGGCCGGCCCAGTCCTGGTCGAGCGTGGTTGCGGCGCCTCGTCTGCCTGATCGCTCTCCCATTGGTTGTGGTCGGGTGGTCTTATGGGCATGCCCTCACCGTTCCTGGTGGCGGGAGCCTGGGCGTCCGCACCGTCGAGTGGATCCGCAGCCATGGAGGCGCCGGAACGGTAGCCGGAGTGGAGAACTTCTGGTATTCGCACCATGCGCCACCCAAGGGCGGCAAGCCCCCGGCCGGGTACATCCCGGCTATCGGCGCCATACCGCCTCGCTCTCCCATCTCCCCGCCCGGCTCGCAGGTCCCCGGCACGACCCCCTCGGTGGTCCCCGGGACGACCGCGCATCTTGGCCAACCACCACCGATCACCCCCCTGGCCAGCCCACCCCTACCGGGAGAGGGCGTCTGGCATCCCATCGGACGCCAGGTGAACGGCTCAACTGCCATGTACAGCGCCTTCTTGCGTCCCGATGCCGTGCACACCAGCCTGGTAACCGGTGTGGCCTGGATGGACCCCAAGCTACTGAGCGCCAGGCTCTTCGCCGGCAGCCAGGAACCGGGCGGTGGGCCATGGCCCTACGAAGCCCCAATTTCGTCCTCCATGAGCCACAGCCTGGTGGGCGCCTTCAACTCAGGCTTTCGGATGAAGGATGCCCACGGTGGCTACTACGCCTACGGGCGCACCGCAGTACCGCTGGTCAACGGAGCCGCGTCACTCGTCATCTACGACGACGGCACCACCACCGTTGGCCAGTGGGGCAGGGACGTGGCCATGGGTCCCGACGTGGCCGCGGTGCGCCAGAACCTCACCCTCATCGTGGACCACCGTCAACCGGTCCCAGGCCTAGACTCCGGGTCGTTCAAGCAGTGGGGGACGACCATTGGCAACAAGGTCCTGGTCTGGCGCTCCGGCGTAGGGGTGACGGCCAATGGCGCCCTGCTGTACGCGGCCGGCAATGGCCTCTCCGCCTCTTCGCTGGCCAGGGTGCTGGCTCAGGCGGGGGCGGTAAGGGCCATGGAGATGGACATCAATTCGGAGTGGACCAACTTCTTCAGCTTCAATCCGGCGCCTGGCCAACCGGCCGCACCAGCCAACGCCAGCAACCTGCTGCCCGACATGCGCCAGCCCACCAGTCGGTACTTCCAGCCCTCCACCCGGGACTTCATCGTGATGACGGCCCGATGACCTCCCCTGAGCCGTGCGCTCATACCCCAGTGCCGACCTTGGGCAGCTCGTTGACCAGGTCCGACGCCACCGCCTTGGCGTCACCAAAGAGCATCATGGTCTTGTCCAGGTAGTAGAGCTCGTTCTCGATCCCAGCGAAGCCAGGAGACATGCTGCGCTTGATCACCATGACCGACGCCGCCTTGTCCACATCAAGCACAGGCATGCCGTAGATGGGGCTGTCCTTCACTGTGCGAGCCGCCGGATTGGTGACGTCGTTGGCCCCTATCACCAGGGCCACGTCGGCCTGCGAGAACTCACTGTTCACACTGTCCATGTCGAAGATCTGGTCGTAGGACACGTCCGCCTCGGCCAGCAGTACGTTCATGTGGCCCGGCATCCGCCCGGCCACCGGGTGGATGGCATATTTGACGTCGACGCCCCGCTTGGTCAGGGCGTCGGCCAGTTCCCGCACCTTGTGCTGGGCCTGGGCCACCGCCAGGCCGTAGCCGGGCACGATGATCACCGATCGAGCCGTCTCCAGGATCATGACCGCCTCCTCGGCCGAGCCCCGGTGCACCACCCGGTCGTCATCGGCCCGCTCGGCTGATCCTGCCTCCACTTGGCCGAATGCGCCAAAAATAACGTTGGTGAACGATCGGTTCATGGCCCGGCACATGATCACCGACAACAGGAGACCCGAAGAGCCATCAAGGGCGCCGGCCACGATGAGCACCTTGTTGTTGAGCACGAAGCCCATGGCTGCTCCCGAGAGGCCGGCGTAGGAGTTAAGCAGAGAGATGACAGTCGGCATGTCGGCGCCGCCGATGGGCACGATGAGCATGACGCCAAAGGCCAGGGCCAGCGCCGTGAGCAACGGGAACAGCAGGGTGTGGCCCGGAGATACGACCAGGTAGGCCACGATCGCCAGGGCAAGCAGCAAGAGGGACAGGTTCACGACATTCTGGCCCCGATAGGTGATGGGGCGGCCGGGCAGGATGCCCTGCAGCTTGCCGAACGCCATCAGGCTGCCGGTGAAGGTGAGAAAGCCCAGCAGGACCTCTACTCCCAGAGCAGCCATGGTGAAATGACCGAGCTTTGGCGTGCGCAGGTAGAACTCGGACGTTCCCACCAGGGCGGCCGCCAGAGCGCCGAAGGCGTGGGACAGGGCGATCCGCTCGGGCATGGCAGTCATGGGCATGAGCTGGGCCATGGCCGCGCCAATGCCAGAGCCGACCACCAGCGCCAACACGATCCACTGATAACTGACGATCTGGCTGCTCACCAGGGTGGCCACCACCGCCACCAGCATCCCGGCCTCGCCGTAGCGCACACCTCGCCTGGCGGTGGTGGGATGACAGATGCCCTTGAGGCCCACGATGAACAGCCCGGCGGCTACCAGGTAGGCCAGGTTGATGGCATTGCTTCTCACAGCTTGCTTCTCACAGCTTGCCTCTCACTGCTTGGGCCCTCTCACTGCTTGGCGGCCTTGGGGGAGGGAGCGCTCCGTCGCTTGAACATCTTGAGCATGCGATCGGTGATCATGAAACCGCCGACCACGTTGATGGTGGAAGCGGTCACCGCCAGGGTGCCCAGCACCGTGGTAAGGGTGCTGCGCTGAGAGCCGGCGATGACCAGGGAACCCACCAGGGCAATCCCCGAGATGGCATTGGTGAGCGACATCAAGGGCGTGTGGAGCAACGACGGGACGCGCCGGATGATCTCGAAGCCGATGAAGGTCGCCAGCATGAACACGAACAGCCCGGTGGTGAGGTCGGAGGACATCAGGTGGCGGTACTGTAATGGGTTACGGCAGCGGGTCACAGCCCGAGCGCTTGGCGGACGGCCGGGTGCACCACTTCTCCGTCTCGGCTGACGACTGTGCCGCTGACGATCACGTCCTGTGGATCGAGGTCCAGCGACCCTTCACTGGTCAGGTGCAAGACCAGGTTGGAGAGGTTCCGGGAGTACATCTGGCTGGCGTCGTGGGGGACGGTGGCCGCCAGGTTGGTGGGCCCCAGGATGGTCACCCCACCCTCGGTGACCACGTCCTCATCGGGTCGGCTGAGCTCGCAGTTGCCACCCTGGCCGGCCGCCAGGTCACAGATCACCGATCCTCGCCGCATGCCCATCACCATGCTGGCGTCGACCAGCACGGGCGCTCGGGCCCCCGGCACCAAGGCGGTGGTGATGACGGCGTCGCTGACCTGGACCACCTGGGCCATGAGCTCTCGCTGGCGCTGGTAGAAGTCCTCCCCCATCTCTCCGGCATAGCCTCCCTGCTGCTCGGCATCCCCAGATTGGATGGGAAGTGAGACGAACTTGGCTCCTACACTCTCGACCTGTTCCTGCACGGCCGGACGGACGTCGTAGGCCTGGACCACCGCACCCAGCCGGCGAACGGTGGCGATGGCCTGGAGGCCAGCCACGCCCGCGCCGACCACGAAGACCCGGGCGGGGGCGATGGTGCCGGCCGCGGTGGTGAGCATGGGTAGCAGCTTGTTGAGCCGTTGAGCTACCAGGACCGCAGACTTGTAGCCGGCGACCGTGGCCTGAGAGGACAGGGCGTCCATCGACTGTGCCCTGCTGATGCGGGGCATCAGCTCCAGCGCCACGAGGACGACGCCCCGCTCGGCCATCTGGCGGGTGGCATCCGGTGCTCCCAGGGGATCGGCAAAGCCAATGACCGTCTGTCCGGGGCGGAACAGCTCGAGGTCCCGGCCCCCGGCCTCCTGGTTCGCCCCGAAGGTCCGGACCTGCGCCACCACGTCCCCGCCCAGCGCCTCTTGGCGGTCCTTTGCCATACGGGCGCCCTTTTCGAGATAGGCACCGTCGCCAAACCCGGCGCCTTCGCCCGCCCCCGGCTCCACCACCACCTCCAGCCCCGTGGCGGTGAGCGCTCCCGCGCCTAGGGGCGTGAGCGCCACCCGCCGCTCCCCGGGAAACGTCTCTCGGGGGACGCTGACGATCATTTGGCACATGCTAGAGCGGGCGGACGCGACGAGGCTCCCCGACGCCATGCCGGGGAGCCTCGTTGGTTAGGGGGTGGGTGGGGCTAGCGGCCGGAGCCGAAGCCCTTGAAGGAGCTGAGGCCGGGGAATGAGCCCATGCTGAGTCCGGGGATCGAGCTGAGTCCGGGGATGGAGCCGAGTCCGGGGATGGAGCCGAAGCCAGGGATGGAGCCGGTAACCGATCCGGAGCCCGAGCCCGAGCCGGAGCCCGTGCCCGACAGCGAGCCGGAGCCCGACAGCGAGCCGGAGCCCGACAGCGAGCCCGAGGGAAGGCAGGCCGACAGGAGCTGGGACAAGCCGGACAGGTTTCCGCCGACGAAGCCAGGCAGGGAGTTGACCACCGCCGAAAGGCAGTTGGAGATGTTGATCGGCAGGTTGGCCGAGCCGAGGGCGCCCTGGATGGCGGCGAGCGGCAAGTGTGACTGGATCACGCTCACGATGCACGGAGGCAGCTGGGCGATCAGAGTGGCCGGGTCAGGATTGCTGCCAGCCGCCGGGAGCAGGTTGGACAAGCAGCTGGGAATGGCAGGGACCCCTGCCCCCGGGATGGACGGGATGGGGATGGTCGGGATTGCCGGGGTGACGACCTTCGGGGTCCCAGGGGCATTGGTCGAGTTGCTCGCCGTTACCTGGCCCGAGGTGGTCTGACCGGAGGTGGTCTGACCCGAGGTGGCTGTGCCGGTGCTGGCGTGAGCCGAGGTGGAACCGGCAGGTGAAGTTGCCGATGCCCCACTGGCACCCTGCACGCCTGCTGGCGCAGACGTCGTGAGAGGTACCGAGCTGGCTGCCGAGCTCACCGCCCCGGTGGCCTGGTTGACCGTCCCCTGGGTGACTGCTCCGGGGGTGGTGCTCCCACCCGGGATGACACCGGTGGCCCCGCCGACCGCCGCCAGGGCGACGACTCCGGTGACGGCCGCGATGGCGGCCTTGGCCACTGCTCCCAAACCAGCCAGCTTGCTTATCAATGCGCCTAGAAATCCGAACATGTGGCGACTCCTTGTTCCTCAATGCACGCCCTTTGGCGTGGCAACTGAGCGCAGTATGAGGTCTGGATGCCTAACTGCGGGCAAAGGTGCACATAAGTTTTCGTAGGTTCCTGTTGCCCTCGTGCGCCCCGGCCCTTTGGCCGAACGCACTGCTGTCCGGGGTTACCACGGAGCGCGGCCGCGGTGGTCAGCTGAACCGCCCTGGGTTCCTTGGAGACTCCTAACCTTGGAAGCGAGGATGGAGTCATGGCAACAGTTAGGGAATCGAAGAGTCCGTCACAGCGGCGCTACAGCCCGGCGGAGAAGGCCCAGGCCGTGCGCCTGGACCTCGGAGCCCTGCCCTCCATCGGCAGCATCGGCGATTCCTTCGACAATGCCCTGGCGGAGACTACCAACGGGCTCTACAAGGCCGAGTGCATACGCGGCCCGTCAGGGGCCCCTGGCGGACCGTGGACGACGTCGAGCTTGTCACCCTCTCCTGGGTGCATTGGCACAACACCGAGTGCCTCCACGGTGGCGGTGAGCGCTCCCGCGCCCAGGGGCGTGAGCGCCACCCGCCGCTCCCCGGGAAACGTCTCCCGGGGGACGCTGACGATCATCAGGCCATGTTAGAGGCGGACCGGGAGGCGAGCCATCGAAGAGCGAGACTCCCTCCAGCAAAACGAGACCCCCCGGCGGGTTGCCGGGGGGTCTCGCTGGTTTCGCTGTCAGGAGGTGTTACTGGCCGGCGCTATCGCCCTGTGAACCGGGGCCGTGCATCGAACCCTGGCCGTGCATCGAACCCTGGCCGTGCATCGAACCCTGGCCGTGCATCGAACCCTGGACATGCGCAGACAACACGCCGAAGCCGTGGCCAGGGAACGCGCCCGGGCCAGGGAACGTCCCGTGGCCAGGGAATATGCCGGTGCCCGAGGGGGGACCGGAGCCGGGGCCAGTGCCGGTGCCGCCGGTGCCGCCGGTGCCGCCGGTGCCGGTGCCAGTGCCGGTGCCGGTGCCGCCGGTGCCGCCGGTGCCGCCGGTGCCGGTGCCAGTGCCGGTGCCAGTGCCGGTGCCGGTGCCGGTGCCGGTGCCGGTGCCGGTGCCGGTGCCGCCGGTGCCGGTGCCTGAGGGAATGCAGGCCGACAGGGCCTGAGACAAGCCGGACACGTTGCCGCTAGTCGCGGAGCTGACCACCGTCGACAGGCAACTGGACACGTTGCTCGGCAGGTTGGCCGAGCTGAGGACGCCCTGAATGGTGGCGAGCGGCACAGATTGGATAATGCTTACGATGCACGCAGGCAGTTGGGCGGTCAGGGTGGCCGGGTCGGGAGTCGTGCCGCCCGCGGGGAGCAGGTTGGACAAGCAACTGGGGATGGAAACGACTGGGTCGTGGGGGTGGTTACCGTCGGGATCGTGGGGGTGGTTACCGTCGGGATCGTGGGGGTGGTTGCCGATGTCTGGCTGCTGGTCGACACGCCGGTACCAGCAGACGTCGTGGAGGGCAGGGAGCCGGTTGTCGAGCTGACGGCCCCGGCGACCGTGTTGGTGCTACCGCCGGGAACCGGGATGACACCCGTGGCCCCGCCGACGGCCGTCAAGGCCAGAGCTCCGGTGACGGCCGCGATGGCCGACTTGCCCACAACTCCCAACCCAGCCAGCTTGGCTATCACTGCGCTTAGAGATCCGAACATTTTGGTTACTCCTTTTACTCGGTGCTCGCCTTGTGGCATCGCAACTGAGGTCAGTATGAGACCTGGATGCCTAACTGCGGGCAAAGGTGCACATAAGTTTTCGTAGGTTCCTGTTGCCCTCGTGCGCCCCGGCCCTTTGGCCGAACGCACTGCTTTCCGGGGTTACCACGGAGCGCGGCCGCGGTGGTTAGCCTCCATGCGTGACGACCGTGGCGGTAGTGGAAGACGACACCCACATCCTGGCCGCTGTCACTCGCGGCCTGACCGGACGTGGGCACGTGGTGTTGGGGGCTACCAGTGGACTGCGGGCCCTGGGCGAGATCGTGGACCAGCGCCCGGACGTAGTCGTGCTCGATCTCGGCCTTCCTGACATCGACGGGCTCGAGCTGCTGCGAATGCTGAGGGCGGTAACCACCGTGCCCGTGATCGTGGCCACCGCCCGCGACGACGAACGCGAGATCATCCGCACCCTCGACGCAGGCGCCGACGAGTACGTCATCAAGCCGTACTCCGCCGATCAGCTCGATGCCCGGATCCGTGCGGTCCTCCGCCGAGTCAGGGAGGACGATGCGCAGGAGCCACTCCAGGTCGGAGATCTCACCATGGACGCCCGCAGTCGGCTTGCTACCATCGGCGGCCACCCCATGGACCTGAGCCGCAAGGAGTTCGATCTGCTCTGGCATCTGGCTACCCGTCGAGACGAGGTGGTCTCCAAACGCGAGCTTCTGGCCGCAGTGTGGCGTCAACCCTACGGCGGCCCCGAAAAAACCATCGACGTCCACCTGTCGTGGCTGCGCACCAAGCTGGGTGAGTCGGCCAAGTCACCTCGCTACCTCCGCAGCGTAAGGGGCGTGGGCGTCATGCTGGTCGACCCCGACACGGCGTGAGGAACCGCCTGTCGCTCACCGCGGCGGCGGTGACCGTCATGATCGCGCTGGCCTTCTGCATTCCCCTGAGTCGCCTCATTCAGGTGGTGGCCGCCAACCGGGCGCTTGACGAGGCGCGGCTCGAATCCCGCTCCCTGGCCGACGCCATCAGTGCAGTTCCCGGCCAGACCGCGACCATCACCCAGCTGGTGGAACAAGCCAACGCCAGCAGCCCGGGTCCCGTTACGGTCTACCTGCCGAGCGGCACCGTGCTCGGTCCACCGGTTCCCGTCGATGCCGAGGTCGAACTGGCTCGCACGGGCCACTCCTTCACCGTCGCCGGTCCATCAGGCAGCCGCGACACCCTCGTGGGAATCGTGGGCCCTGACCCAAAGGCGACGGCTGTGGTGCGGGTCCGGGTGCCAGCCGCGCTGTTGAGCCGCGGCGTTGACCAGGCCTGGGCCATTGTGGCCGCTATCGGCTTGCTCATGGTGGTGGTGGCCGCCGGCCTGGCCGACCGCCTGGCCCGATCGATCGTCCGCCCGATGAGCGAGCTGCTCTCGGTGACGCGCCGGCTCCAGGGTGGCGAGCTGGAAGCGAGGGTCGCTCCCGCCGGGCCTCCGGAGGTGGCCGAGGTCGGCCTCGCCGTCAACCAGCTGGCCGGTCGGATCGGCGATCTGCTGACCGCCGAACGTGAGGGCGCGGCCGACCTGTCACACCAGCTGAGAACCCCCCTTACCGTGCTCCGCCTGGACGCCGAAGGTCTCGCATCCGACGAGGACCGGTTGTGCATCGCCAAGGACGTCGACCGCCTCGAGCAAATTGTCACCCGGGTCATTCGCCAATCGCGACGCAGCTCGCGCCAGGAGCCAGGAAGGGATCGCCGCGGGACTTGTGACCTGGGCCAGGTGGTCCAGCAGCGAATGGCCTTCTGGTCGATCCTGGCCACTCGTCAGGGTCGCCAATGGTCCGTCGACGTACCCGACCGTCCGCAACCGATTGCCGTATCACGGTCGGACCTGGAGGTGTGCCTCGACGCCCTGCTCAACAATGTGCTGGCCAACACCCCTGGCGGATCGCCCTTTTCGGTCGAGGTGGCGACCGGATCGGGACGGGGCTGGACGTTGGTCGTCCAAGATGCCGGGCCGGGACTGCCCGGGCTGACCCTGCCAGCCCGGGGAGCGACCGGCGGCTCCGGCACCGGCCTCGGTCTGGACATCGTTCGCCAAACGGCGGAGGCCTCCGGCGGTCAGCTGTCGGCTGGACGGTCTCCAAAGGGTGGAGCCCGGATCGAGGTGCGCTTCGGCTCCCCACCCGACCGCTCCTGACTCAGGGAATCAGGAGCGTCCTGGCCCCCGTCCCGGCGGCCCGTGGCCAGAATACCGGAACGGCTGGCCAGAAAGGCAACCAGCCTGGACTGACTGCTCCGGCCCAGATCCCATAAAACGGACATCCACCTTAGCCGGGCCATCCGCCACGACATTGACCGCGTAGCCGTTGCTCGGAATGGCTGATATGAGGTTTATGGAGGAACCGCTGCAAGCCACCCTGACCACCCCCCCGCTCGTCGAGTAGGTAACGGCCGGAGAGTACGGCGGTTGGGTGATCGGCGGGCTCTCCGGGTGATTGCTCGGGGAAGCACTGGGCGCCGTCGTTACACTGATGAACGGTGAGGAGGGTGCGGCCGCGACACCTGGTTGGGGACTCAGGGGAGAAGGCGCCCCCGGCTGGGAGGCTTGAGAACCGGGCACGGGCTTCGGGGCCGGCGACATTGGTGCTGTGGGTACCGGCGCTGGCGGGCTCCCAGGCACCGACCTTCCATCAGGGGATGGGGTCGTCGAGGTAGAGCCGTTCGTTGCTGGCGCGGTGCTGATTGATGTCGGATTGGCCGCCGACGAACCCGATTTGAGCTCGCTCACCACGTCACGGTGGGCGATGACCGACACAGGACGCTCCATCACGTCGGCCGCCACGATGGACGTAGCCGCCCAAACCACCGCAGTTGAGGCCACGGTGACGACCAGCCACAGTCCTGCGGCGAACAGCCGGGGCAGAGCCACTCCTTTAGGATGCCTCGTTCGCGGCCCCTTCGGGGTTAAGGACATCCTAAACTTGCGTTTTCATCGACGCGGCCAGGGTGGCGGTAGTGCTCATGTGGGCGATCCCTGAAGCCGCCGGTCCGCGTGCCGCTGAGTGCAGGTCGACGGCTTTCACCGTGAACCGAGTCGCTCGGCGCGGCGTGGACAATTACGACGCCCCGGTTTCTCCGAGTTGCGTCGAGGGTGCAGCCGCCGCATCCTGCAACCGTCTCCGGATAATAAATTTCACAGACATAGTCTAACCCCGCCAACCCACCGAGGGAGTAGCTACGTGAGCGAGCCTGATGCCATCATCGAGCGGTTGAAGGACACTTTCGATAAAGACAAGACGCTCGTTGCACGACTCGAACGGTCCATTGTGCAGGCTCGGGATTTGGCGGAGGCCAACTTGGACTCTAAGGTGTTCTCGGCACTCGAGTGGCCCCGCGACCTCGACGAGTACGACGCGTATCTCAAGCGCTTCATCAGGTGGGTGCCACAGCAATCCGATGCTGAAGCGTGGAGGGACCAGGCTCCCGAGGACCGATTCGCGAAAGAAGTCAGCGACCGTCTCGCACATTTCTTCTGGCTCATCGACCAGAAGGTGGACGACGGCGACACAGCGATCGCCGAGAACTCGGAGGTCTTCCGCGACTGGCTCACCGAGTTCGCCCGGCAGTGGGGAAGCTTCCTGGACACGCCGGAATCCTTCAGCCAGGACTTGCTGGACTCGTTCGTCAAGAACGCACCGGAGTACAACGTCAATGAATCCTTGGTGGACGGCAAGCCCAACATGCCAAGCGGGTGGCTGACGTTCAACCAGTTCTTCGCCCGCGAACTCAACGCCGGATTACGTCCGGTGTCAGACCCCGCTAGCAACCTGGTGGTCACCTCCCCGGCCGACTGCCTCTTTCAACACGAGTACGACATCGACTCGGACTCGAGCATCCCGGCCACCACCCTCAAGAACGCTCACAAGTACGGCAACATCAAGCAGCTGATAAAAGGCAGCCAGCATGCCGAGAGCTTCTCCCGGGGAACCTTCGTCCACTACATGTTGCCCCCTTCCGCCTACCACCGCTTTCATGTCCCGGTCTCGGGTCTCGTGGAAGAGTCCTTTGTGATCAACGGACAGGTCTTCATGCAGGTCGATATGAAGGACCACCAGCTCCAGTCAAGTGACAGCGCCACGACCGGTTACGAGTTCAATCAGACCCGGGGGGTCGTTACGATCGACACCGCCGGTTGCGACGGGGGCGACATCGGCATCGTGGCGGTGGTCGCGGTGGGGATGTCTCACGTGGCGTCGGTAGTCCTAACGACGGTCGAGGGCAAGCAGCTAGCGAAAGGTGAGGCGTTCGGTTACTTCCAGTTCGGTGGCTCCGACATCATCCTGCTTTTCCAGGGAGGAGTCGATCCTCAGGTGGACACCAGCGAGGCGTATCGACTCGTCGGCTCCGCCGTCGTCCAATGCAGGCCCCGCGTCTCCTAAATGCCTCGCGTGGGACCGACCCTTACACCGGTGGGTATGACGACTCGATCTGGCCCCACCGCGCTGGCTCGAAGTGGCCCCACCCGGGACGTGTTCACGCTAGCTCCCGACATGGCACGGCCCAGCGGTCACCGTGTCGGGGTCGTG
>JAABUH010000148.1_pt1 | contig 106130 bp, 80 predicted proteins | sample 5559121 | NCBI WGS metagenome assembly JAABUH01 (sample SAMN10711871, study PRJNA513364) | rock metagenome | isolation source: Antarctica rocks | place: Antarctica: Victoria Land, Battleship Promontory nord | collected 2015-12-28
TATTAAAAGATGAAGCTCAATACGAAGATACTAAATTAAGAGATTGTCGAGTTCAGAACGAAATACTATATCGAAGTGATCTTCTATGAGTTCTCTTCGATGAGCATCTTCAAATGAAGCTAATTCGGGAAGTTCATGATCAATCTTCTATTGATCATCCCGAAATTCTCAGAACGATGAAGATCATAAGAAGATACTACTATTGATCTTCAATGCGAAAGACAATAGATCGATATATTCGAAACTGCTACATTTGTCAGCGATCAAAGACTTCTCGAGATAAATTCAATGAACTACTACATTCTCTACTCATACTCGAACAGCGATGAAAGAACATAGTCATGAATTTCATCATCGACTTATCTTCTTCGAAAGGCAAAAACGTCATACTAACAGTGATATGTAGACTGTCAAAAGAACGACATTATATTTCTTGCTTCACTGATGACGAGAGAATCACAGCAGAAAAAACAGCTGAGCTAATGCTTCAGTGAATATATCGAATACACGATTTACCCGATTTCATTGTTTCGGATCGAGGCCCTCAATTTACCTTCATTCTATGAAAGTCGCTTTGCAAAAGACTAGGCATTAATCTTCGACTCTTCACAGCCTACCATCCTCAGATCGACGATCAAAGTGAACGAGTCAATCAGAACGTCAAAAGATATCTTCGATTCTTCTGTTCGTACATACAGAATGACTGGGCTAAGCTACTATTCATGACCGAGTTCGTCGACAATAATGCTCTGTTCTCAGTCATCTTCTCGACTTCTTTCTTCCTAAACAAAGACTTTCATCCTCGTATGAGCTTTGAACTCGATGTCATCGAATATGAAAGTTCTCGTGAACGCTTGCAGACGACTAAAGTCGAGAATATATCTGAACATATGAACAAAACACTGAAGTTTGCTCGCGAGTCGCTAGCCAAAACACGAGAACAAATGATGAAACAAGTCAATAAGCATAGAAAAGAAGTTGATTACGAGGTCGAATCAAAGATGTTTCTGAATGAAAGAAACATTGTTACAGCGAGATCTTTCAAGAAGCTAGATGACAAAATGCTCGATTCTTTCATCAATCTAGATTTCGTCGACTCTTCATATAAACTGAAATTATCAGAGTCTATGCGTGTTCATGATGTATTTCATTCTGACCTGCTTCGCTCTGCCGTCGACGATCTCTTGCCTGATTAAAAGAACGAGCTTTCAGATTCAATAGTGATAAACGACGAAGACGAGTGAGAAATCGATGATATATTGAATTTCCGTCGATATCGAAGACGACTTCAGTATAGAATCAAATGAAATGACTATGACAATGATCTCAATTGATACAACGCTGATGACGACGAATTTATGAACGCTCAGAAGATCGTTGACGATTTTCATATTCAATATTCGAACAAATCGCGCTAATCGACAATTCAATCAATCACGATTTAACAGATCTGAGCCTGTGAAATCATGATTGAGCAATCAATCGAGTCGAGCAGAAAATACATTCATGCGAACATGAATCGTCGAAGAAGAGAAATAATGTCACGATTCTAGCCTTGCCAGGCTCAGCCTTCTAGCCTTATCAGGCCTATTCTCGCTTCGTCACCTTGACTAGTTCCTATTGGGCCTAGCGTTGGCTGAGAAACACACATATGTAGCCAGCTTCTTTTTCGTAGCTATCTTTCTTCCTTAGCATTTATCTTCTAGTTAAATGACATCTCTATCTGACTCGCTCTAGGCAGACTTCTAACAAAAAGCTTCTTCTTCAGTTTCTTTAATGACATGACAGAGATCATTTCATTCAGTTTCGCTGAATCTTTGATCGAGCTAAGCATCTTGTTGATTTCACTAATGATCAATGTAAAGATCTTGACATCGTTCTTCTTGATCAGAGTTCAATAAGTAGCAACTTCGATCATGATAATATTGACGAATTCTTTCTTCTTCAATGACTGAATGAATTCATGTTGATCGAGATCAACTTGAGTGCTTTGCTTTCGTATGAGAGCTGATTCAATGAATCGATTCACTGATTTTGAATTTGTAGTTCGCTTTAAGATGATTGTTGACATAAACTTCAAGTTCTTTCATTTCATTTTGCAGATCTCGCTTGATTTAAGTTTATGAAATACTGATTGACTGCTTGCTTTCAAAACGATAAGTTTCAAGATTCGAATATTTGATGAAGATATCAATCGATCGTTTGCAGAATCTATCAAAATTTGATTTCTTTTCAATCAAAGATTGTCAATGATTATCTTGTGCTGATCTAGACGAGTTATTAATAGAGACATCATTTCATTCTTATGTTCTTGTATAATGACTGAGATATACAGAGCATGTGTAATAAATCTTCGATCGAGAATTTCATCATATGAACGAATCGACTTCGATTTGAACAGTGAAATTGACTGAATATCAAAGCGTTCACATAGCTCTGAAATCAATGAATCATTTATGAACATCATGTCAGTGACTTCAATGTCTATCAGAATGAAGAATCGAAATATCTTTTCTAGACTATTCAAGATGATGTCAACAATAAACGACTTGAAATCAAACGAGTCATCGAGCATATTGATGAAGCAAGATATGAGCATGTCGCTCTCAGTCACTACTTTGACGAAGACAGATTGTTTTTCAAATTCGCTGCGATTTCATGCATCTGAGTTGACTCAAGACAGTCACGTGCTTTATGTTCTGACTTCTTGCATTTGAAGCAGAGTTCTTTCTTAAACAACTTCTCTCTAGCAGAATCAACGTTTGATATTCTGAATTTCTTTCATGCAGAGATTGAAGCTGAGATTGCAGTAGTGATCATCATCGAGATGCTAGCAGTAAAGCGAGCGACTTGAGTAGTTGATGTCTTGAGAATTGATCGAGCATTCAATTTCATCAATCGAACGTCGACTTGCATGCAGATGTTGACGAATTCGTTCAAATTCATAGTTTGTTTGTTGATCATGACTCGCTGAAGATCTGAGCTAATCTTATGCTGAAGATCATCTAGTAAAGTTTCGTTATTGTACTCTAGTTTTGCACTAAGTCTCTGAAATTTCATTCAAAATTCATGAAAGAAGATCTTGTTTTGATACAGCTTCAAGAACTGTCGTTGAGTCGTGTGATGTCGATTGAGATCGTTGTACATCTTATTTATGATCGACAGTATCTCTTCTGCTTCAAGAAACAAGTTCATGATCGTGTTTCTCATTCGAAATGCTATGTGTTTGATCGTTGTTTCACTGACTCGACTTTTCACATATGCAATCTTCATTTCTTTGATAGAAAAATGATTCTTGTTCATCTTCAGCTTGTTTCGCATTCGAAACAATCAATTATTCACATTCTGTCTCGAATCTTCAAACAAAGATGAGTCAGATAGCTTGATCGACTTCGAGAATCGATCTTTCGAAATTGAAGTGCTTAGTCGACTTGATATCGCTTCTAGATGACGTATAATCACGTTCTTTTTCTTCATCTCTTTCTGTAGACGCGTTCGAACAGCATTCAACGTTGTCTGCGTAACTTTCAACTTGATGTTGATAGCTTTCAATTCGATGTTGATCTTGTTGACATCATTCAACATCTGAATCATGTCATTGTGAATCTCGATTTTGATGTCATGCTGTTGACACATGTACTTGATAAAGACAACGAGATCGTCTGTCTCATGAGTGCTTATTCAAGCATTCAGTTCAGTGCTGATGCTGATCTTGATCATTTCGTGATTGAAGAGCAACGCGTTCGTGTTCTTTTCTTCTGATGCTGTTCGATTCTGTAATAGAAGTGATTCTCTTCTAGCATTTCGAAGTTCATAGTGAGCAATGCTCACTGATTCTGGTTCTAATTCTGTGCTTCTAGTCATTGTGTGAGTAGAAAATTGCTGATCGAGATTCGACTGAAATTTCTGATTTCAGTTCTAGAACAACGCGTTCGTGTTCTTCTGTTCTTCTGTTCTGACGACGAGCTCAGTAAAGAGTTAGTCTAGAGCAACGCGTTCGTGTTCTTCTGTTCTGTTCTAGGAATTTCTTGATTTCTAACGAGTCTTCTGAGCTCGATTTTCGAATTTCGATTCTGATTCGAGTTTGAGTGATGTAGCTTGTTTTTATATCGTCTACACGTCGATAGCAAGATTGATGAGCTTTGAACTAATGTTATGGGCCTGCATAGAGCGGATCATATGGATGTATTCTAACTAGAAGTTCAAAGCTGAAGTAGGAAGAAGGTGCAACACGGCGTGGGTTTTACCCACGAAGGCACGCTAGGCCGCTAGCGTGTCAACAACAGCCCTACCCACAGCCCTATACTAGTCTATGTTAGGCTAACCAGGCTAATCAGGGGTAACAGAGGTGCATGCTCGCAACAATCACCAGGCCATAGGTACGGTACCGTGGATAGACTTGACGAGCAATCATCTTCTAATCACGTATCACCCAGAGTCCATTTCCCATTTGGAGCAAAAGCATTCCAAAGGATTTGCTACATCGATGCCAGGCTAGCGAACTTAATCATGACAGATTTAACCTGATTGTCGAAGCAAATTCTCTCGGCGATGTGTATGAATAATAGATATGGATTGGCATTCGAGTTATGAAGCTTGAGGTTGGGGTCACCGAGGATCTATTATCGATCTCTTGCCCGATTTCATCTGTCCTTGTACGCACACGAGGGACATGCCGCTACTCCTATTCACATTTGATGACCAGCGTGCCGCGGCCGCGAAGACAAAAGCCATCGTCTATAACCTCGAGGGTAGCAAACCTAGATGAGTTAGACCATTAGCTAACGCCGGGCCTCGGCCCGCTCAGCCGCCATCTGACGACGCCCAAGCTTAATATACCTTAAGTCTTTGCAGACAGGCAATGGCTTCACAATAACCCACAGCCAATGCAATGTCGAATAAGAAAATTGTGCAAAAGGAAATCGAACGCTATTGGGAAATCTTCTCCTCCCTCTCCAACGGCGGCACCCACCTCACCGGCGCCCAAGCCGCCTCCGTCCTCCAAAACAGCCAGCTACGGGATGATCAGCTCGAGCGGGTCTGGGACCTTGCTGATGTTGATAATGATGGGAATCTTGACTTTGAGGAATTTTGCGTTGCTATGAGAGTAATATTTGACTTAATTAATGGCGTACGCTACTTGCAGCTCTCTCCAGTCCTCCAATTCGCCTGCTAACTATTAATTGCACAGGAATACTCCGATGTCCCTACCACCCTCCCCGACTGGCTTGTCCCTGAATCGAAAGCCCACCTCGTCCAAGCCACACGCGCCCTCTCCGGAGAAACTTCCACTTCCTACCCCTCCATCCCTTCCCCCAGCTCCTCTCCTCCCGGTCTAAGAGACGGCTTCGACTGGTACATGTCGCCCTCGGATATGAGCAAATACACATCAATCTACACCGCCAACGCCTCTCCAAGCACTGGCACTCTCTCGTTTTCTTCCCTGGACCCCCTATACGCAAGCTTGGACGTGCCCGACACGGATCTAAGAAGTGCGTGGAATTTGGTGAATCCAAGTTCTCAGCCCGCTATCAACAAACACGCCGCCCTCGCCTTCCTCCACATCCTCAACCAGCGCCACGAAGGCTACCGAATCCCTCGTTCCGTCCCCCCCAGCCTCCGCGCGAGCTTCGAAGAAAACAAAATCGACTACACCCTCGACCGCGTCCAATCCCCCGCACAACGATGGGCAACCAGCGAAGACGACCGAGAAACGCCCACCGGCCGCAAAGCCAAATTCGGCGACACCTACCTCTCCCGCCTCGGCGTCGGCGGGAAATCCAGCTACGCGCCCTCGGGCACCGACTTCAGCAGCACCCGCAACAAAGACCGCGACTGGGAGGAAGTGCGTCTGAAAACACAACTCACGACCCTCGAAGACAAAATCGCCTCTCTCGAAGCCAAAACCCCCAATGGCAAATCCGCCAGCCGCCGGGACAACAACAGCAAGCCGGCGCTCGTGAAGCGCGAGCTGGAGATGCTGCTGGAGTATAAGCGCAAGGAGATACGGGAGTTGGAGCGCGGGGAGGGCAGGAGCGAGGTGGGAGGGAGGTTGAGGGGGGTGGAGGGGGATTTGAGCAGTGTGAGGGAGATGGTGGAGGGGTTGGAGGGGCATTTGAGGGAGAGGGAGGGGGTGTTGGGGGGGTTGAGGGAGGAGCTCGAGGGGGTGAGGGGTGGGAGGTGAGCGGCGAGCGGTTTATAGGAGTACCTCAAGGATGTAAATTGAGGGTTTAAAGTTCTCCAAGGGGACTTCTCGTAAGAGCTTATACGGTTATTCGTTTCTCTACCACTTCCATAAGCCTTTCAATGTTTACCCTTTTCGTACCGACGTCCTCGTACCAAAACCAAATTAACCACCCCACAGTCTCCGAGGCGCCATCAGTCGAAAGACACTCAGCTCCCACGCTCTCCGTCTTCTACCGCAATTCCCACCCTCTTACATTTTCCCCTCCTCCCTCCACTCCCGACCCTACCCCTCTCTCTCCCAAACCCCACTACCATAAACTGCAGTAACATCTACATTCAACCGGAATCGTTACCAATGGCCACACCGAGCCGAGCGAGAAGAAAATCGCCAAGGTAGGGGGTCTGAGACCGCGTCTGGGGGGGGAAGCGAGCAGTGGGGAGGAGGAAGTTTGGGGAGGGGAGGGTATGGGAGGGGAGGGGGTGGGGAGGGAGTGGGGAGGAGGTGGAGATGGAGTGGAGTGGAAAAGATGAGATGAGATGGGATGAAGTAAGATAAGATCAAACCTAACAAATCTGCAGTCGGGGGCGTAGAAGCGCCATGTGCGTTTTGTAGAAATTGAATTGACAGTCTGAAAGCGGGGAGGGGGCGCGTCTGCTGGTGCGATGGCGGTTGCGGCCAAGGGCTTTGTTCTTCAGAGTGGTGAGAATAGATACGAGAGTAGGGTAGGGGTTGCGGGTATCAACTTGGTATAAGGTAACCCGCGTTCGAGACGTCAAGACTAATCCTTCCAGTCAAAAATACCGCGGGATGTCATGATGCTTCAGTGCCTACGACAAGATTTGTCGCCCAAGACGGTCGGCTTCATTTGCTATGGGCACGATCTTATCCAAAGCCAAAGTGGCCTTGCCAATAAGGGATGCATAACCAAGACGCCACCACCACCACCACTACTATCTCAGAAATGCTCCCTGGCCCGCTCCCGCAGTAGATGTATCAACTTCTCCCCTTAAACACCACTCCAACTCCATTGTCCATCATACCACCACCTCATTCCCTGGCCCCGTTCTCATCAATCCCACCACCGCCCTTGGCTGCTTTTCTAGACGCAAATTTCCCTTGTTCCTTTCCTGCAGCCTTTGGAAGGGCTGGAGTGGCGGCTTTTTTCCTGTTGGTGGCAGGGGCCTTCTTGACTGCTGGTACTTTGAGGGCGGATGCCTTGGGCGCTGTTGCTTTGGACGTTGGCGCCTTGGAAGCTGGCGCAGGTGCATTGGGTGCAGGCATCTTAGGAATTCTTCCGTCAGCCGTGATGTGAGAAGGCGGGATTGGAGCTGTGGATTTACTTTGCCGGGGAACGTTGGCTTGAGCAGTTGGTGGAGGAGGTTGATGAGGTGTGGTGTTGTTACTGTTGTTGCTTGGATTGGATGATGTCGGTTTTGGGGGTGCCGCCATAGAATTTCTTCTTACGGTGGTAGCTGGTGCAGAATTCAGTGTTGCGCTAATGCGTGGGGGTTTTGGAGATCCGGCGGGTGAGGGAGCTACCATAGTAGCCACAGGAGCTGCGGTTGAAGCCGGAATTGTGGTTTTCCTCCTCGTTCTCTCGGTGGCGGCTTTGGGGAGTGGTACGGTATTGTTACTCTTTGTATTGGATGAAGGTGTCGGGGTTGGAGCAAACGATACCGATTTCCTCTTTGGGGCGGAGACTTGGCGTTTCTTAGGCGGAGGTTCTTCGTCGTCGGTATGGCCTTCATGGCTTCCATTTGCGGGCTGTCCATGAAATGGCTGAGCATTTGGGGGATGGTCTGATACCAGTGTCGGTAGAATCTCAGGCGTGGGGAGCGGTGTCTGGATATCGGATGCTCTTGGTAGATTAAGACTGTTGTGTTGATATGCTGTAGTTGTGGATGGATCTGGAGAAACAAAGGGCCTTGGAAGCTGTGGTGGAGGCAATGAGTGCTGCGATATTCTCGAAAGATTATTGGTAAACGAATTGTTGAGCATGGCAACTTGGGAAGAGGGCTGCACCAAGATGCTAGACTTGATAATGGACACTTCTTTTGGAAGACTTTGTCTCGTTGCAGGGGGTAACTCTAGAACACCCTGGCTGTCGCTCGGAACACGCCGAGCAGCAGTATCTGGCTGATATACGCTCTCCACACTGTCCAAGGCAGTACGAATTGGTCCTAAGCCCAATGCACTCGTCCAGTGGTCCAAGAGCCCAGGCTGCTGTCCACAGCACCTCAAGTACTCCTTGGCCTTTGAGAGGTCCGCGCTCGTTGTTGTATAGTAGTCGTTTTCTCCAATTGATTTGTAGAGACTCTCCTTAAGAAGCTGTCGAAACCCCGTCTGGGTTACGCGCTTTAGCTCCTCCCCGCTGCGACTTAGCAGGATTCGCATTGTCTCAGTTTGTAAAGACGCTGCAGCTTCGTCCTCTGCAGCGGCCTGCTCCTCACGTTTGTCCAGGAGATCAAGCAACTTCTGCTGTTGACCTCCATTCAGGCGAAGACGATGCATTGCCTCTGTTCTTGAGGGAAAGAAGTCCTCCATGATATCCACTATGTCCACCTTGAGAGCGACCGGAATTTCCCCCCAAAGCTGGCCTAGAGCCTCAGGTGACCTCTGAGTACTTGCACCGTTCGAGGTAATTGGTCCAGATGAACCTTCCTCATCGCTTGTCTCCATCTCGGCTATGTTCCAGTCCTCCTCTGTTCTCGCGTCAAACCGTTTCATGATCTTTACGTTATCCGCGTACACAGGGTTCTGGAGGTTGTCGCTTGTATCCCAGCCTTTCCATCCTTGACCCGACCATTTCTTCTCCATCAGGTATGCGCTTTGAGGGGTAATTGGGGCAGATCGCGGTAATGCCAACATTCCCATGCTGCCGGTCATCTCTTGAGTCTTGTACAGTGCCTGAGAATCGGTGTTCAGTGTGGGGCCTTGAGTAGCGGAATTTCTAAACTGAGAGCAGCGAAATGTATTTGGATTGAACGTCGAGGTGTTAGGGGTCGGATAAGCAGATCTGTGCATTTCACAGGGCAGATACCTGTTGGTCTGCTCCACCGTCGTGTCGCGCATCTCCTTGTAGTTCACCACAGGTGCATTGCTTTCTCTCCACTGTCCCAGCTCCAGTGTTGGAAATGCAGCAGGTGGAAGATTTGGGTTGAACTCGATGACTTTGCCACGGTAACCCGAAGATCTTCGTTGAGCAACGGTCGGTCGGTAGATTTCTTCTTCGGAGTTGTCGTGGGCAACCAGACCGTCGTATTTCACCGGCGCTTTAATATTCTCTCGACCTCGCGTCTGCATTCTGAAGGGGGGCGGTGCAACCATTTCGAAATTAACGAGCGTTCCACAATCTGAATAACGATACAACAAAATACGGTGAATAAGATGTGAGTATCCAAATATGCAGGTCCAGGAATCGAGGTTACACAAGGTTCTAAGGGAAGGCCACCTTTACTTGATTGGTAACAATGTGCTATGGTTCAATCTCGGAAGGTTCCCTGGCAACGCGAGTACTGGAAGGGTTGTCTGAGGAAGGGGTAGGTGGTAGATCTTGGTAGTAGCCCGATGAAAATTTTACTCTCTACTATCAAGCTGGGTGAGGTGTTGTGAATCGTGTTATGCTGCCTTCACTGTCACAACCCTTGAGCATGACATTCCCTTGAGCATGACATTCACATGCTACGCGACTGTAGGCGGTCAGTTTAGATCGTTTAGGGCTTTGTCTTTGTTGATCTGCAAGTCACGCGTAGAAAGGAACATGGCTGCTAGAAAAGGGTGTGATACTCACGTGTCTCAGCCCCGTCCGTAATTCTTAGCATAGCATGCTATATAAAAATGGTATCTTGAATCACCCCATCGCCCTGGAAAACATTGCTAGGCAGCGGGTCATCCTTGAAACGGTGCATGGCCTTCCCTTTTCTCAAATCTCTCCTCCATGCCAGATCCCTCGTCCGCGTCCGTATCCATTTCATCATCAGCCTCGTCCAAGGTCCTCTTGGTGGATTTTTTGCTGGCCCCTGCTTCATGCGTATTAGATTCAGCCGTTCCTCCAGTGGCTACACGACCATTCCTCAAGTATTCATTGCCAGCTTGAACAACATCCCTCTTAGCTCGAAGGATAGTATTGTAGGTTTGAAGAAGAGTCTTCAACGACTCATCAAACGCCACTGCAAACCTCTGAGCCTGGACGATCTGAATTGATGGGATAAGATCCATCGAGTACATGGCCATGAGGTAAGCAGCTACCACTGTCGCCGAACGCTCGTTGCCAGATTCGCAAAAGACCAAGACTTTCCCAGGAGTTGAGGGGCAGTCTTCAAATCCGGATGCTTGATGGTTCCTGCTCTGTGCAAGTTGATACATGGAAGAAAGATGTGTATTGATAAGTTCGATTGCTCTCGGAAAGGCAGCTATAAGCTCTTGGTTTCCAGCTACATCGATGAAATTGCACTGAATCCCTAGCCCTACCGCTGCCTTGGAACTGAGAAGCTTGGCCTGTGCGGACATGGTATTACGGACTGCCAGAACCATAGTAATGCCATTATCTTGAAGGAACTTCGAATCTCTCGCCGCAGACACCGGACCAAGGAACAGAAACGGTAAGACCTGTTGTGCCATCCTACGTTGCTCGTATCTCCAATCGATCATATTGTTCACGGTCATGAAGTCGCCGTACGTCACGGTTTTGAGGAATTCCGCGTTTGCGAAACCGCTAGATTCAAAATCGAATAACGAACTTTGATCGATGTGAAGATCTGGTAAGCCCAATGAGGTGAGTTGCGGCGGAGGCACGACGACCCTCGGTGGTGAAGGGACTCGGTAGCTCCAGAGCTGTGCTGGCGAACTAGATCTCGCCATGTTGTGGAAAGGTTTAAGCGATTCTTTTGTGTCTACCATCCTGGCTGCTGGTGTTGCGAAGGAATGCGCGTGTGAAACGAGAGAATGAGACTCGAATTTGCAGTCCGCCTTGAATTATTGCTATTTCAAAGACAATGGAGAAGCTTGTAAACTGCTCGACAAAGTGTTGTAAACGTGAAAGAACAATGAGGATTGACAGTCAGGCGCTTGTTAGTCGCATTGTCGCGCCAGAGACGACAACAGAACCTCGCATTGGGTCAACTCGCATCGAAACATCTCAAGACAGTGAAATGGCAAGGAACAATCTATGTGCTGCGCATACATTCAGTTCCAGCTGAATGCTGTGTGGTTGAGGCTCTTCGCTAGCGCGATTTATGCGAATATATCTTATGCTCAAGATTATGTAATTATGCCAACACTTATGATGATCTCTACATCGTAAGGTAAGGTACCTCAAGTACCTCATTTTGCACTTTACCTTACTCTACCTACATTAACGCTGAGGTGAAGTAAAGTGTCTGGAATTCCTAGCAGGATCTGCAAAGTTGAGATCGTCTCAACATGATATTCATTGTTACGAGACCCACCCATTCTCCGACTGAACCCTCTTATTATCGCCGCTGTACGACTCAGGGTTCCTTGATTCGCTAATACTCCAGAATAAGAAGCTACCTGTCTCCGAGAGACCATACATCGTGTTAGGGAGAAATCGGGTCTTCTTCCTCAACCTTGCCATATTTTTGAATCAGCTTCTCCATACAATCCAGCGCATCCTCTCTATACCCTTCAGAAAACAACGCATAGTGATTCAACCACTGATATCTGTTGTGAACATTAGGAGGAGCTGAAACTGCAGGGGGCTGCTACCCAGACTTGCTTACAATTCATACAACGCCAAGCGGTCATCATACTCGTTCTTCGGCTCGGATTTCGGTATCAACCGATGATACTCATTAAAGAACCCGGCAGAGAATCCACCAAACATCCTCATTATTCCTAGATCGTATTCGGAATGTGCATAGCAAGCGCCTGCGTCAAATTTGACCTCTTCAATTCCACCTTTCCCACCAACTCTTCCTCGAGCTTTATTTCCGGACCACAAATCTCCATGGACGAGTACCGGTTGGACACCCCCTTTTCTACCTCCCAGATGTCCATTCCCTAGTAAACGAGGAACAACTTCTTCAACGATCCGATCTAGTAACGACGTCAATTGGGTGTCTACTCCATGATTCTTCTCAACGAGCTTGCAGACAGGGCGGAGCCGGTTTTCGGCGAAGAAGTTAGGCCAGGAACGGCTCCATGAATTGTTCTGAGGAGTGCGGCCGACGCAAGTCATGACAGGGAAGCCAACTGCTGGTCTTGGCAGCCCTCGAGGAACAGGGGCTGGTGAACTATGAAGTTTGGCAAGCTTTTGGGCTAGAGATAAACCGCTGTTTTGACCACCACCAACAGCTTCCATGTCGATGAATTCAGTATACACTGGTCTTGCCGTCAATTACTATTGAGATCTTCGACGGCGTTGAGAATCCCGCTTGGCCGTATGGTTCGATGGTGGCTGTGTTTGGATCAGCAGCGAGGATTGCTATGACGGCCAGATCGAGATGCGAATCAGGGAGCGATGTTTTAGGGACGTTGTCAGTATCAGGAAGCACCTCTTCACCATAGACTTCTGTCTCCTTCTCTCTTAGGACCTTTGCTATTGGGTGATGGAAGTTTTCTTCTGCGAGGGAATGGGGCTTCCGGCCATCGTTGTCCTCGACCCTTGTGTCGGCTCCTTCATCAAGTAGCAGCTGCACACTGCTCCCGAGCCGTTACTAGCAGCTTGGTGCAGTGCTGTCTGTCCAGTCTGATCCTTGAGGCCAGGATCAATATCCTCCTCTAGGAGCAACTTGATGACCAAAACATGTCCACGCCAAGCAGCTTGATGTAAAGCCGTCTCTCCCTCGTCGTCTATTTCATTGCGATTTGCGCCTCCTTTGAGGAGACGTCCAACCGCCGCGGTATGACCATTCCAAGTCGCTTGATGTAGTGCTGTCCAACCGTTGTCCGCCCTGGAGTGCACATTTGCCCCATTCTTCAGCAGATATCTCACGATCTTTTCATGACCGTTCCAGGCCGCATGGTGTAGCGCAGTCCAACCATCATTGTCCCGGACTTCGAAATCAGTTCCATGTTCAAGAAGGAGTCTGACGATCGGCAGATGACCCTTCAATGCTGCATGGTGCATCGGAGTACACCCTTCCATGTCCTTGATCATGGTCCTCGCATTCCTCGAGAGTAAAAGCTCCATAATTTCCACGTTTCCACTGGTGGCTGCTCGCATCAGTGCTGTCCACTTTGTGCCATCCGTGGCTTCTACATCGGCATTATTTTCTAGAAGTACCCGTGCAACACCGGTATGGCCATTGAAAGCCGCTCGATGAAGTGGAGTCCATCCAATCCTGTCTCTGGGCCTGCAGTCAATACCCTTATCCAAGAGCTGCTGCATAATGAGAGCATGCCCGTTGCTGGCTGCCCATTATAGCGCCGTCACCCCTTCATTATCCCTCGTAACGACATGAGCCCCTCGCTCCAAAAGAAGTCGGACCGCCGAGTCATGTCCATTTTTGGCAGCCCACAGTAGAGGCTGATTGCCCAAAGAATCGCGGGCATGTATATCAGATGCATAGTCGGAGTCCAGGAGCTTCAAGAGCAACCATGACAACCCCGCATACGCCGCGAGATGAAGTCCGGTGAACGCGCCAGGACTGTTCTCTCCTTCAGCATTGGTTTTGGCCCAATATGCCGAGAACCAGATTTGTCGTTCTGTTGAGTTCGTATGGAAGAACCCTTCATTAACTTCAAAACGCTCAGCAATATCATCTAAGGCGACTCTGGCATGGTCCATCCAAAAGAGCATAGGATACTCAAGAAGCGCAATGTCGCCTTTCTCGCGCTTTACCGCATCGCTGGTTTTCCGAATCTTCGAAATCGAAATTGATGAATCCCTCGAGTGTGATGATCGCTGCAGCTCATTGCACACATATTGAAAACAATGAACGGCAATATTTCGATGCTCAGCACGAAGATCATGGAAAACAACACTTTCTCTACCGTTTTCGAGGATATGGATTCTGGCCGTCAAGTGAATGAATTGCGCCTGCCTAAGGTATGTTTTCGCGGACAAATGAATGAAGTGAGCTTGCCGTTCTCGAACTGTGACCATCGAGCCACATTGTTCAACATACTCTCCAAGCACGTGGATATTGTGGTGATATTTTTTGGGCAGGCCTGCGGCAACAGCTAGTTCTGGCAGCATGAGAGGTCTAAACGCCGCGATCATAGCTTGAAGGATTGCTTTTATATATACGGTCGACCTCTCGTCACCAGAAGCCAATACTTGATCCATGATCCTTGTGTATATAGGGGTTATCCCAGCAGGTAACTGCGAGAGCATCTCTTCTGTATTTACAGAAAGAACCGGTTGCTTGAATAACTCGCGGCATGCCAAAGCGACCCAGAGGAAGGTTCCTTCGGCTTTTCGACGAAGGCTATCTTCCACAAAAACTCTCAGCGTCTCGTCATAGTGCTTCACTCTTGTCAGTTGCTTTACGTTGTAATCGATAAACTTTAGAACGGCCTCATCCACGTGGGAAGAGTTCTCTTCTAGACTGATGTCTAACGATCCTGTCAACGGCTGCTTGATTCTCAAGTCATCTCGACTTGTCAAAAGCCATTTAATATGACACTTCGAATCTTCTGCTACGCTTTGCTCAGAGTCATCGTCTTGGGCGGTAATGTAAGGCTCAAGGAGCACGAAAAACGTATTCATAGATTCCGAGTCACTTTCATCAAGTGCATCGATAACGATAAAGACTCTTTGGAGACAGGAATGTTCAATGATGGTGTGAAGAATTCTCCACAATGTCTGTAATGATTTTGGCGAGGAGAACAACTGTTCGCGTTGCCGCTCGTATTCATTGTGCAAGTAGACTGTAAGGTCTGGTCGCTGACAGAGAATCTGGTAGATAAGTCCTCGAAGAATAAGAGAAGCCGTCTTCCGCCGGTCATCTTGGTTGTCGCAGAAGATACCTTGACACTTGGCATTATAAGTTTCGAGCCTCTGAATCTCAGAACTTTGGCGATGTCTGACTTGTGCTGTTCGAAGAAGCAAAACAGAGGAATCGATATCGTATTGACGGTGCGTGTAAAATCATGCAATAGATCTACTAGCATTTCCGAGTCCTTCTCCACGACCTTGAGCAGGCTGCTATGCTCACCAAGCGAGACAGCTGACGCGATGGAAGCAATGAGCGACGCCTTGGACTGAGAATTCGATCCGCGATGGGGTGTTCCCAAGAAAATGATCCCTGCTACAGACCGGATGATGCACGGGTAGTCTTCTTCATAAGACTCACCGAGACTAATGCCTGTTAAATGTTAGCCACTTGGATTAGCACAACGCGCCGCGTGTGAGGAAGGCAAACCCTTTCAATTACTATACCGCCAAAACAATGTCCGATGAAGATGATCGGTCGAAGTGGGCACTCCTAATCGAACATTAGCTCCACAGCTCAAGACCCAAGATTCTACCACGACCTTTCGTGATAGCATCATACTGCGCAGCAGCTGATCTGCGACTAGTGGTAATCTCTGCTGTATCACTTCTCTGCCCAGCCATTGTGATTCATACCCGAAGCGTAGTAACCTGGAGTTTGGAATGGCTCGTGGAAGCATATGTTCATCCTTGAACCAGTTTAGGCCGCCAGTGGCCCATGTAAAGTCAGGATGGGCTCCGAAGCCATGGACGGCGACCACACTAGAAGCAAGCGTCGTTCGGTATCAGGGTTTCCGCGTCGGATGAACCACTCAGAGGATATGCATACTCCACGAGAGAATCAGGTTGACGGCTGTCGTAAGGCGCCGTATATATGGTTTCGAGCCCGAATCTAAATGCCGTCTCCGGAGCCCATTCAAGTCAGTACTACGATGCTTTCTTTGATACGCCAGAGCGGGCCCTTGATTCACTACTCACCATCCTCACTAGACTGAGTAGGCGATCAATGCGTGCTTAATAGAAGCAGAACGTCATGAAGGTAGTGGTTCAAAAGTATTCTTGACAGGCAACGAGACAGTCGTGTGTTAAAATCGCAAAAGATCGCGGGGTGGTAGCACAGCATCAGCGGCGCAAAGGCTTTCATCAATACTAGGATAGCTGCTTCATCCTCACACCTCGTACGAACGCAGTGCCAGTGATTTTGCAAGGATGAGAAAACACCGGCCAATGGTATAGCTTACTGAGATAGCCTCGGGGGCTTTTGGGCCGCAGAACGGCCATAGATCGGACAGACGACTTTGATGCTTGCAAGCATACGTTTGAAGATCCGTTCCCCATTGCGGTCTTGAGTGCTTCACTTCAGAGTAGATCGGAGGCTCTGCAGCTCAAGCAATGCTATAGTAGGTTGTTCTTAATCCCATCTCGAAAACGAGCGTGTCGAAAATCAATTATCAAATGAGCGTGAGCAAGGAGGTGTGATACTCTGCGCTATAAGACATCTCTACGGTAGGGCCCATAAACATCGTTAGCAGGGTATAGATTATAACCACAACGGTAGTATGGCCGAATCGGTAACCTACAAAGCAAACGACACCTTGCATGTGGACGAACTTCCAGCCACGGATAATGTCATAGCAGCCGGTCCATGGACGAAGTTCATCTTTCGCGCGGCTCCCATCAAGGAATCAAGGAACCACAGCATCGTGATTCGCCCCTCCGGGCCAACCTCCGCACATGTCCTTTTCCCCGAACTGCATCCTCGAATTCCCCAGAAGCGTATACCTCCTGAAATATACCCGCGACCTGATGGAACAATCTATTGCTGTGGACCAAGCGACGCGGATATCCCATTACCCAAGACCAGTGATTTGATCGAGTATAGCGACAAGGTCTGTGATACAATCTACAAAGATGTCAGCAGCATTTCGAGCGAGATACGCGACGGGGAGGTATTGATCAAGCAGGCCTGTTATCGACCGATTGTCGTCGGCCGGAAACGTGAGATTGGGCCCCTGGTCGGACAAACTAGCATCAAAGCTGTATGGATCGCAGCGGGTCATGACTCTTGGGGCATCCAAAATGGGCCGGCGACAGGGAAGGTGATGAGTGAGATGATACTGGAAGGAGAAGCGCGAAGTGCAGATGTGTCGACCTTGGATCCCAGGCCCATGTTGAGGATTTCCTGAAGTTGGCTTCCAGACTCTTCAAATCTTGTCATCAGACGACAATAATGACACTGCTCTGCAAGAAATACAGGTAATGATCCGGGTGAAGTGTCAATCCGCAAGTTGTCGACGTGCAGTAGATTATTCCACTTTGATTATCTCTGTCTCGCATCTCTCATTTTTGAAATTGTTGGATCTCGGATTGACAAAAGCACATCGCAAGACAACGGATAAATACATAAAGTTCGTTTTCAGATCTCTCTACACCGCTGTCGAAGAAGAAACGGCGTGTTTTCGCTTTAGATTCAACCCCAACCTCTGCTAACGGATGCCTTTTATTTCATGCTCACTATGGCTTGTTCATCGTAGCCTCCTATCAGCTTCCATCTACGCACTATTGCATGACATTAACCGGTACTTCGTAATCCTTGTCTACTGCAACTCATTCATCAACATCGTTATACACTTCCTCTCCCCTCGTTCCTTGATATCGAAAACAAGACTTCAGCAAAGTGAGTCTTGCCTGTGAGCTTGAGACAGCTTCATAACCATTTCTTCCCCAATTTTATTGTAAACCCACAGCAACCCAACCATCTCTCAAAACCCAAGCCAATGCTAATTTCAATCGCGCGCACGTACATGCTCTTTACTTAGTCTTTACCCATCTTGCACTTGCAAATTCTCCAGCCCTTCAGCCACTGCTCTACACACAAGCATTCGTCTGTCTATGCGCTGCGTCTTCTTTCCCCCTTGCCATCCATACACACCCCGGTTCAAGGAACTTGGTCGGAACGGCGCAGCTCTAGCTAGCTCTTTCGAGTCTCAGGAATTGAATGCGAGATTGGGGAAATGATCATGACGCTTCGGGGGGGGATTGTGAGAGGTGTGCAGCGCGGTGTGAATTTAACGGCCGCCGGGGGGCTAGGATCGTTTTGGTGCAGGAGGCGTGGTATCGCTTGAGACGGATGGGGTTTACAGAGCTAATGGCGCTTTTTAGATAGCAATGAGATTGCTACAGCATCCGAGAGTTGGCTTTTCTGGTTTAGGGGGATGTCGCAAGAGTCTTGATGATTGTCATGAGAAGACTGAAATGCTTCTGATCAAATGAGTAATAACGCTGCTTTCATCGAGGGCTGTCACTCGCTCACTCTGGAATAATGAATGGAAGTCAGATGATGATATTCCGACGAGCCTTGTGATTTCACATGACCGTAATGCTAAGCTACTTTTGCGCATACATCGCATCCCTCCACTCAATGTACCAATGCCCCAATACCGGATAATCTTTCGATTCCAGCTTCCCCCTAAGCCCTCTTCTCCATCCATGCACATTCACCTCTGGCGGTTCCGGACAGAAGTCAAAGGCTGAAGACACATGAGGCTTGGTTGCTATTCAGAAACGAGGATAGAACCCTCCAGGTTCCCAATCTGTTTAACCCATAATCTCGTCGCCTGCAGAGACCATAATATTGATCGATCCGCGGTCGGCATGATGGAAATGGTGGAAATAGAAACTTTCGACAGATGGAAGCGGATGATTCAAAGTTTCCGTGTGACACGCACACCGCGCGTGTAACGGGCCCCAGAGAATCCCGGAACCGGTCAGCGCGAGCCAGGACTTCGGGAGAGGCTTTCCGTCCAGACCTTGTACCGTATCCGATGTTTGGTGAGCAAGCAAGTCGGTCATATCTGCTGAGGACCTTGTCGCATTGCGCAGACGAAAAGGCGGCCCGGCTATTCTGCGTACTCGTACAAAGCATGGGCAAAACCCGCTATGATCCAATATCCTAGCAAACTGTGTCTAAGTTGGCATTCCACACCATAAGTTAATAAGACTCTTGATCCCATCGACTATATTACTTACGAGATCTAGTAACGCCGTCCTGTACTTCGCAGGCCGTTTACGCCTTTGATTGGACACACATAGAAGAAGCTCTTTTCGCACTGACTTCTCAACGCTTTGCAGTATCGTCGTGCTTGGCTTCCATAGGCCCTGTCAAACTCGAGGACAAATCTAGCTCACGGACCTCGCTAGATGCATCGACTTGCTCTCTTAGACTCTTCTCTCTCGACTCGTCATCTACGCATGCACAAGTGGTTTTTGCTACCCTCTCACCCCTCCATTTCATGCCCCATGTCCGTATTGTCCAGACAGCCAGTGAGCCAGCACCACCAGTGACGAGCCCTAGGGTTGTGAAATACCATCCTCTGCCCAATGCACTGACAAGAGGCTGAACGATTGCTACGCCCACAGCCGCCAAGGCACAGCGAGTGATTGACGCCGCAGCCGCAGCCGTGCTAGGGCTCTCTGGAAATACGTCTACTAACAGTGTATTTGAAATCGTGTAAATGCATGTTCCAAGAAGTCCTTGGATGAACTGAAGGACTAAAGGAATACTCACGTGGCTGCGTTTTTCTAGAGCCCATCCGTACCCAATTAAAGCACATGTCAATGTTCCTAAGAGATACCATGATCCTCGTGTCCTTGCTTTTTCGATTGGAAAATGATCAAGATCATCGCCACGATCGAGATCAATCGTGAGCTCAATGTTTTTTGCTGTAGTCTTGTAGTTCCGATCCATCAATTTTCCGTTGACATAACCGCCAAGGATTATGCCGGCACCTCGCGGAAGGTATGAAAGCCCAATCTGAAGTTCGTTGAAATCGTAGATGTCCTTGTATGACGACGGAATGGACGTCTGAATGCTGTAATCTATCATGTAGAACGAGCCATGCAGCCACAAGATAGAAGCTGCGTCTTTCCAGAAAAGAATCCGTAGAGAAGACAGAGGGTTGGGCATGTTGAGCCTCTTGGCCCTGGTAGCCGCCGTGCTGACATTCTCCCCCTCGCTCTCGTCCGGCCTGTTGCTTTTGATGCCCGCTTCTTTCTTCTCATCCCTCATTTCCCTTCTCAGGGTCCTCTTGCTGCAATCCCAGAGAAAGGTTCCCCAAGTCCTTTCCCACCATCTCCTAGCTATCACACTCCCATTCCCGACCACGTTCCTCGCCGTTTCCGGCAAGAATACTGCTACAGCCACCAGCAGTATGGCACCTACAATGACCAAGAACCAAAACACCCAGTTATATTCTTTTGATCTATATGCAACCCATCCCCCAACGATAGGCCCTACACAGGTCCCTAAGTTCAACGCCATACTGACGGGCCCAACCATTTTGCCCCGCTCCGCCGGAACACACACATCTGCAACAACGCCATAGGAGACTGCGAAAGCAGCGCTGGCGCCCAGGCTTTGAAGGGCCCGCAGAACGATAAGCACGGCATAGCTGTTATGCTCCAGCGCAAGGCCCAAGTTCGACAGCACGTAGAGCGTGAGCGTGATGAGGTATATGATCCTACGGCCGAGGGAGTCGGAAAGAGTAGCGAAAATAGCAGGTGATAGGCCTTGGAAGATGATGTAGATGGTGATTGTAAGGTCGATGGCTTGAGGCGAGGCGTGATAGTGGCTGCTGAGAAGAGGAAGGAGAGGGAAGTATATCGTTGCTGTCAATGGCGATGTTATCGTAGTGAGGCCGAGTAGAAAGGTTAACAGGTGTTTCTCGCGGGGAGTGAAGGTTGTATAGAGAGGTGATGGAACGGACTCGGGGACTTTGGGGTTCGATTTACTTTCTGAAAGAGGCACTGACGACATTTCTGGTTAAAATTCTCAATAACAGAATTGGCAGGTTTAATGATTCCAATCGACCACTTCTAACCATCCTTGGTTTTTGTTTCGACAGGATAGAGAGTGGCTATCGAGGCACTGCTCAAGGCGCAAAGACACTTGCAGCACCTAAGGCTCGTCGAGACAATCTACGGATAATTCACTCAGAGTATGGTATCTATTAGATTCAGGACATGATTCTAAGGTTCTGAAGATCTACGTTCCTGCAGCCTCATAGACATCACGTCCCTCCCACAGGTGTGGGCCGCAATAGTACATCTACTCAACGCGTAGTAGGCTCCACGATCCTTTTCTGCATCTGAAAGTCATTGTTGAATGGTGCCTACGTTAATCATATACTTATTGCCGGTACACCAACTAAAGCCTGTTAGTATACAGCACTGATGTGGTGTTTAGGTGGTATCCGATCCCAACATCACTCCGCTGCCGAGAGGAACATTGTTTTTTCTTCGCAAAAACATGGTCCGGCTTTCAGCTTGGCAGGCTAGAATGATCAAGCATTTCCTTCGGTAGAGGATGGACATGGTGATTGAGTCCGCTAGATTTTACACTCGATTGAAGTTGCCCTTGCATTTGCAAGAGGTAGCCATAGCAGGCCTATTTAATGAAACAATGTGTTGTCAAAACTTAGTGTTAGTTTGCATCGTTAATGTGTACGTACTGGTATCATGGGAGTGGGATGTACCGTAAGCGAAGATAGCGCAGTCATCACCAGCTTGCCTCTCCTAAATTACTTGTGATGACTGCCACTTCTCCGTCTTTGGGGCATAGGAAGGTACCATCTTGTAGCATACAGCATTGCTCCAAGCTTTCATTGCTGGCCCAATCTCTTGGCATGAAATAGTGTCGCTTCAAAGCATCGAGCTGGCTGATTGAATCCAATCTAAGCGTACACATCCACAAGTCCCTGTCCAGAAAGACAAGTATTTTTCCGGGGAGAATCCCAAGTGGAACTTCTATGTGGGTCATGATCTTGCTAGAGACATCGACAGAATCAAGGAAAGTGGGCGAGTTGGTATGATCGGAACGCTCTAATAGGGAATTCTCAAAGATTAAAAGGCACTTCTTACTTCTCCCTTGAGTGACTGCCTTGGAAATATGGACAAGAAGGTGTTTGCCGTCCTGCGTAAGCATAGCTTTGTTGACGTAAATATTTTCTTGAAACCCACTGCGTGGGTTCGCAGTGCTTGGTTTCAACGATAGCTGGCTTAGGGGAGTATTCGTAGATTCAAAACTCGACCGACCGCCATAGTGAAATCGATCTTCCCGGAAATGTAGAGAAGCCACTCCTGTTAAGTCCTTCCACCTGTTTATTGTCAAGTCTTTGGAGCCGACACCCATAAGAACGTCTCTCTGTAGTGGATGATTCATCCACCTGCGAGTTTCCCCCTTTTCAAGCGCGCCAGAGAAGATCATACCTCCGGACTCAACAGACCATATCTGACCGCAGTCTTGGCTTACTACAAGAAGCCTTGTGGAATCCCGATTTAGTAAGATCTGGTGGATTCCGCCAACTATTACCTTGGCCTTGCCGGCGAGTAAAGACTGCACTCCAAATTGCGTCATTCCTGTACCAGGTAATGGAGCGTTCAGACGTTTCACAATGATGTTTCCACCAAGATCGGCTGCCGCGATGTGTTTCCCATCGCCACCCCAGATCAGGTGGTCGATTGCCAAAAAGGTGCAGAATTCTCCCAGTTCAAGCAGTTTTCCTCTGGCTTTGTCGAATAGATCGACCGTACCATCTTCATGACTTGCGCAATACAGTAGGCTCCCTGGGGCAGCGGCAAGCGCACTGATGGGTTCGATCGAAACGATCCAGGCCTCTGAGACTTGAGAGGGGGTTGTTGATGCTTGGTAATCGCTTGCTGTGTCACTTACGGTCTCCCCATGGTCGGAAAAACGAATGAGGCTGTTGGGTTCCCAGGCATTGACTGAAGAGCCTCTGAGATCGTAAAACCGCTTGCAATCTGGGCTGAACGCCAAACCGGTAACTAGGTTTTCGGAAGAGAGCTGGTAGATAACACTGAAATAAGCAAAATTCCATACTTTGATGGTTCCGTTGCTGTCGCTTGTAACAAAAAGCTTGCCGTCAGGACTGACTTGGACCTCGTCTGCGACCGAGCGCGCCTCCTGGTTTTCATCACTAATTGGATTCCATTTGAAGACACAACCATCTTTATACAAGCCAACAAGGTGATCTGACACATGGTTCCAGGCAATACGATTGACAGCCATCCAGCTGGCTGATGGACGAGCTCGGTCAGGTTGGTGTTTCAAAACTCGCCTGCATCTACCAATCAATCGGGGCTCGTTAGTAGCCCAGACTGACAACGGATATCCCCTGTATGCCACAGCGATTTGGGTAGCGTCCGCATTAAAAGCCATGTAGGAGGGAGAAGTAATGAACCCCCCCTCCACTAGGGATTTCTCTTGTAGCAATGTAGGGTCCAAGGTATGCCAGCCTTCTTCAACAGCATTGATATAGAAATGCCTAACAATCTTATCATCCGATCCAACTAAAACCCTTGTATCATTTTCAGTAAATGTTATCGCAAGTGCTTTGTTATCAGCAGGGTTGGGGATATCAGCAATAAGCTGACCTGAAGGGATAGCCCAGATTTTAGTTGTTTTGAAACCGTACGAAACAAGTTTATCGCATTTACCATTGAAACACATTTCAGTGACAAACTCGGCGTGGCGCATCATACAAATCTCCTCGAAGTTGACGGAGTCCCACAGTATTATTGATCCCGTAGAGCCTAATACTGCAATATAACGGCCAGCGCAAGTGATTTTCCAGGCCTTGGCACCAGCGTGCAAAGATAACCTAGCCAGACAATCGTTCCATGTCGGATTGGCGATTCCAGAAACCGACAGTGCTGAAAGTTCGCTTTCTCCGAACTGGCGAGAGATGATTGAGTTCCGAGGACATAATGGAGGAACGATCTTGTATATGGCTGCGGGATCATCCAGCAAATGCCTGCCGAACTTAGCCACAACCTTAACGAGATCAGTCGCCCACAGTTCAAGAAGTTCCAGATCTTGAAGGCGGTGTAGTAATGGGTTCCTCTCAATGTTGAGCTTACCATACAAACCACCAAACCACGTCAACACGCGCGCAGCGGTTACCAGGATGTCCAGCTGACTGAATAGGGCTAGCGAATGGACCCAGACCAGCACAGAACGTCCTTTGAAGAAGTTGACGAGCTTATCCATAGCGTTTTCCGAAGTACTTGCTGCTTGCCGAAGATGGTACGTAAACGACGTGGCAGCATAGAACAGAAACGGCTCGGTAGAGCGGATTGTTTCTTGGTTTCGTCCAAGCTTATTACGTAGTTCAGGGCGAAGCAAGTACGAAATCGTCTTTGCGAACAGCCTCTCATGAGAATGCTTTTCATCAATGAAGAATCGAAGACTTGTCGTTTTTGTCAAGTAATCACGCGCAGTTTTGTGCACCATAGCCACGTGTGAGCTGTGGTCGACGACAATGAATTGCCCGCAAACATCCTGAATGGTCCTTCTCAAGTCCAAGAACCCAGGGAACTCTGGTGTCAAGGCCTGAGAAAGCTCTTTCAAAGTCAATGGTCGATGTGCACAGACAATCCAAGTCAAGAGTGTCTTTGCTAGGATCCGATCTGCTTCTTTCGAATTGTTTGCGACAGCAAGCTCCATTCGTTGATATAAAGCAGACATTCCGGCGGGAATTTCTTCCAGTGTTTGTCTGACGGCTTGTTGTGTATGACAGCCAAGGATCTCTTCCAGCACGAGGTTTACCCAAAGGAAGTTGCCATCTGCACGATGCAGGATGCTTTCCATCACTTGCATCTTAAGGTCTTCAGTGCCGCGCATGTACTTCAGTTCATGTTCGACGTACAATCGGATATCAGATGTAGTATCTTCTTGACCATCTTGCTGAATGATGTCGATAGGAATAGCAACGGATAGTCTATCAAAAGCAAGCGACAGTGATTCAGTTTTCCGACTGATAATCAAGATACGGATCGGCGTCCGGAAGGTGGGGAGACTTTGTAGTAACTCCAAAAGGGCTTTTGGCCATTCTGACTCATCGAGTGCATCTATAACCCAAAACAATGGTTCGGGCAGGACGATTTGAGAGAATACCGAAGCAAATATCTTCTGCCATATGAAGCGAGCATCTCTCTTTTCGAGCGTGACGCCCTCGCGCGAGAGCTTTGCCATCTCTAATCTAAATGCGGGAATCTCTTTCGCCATTTGAACTCCAATAGACTTTAGAAGTGCTGCTGGGGAGCGTTTCGTATTATCCCCAAACTTGAAGAAAAAGTATTGACAACTTTGGCCTGATTCACGCACGTGGTTGATGATGTATGCGGAAAGTATCGACTTTCCGCTAGCAGGTGGTGCAGTCATCCAGGCAATACGGGACCCCGAGGCATGTTCTAACCACAGCTTGAAAGTAGGCTCTGATAGAATCCACTCGCAGGTCCCCACCATCCAGCGCTGGCGGAAGAAAGCTAAGTCATCTTCTGGAGCTTGCCCACATGCGAAGAGCTGCTCGACAAGTTTGCCTTCTTGTGATGATTGAATCTCCAATGCATCAGTGCCTGCCATCGGGAAAGCATATAAGTACAGACTAGCGGAGAGTTTCCTCTTACTGAATGGCTTTGAACATACCTCTTGACCGAAGGCTTTTCACCAACGTCTGCAACGCATTCCTCACGCTAACATAGTTGGGATCCTCTGGACTTGTGTATTTACAGACATCGTGATGGTCTGCATTTAGGGATTTAGAAATCTCCCCAGGATACCCAAGAATCGACGATTCCTTTTCAAGTACCATCTATTGGAAAGTCAGTTTTAATGACGGTCATATTATCACCGCCAAGGTCTCTCTACAGACCAGCTTTTTAGGACCTACGTACGTAGGCAATGTTTCGTGGAAAGAGAAGATGGAAAGTTTGGGCGCAACGTGGCGAAAACTTTCATTGATTTCTTCAAGAGCTATTGAGCTCTTGGATAAGTCAACGATAAAGTCTTTCGGAGATTGAAAAGAGACAGACAGCATTCTATTGAGCAACTCCGCTAGATTTGTGCCTCTGTGGGGTGTGGCGAGAAACATTATTGCAGATGTCGATTTGACAACATCTTGATAGTTCTCATCATTCTGTCCGAGCAGATACGCCTAGGGAATTAGTCTTCGCTACTTGGTCTTGGGCAGTACCAACCTTTTTGACTACTAAACCGCCCATCGAATGAACAACAAATATGATTGGGACCTGATGATTTCAGTAAGATCGCGTACCCAGAAGATATATAGTGCGGACCCTCCCAATTTCAAGATCTCCCGCCTCATTGTCTTTTCCGAATTTCATCCCAAACAAGAGATCCTTCGCAAAATCTGCAATATTTGTATTTTGAGGACCGCCCGAGCGGAAGCTAGCATTGTACCCGAATGTTAAGACCCTTCCTGTGCATATATCCGGCTCCAGCGGTAGCCACTGCTGAGGCCAAAAGAGGCTGGGATCTTGGTATTTGGACCATGTCCTATGACTAGCCCCTCCTAGACCGTGAACAAAAATAATGTCCAGCAGCGCCGGTATTGGTGGTTGGTACACCACGTGCAATCCAAGCGCGTCAGTAGGCCCTTGCTCTGTCCCAGGACCTAGTCCATGATAAGATGAGAAGGGACTGGGCCCACGCGGCGGCGGATCCAGCTCCTGAACATTACTTGAGACAGAGTTTCTTCCTCTTCGTGGGACCGCTGTCGTGTTTGCGGATGGACGACGAGACTCCGTAACGGATGGACCTAGGAAATCCGGTTTTTCGTTCTTGGGCGAGACATGAGAGCGGAGTTTTTTCCACTAAAGATATAGCATCAATAAGCATTTCATCTATGAGAGCAGATAGGGGAGAAGGACCATTGATATTGCTTATCGCCTGACCATATCAAGAAACCCTAAACGCTAAATATGGGACGTTGCCGTCGACGGTGCGCAAAGGGAAATCCAGGGCATGATCGGTGTCGAGACAGTGACGAGTCACGAGAGCAGGAAATATATGCCTCGAGTGTTGGTACGAAGTAGGAATACCTATCGTCAAGGTGGCCGAGTAGTTGAAGAAGTGGACAGCTAGCTTGTTCTATCGTCAGGACCAAAGCCGCCGACCCCAAAACGCCTGCATCCTTGGCTTACTCGGAATGCGGCCGGGATAGTTTCAACATGGTGCCAGGTGTGGGTGGGAGTACGGATTACATACGGAATACTACGGTAAAGATCAGAGTGGTAAACACGAATCAACGAATCATAGCTGGGCTGCCGCTTGCCGGAGGAGCCACAAATGTGCATCTCCGCGAGCAGGGCCCGCAGCCTGCAGGGATATCTACCCAAGCACGGTTAGAACTTCGAAATAGGCTCTTTTGAAGCTATGAGTGATGGTGGAGTGAGTTCACACTGGACACAGTACTTCCGTATATTGATTTGATCATTGGTGGAATCACGAAACAAATCGGTCCACGCAAGTCGCGTTCGCACGTCGCAGCGATGGCTTTGGTTTTCTGCTTTGATTTTTCAAGAATGTACCACGCTAGTGATACATACATAGTTAGCGTGGCGCGTCCGGGATATATTTCGAGTCACGCGAGTAGCCACCAGTCTAGAAACGAGAGCGCCTTATCATGTCGTACCCAGCGACAATGGCATTATCCTCCAGCTGGAAGCTCAATTTCCTCGCCAACGAAGATCGGAGGCAGCGAGCTGGGGTGGGTAGATGCTGTAACGCCTGGTTTCAAAGGAGAGAACCAAATTCAAGGTACCTTAGATAAAGCTTTCGGATCGGTAAATGAGGCTGGATAGTACTTCTGGTGCTCCTATGGTAGTCGCATCTCGTCTTCTCTATCGGGACCGTCTTCTCTTTGGTGGAACCCCGTCCCTAGATTCCGAATGCATTCGGTCCAATCAGACCCAGGCGATTAGGACCCTGTTCCCCTGTGACACAGCTGCTGGGCTTACGAGTAATCTTATGCGAGCGGGCACGGCCTTTCGTCCTGTGCAAAGCCAGCGAGCCGGTCCGCAAACTGGAAACTCTGCGGCGCGTAAAATGCAGATCTAATAATAACGAAGCTGAGTATAAAGTAGTATACATTTTCATCTCAAATGTCTTACTCTGAAGAGCGAATGTTAGTATACACCTTTCCATCGTATATAGATATATATATAAGGGCCAGTTGACCGAAATGAGCGATACTGTGCACTCGCTCCTTCATCGTCCACAGCATGGAACTTTATCGGCTATAGGTGGAGACTTTCCGCTGGACGAAAATGTCATCACCCATTTCCCTGAAGGCACGAGGGTCCTGTCTGCCGACAGGTATGGGTCCTCGGCTTGGACTATCACAGCGCGTATCACTACTGAACTTGCCGATGGCACACCGAAGAAGTATTTTATCAAATGTGCGACAGAAGATGCTGGGCGTGCCATGATGGAAGGCGAATATTGGGCCATGACGGAACTTTACAAGACCATACCAGCAGCAATTCCGAAGCCGCTTGCGCGAGGCAAATTCGAGACCGAAAACCCAGCAACCTACTTCTTCCTTTGTGAATTCGTGGACATGAGCAGCCAAGTCCCTGATCCGGATGAACTCTGCGCCCGAGTCATTGAATTACACAGGAATAGCGTATCTCCGACCGGAAAGTTCGGCTTCCATGTACGGACCTGTAATGGCCGGACGCCGCAGGCTACCGAGTGGGATAGTAGCTGGACTTCATTCTTTACCAAGTTCATGGTACACGTTATGGCTGAAGACTTCAAAACCAACGGATCATGGCAGGAGCTCGAGGGAGTTGAGAAAAGAATAGTCTCTCATGTCATTCCCAGATTGATCGGAGCTTTGGAGACAGATGGACGAAGCGTCAAGCCATGCCTGATCCATGCGGATCTATGGGAAGGAAACACCGGCACATCATATGAAACGGGAGGCATCATTCTATTCGACGCTGGATCTTATTATGCCCATAACGAGATGGAAATAGGGGACTGGCGATGTCCATACAACAAGGTAAACTCGAAAATATACACCAAGACTTACCTGCGACATTATGGCATGAGCGAGCCCACAAAGGATTGGGACGATCGGAATCGGCTGTATTCTGTATATTTCGATATCATATACTCAGTCAACCACATGCTCCAAGGGAGAAGCGTCCGACAAATGTAAGTGACCCGAATGCATTTTCAGTCAGTAAGAGAAGAACGAAACTGGCTACATATCAATAACCATGTTGGTCTCGTTGCAGCAACAAAGTATGATCTTGGCGCTAATTCGAACACCTACGAGAGCAGGGCCTATGATAACATGTCTTATCTTGTCGACAAGTATGCACCTTGGCCAGACTCCGATGAAGGTTCACAAGACTAGCTCAGTCCCAAAGATAATATCTTGAACAATGTCGTGGTAGTTGACGATGGAGCGTGAGGTAGAGAGGATTCTTGCGTGTTTAATTTAACGATCTGTACGAAGCGCTCATACATATATCTAGGTTAAGAAATGATTCTATATTTGAGGGGGGACAATATTCGTATACCATATCGGCTATCGTTGCTTTCATAAGTCGATGGTCGCCGTCCATAAGATCAAGTCCTTCGGTTCAAGACTACCTTTAAAGTAATGTTTTGAGGTTACTTGAGAGGTCAGAAGATCATGATTGAACTCAATGAGGGTTGCATGTATAAGCTCGAGCGAATACCTTTCCTTCTTTCCTTCTTTCCGGAAAACTAGATGCGGTGAAAGCAATGCTGTATTGAAGTCGAGAGGATGTGCCTGGGATTTGCGCATGGAATACAAGGCATTGCAGGCTAGATCGATCGTGTACTATTGACGAGAAGTACCGGTATAGTTATCTTGGTCTCAAAATTCCACTAGGACATTGAGAGTATTGAGCTTGGCAAATCATGCCTCACTCTATATGCGTCCCGTTGTGAGTATTTGTCTGTGGTTTTCTCCCAACGGCAGTCCTCGGTGTCGCTCTCTGTGTTCCAGAGGCCTTGAATCAGAACGTGATGGCTGATGGACGAAAGCTATCGTTTTGATTCGAGGCCTCCAAGCGCTCCGTTCTTCACCGCTCTAATCCGTACCTTCCCAAGCTCGAGTCGGCATTGCCTGAGGAATGGTAGAACGGATACTTGGGTCATCGTGTCATCGTAGAGGAGTCGAGGAGATTCTTCTATACGCAAGCATCACGCATATATTGTGGTTGATAGAGTGTCAACTCGCTGCAGATTACCGGATGACGCCAGGCCGTCGGCTTGGATCGTTGATACGATTCAGGTAGGTAGGACATACATCAAGTACTGCGGTAGTAGGTAGCTCGGCGTTTAATAATGACTTCATCTGGGCTGGAATCGGTAATAGTTGCAGAGACACCGCGGGTAGTCGGGTCTTTGGCAGGTAACTTTAACCTTTAACCCTTAAGCCTCCAACTTCTTTTGTGGGGGAGAACTGGCCAACGTCAGCTAGCAGTCAGCCGCCACCATGCCAAGTCCAGCCAGTCACTGTCCAGCCCCATGGAATGAATGAATGAATGAATGCATGCCGATCCAAGCAAAGATCGGGGGTTTGCCTGACCAGAAGGCAAGAGTTCGAATTAAGGTACGGTTAGGGTAAGAAATACTACTGTGTACTGAATACGGAAATTATAACCAAATATCCATGTCGAAGAGTAAAAACCCCATTGTGTTTCAAGCTAAGGTATCGTTGTCTGCGAGTAGTAGTAATGCTACCTAAGTAAGGTAAGTGACGTTGTCTTGCGTAATGTTACAATGTTACATGGGTAGGTACACAGAAGAGTAAATCATTATTCGGTTTACCAAACGCTGCTGACTTTAATCTTTATGCAAGCTGGAAGCTGTTCGTCCCTCGACCATCCACCGTTGTGTTTCTCTCCAGCTCCCAAGCTCCACGACACCCGTTCAACGACACACGTGGACGGAACTCGGGGTGTTCCACCACATGATGCAGGCAAGACAGGTTCACACGAATTGGCAGTTTCTGTTCGTGGGGTGGGGCATGATGGCATCCAACCAGCATTCATCCAAAGCGTATTACTATCTTACTCTCCCATTCTTGTGGTTGTTGTCTCACTGCAGGGATAATGCGAGTTATTGAAATCTTTGAAATCTATCGACTGGAGTCACTAGCGCCATCTGCTCGGAGAATCCGGCACTCCGGGGACCCCTAATCGAGGCATCAGTGAATGCATGATCCCTGCGACACATCGACGTCGGGATGCACCGGCTATCTGCTCCGTCATCGATTTCCGCTTGGTCATCGCACTTTGAGTGTCCTTGATTGGCCAAGGTACTAAGACCCCCCATAAGGCTGACTCAAGCTGCGAGGATGGTTACGTCGCTGACCGGTTCGTGCTCCCAAAGCTCCCAACGCTTTCACCCATAGCGAATAACGCAACGCTTCATAAAAGCGAAGGTTGACGCGGGGTCTGTTGCGTTGCTGCTGCTGGGCGGACGAACCAAAGAGTCATGAAGTCACTCTGCCGGATAGGAAACGCTGTGGGTACGCGGCCCGTGGTGGGTCGTTCCTTCTCGTATTCACTCCCAATGTTTACCTCCCTTTTGCTCCAATGATGTCCGTTCGGGAGTGGAGTGTGTCGGTGTTTTTGCCCCTTGCCTTCCGTAGCTTTCCCTGTTATAAGGAACCTGTTCCTCTCTAAAAACGGATTCATCCTTCGTTCCAACTCATATCCCACTCCATACGACTAAGCCCGGGCTTCACCATGTACTCCAAGCTCGTCCTCACCTCTGGCCTGTTGGCTGGCCTCGCTGTTGCGGCTCCAGCGCCTCAGATTTCCGCTGCTGTAAGTATTTGAAACATCTACGCCCCCCAGCGTCAAGCTGCAGGCGCAGGCATTGATAAGATTGGCAGGCCATTACCGACATTGGTTACGCGGGTGCGTCAGACCCCAACGTCATTCAGTCCAATGGCCCTTCCGGTGATGTAGCATCGTCTTTTGCTCCAGACTCGACCATTGAGGCTCTGGCGGCGACTCCGGCCACCTTGCCACCGATCAGAAGCAGCCAGGTCACCGGCGCCACCAGTCATGGCCCTTACTCGGGCACTCCCACCACAACCGGAGCAGAGCAGGCACCTTCGACCGTCGCCAAGTCGATTGGCACCTTGCCACCAAACCCTACCGCCACCTACTACAACAAGAATGGCAAGCTTTTCCACGCTGAGCCAGCCCCGTATGTTCCAGCCGGGGGTCTGGGTACGAATGGCAGTCTCCCTCGTTACATGGTCGAGAGTGACTTTGACTACGAGTCCATCACCCTCGGTCTCTACCAGGAATGGATCGAGCTCGATCTCTTTCACAATGGTCTCGCTGTCTTTGATGAGCAAGCCTTCCTCGACGCCGGTCTCACCGCCGAGGACCGCTCCTTGATTGAGTTCATGGCCGATCAAGAGGCTGGACACGCCACTCTTTTGTCCAACATGCTTGGCGAGACTGCTCCTCCCCAGTGTACCTACGACTACCCATTCACGACCGTCCGCGAGTATGTTGACTTCAACCAGCGCTTGACTCGCTTCGGTGAATCTGGAGTCTGGGGTTTCATCAACCACTTGGACTCCCGCGAAGTTGGTCAGCTCCTTGCACAGTCCATTGCGACGGAGGCCCGTCAGCAAATGATATTCCGCCAAATGAGTGGTCTGCAGCCAATGCCAGTTTGGTTCGAGACTGGTATTCCGCAGAGTTGGGCGTGGACCTACTTGGCACCTTATATTACCTCGTGCCCCGCCAACACCACTCGCCTAGCATGGCAGAACTTCCCCGGCCTTCATTTCGTGAATGGTGCCAATATCAATCGATTCTCACCCAACGATACTGGCAATTACGAGTACACCGACAACCGTACCTCCAGTCCATCCCTTTCAACTATCCCAGCCAACCAGAGTTGTCAGAACGTCAATGTCACTGGCTACGGATGTGATCCAGCCATCAGCCGCAACCGCTCCGAACCTCTTTCCTTCCCAGGCAAGAAGGTTTACCTTGAGTGGGAGAACCCAGGGTCGCCGGTTGGACCCAATAATAGCTATATCACTGCGACCACCGCCGGTGCTCCTCAGTTCGCCGCCTGGGTTTCCCAGTTCAACTTGACCTACACGCCTCTCACCACGACTGGTGCCAACTCTGGATTCACCTTCCAGCCCGACTCTGTGGTTTACGCCGGTGACCCTGCTGTCAACGGTACCATGTTCGTTGCGCTTACCGACTCCGACCTTTTCCTCACTCCCTTTAACTTGTCCATGATGAATCCTCACGTGGTCGCCTTGGGCTTGTACCAGGCTGGATGAGCTAGTCAGACTTGAGAGGTTGAATGTCTGGCAAAGAAAGGGGTCGAAAGATATGATAATGGTAAGAGATTAATGTGTAGCTCAAGCACTGTATCATACGTAATAGTGATAGCATAGACGGCGGTGCATGTAATGAAAAGCGATGATTCTTCTCAATTCAATAACACTTTGTTATCTATACCCCCTTTTTGACATTTACAACTTTAAACCCTGTAATAGCCGATTGCACAAAAGTCCCGAGATCAATTCCTCATTCAACCTAACCCAGCTCATTCCTATTTTTTCAATTGTAAAAAAATGATGTATTCGTGATAAACATCAACGTCGTTCCTCTCGTCCATTCCCTACCGTCCAACTCCCAGCTATCCAACTCCCAGCTATCCATGACACAACCGTTCGATCCCCTACTACCACCCACAGCACCCACAGCACCCACCGATTCAACCCCATATCCGCCATTCAATGCAATCATTAACTTCCAGATATCATTATTAGAAGCAGCAGAAGAGTGATGTCTCGATTTCAAATAGCACGAAAGATCGTTGGCGGGCGATACAAGCCTGTGGTGAAATCCATCTATATCTACATCCATACGTCCAACTTATTCCCTCGCCGTCTTCGGCAGCCGAATCAACGTCGTCTCGCTAACCACCGCCTCCTTCCCGTACTTGCGCATATCCACCACCGTCGCCCCCACCGGTTCCCAGCCGTGTCTCAAATACAACGGCAACCCTTTTGCCGAGGCCTCGATGTAGGTGCGTGCGTGGTCGCGGTCGGCGAGGTCGAGACCGGCTTTTATGAGGAGGGAGCCGAGGCCTTTGCGGTGGTGGGAGGGGTGCACGGCGAGGATTTCGAGGACTTTGGTGGGGGCGTTAGACGGGGTTTGGTGGTTTGGGAAGGATGATGAGAGTAGTAGAAGGATGGATTTGAGAGGATGATGAGAGTAGTAGAAGGATGGATTTGAGAGGAAGGGGGTTAGACGCTTGTGAGATTGTGGGTTTCGAGATGGCTAAATGGCTGATTGGAAAGGTGTGAAATTGTAGACGGCCAGAGGAATTTAAATAGATCAACTTGGTAAATAACAAACATGAAACGTCATGAGAGGCTGTAAAGCACAACTCGACAATAACGGGTTGCCCAAATAAAGGAGTAGAGAAAAAGATCGTAACCCAGCCATCGACCTGAAGCGTAGTCGAAAAGAGTTCGAACAAACTGTGGCATAATCCCCTAGAACAAAGAAACAGAAACTCACAATACTCCTCCTCCCCAACCCACCTCCTCCTCCCCTCCCTCAACTTCCCAAAAAACTCCTCACATAACTCCACATTCGCCCCCTCCGGCCACCCCCCAATCTCCCCGCTTTTCCTCTCCTCCTCTCCAATCTCATGCGGCACCACCCACTTCGCCCACGCCACAATCTCACCGTCCCCCTCCCCTTCCCCATCCTCTCTAACAACCCACCACCTCAACCCCTCCGCCTCCCTCCTCGCCCACTCTCCCTCAAATTTCTTGACGTCATTCTCGAGACGTGCCTGCGGCGGGGTGTGCGGATAGAGGTAGGGGATGAGGGGGTGGTCGGAAAAGGCGGCGTCGAAGGTTTGGGCGAGGCGAGGGAAGGTGAGTGGGGTGGGAGAGTGGAGGGGGGACAAGGTGTAGCCCATTTTCTTTTGGTAGTGAGAGGAGACAAGCCCGACGGGCCGTATTACTACGTAGTACAGGAGTGGTCGGAATACTAAAGAGACTGTCGATTTACTCCGGGGAAGCTCTGCACTCTAGGGCACGGGCCGCTTACGCTTGACGCTCCCGAAACGTTAGCCCGCAACCTTCTTCCTTCTTCATCTAACATCCTCCCACAGACTATTACTGTCATCATCGTCAATGTCGCTGTCAATGCAATACCCTCCTTCAGCGTTCAATGCTGAAAATGCGTACAATCCGCCTGAAAACCAGGCCAATGTAGGCGCAAAATCTCGCGCGCCAGCTCTCTTGGCTTGCACAGAATGTCGGACGAGACACTTGAAGTGCGATGCTGCACAGCCTGTCTGCGGCCGCTGCATTTCAGATCAGCGTGAATGTCGCTATGTTCAGTCGCGAAGGGGCTACAAAGGTCCAAGGAAACGCCCGTTCTCTTTCGCCTTTGATATCCCTACCGGAGAGAGAATTGATCAAATGGAGCAATTCCGTGGCGTCCCGCAGACTCCTTCACAGTCTTTCCAGGAGCAGGGCGTCTCTATTCAACAAAATCAAGCGATCCTGACCCCGCCAAATCTATTCGCTGGATCACTTTCGAGGCGCGGGTCGGATAGTAATCTCCGCCAACGCATCCAATTTCCAAGCCCCCCCGAGACTGAAAGATCCGAAGTCTGTGATAATGCTAGTAGTAATGGAACGACTCAAAATGGATTCAACTGGCCTCAAAACATGCTCTACTCTGAACGCCACAACGTCGACGCCAAGCATATGTTCAATCTGTACTATTTACACTTTCATGATGGTCATCCAATCCTACTACCCAGAAACTATTTCGCTGGACATAACCGCTATTGGCAATATCCAAATTATCTGGAAACCATAATGCAATTCATCGGTTCGCATTTCGACGGCGCTGCGCCGACTGAGGAATACCGCAGTCTGGCCAACCAAGTCCTCTCGGATCAAATTCCGAAGGATGGCTTCAAAGTCCAAGCTCTACTTCTCTTCGCCATCTCTCTTCATGCACGCGACGAGCAGAAACTGGCCAAGGAGATAATGGATAGTACCATTGACATGGCATTAGAGCTCGGGATGCATCGAAAAGAGTTCTGTATAGAACATGGAGAAGGGTGTAGAAGCTTGCAAGAGAGTTGGAGGAGGACTTGGTGGGAGCTTTACGCGATGGATGGCATGTTAGCAGCTCTTCATCAGCTAAACTCTTTCAAGTTGTTCAAGGTTGAGACGAATGTCCCGTTGCCATGCGAAGAGGCTGTATTTGAGGCTGCAGATGTTCGTACTCCCTCGGGGCTTTTATGGAAAGTGCTAACCCATGAATGCAGTGTAAATCAATCCCAGAACCCCATGCTATGAGCCTGTTTCAAGGTCGTGTCTTTGCAAGCCACGAACTCGCCTTTTCGTCCTTTGCATATCGTATCGAGGCCATAAGGTTGCTTGGCACCATTCTTGCTGTTGGTCAAACGGCACGTGCAGAGGACAATGATAGAGTAGAAGCGATTGATGCTAGTCTGACCAGCTGGCTATTGAACCTTCCCTACTCTAAGCGCGAGGTTGTCGATCAGGATGGAAAGATTGATGAGATGCTGTTTCAAGCGCACATGATCATCAATGCGTGAGTCTAATGCCCATAAGCGGAAGACCCACCACTTATTTTCTTCTAGAGGGTCCGTATACCTACATCGACCTCGGTCTGACCTGGTGTTTGCCCCAATCGAGGAAAAGACAGCATGTACTCGTCCCGAAAATTACACCACCCCAATTACAGCACATCACATCCACTCCACCAAAGCCATCCAAGCAGCCAACAAGCTCTCGAACCTAATCTCACTTCCAGTCGAACTAACAAAGCACAGCCCATTCTTCACCTGTGCCATCACCCTGAGCGCCATCGTCCACCTCTCAGCCTCTTCGATCCCAATGTACAGCGACAAAAGCGCCGTCATGAGGGAACGTGTCCTTTTAGCCACAGGAGCTTTGAAATCCCTCAGTGTGATATGGGCCGTTGCTGGGTCGGTACTGCAGCAGGTCAAAGAAGTTGCTCGCGGGGTGTTGGCTTTTGACCCGAATAATCTCAGCACGGCGGTGTTTGCGGAGGAGGTCAATAATGGCGCGAGTATTGACGTTGATCATCATTTCTTGCAGGATGCGATGGCTACCCATCTGCCTGAGGAGGGGATCTTTGATCTTATTTGATGACTTCATTCGGATTTCGAAACGCATAGGTGATGGATGACGCTGTTTTGAAGCTACGACTACGCTTAATGGGATATTTATCTTCAAGGACCAGCTCGCAGCAGGCTTTCCCTAATCTTCTGATATCTTTCCCGGCGCTGCGGGCTGCTTCTTGTTTTCCAGAACCAGGTCTTAGCCACGATTCTTTTTGTGGGTAACGGACCAATGTTCTATTCTCCCTGTATTTTCGGCGTATGGCCCAGATACAAAATCACTCCTCTAATACTACGAAGAGAAAAAGAAGCGTTCGTTTCTACAGCGATATAGCTAATAACACTATTATTTCATGACGCCTCTTATGGAGAGAGAGAGGTGCAAGGCTTTAGGTACGAGCCAAAGCACATGTCGAATCAGATTATCAGATTTGACATCTGCCCTACAACGAACCTGGCTCTTCTGCAGGGCGGTCATCGTGCATCGACTGCGCCTCAGCCTTCTTCCTACGAGAAGGCTGTTAATGCAGGTAGAAGGGCATGTCGAACCGGCTTCCGACTGCATCATGCAGTTTCTGGGATTGGTCCTCGCTTTGTGCGGCGGATCTACGTGGATCAAGTGCGCCTCGGCGTCAACGGCCTCAGCCTCGTCTGGCAGAGAAGGCTGCGGAACTTAAAAGTTGATGTCCAACATTATGCTTTTTACTTTTCAACTCTTCATGCTTCAACATACTCATTTACGCTAGAGGAACCTGAGTTCAACATAGTTTTGTGCTTTGTCTTGTTTGTTAAGCTCTCCTTTAAGTCGTCGAAGACTATTTGCAGTTATTCAATACTAACCCTGAGCATCAAGGGATCACAATGCCCCGCAGTATTCCGGAAGTCGTGCAATGTGGTGATACAATACGGGACGACGAACGCTGCTCTCAAGCTGATCAGCTTACAAGCATTCGCCAATCCTACGTTGCTGCGACCGTCGAGATCAATCCGGAGTGTATTGGTCGCGAACAAGCTGAAAGCATTGACAGCAAGCGACGTGAACAAGCTATCGAGTTTAAAAGACTCGATCATTTGTGGGGTGTAAACGGAGAGAATATAACGAGTATGCATGAGTCGCGTCAACGAATTCAGCGTCTGGAGTTGGAGATAAATTACCTCTCGTCCCGTAAACAGTTGCTCAGACGAAATGATGATGTCTTGCTAGACGGACTCATGATCTTACCGGGGTGTCAGGCCTTGACTATTGGTGGTCTTTGTTGGGATTCCATCGACATTGATCACCCTAAACTAACGGAAGGTGTCGAGGTATATGGGTCATCCTATAACATGCACAAGGGCTCATCCGGTGGCCTTCCGCATAATCAATTATCGCCATTGCATCCAGCCAGTCTAGATGGGCCGTGGCGAAACAAAGCACTGTTGCAGGCTGCTCGAAGTAGAAAGTTTTCCGTAGGGCTTCGGCAACATCACAAGGATTTGATAGTCGGACGGAAGGCGAAGCATATTCAATTCAGTCAACTGACTGGAGCCGAAAACCGCCAGCCACGGTCCGATGTCACTGGTCCTGTTACACTTGGTAAGACAGTTTCGGGCCTCTTGTTGCTTGGCTAAGAGTGGAAAATACAGAGCGCTCCCCACTTCGATTACTTCTGAAACAGTATAACCTACTCGACGCAATTTGTAACCTGTCCGTGACGGTTATAAATACCTCCCTAGATATAGTCGACGCTATTCCACCCTTTAGGCCATTGGTTGAGAGTTTAACCTGGATGACTGAGAGTACCCCGCGACCCTGGCTGGCCTTGCTGAAATCTATCAAGGATTTTCATACAGACGTCCTGCATGACTTCCTGGATATCTTGGATCATGCCGTTGAATACACCTACCAAATCTTTCAGCACACGTCAAAAAACCCAGCAATAAGTTCGAAGGACAAGGTCTTACTCAACAAATCCCATTTAGATCATATCAAAGTACGGGGATACGTACTATCAAATCTTCAGGCTGCAACAACTAATCGCATAGACTATCTCTCATCCTCGCATGGCGGAGTAACTCCCCTAAGCTACTTGGCTCCATCGCGGCAACTGCTGAAGGGTGGAACAGGCGGTATACGGTCAGGTTTGAAACGTGCACTAATTCAGGATCGTGACAGTCAAGACAGCACCACACTCAAGACTCAACGTAATACTAGCAAAGATATCCAAAAACTGGGGAAGCCACCCTCAGGAGGCCGTCTGAATCCTGATTTAGCGTTCGAGCATGTAAACGGTTGGTTGAATCTTCGATATCATATCGTCGTTCGACTGACATTCTACATCGCAAGGGATCGTGTTTCAATATTGTCTTTTAACGAATGCTTGGGGAGTAATGCCTGCTATCGAATCCTTAGGGTCTCTAGGATACCTGCTTCCTTCCTCGGATCAAGGGCCTCTATCAAAGGCACTTCAAAGACAACATACTAAATTATCTCTAAGCCACATCGGCGCAAAGCTGCCGCTGAGCATACTTTTACTGCGAAACGTCAATCTCATCGCTTGCGGTAAGGTCCGTGATACACACTTTCAGAAGGAATAATTAACATGTTCAAGGAAACCCATCTAATTTCTTGTTGAGTAACATTTATCGATCAATCCAGAAGCTTCTAAACGGCAATATTCGTCGGATACCCTGCAGAATTCGACTGAAGGTAGCAGATTGTTCCTAAAACCTTTTCCTGGTATTTGGGAATGTCGTTCTGGGCTTATCTTTTGGAGAGCTCCTGGTGGTGTTGAGTCGTCGCTGTTGCCTGTCAAGGAGCTTCCGCTGTCCGCTATCCGTGGGACTATACTGGATGAGCTTATTACGACCCATTTATACAAACGCCCTAAATGGCTCAGGCCGCTAGAAGCTTGCCGTATTGCGAACTCCGAAACACTGCATTTCATCAAGTCACGGAGAATATTCTGCGACTTGCGCAAGTATCTCTTGAAGCTTACAGAGCTCTTTTTATTTCTCGAAGTCACGGTTAACCATTATTATCTTCGGCTTTGCAGGCACGCTACAGTTCGCTTATGCAGTGTCCTTCGTAGACTCTCAAATCCTCTGAAGCCAAATGAAGAGCTCTACCTGTCACGACGCGTCTCATCACACTTCGTATTTCTTGTCCTTGTTATCGACTGCTTGTACATGGGTCTCAATCCTTTCACTATCGCACAAACTGCTTCTGCCGAGTTCTTTCAACATTTTGTCCGTTTTTCCAACAGTCAAAAAAGTTCAACATTGACACCTTTAGCGGAACCTCAAGAAAAGAGCAGTCGTCGTTTAATAGCAGCTGAGGCACGTCTCACGACATCTTCAGAAGAAATACCTCATCGCCAGAACCTCGGCTTTGTAGAGAAGGCAGGATGTGCTTTATCTCGAACACTGCAAGCTGTAGGCTTCTCAGCACCAGCGGTAGAACTCGGGAAAAGAAGGGTAAAGTGGACTTGTGTAGGTTTAGGAAAGTTTGCTATGAGTCTTTATAATTAAGATCACCATGGCTTTTGTAATCAGGCTGACACCAATAGCGCTGCGGCCGCGAAATGTACGACGACTATCGAGAAATTCGCCCTGGTGCTGCCAAAGACTTTGAAGAGTTTCTAAATGGTAACATTCGGCATAGACCTAGCGACATACAAAGAGAGCACACAACAAGTCTGAAGGCCGTGGATTTCATATATCCAGCCAGCAGATCCGAATACCCAACAAGAACATTCTCTAGTGGTTCCACTTCTAGTTCATCACAAGCCTACGATCCACGCCCGGGTTACAATCAAGCAGTATCCACCACCATCCAATGCGACCCAGAAGGTCGGTGGCTATTAGTCTGTAGTCAGGCAAAGAAACGCCCAACCAGCCTATCGCAGATCAATGTATGCTCGGTCGCATCAGACAAAGAGTTGTTCGGCCAATTGGAACGGTCTTACACAAGCCTGAGGGGCAAGTGGTCAGGGTTGCTGTCTCTCCGGACGATCAAAAGTATTCGTTTTGTCCAGGTGTGTTTTACTCTTTGTCTCTCGGACTATATCATTCGATGAGCGTATAACTGATAATCTTGACTAGTTCGAGCTCCATTTTAAAGACTTTGTCGACATTCGGAAGGTGCCAGACATGCCCCCAGAAACCACAAAGGACGAATATCAGTACCAACCTTGTGATTTGATTCCACCAGTAGGAGAGAACTTGATGGCCCATCTCTTTCATCACCCAGAGGACGCAAATGAGATTTCTGTCACATGTCTCCGAACCCCGAAGAAGCGCAAAGCCAGGCTAGCAGTCTGTCCACAGATGGGAACAAATGTCGGCTGGGGCATCCATCTAGTCGAAGGCTGGGCCATGACGCGCGTCTGGCTACTCGCTCTCTCAACTTTCGTGCTTGGCAGCCTTGTCTTTGGAATATGTTGGTCGATCCTCAAGCACGATGTTCAAGGAGCGTTTGGGGTCTCTAGTTACATTATAGCGCTCCTGACTCTTGCCATGGGAACGGTACAGGCCTACTTTGCATGAAATTTTCAAACTTCTTTGTATGTCCGTACAATTGGAGCTCAATCACAAAGATCGTGCCTCGAACACTTCTACCTAAGGTACGCAAAACAACCTAAACGTTGATTCAGCGTCTCTTCCTTTTAGCCTGGATTATAACATTGCGGTTGATACGCCATATCGTAATCTTGCCGCTTATACCATTACCGACTATGGCGATCTCGATTTGTTGAGATTTTACAAAACTATTGGTGCTGGCCCCAGTAAGCCTTCCTGGGCAGTTGACTGGGGAGACTCGTAGCATATCACCTTGGGTATCGATACGGTAGAATCCCCTTTCTGCGCATCTGGTAATCCGACAGCCGATGCTTGCTTCGAAGGTGGCGAACTGTCAGTCAATGGACTACTAGTCGAGAAAGTCGCAATTATAGCGAAGTCTTGTGTACCAGGATACTATCAGGAGCTAGAGGGCAAGGACGACCCTGTCAGAGAACTTTTCCTCAAACAGTGCAAATTATACGAAGAAACCGTTCAAATCACCCAATCGTGCCAATAGCCCCATCCCGAAGAAGTACGTTCAAAAGCACTATAGCGAACACTTATCAGCGGAAGATACAGAGACAACTTCCGAGTTCTTCCAGAGGACGAAGAGGATATTCTCGAATATTTCCGCGTCATCCAGCGCATGAACTCGGATTGGAAAAACCGAGCGATTATGCCCAAGGGAGGCATCCGCCAAATAATTACAATCGAACGACGCTTTCTTCAGATGGCAACAGGGCGTAGTTTTACATGACCGAAAGCGGCCGGACGGACTAGGTACATGGAAGCGCGGTTGCGGGCGACCTTGTGAGCGTCCTTTGCGGCTCTGCGGTTCCTGTTTTGTTGAGACCATACGAAGATGCGTTTCGGGTGATTGGTCAATGCTACGTTGAAGGAATCATGGACGGTGAAGCTGTTGAAGCTGCAAATGAACCTATGAGGCAGATTGATTTGGTTTAATTGAGGTTTACTTGTTGGGTCTACTGATGGGTTTATGCTAAAAGCCAGCTTAGACAACCTACTGTAGGTCGTTGATCGGAGTAAGATGTTAGGCAGAGTTGTTGTATCGTTTTGATCGAGAGCCTACTTGAAAGCAAGGTATCAACGCTTTCATCGGCGTTATCAAGGGTCTGGACACATTATAGCGTCCCACGAGAACTGATATGCTCAGGCTGCATTCAACAGCAAAGAAAGAAACGCATGAATGACCGCTGCATGTTGCAAGCTTGAAACTTATAAGTTCCTTGAGGAGTACTCTACCTCAAGCCCGCTCCCTCTCCCAGGTCGCTATGTACTCAAGCGAGCTTGGTTCTCCGTTTGCAGCAATTCCCACAAGACCACAATAAATCCACTCTAGTGCCTTCAACAACCGAGCTCATTCTATTTAACGGTCAAGCCTGGATGCCAAGGAACTTGATGGCCTTTGCATCAAGGACTTAAGACTTCACGTGTCCACATACCCACTGCGAAACCCCCATAGTCACCATCATGGCAATAGGACTTACTAGGCGATACGGCCAGATTGAGGTCGACGAAAAATGATGCCGGACATCTAATGTACCCTTTAACAAGGAAGTTCTTGAAGCAACAGAGCTACGCAAGCAAATCTATCCCGAACCAGGGCTACAAGACAGACTTACGACATGAATCATGAGGTGAAGGGACTTTGAAAGAAAGCGTGATAATTCAGGTCTACTTCTACTACCAATACGCTGAGTACGCCTCGTCGATTCGGGGGGGCTTCAGGAGATACACAACGGCAACCGTGAACCATTAGAGGACCCTCTCAACCATAAAACTGAAAACACCAGTGCCCCAAAAATCATCGACAGCCGTACCCCGCCTACCCTTGAAATTTGAAGATGTCTATCAATTCAACAAGACTATCAAGCCTTCTGAGGAGAATGGTAAAGCTCGAATGCTACAGGCCTTGGATACCTATTTATTACTTCTTCAAACTCACCAACGATCAACTCATCACCCCACTGCGTCGCCCAGCGCTTGAGCGCCTCAATACGAGATTAGCAGCGTTCCCGGCCGGCAGGAATCGAGCAAACGAGACTTTCGAAGCACATCTCGACGGTTGGAAACCAGACGCACAACTCCGACTTGGATCCAACACTTTTTCTTGTCTAAGAGCTATGCGGATTCGCTTTTGAAGAAGGCGATGCGCGTGATTGTTGTAGGCAAGGAAATTATCATCGATTCTCAACTTGAATCTATGGGATGGATGAGCCTATCGAGGCCGACTTCAAGTATCGTCGTACAAATCTATCCATTCCGATCTACCTATCGCTGCCTAGCAACCATCAGAGTCTATAGAAGCTCAAAAGTCGCCTTGAGATGCTCTCTATTCAAGCGACTGAGAAAAGAAGTGTGCAAAACGATATTATTTACACGTATGCGTCAAGCGTGGCTGCTCGACCTGAATCATAAGCCGGTAGAAGATGGGCACATGATTTGGTACAGCTGCAGCTCTTCATATTGTGGGTTCGAAATTAATCTCAACGTCCGCAGTACTCAGGTTCCTCAGCCACAATTCCATCAACACATACACTCATCTCATTACCTTCACTCACGCCATTCATTCTAGGACTTCAAACACAACCATCACCCAGAACAACGACCCGAGATACCCGGAACATAAACGTCTCCCTGGCGCTGCTCCTTTCATAGGACGCGGCGGTGATGTCTTGGCATCAGTACTTCCTGGTACACTTGTCTCTGATATTTGTGCGGAATTGGGGGAGAGCTCAGCGGTGCTCGTTATGGCGGAGTTGAGAGACTGGGCGCTTGAGTTTGAATTGGGTAAAGGAACAGTACTGTTGCCGACTACAATATCCGAAGTTCCGAGGCTGACTATTGTGCCTGATATGGTAATCTCTGAGCCGGGCAAGAGGGTGGTGCCCGCTATGGAGAAACCAGTCGGATTAGGGGTAAAAGTCTGGCCGGCTATTGTGAAGGCTGATTTATTGAGTACGTCGAGAGATGGCCTGGGTAATGGAATTGTGCTGGTGCCGATGACGAGGCCTGAGGGTCCTAAACTGATTGGCGTGCCATCAACGGTCACTGCCGATCCACCGGGTGAGACTGATTTCCCACCAATCGAAAAGCCTGTGGGGTTTGCAGTAAAAATCCGGCCTGCTTCCGTGAATACAGATCCTTCAGCTTGAGTTGGAGGTGTTGTGATCAATGCAACCGTGCTAGTTCCGACTACAAGACCCGAGGGGCCCAGACTGATTGGTGTACCCGATATAGTAACAGCGGGGCCCCCAGGTGACACAGTTACGCTGGCTATGGCAAATCCAGTTGGATTGGCAGTAAACATCTGATCTGCTACGGTGAAAACTGATGGTACTCGGCCTGGAAATGGCGTTTTTATCGCGAATGTGCTACCTCCTATGACGAGATTGGAAGATCCGAGACTCACCGGTGTACCCGATATAGTAACAGCCGGGCCATCAAGTAATACGGCTGTGCCTGCTAAATTAAAGCCAGTTGGGTTGGCCGTGAAAGCTTGACCAGCAGCTGTAAATACTGAAGGGATCTGGTTCAAAGAAGGTGCTCGGAGAGGCATGGTGCTGCCCCCAATAAAGACGCCGGAAGGCCCAAGACTGACAGGAGTGCCAGAAATAACAGCAGGCGGGCCACCGGGTGTCACGGTTGTCCCTGCGATGATGAAGCCTGTTGGATTGGCGGTGAAAGTTTCCCCTGCGACGGTGAATACTGCGGGACTCAAGTCTGGAGGCGGCGACTGGAGAGACACTGCACTGCTATCAGCCAGATTAAATACAGGCATTGTATTAGAGACAACTGCCGCGTCCACTCCAGCTTGATGTGCTATTGTTGAAGCTGGCATTACCAAGGACGGCACTACCACTCCCGAAGATCCAACCTCTGGCGGCTGAGACTCGAAAGCATTCATGATCAATGCCTCTATGACTGAATTCGAAGCCTTGGGTAATGGCCGCAGTATTGAAGTTGCAGTCGAACCTTGTCCCGCGGCCGCCAGAGCAGGATCTACCACGTTCGCAACTGTCGTCGGTAGGGTGGCGGCAGCATTAGCGATGGGTTGAGACACCGGCTCTGCAGGTGCTGAACCGCCAGAGGTTGTCTTGACAGCAGCAGGCATGGAAAATGGTAGCAGAACACTGCCGGAAAAGGATTGGCTAGAGTCACTTGCATCTGCTGTTGAGTCATGGGTTGCTTTGCTGGATTCTAAAAGTGCCGAAGTGGGGCTCTTATCCGAAAAGCTCTGAGTTGGCACGCTATTTGCCGGTGGATCTCCGTTCGAAGATGCTCCAGTTGAAGTCTCCTGCCTGAGCGTTTCCGTAGGTCCAGCACCTGAAGCTGCTGTTACTGGAGCCGTGATACTGGTTACAGGGGTAGCAGGTATGGATTCGACGTGAGTTGAGCTAGCAGGTCCTATCAAACCCGACACTCTGCTGTGATAATGTGGGTAGTTTGGATGCACTCCATTTCCCCATCGATCAACACAACCTACTGGTGTGGGAGATATTTCGAGGTCGAGTGAGTGATCTTCGGTGAACGTAGTGGAGGCCGACAAGAAAGAGTTACCGCACGAGGGCATGGGATTTGATGATTCAGTGGAGAGAGTCATGTTGAGTGAAGACGGATCCTGCAATGTCGTATCCTTTGCGAGTGGTATACTTTTAAATCCTCGCCTCGTAACGCTATCTGTGATGAACTTATCTGGGGAGGGTATGGCAGTCTCCATGGTGGAGTGGAGGAAAATACTTGATATTTCGCTGGCGATCCCTGGAACGTCATCTCTACTTTGAATCGACGTTGAAGGAACAGCATAATGGCTTTCGGTCGATGCTAGCTGTGCTGGTACGGCTACCAAAGGTTTGAGAATCAGCACGTAAGCCCGCAACATGGAATATGTTCTGAAGAGATAGGAACTGCAACTGACCACAGGTCGGCTGCGAGAAGTTTATCAAGATTGTAATGAGGACTCTAAGAAGGTTGTTGAGTGTGTTCGCCATTGCGTGAACAAACGTAAGTGCTTGAATCGAATATGATCTGTTCGCGCTTCTGATGAAACTTATATAGATAGAGTAGACAGCCGTTCTGTGGACGAAGCAAAGACATTGAGATTGCAATCTAATCCAGGCAGCCTGAGGTAAACTACTAGCAACGGTAATGCCGACAAGGCAAATGAGCACGAGCCCAGCATAGCCTCTATGGATTTGTGGCTCCGTGGTCCAGAAAATTAGATGTTGCGGAAGACAAAGATAATTTTCCTTGCAGGCGCACATATCAGCATGCTTGACAGTCGAGCCAATTGTCTAGACTGACGCAGACAAAGTGACACAGGAGAACAACACTGCCCATGAGCGCGCAGGTAACATTACACAAGAGCTTAAAATGTGTGGCTGGAAAATTCGACAGGCTTGATTGGAGAGCTTGACGTTTGCCGAATCCCTATTTCCGGGTTGCACAACATCTTGCCTCCATGAAATGGTACGGTCTTGACAAGGCGTCCAACCCGCTGATCCCCTACACCAGGCTGTGCTCCTGCGCACGCCCCGGTTTTGGACGTTGCGACATTTTGAGACCCGGATTCTGCCTTGGTTTTTGAATAAGAATGAACGACGACGTCATTCCATCCCACTGAACCGAATCTCCCCAGAGTTCATTTTCTTAAAATGTCCCTTTCTTGAGCACCCAGAGCCGCCATTCCCCGACGCACCTAAACGCAAACACCGCTTTCCATGCTCTTTTCTTCCATGTGGGTCTCTGCTTAACACGAAAACCCATTCCAGAATCCAATAAGAAGACTGCCAAGAATAGTACCAAGCAAGGATAGGAGCCATGAGGGTTTCATCCTGCCCATCTCGCTCTTGGCCTCGGCCGAGGAAGCAGCACTGCTTGCGCCCGCCACTTCTGCAGGCGTCGAAGCTGGAGTAGACATGGGAGTGGCAGTATTTCCCTCTGTTGACCCCGTCGATCCCACGCTAGAGCCGGTGCCTTCAATGCCCTTGGGCCCTGGTAGTAACACATTTGGCTTGTTACTTGAAGCCACTACTCCCGTCACTGAGATCCCACTGCCTGCGGACTCCGAGCCAGTTGTTGGGGTAGTGTATTTAGTACCGCCAGACGTAATGATTTTGTAATTCTCTAACAGCAACCGCGTTGGCAGCGTTATGGTGCTAGTTCCAATCACCAGATCTGCTGCAGTTCCAAGACTCACAGGCGTCTCAGAAAGCACAATCGCGCTGCCGCCGGGTGTGAGCGTCATGCCACCAACAGCGAACCCAGAAGCGGCAGCTGTGAAAGGCTGGCCCGCTATTGTGAAGATGGAAGTGAGAGCGGGTGATGGGACGGTTTGGGAAGCGAAAGCGAACGGAATCGTGCTGGTGCCGATGATAAGGGTGGAGGGATTGAGGGATATGGGAGTACCAGAGATGGTCACGGCATTACCATTAGGAAAGAGAGTTGTGGATGCGATGGAGAAGCCGGTGGGGTTGGGAACGAAATTTTGCCCGAGGGTTGTGAGGGCTGATGGTTGGCTTAGGAAAGGGGTTGGTAAGTTGATCGTGCTAGAACCGAGAATAAGACCGTTGGAGGCGAAGAAGGCGGGAGTGCCACTTGTAGTGATAGGAGGGCCGTTACGCGCGAGAGTGCCTGAACCGAGCACTAATATGGATGGCGCTAGGTGACTGGTTTGCCCTGGAATAATGGAAAGACCTGTACTTCGCGTTGACGAAGCTGATACTGCTGAAGATTGGACTGAAGTGGTCGAAGGTGTGGTTGCTTGATTCTCGAAAGGATTCGCGATGAAAGCCGCCAATCCTTGATTTGAAGACGGCGTTACTGCAGAGAATATTTGGACAACTTGGGTATTCGAGCCTTGTGTTTCTGTCACGAACGTTGCAACTATAGAAGGCCCTAGATTGCGAGCAGGTGGGCTAATGGGCGAATCGCCTGAAATTGGGTTGGTTGGGATCGAAACTTGCGGCAAAGGTGCGATTTCTGCTTTTGGCGAAACCGTATTGGACGTCAACGATGTCGTCAAACTCAACGATGGAATTGTAACGTCAGTCAACGAAGTTTTGGGTGCTCCGGTAGGAGGTAGCAAGTCTGTAGGTGAAGAGTTTGGAGCCGGTGTCGTTCGTTTCGGTGCAATCAAATCGGTCACTGAAGAATGCGCTATTTGGCCGAAAATATCATGAGTTGTTTGGGTTGGTCCGTTGAGATTCGGCACCGATGTATGAACCGTAGGCCCTGGGGAAATAGAGTTTTGGGTGGTCTGAGTTGGTCCCATTAAATTGGGCACAGTTGAATGTGCGGCTTCGGTGAATACGGGAATCTCAGTTATGTTAACTGCTGTCGTTTGCCAAAAAGGACCGGTAGCAAACGACTGAGAATGCGGAACCGAATCTGAGGGTGAAGCTATATTCTGGATGGTGAGAGTGGTATCCGTGGGTCCAGAGACTACAGTTGTATTAAGCGCATTGAAAGTATTAGAGCCTTTTCTCATAAGACGATTGTGGGAACCCGGCGACGGCAATGTGAGTGTTCCTTTGTATGCCACTGGTAAGTAATAGGTCAGACACAAACGCTGCTCGTACGGAACACCAACCGGGAATTGATGAGAAAAGTACCAGTAAAACCATGGCCAGTGTGGTCATTGGCAGGCACGAGTTCATCATGATGAGTATAAAAAGTGAGCAGTCAAGGGAAGTCGGCTTTGACTGCGAATGGGCAAGACTGAATCGAAATTGCAAAGATGGAATATCACACGAAGATTTCCGGTTTTTGAGCCATGTGTTATTAATCGTCTATTGATAGCGACCTGTGGAAGGCAGAGAAGCATGAGATGTTATCTTGAGCTTCGTAGATCATTGTTGGGTCGTATTATCTTGATATCCAGGCTGGACTCGGCTTACCCGAAGCGGCTGACTCGTTACACGGAGCGGCTGAAAGATTGGGTGGCGAGCCGGTTAACCCTATAAACGTGGAAGCGGAGCGAAAGATGGCCTGAATTGGAGAGGCTAAACCTAAGGTTGCGGTGCCTTGCAGATGTCGGCCTCTCACTGATATCTAGATCATGCAGGGATCGCAGCCGAATCAGCAGGTAGACCACTGCCTTTCATAGACATTCTCGCATTTGATCTCCACAGCCTTGTTTTGCCGAGCCTGATTTGGTTCCAAGTCTCGACCTGGTCGTTAACATTCCGAGGCGCCGCATAAACGAACGCGCCCAAGACTTGTTTTCGTGGGAAACAGAAGGTAGTCCGTATGGCTCAGCCATCGTGTAACACAATGCCGAACTGCAATCCGATCAAGAGGTGGATGTACAAATCGTTGCTCGGATGAGTAGAGGCAAGAGACGTTCTTCTATCCGTCTCGTTCGCCGTCCTCGAATCGCCTAAACTTTACCAAGCACTGAGGCATGATCATGCGGTAGTCCTATCGGCTATTGCTATTGTGTTTAGTTTTAATAACATATCGTCTAGGCTTAGAAAGCATTGCCGTTAACTGGTGGTTGTGTCGTCGACAGGACCCCAAAGATAACTTACTTCTACATTTGCACAATTTGACAGTTGGATAGCGGAAGGGGAAGCTTTTTGTTGACCTGGTACATGAGCTACAAGAATAAGAAGAGTTCGACATAAGAGATGTGTTTAGGTCGCTTGTGATGCGCGCGATGAAGGAGAAGGCGAGGTGGATGAGGAAGACGTGAGAGATGACAGCGGACTCATCGGCGAAGAACTTTCCCTAACCCCACTCCATCAATCCAACATCACAAAACATACCAGTCTTTGAATTTCTCTCGATGCATTAATCACACTCCTCACTACTCATCACATCAAGACAGCACTCCCTCACTCCTTCATAATCCCATCATTCATGTCTATCATAAAATGCTACCTACCAGTCTACCTAAGCTCCTCATAAACGATGTCCTTTGTCTTAATAGAGCGAGATGATCTTACACTAGTTTCCCCAAATGCCTCATGCACCCGGGTAGCTGGCAAAGAAAAATTAATAAGTCCTGAGCTTTGACCGCCCGACGCAATGTCTTGTAGGACCCGCGAGAATTCTGCAGTCTGAGCTTGACTGGGCTGTGGAGTACATACCTGACTGCAGGACGGCTGAAGTCGCACCACAGCTTGGCCGTAAGATAGCTTGATTCAGAAAAGGGCCCGATAAGACGTTCACTCTGCGTAATCGGTTGCTCCGGAGCGGTCTCATAGTCGATTTGATCATCTGAACTCAGTCCGATATTGAATATCGGTTACCGTTTGACGTACGACGTTCATCACGATGAAAAGATCTTCATCCTCCCTCAGCGTTGGTATACCTCTCAGACAAACACTTTAAGCAGCACTCCGACCGACAGAATTAATAACTTTCAGTAACTATTGAGCTTATCCGCTACCGTCTCGAAAAGACCCTTTGCCATCTCGTTCGATTCTAGCATTCGTCTTCGTTTCCTGCTTATATCTCAGCGAGAGGGTTACAAGTGGTCTCATGGATATCTTGGAAAAGATAATGCCGTACCATCTAGCCAACCCGCGGCTCGAAAATCTAATATCACAGTCTCCAAGTACACCGGCCCATCGATTTCTAACAGCTAGGACATAATGAAGATTAGCCAAGAGCGGACTCAACGATATAGAAGATAAGAGAATATGGCACTGACGGAACGAAACGAGAGCATACAACAGTCAACGTGTCAAGTCTGCAGTCCTGAAAAACGCCTTCCTATGTCTTCCTCGTCCACATCGCATATATGTGTTAGACATGCCATCCACCTGCAAGAGTATCAGATAGGCCCAGTAAGTTCGTCTCCAACGCTGACAATGCGTTGGTTGAAGCTGCGATGGGCTTTCTGATACTTGGCGTCTGTCAATTTTCGTTCTCCATGCTCAATATCTAGCCATGTTTACCGAGCATACATTCTTCTCTTTCAGTCCCCAGGTCCGTGATTTTTAGGTGCCGGTATGCTACCGGAGAGGATTCGAAGGAGATAGATGACAGTTTCCTTTCATATCGGATCTACTTTCTTTCAGGCGGAGAGCCTTCTCCTCAAGGGTTGATTTGACTTCCACGGCGTGTTTCGAGGATGTTCGCTCAGGGATCGTCACACTAGAGGCAGACATAGCTCTACCTATGTTACAGAGGTTTGGTATAACCGCAAAGTCAGATCTGCTTGAAAGAACAGTCTCCACCGAGTATGGGGCGGAAGGAAAGGCGACCAAGGGTTCTGAAGGGTTTGGAATGTGAAGTCACGGTATAGACACGGTATTAAACAGACAGTCTGGTTGATTGGACGTGCTGATTCCGGAGACAGAGTGTTTCAGCCACAGAATACTCCTAAGGGAACCATGGTTACCAAGAACGTCCTGGCTATCCCACTTCCCACAAGCCATGTGCTCTGTCAGACATCCCGCCAGCCAGATGTCGATGACTCCGAAACCCCGCTCAGAACCTGCTTTGGCATCGACGATCCGCGAGCTGAGAAGACCCACAAGACGCTCAGGCGCCCTCTAGCAACCGTCGTCAGAACCAACCGGCGAACCGAAAACGAAAACAAAAACCTCCCAGATCTATCAGCCACCCATCCCATCCAAGCCGACTACCAGCAGACGACCGAAAGCGCACAGCGGTCCTTCTCTTAGCAGAACGTCCGGTCAACCAAGTCCTTGCGCATTCAACTCGCGCTCCAAGGCACAAAGCCCGCACGTCCTGCAGTGCGGCCCAGCTCGGCTGATGTCGTGAAGATTGCGGCACTCGATAGTTGAGCTATTTGCTATCATACTGTAGATTACGGAAGAGCGGTGCAGTGCCCGCAGAGGGGGCGTTGCACGGTGTCTGATATAGAAAGACTGCTGGATCGACTTGTCGTGATCGTCTCTGTAGAGGTACTGTAGTGCTCGCTTCATTCAAGCTAGGCTAAATCAGAAATATGTAGTCATACCTAGCTATCTTACTTTTTCTTTTTCCATCTACTGTAGGTAATGAGTCTGAAGTTCGAGTTGATGGACTCGATGGTTGATTTCTCGGTCACTGCGTGTGGATTTATTGGATTCGTTCTTTCCATTGCTAAGTTTTGATTTAATGAATGGAGGAAAGAAAGAGAAGAAAGAGAAGAAAGAGAAGAAAGAGAAGAAAGAGAAGAAAGAGAAGAAAGAGAAGAAAGAGAAGAAAGAGAAGAAAGAGAAGAAAGAGAAGAAAGAGTTTGAGATTGACAGATGCGTTTGAAGTTACTCGTAGTATGCACAATAACGAGAAGAAAGGAAGAAGAACAGTCGATTAAAATCTTCTCCACTATATACTTTCTTCCAAAGCGTTAAATCACACGTCTCATCACAGCTATTACCTTCTCACTTGATCATGTCATCATAATTCATGTCTATCATAAAAGGCTAACTACCAGTCTATGCACCTCATAAAAGCTAATCGCAAGTAAGAAAAACCGCTAATCCGTAACTCCTTGATTGCTCAAAGGTCTAGACAGGAAGCCAAGCCAGCCATGCGGCTTTCGCGGTCTAGAATGCAAATGACCGTCCGTCCATGCAGTGTAACGAGTGGCTTCTAGGCAAGTATTGAATCGTCTAGGGTGTATGAGCAGTTTGATGCCCTGGTTCCAGAGCCTGAGATGCATGTGTGATATTGGGATTTTAGTGGAAACCTCGTAGGTAAATTCGCAAGCTCGAGCTCACGTATCGAAAAGGAAGGTGTTGAAATCTTGACATGCCGTGTCGTCGTAATCGTGGTTAGTCCTCCAGGATATTCACAGCCTCGAGAGCGCAAACATTCCTGGTTGGACAGCGCTCTCACGAAGTCCTGTATCCATCTCTATTCCCATTTCTCCCTCCACCCCCATTTTGACTCCCCTGCTTATTCGCTCTCTTCATTCTCTTCTCATGCCTCTCCGCCCTCTCCTTCTTCAACTCTGCCATCTTCCCTCGACTCTCCTGCACCTCTTGCCACTCGCTATACGCGCCCTTAATTCCTAGTGCCGCAATCCCGATTGCAGCTGCATCCTGTACTCTTGCCTTGTGCTTCTTTTTGCGGGCTTCCTCCGGAGACATTGTCCCCTGCTCGACCTCTTTGTGGCGCTTGTCACGGGCTTCCATGCTGGAATAAACGCCGTGGGCGGCATGGATGGTAGCGACGGCAGCGAGTGCGCCGGTGATGAGCTCTTTGCCTTTCATCTTCTTTGTGCGACGATCGTCTTCGGAAGAGGAGCATATGGAGGAGCTGTCGGAGGAAGAGCCGTCGTCTTTTCTGCTGTCACGTGGAGTATCATAGTTTGAACGGGTGCCGACAGACTGGTTGTTCTGGGCATTGGCGGGAATATAAGGGTTTTGGCGGGCGACTGTGCCATCGATAGAGCCTCCGCGTGGTTGGCTGCGAATATCCCCATTTCCAATATAGCCAGCTGGGGCTCGCCGAGGTTGAGTGTAATTGTCACCAAAGGTATCGGAGCGGCGGGGATTGTCGTATTTCCTGTCACGGTCGTAGCGATCGTAGTTCTTACGTCTGTCGTAACGGTCATAGCTTTCGCCCCGATCGTAATCTCTATCCCTGCTTCGGTCACGCCTTCGACTACGGTCTCGTCGTTTCTCACGGTCTCCCTCCACAGCAGCCGCAGCACCTCCAATACCCAAAGCAGCAAGTGCTTGTTCTCCGAGAGACTTGCGACGTCGATCTCGTGGTGGGGGTGAGACGGAGGACTCGGAGTCGGAGTAGTAGCGGCTTCGGTGGCCTAAATTACATCAACACCATTCAAATACATGGATTATGCTAATCTTACGGCTCTTCCTCCTATCGTCGCGATCTAACCCTCGACCACCACCACCGTACGCACCATCTCGACGTACCGATTTGGCCCGCCCCCCTTTCCTCTCGTATACGTATTCCTCTTCAACGTAGCGGTCCCCACGGGGCCGTGATCGGTGCCTTGACTTGTGACGTGATCGGTGTTCCCTTGGACGTTCGGTATTACTACGTCGAGGCGGATCATACGTTTCGTAGTCCTCTTTGGGACGCCGTTCTGTATTGCTGCGTCGAGGAGGCTCGTAGGTGTTGTACTCAGCTACCTTTTGCTCCTGCAACCGGTCTGAGTTGCCGCGCCCTTTCGAACCGTAGTCATACTCGTCCACTTCTTCTTCCTCGTACTCATCTCGCCCGCTACGACTTTTGAATCCGGGAATCTTCTGGGGGATTTTCTTTACTCGCTCCTTGACTGGTTCGTAGAGTTTTTCGTAGTGTTCAACCATAGGCCCAGCACCTTCAAGCGCAAGTTCAGCAAACTCGGCCATGTTGATGTCTCGATTGAGCTTCAATCACATCGATTATGGGGTTGGGGATGAGAAATTAACCTTTGAGCCCAAGGGAGATGAACTGCTCCGCCATTGTTTACTTGACTAAGCAATTAATTGACTACTGTGTTATTCCGTGCTTCTTATGCGATTAAGGCGTATTCTATCTGCCAAGCAATCCGATGCCGTGGTGGTTTGATGGAAGAATTGTTGAATCTCTTCCTTTATTTCCTATGTACCAATCAGACTTGTGATGCGCTGGCCTTCTCTAGCGCTGTCACAATCCAGCACAACAGGAGGCCTAGATTGTTCACGTGGAAGCTACGCCTGAAAGTCCACGCTAATTGCAGATCAGGGCTTGCGGTCCAGCCCCAACTTAAGGGTTAAGCCCTTACTATACCTACCTACCTACCTTACTTCATGGAGACAATGCACAATAGCCGGAGCACATATCATGTGCTAGAAGAGGCTAGGAACGCTCTCAAGCAGTTCTCCGTCATATTTTCAGAGTGCTTTCTGTCTTCCGTCGCCGATATCTTCTTTCCATTGATGGGAAGAGCACGGCAGTTGGTTTGCTCGTAACGCTCTGGGCAGCCCGGTCTAATGTTCAGGATAAGACTCCAGATGTCCACCAACCACGAATGACCTTGTTCAGAGTATAAGATCAAGGTTCACGTATGTTCTATTAGGCTTGAGCTTTGCGGTGCTGCAAGCCGTTCATATCTTTCCAAGGCCCTTCAAATTCAAGTAGACGTCAGTACCCCACCCCCAGAGACTCTGTACAGCGATACCACCGCCGAAATGCTCCGCATATGCTCGACCAAGTGGCAGTCCATAACCTAACCCAGCCAGACTGCTAGAATCACCCCCAGCCCCAGAGATGGCGTTTAGGGCGTCTGTGTTGCCATTATTGATGTCGAGGACGTCGTCGTCGCCAAAAGTGGTGAAGCTGTAAGCCCAGATGTTTGGCAAAACTTCCGGCGAGATACCTCCACCACGGTCTCGGATACGAATTGTCACGCCGGGTATTGAGGGGTTTGACTGGACTGGTCGACCGTTTGCGCTGGCTCCGCTATGCTTCAAAGCCTCCTCCTCCACATCGACTTCGGAGGGTAGAGCATGCGAGCCGACTGACATGTCTGGCGATGCTGCAATGGTAATCTCGATGGGTTCGCGTTCTTTCCCGCTTTCGATTGTAGCACGGAAGGCGTTCTTCAAGAGCTCGGTAAGGATGTATTCTAGATGAGTAGGCACATGAGCTAGCCTCGTATCTGGTTGTCCATTGATAACCACCGTCGGCCTGACGCCATATTTTAGCTCACATATCTCGGAGACGTATGATTCGCATTGTCTGATGATATCTGCAGGTCGCAGGGCGGTGTCAATGACTCCAATATGAGTCGATGAGCTATCCTGAACAGTTTCCGCACCGTTGTTGTGTGGCTGCGAGGATAGATGAAAGGCAATATGCTGCTCTGCAATCAGACGGGTTCCTATCCGAGCTCGGAGGTGCTCATCTAGGAAGCGCGTTACGTCCGTTGGGTTTATGTATTTCCTACATTCCAAGAAGCCTCGTGCGAGTATAGGTATGGTGTTAGAATGAGTCTGCACCAGATCAGCCATGACTTCTGTGAAGCGTATTTCATCTTCAAGGTTGGTAATGCGCCGTTCTTGATATGGTAGTAGTGTAGATAAGGAATGAATGTAGTTGCTGTATATTTGAGCTATGTAGGGGTTTGATACGACAATGAACGGAAGGTTTCGAAGTGCTTGTATACGATGGGCGAGTCGTATCGGGAGAAGGGAGAGAGTGAAATTGGCCGAGTCGAAGAGGGTCTTTGCACAGAGAGGGGGACGACCATGTCTGAAATAAAGAGTCAGCAAACGTGTTATCAACAAGGAGGCATTGAAATACCTGACAAGATCTGCCAATGTGAGAGGGTGCAATGGTTTGGCGGCAAGGCGAGCGACTTGGTCATCGTTGACATTGGCTGACGCGGGATAATGGGGCCATGGCTGGCTTGGGGGTAATCTACTTGTGGAGATTGAGTAAGAATGGTTCAATCGTGGTTTCAAAGGGCACAAGGCACGCAGGAGACGCGACTCTAGAATCAAAGGTCTCTGAGCCATCTGACTGAGTATGGTGGTGTAGAAGTTCAATGATTGTGGGTCAACGAGGTAGTCCCCGCAGGCCAAAATCTGAATCTTGGGACTCTTTACAGTTCGAAGTCGTGAAAGAATCCACAGATCAAATTGAAGTTAAAGCGCATCTACTCAACAAAAAAGCTCGTTATTCATCCCCCAGCCGTTATGCTAAGCCTCGTAATGATAAAGACGGTCCTGCTATCGATCCACATGGAAAACTCGCCCCACCCCAATGCAAATGCAATTTTGGAAACGCCTTCCCATCCTCGCTCATCCTTGTTGGTGTGATGAAAAACAAAGTCCCCTATGCCACCACATTTCCGGTCACTATAGATCTATTGGGTCTTGACCTCGCCGTCCTGCTCGACATGAAGGTGCTGGTTCGATTCGAGTGTGTGAACAGCATCATTTGGGAACTCGACCCTAGAGATGATCAGTTAGGTCCACATCCAAGAGGGCAGGGAATGTTCGAGCGTACGTGAAACCCTTGATCAAGGTAAACTCATGCTTTATGGTTCCGCCTTGAGACGTTGCAGTGTCCTTGGCCCTGTGGGCAAACTTCAGATAGAATCTCGCTAGTAGGACCAAGGAGCATACTTTGAAAGTTCCTCTGGGGAAGCACCCTCCTTCAGTGTAATCTAAACATACTTAATACAAGGCTTTGGAAGGAAAGACTTACATTACATTGTATAACATTTTGGGATTCGCGTGGATCAACGATGCTGATCTGAGGAACTGTAGAGGGCGTATACGATTCGTGTTGGTATTTGATAATGAAAGACTTGGAACAAATGATGACAAGAAGAGAGACTTGCTATCGCCAGTGCTTTGCGCCAACCCCCACCACTGCAAGACATGCAGGGATCGCACCATGACGCACCTTGGGTATCTTCGGTGAATGTTTATTCCGCTCCAGCTTACTCGGGAAAAGTTTCGCGATTCTGATTGCTAGAGGACTTTGTGGGGGATTCAATCATGGACGACCAAGCCAATAGACCTCATCGGAAGACCAAGGAGAAGAAAAAACATACTGATGGTAATTGCTCTGGCTTTCTTGTTGCAAGACATACACTGACAGCGTTCATAGGATCAAATCCAAAAGCTTTCGCATTTGCAAATCCAGGGCGTTTGCAAAAACAAGCAGCACGCTCACACGATGTATATTCAGCCTTGCGCGCTTGCTTATGGAACTGCTAACAGCGATCTAGGTCAAAGAGAAGCGATTGCATGTGCCTCTGGTGGACCGTTTACCAGAGGAGGCGCCCCCAATTATCGTTGCTGTCGTTGGACCTCCTGGGGTTTGTGACCACTCCTAGTACCAGCTACCCTATCTTATATAATTGCTAGGTCGGTAAAACTACACTCATCAAGTCTCTGATCAAACGGTATACCAAGCACAACCTCCAATCACCTAGCGGCCCTCTCACGGTTGTAACCTCCAAACGGCGACGACTTACATTCATAGAATGCCCTGCAGACTCTCTCGCCAGCATGATAGACGTATCAAAAATTGCAGATATTGTTCTACTCATGATCGATGGCAACTTTGGGTTCGAAATGGAGACTATGGAATTTCTAAACATACTCTCGGCTAGCGGAATGCCTGGGAATGTGTTTGGGATCCTGACCCATCTCGATTTCTTCCGGAAACCCAGTACATTAAAAGACGCAAAGAAAAGGCTAAAACATAGGTTCTGGAGTGAGCTGTACCAAGGAGCGAAGCTGTTTTATCTATCTGGGATTATCAATGGGCGATATCCAGATCGAGAAATACACAACCTCTCAAGGTTCATATCGGTGATGAAAAACCCGAGGCCATTGATTTGGAGAAACTCGCATCCTTACTGTCTTGCCGATCGCTTTCTCGATGTAACTCCTCCCACTACAATCGAAGAGGATCCAAAATGTGATCGGACCATTGCGCTGTATGGCTATCTGAGGGGAACAAATTTTCCCGTCGAAGGTGCTCGTGTGCATGTTCCTGGGGTTGGGGATTTGAGTGTGTCCATGATTGAAGGTCTTCCCGACCCCTGTCCAACACCATTCATGGACCAGGCAATCGCGAAAGCTTCTGGGAAATCAGGAAGACGAAGATTAGGAGAAAAGCAAAAGGTTCTTTTCGCGCCAATGTCAGACGTTGGTGGTGTCTTGGTTGACAAAGATGCTGTGTACATCGATGTCAAGACTTCAAGTTTTGACAAAGATGGGCAAGATCTTGGAGAGCGAGGTTTGGGAGAGCAAATGGTAGTGGGCTTGCAAAGTGAGCGGAGGCTACTTGGCGAAGCAGAAGATGGTGTACGGCTTTTCTCTGGTGGGAACTTATTAAAAGGAGGTAACGAGAGAGAGGAAGATGCAGGGAGGACAGAGAGGCGGAAAGCAAGGGTGGTTGAGAGAGAAGAGGGCGACGATATCATACCCGTCGAGGAAGAGGAAGATGAGGGATTTGCAAGTGGTGACGATGAGGATGACAGTGGCGCTTTAGAAGATGACATCCCAGATGAGAAGCTCGGCCATATGTTCAAATCTACCAAAGAAACTCTAGATGGGGCGGATACCATCAAAGAGGTGGATTTTGCTGATAGTGACTCGGATATTGGTTCTATATCAAGCGTCGAAGACCAAGAGCTTGAAAGTGCGCCAGATGACTCGGAATTGGAAGATGATTCGGACGAGGAAGCCGCAGCTCTGCGATGGAAGTCGAATCTGCGGGAAAAGGCTAGAAATCTGCATGGTGCTTCCAATAAATACCGAGCATCGGATTTTGCAAGGCTATTGTATGACGAGACACTGTCGCCAGCTGACGTTGTCCGCAAATGGCGTGGTGAAAGTGATGAGACCACAGCAGGCAAGGATCCATCGGCAGATGACGAAGACGAGGATGAAACATTCTTCCAAAAGGCTAAACAGGAAGACGAAGAGGACCTTGAAGATCGATCCATACCAAGGTACGATTACGCTACATTGGCACAGAAGTGGAGCAATCCAGACAATCTTGCAGAGCTCCGCCGCCGCTTTGCCTCAGCAAGTCTCTCCAAGGAAGGAAGGGCTGATGGCGAGAACTCGGACAATGTCGAAGATGGCGATGAAGACGATCAAGGAGACGGTGAATTCGAAGACCTTGAGACTACTACTCCGGCTACAGAACCCCAAGAAGACCCACAACTTTCACTTGAAGCCGAGCGGGAGAAGAACGCAAAGAAAAAAGAAGAGCTCAAGCTACGTTTTGAAGAAGAAGATCGAGAAGGGTTTGCCAACGACAAACGCGGCGAGAGAGGAGCAGGTACCAAAGACGCAGAAGAGCAATTTGGTGAGGACGACTGGTATGACGCTCAAAAGGCACAGATACAGAAACAACTCAGCATCAATCGTGCTGAGTTTGACTCGTTGGACAAGCAGTTTAGAGTAAGAGTAGAAGGCTACAAATCAGGCACATATGCTCGTATTGTACTGGAGAACGTACCTTGTGAATTCGCCGCAACCTTCAATCCGCGCTTCCCTGTCATCGTTGGTGGGTTAACACCTACGGAAGACCGATTCGGCTTTGTTCAAGTTCGTATCAAAAGGCATCGATGGCACAAGAAGATTCTCAAAACGAATGATCCGCTCATCTTCTCGTTAGGCTGGCGACGGTTTCAGGCTTTACCAATCTACAGCATCTCAGACTCGCGGACGCGAAACCGCATGCTAAAGTACACGCCAGAACATATGCATTGCTTTGGTACGTTCTATGGGCCTTTGATAGCGCCTAGCACTGGCTTCTGCTGTGTTCAGTCATTTTCAAATAAGAACCCAGGCTTCCGAGTTGCAGCTACAGGGGTCGTACTGAATGTGGATGAGAGTACTGAGATTGTCAAGAAACTAAAGCTTACCGGCCATCCATACAAAATATTCAGAAACACTGCATTTATTCGAGACATGTTCAGTACATCTCTGGAGATTGCCAAATTCGAAGGTGCAAGCATCCGCACTGTTTCTGGCATTCGAGGGCAAATCAAGAAAGCACTTAGCAAGCCAGAAGGTCACTACAGAGCCACCTTTGAAGACAAGGTTTTGATGAGCGACATTGTCTTTCTACGAGCTTGGTACCCTGTAAAACCTCACAAGTTCTACAATCCGGTTACAAATCTGTTGGAGGCGGATGCGGGAAACCAAGACGAAGGCTGGAAGGGCATGCGGCTGACTGGTGAAGTTCGACGAGATGTAGGCGTACCGACTCCTCAGCAGAAGAATTCCGCCTATCGACCGATTGATCGACCCACAAGACACTTCAACCCTTTGCGTGTCCCGCGCCAACTAGCTGCAGAACTTCCATTCAAGTCCCAAATTGCCCAGATGAGGCCACAGAGGAAGGAGACATATCTGCAGAAGCGTGCTGTAGTGTTGGGAGGCGAAGAGAAAAGAGCCAGGGACCTGATGCAGAAGATTATGACGGTAAGGAATGAGAAGGTGGCCAAGAGGGCGGTAGCGCAAGAGCAGAGAAGACAGGGGTATCGGAGGAAGGTAGCGGACAATGAAGATAAGAAGGCTTCAAGAGAGAAGCGGGAACGAGATGAATATTGGAAGAAAGAGGGAAAGAAACGAAAGACAGATGGTGGTGGTGGTGGTGGGAAGAGGGCGCGAAGATGAAGTATCTACTTGCATGATTATTGTTTAGTGCATAGCAAAGGAGTTGTTGGTAGATTAAGATACGCATGGAAGGTGAACAGGAAGCGGTTTCCTAAATATAACCAAATTGCTTGCATAGCAAAGGAGCTTCTGTTCCATTTAGAATATCCCAAGCGGTAAATGTCAAAGGGAAAGAAGACCTTGGAGTTCTTCCAGGGCGCTTGAAAGGTCGATCATAGCTAACCTGATGTCAAACTTGCATGAGCCGAGAATAACTGCATGACGTGTTATTTAGTGCTTAGGGCTCGGTTAAGTTGGCCGGAGCTGGCCCGATGTTTCATTCTGCACAGTACAGTATGATGAACGATCCTGCTATCACAACGGCGATGGAGTCGTTGGATAGGAGAATTTAGCTCAAGCTTTCCGAAGGCTGCATGCTCTAAAAGTCTGCAAGCCTGCATTGACATCTTACTGGTCGGCCCCTTTGGCACCAACCATCAATAAGCGCTCGGAGTCTCAAGCGAATTGACGGTGAGACGAATCATGCGTTCGAGCCTCATCAGCTGCCTGGATGATACCAACAGCCCTTCACATTGTTCTTTGGTAACGCTCATGAATGGCCAAAGCGGCCACGAACTATCTTGACCCAACGAGTTCGTCGCAATTACATTGTTCTAATCCCTGGCGAGCCAACACCATCTAATTCGTTGGCGCCCATGTTTCGTCCGGCGTGACACCTCATCTTCATAGCTTGTCATTGCATTGGCTATGAAGTCTATTCTCTTTACGGAGTATCATTCACGGGTCCGCATCGGCAATGGTGTGCTGTTTCAAATTTCCTTTTGTCTTATATGACAGCTTGTACCCCCTCTGCTGACGTGTGTAGTTTACGGTGTATGGTGGAGACCATGAGAGTTTTTTAATGGATTGGCTGAGCAACAGCGTGGAGGGGATGCATTCCAGATGGCTGGCTACATCAATGTCTTGCTGTTTTCCTAGGCTGCCGGAACAGCCTGAGCAGGAACTTCCAGGTACGTACCTTCTCTCAGTGGCTTATGGCTTTACTGACAGACGAAGCTCTTGACAGGTATAGAGAGATATGTTACGACCAACCTCGATCAGCTCCACCTACACTCGACTTTGAAAATATACGTCCCGCCTCCCGAAGTTCACATCGTACACCACAGTGGATTGTAGAGGGCCGACAAATTGCTTCCAGGGCGTCGAGCAGAGCAAGCTTTACAACCAGACGAAGCGTGAGTCGTCGGCCGACAATTGGTACACCGTATGATTTTAAGAAAGTCGAGCTTCCGGGTGGACGCAATGGAGGCTTCCGACCACTACAGCTAAGCATATACTTACCTGGTAACGGATTGGAGCCACTGCCAGTCTTTGAGGAGCTAGAAGAGTCAGGTCTAGCGCACCCTCCAAAGGCATTGGTCAAGTCGAGGTCCGAGTCTATACTATCACGGCCGTCGACTTCTTTCACGATTCCCAGAAAGCCGGTAGCATCGAGGAGTGTCTCTATGGATTGGTCTCGTTTCAGCGTTGATAGTCGCTACACCTCCGATGAAACCCACGGTACAAGACCTTGCGGGCCAAGCATTGCCACAACCCAAAGCACGCAAGTGTTTCTCGATGCTCTGGACGCTCGACTCCCACAGTCGCCACCACTGTTGCGATCCAAGTCTGGTCCAGAGCCTGTCTACACACTTTACCGAAGAGCTAGTGAGCAGAGTCTGCGGCTGCGCACGCATCTAGAGGAGAGACAGCAAATTGAGAGGCGCTTACCGGAGTGTGATACTATCATGGAGGAAAAGCAAATGGATGATGTGCACCGCGGCTTATCACCGATATCGAGTCACGGTAGTCCCGTCGATGCCAGTGGTGTGAACCATGACAAGATTTTTATCCAATACAGTCTATCTCATCCTACCACACCGTCGCCTCCCCCCACGGTACCCCTTCCACCTCTACCGACTGCCGGAAGCTCTCCATCCTTGACATTACCGATCCAAGCGCCTAGTCCTCTACCTTTGCATTCGCAAGCCTCGACTACCGATTTGTCTCAAACCAAACTCTACACCGCTGTTGAACCGCCATCCGTCCGCGCTCGCATCTCGCAATGGCTCATGCGTGCTGCCTCGCCGTCTTCGCCCAACCTTGTTGAGTCCAAGGCCTCTAATAACGATACCTTTGACTTACGGCCGTCTACCGACCGAGCTTCTACTTCTTCAAGTGTCTATACGAGCTCTAACGGTGCAGAGCTGGCGAGTCCGTGGACAACACCACGTTCCTCGCCGCATAGGAAGAAGAGCTCGTTGTCTTCTTGTCACTTCAGCGTACCCGTGAGAGGAGTGAGTTTAGATATGGAGAAGCATCCAGCGGTGGTGGAGGTGGGGTGTGCTTTCTGATCCAATCATTCTTCCAATTCGTTCTTTGTTGGTTACCTTCAATATTATCCGTTTGATCACAGGCGCTGGACTTAGATACCCCTTTGAGACCTCATGTCTCTTGCATTAATAATATTCGATTCTTCCAATTGGAGTTTCTGGCTCTATTGTGTTTTCGTACCCTTGTTGTTGTCGCGGGTACTGCTTCGAAGTTTCCTCGAATCGCATCGACGTCCACACTTGCTGCCCAGTATGTAATATGCACTTGACGACCAGCCCACATAGACAAAGTGTGTTCAGGATTCCGTTTCGCCCCGGCAAGTTGGCACTATTCCGCCGGTGGCCATCACTCTTGCGGCATCATTTTCTCTACAGGAATAAGAGATCTATCGCCCTCCATGATTCTTACATTCGCAAAATGGCTCGAAAGCTCAGCTCAAGGAGATTCGGGTGGGATGTGGGATTACTCCACCGTACCGTTCTGCAGGCAGCTTGGCTGGATTACCTTACGTTATCTCCACAGCGAAAAGCCTTGCAATGGACAAATCTTACGATACAGATAAAGAGCTCGATTCGTATGCGCATGCACTCGTGGTTCATGTCTGGCTACTGGTATGTCACCGAATTCAGCATGCTGTGTACCCAGACGAAGATGAATCCCTATTCGATCAGTGGACCTCTTACTCCATTTCAGCTCACACACTCGTCCAATCTAACTGTAGCGTGTCTCGGGAAGAGCTCAGCCATGCTACCCGATATTGGGAGCAACGACTCTCGACGATGGGTGGAGGCACGTCATGGTTGGAAGTCGACTGGTTTAGGAATATACCTGAGATCGATGCTAACCTTCCGTGTCCTCGAAACTCGACTGCCGACGAATACGTAAAGACCTTGGAAGAGAGGGGAATACCAGGTTTGGCTTATTTCGTCCTCGACAAGGAAAGCAAAGATCCCAAGTCGTCGCTTAGACATGTACTCAAGATGGACGATAAGAGGAAGTTGATATTCGGCGAGGTAATCGCAATATTCAGTTACATGGGAATAGAGCTGGTCGAAGCTCTTATTGAAGGACAAATCTTCCGAAAAGGGATGGTTCCTTTTGGAGAGGTGGATCGAGCCCTTCAACAATTCAATCCGCCCAAGACGGTACAACCTTCTATTTATATTAACTGTATATGCGACGCAATGGGTATTTCCCCAACTCCAGCGCACTGGCGGTTTGTCTGTGACAAAATGTTGGAATATATCAAGGTCGGGAAAGCAAGTGATGACCTGGCTATCGTGGTCGATCAGTTGATTCATCCGACTACGAAATGGCCTGCACAGTTGGCCAATAGGGGGTTGCGGAGGTATACAGAATGGAAGTCCTATCTCATAGATGAAGACCTGTATCCATGCGACGGGCGTCGAGAGATGGTACGGTACTTTGTCGACCAGATGCGGAAGCGAATCGAGGTGGAGGATGATCACGTACCATTGGGTGCTCCTGTCATAGAGATAGGCTTCAGTATCACCCCGGAAAGGAGACTTTGGGAGCATCGTCGCCACAGAAATTCCAACTATCTCATGAATTTGGCTCAGGCGATATTCGAACATGTCTTCCCAGGGATGTTTTGTCTTCAGCAGAAGATCATCTTCACCTGCTATCGATCATCGCACCCGTGGTTAGGCGAGGTTGTTCTTACGCAGCTAGGGCAAGGGTACACCGAGGGCGCTGGCGGTTTCAGCCATTATCCAGCAGGTTATTTTAATGGAAGTGCCTACCGCAAGACACCAGAGAGGTTATGGACGAGATTTGAAGCTACGGCGCTGTCAGGGGATACTCTTGAAAAACTCATGGATATTGAGGCTGCTACTGCGGCAAGAGTCGTCGCAGCTAAAGCGGCAAGGTCGGAGAAGGAACGTGAGAACGAGGATAATATTGGCTTTGAAGATCAGAAGACAGGAGTGCATCTTAAGAGCGGTCAAGGCCGTGAGGAGGTGGACAGAAGCAGAAAAGGCCATGTTACAAGGGCAATTAGAGTAGCTTTAGCGTGACTTGTGGAATATTCGAAGTCCTGGTGATAAATAATTCACTTAATTGCAGTGGTCTTTTCTAAGCACTTGTATGATGATCTTTGGGTTTTTTGGGTTATAACGCCAATCTGTGCACGACCGCCATAGAATGCGCTTTTGGACTGTGACTATTCATATTTGCCCGGACCCTTTCGTAGGAACTTCGACCGCCTCCGTTATGGTGTCTGCCATAGTGTTCGACATTGAAAGGCTTAGGGAAGACTGTAAGGTTGAAAGGTGTTAGCAAGCACTTAAACAAGGTTGACTGAGTGTGGAGTCACCTGCAAATACCAGACCCCACGCGGCTCATCTAGAGTTCATCGTACACGATCGAGTGCGCGACTTATCGCAGAAGCAATTGCAACCGGCAACTTGAGTATATCTGAAGCAATAAGGTAGGATGTGCTGGAGGCGGCAGCGTAAACATCTGATCAATGCGCGTTTACTTCGCTACTTATTCTACTAGATATTTAGACGAGTAAGCGCTTCGCTAAGGATGCCGATAAAGTTCTTAAGCCCCGCCCAGGAGGCATCATGGAACCCCCTTCGCCTCTTGGACGGAATAGACCATACACTTCTCTTTGAAGAAAATGATGGTAGGCTTGAACATCTAATGGGGTATTCCATGTTTTTATACAAGCTCTCTCTCTGTAGGTCACAATCTCAGTTTTTATGCACTTTACCACCAAGTCTTTATCGTCTTTTCTTCTGATTATGCGCTACTTACAAACGAATATTGGGATTGGTAGACTTTAGAGGCTCTTTGCAGGCACTTTTTGGCTAGCATAAAGAATTCTACCTAGAAAACGAAAACTACATTTCGGTACTACGCTGATCAAGCTCGATCCGGTCTGATACTTCGATATCAATACTCTATGGACGATGGACTGGTATAGTTATAGATTGGCGAGTGCAGGCAGTGCTACGATAGAGACTTTCAGAATCGACACGTACTATTGAAGAGAATGGGAGAGCTTTGCTATATTCGAACTCATGACTTGCCGCCTCTTGACATCTAGGAGTGTCGAACTGTTCGAGTTCCAAGACACACATCGTAACGTTTATCAATCTACTAGACTCGTGTCCCGCCCAGATTAATCGTTAAGCAGCTGTCTTCCGTCCTGGAGTGCCCTATCTTTAGCTTGTTTCTGCTATGTTCAGCTTGTAAGTGCACTGTGACTTGTCCAGACTGCGTGTATTGTCCAGTACAATGATATAGAGGCAACAGAGGCATAATACGCGTAATAGAAATCGAAAACCTATTGGACATGCTCTGTTTACCTTATACTAAGTGTTGTTTTTGTAGCAAACAGTCTTATCCCACAATAGGGTAGACTCAACACTAGCGCGTCGCACATTTGATACAAGAATTTCCTCCTTGCGTTCCATCAACTCGACACACCCATTTTATCACATATGCCTGGCACGACTTTGTGATATCTGAACTACCCCATCTTGTCTCTCTCCTATCTTCTCTCCTGTGTGGGAGAAGCTGAGTCTGTTTGACTCTCGGATCCTCGGATCCAAACCCTCACTGCCATTGGTTTCGGCCAAGGTAGTTAATTCAAAAAAATGGCATCTCCACGAGATACCAGCCAACTGGCTTCACAGCCTCAACGGGATACATATTCCCAGGGTTCTCGGACTCTAGGCCGTTCTGTTGTCGCAGCATCCGAGGTGGATTCTTTAGAGATGGGATCTACACGAGATGCCACTCCCCAGGCTTTCGAAGCTTTACAGAGGAAAATCGAACGCCTAGAAAAGAAATTAAAGACCACGGACGAGCGGCGCGCTCATGCGGAAGCGGAAGTCTTCAAATTACGGGAAGCAGAATCAGAGGCTGAGCAGGAGAGAGAATCTCTCGAGCAGGAGAATATACAGCTCAAGACCCGGCAGCCTACAGAAGACTCCAGCTATACCGCCCAGCTTATTGCGGAAAATACTTCTCTTCGAGAGCTCACATGGGAGCTAAAGGAAAAGTACGAGCATGCCCTGGTATATCGACGCGGTCGGGATACTGGAGACGACAATTCTACCGAGCGGCTTTTTGAAGCACTTAGGCAAAACAACGATGCCATAGCGACTTTCCAGGAGACTAACAGGCAGAACAACGATGCCATAGCGACTTTCCAGGAGACTAACAGCCAACTCGTGCATAGTTTCCGGCATAGTCGGGAGGAGAAGAGGGATGAAGATAAGTCTGCTGACGGAGATCTTGAAGAAGAAGTTCGTCAGGCCTTCGGCGACCACTTTCGTGAGGGCCACCCAGAATCCGAGTCTTCAATATTAGCAGAAACGCCATTCCAGTCAAGGTGGGATCAGAAGAATCCAAATTTCCAGGGTACGCTCGAAGAATCCAGAGAGCCTCCTCTGGGATTCGGAAGCTTTTCACTGAATCGTCCTGCTCGAGCCAAGGTCACGCCAAAGCCTCAGGGATCTAAAATGACTCTACAAGCAGGCCCTCGACCTGCACCTGTATCAGTGGATAAAACCATGACTCAAGAAGCGAAAGAAGCCGAGGAACCGATCTACCTGTGGGTTGCACAAAAGAGGGCGGAAGCACGAGAGCAAGAATCACAAAACCTTTCGTCAACGGAGAAACCCCGAGCAGCATACTCCGAGGTTGCAAAGACAGAAACTCCACCAGTGAAGCCTACCACAGGCGTCGCTTCTTCCTCCAAGACAGTCCTTAAGCCCGGGACGAATCCTAAGGCGAAGCTATCACCAAGGACTCCAGACCTCCCAGAAGCTACAACCACGCAGCCTAGTCCGTCCGTAACTGGCGGCAAGACAGATATGCCTCTTAGGGAAAAAGAGCCGCAGAAAGGAGACTCGAAACCTTCCAATTCGACTCCCGTATCCCAGGCTATTTCTGAGCCTCCCCAGTACGCTTCCTTACCAGAGCAGAGTACAGGGTTTTGGAGACGTGGTCCTCGTTTGGCCGAAGCTACGCAAGCAATTCCGGAAGATTCCAGAGATGAGGGACAGGCCGAAGGAGCAAAGGGACACGTCGAGGATTCGACTAAAGCACCCAAAGCACCTATCGGAACAGGTGGATCCACTGCTGGGATTCCTGCCACTTCAGAAGCTGATAGGGGGAAAAGCCAAAAACGAGCAAGGGACTGGCTCGCAGAACCAATGGCCCAGGGGCAGCAAAAAAAACAAAGGGCAGAACCCTAGAGGGGCACACAGGTCTTGACAAACAAGCTTGGAAGAGAGGAGGAGGATATTGGCTGTGCTTTCTTTTAGAGATGCCATGAGCGGGGAGAAGCGAACCTGAATGATAGGTGCTAGATTTTTGATTGGCATAGGGAAGTTAAGTTCTGTTGACTGCTTGGCATTGTGCACTTACATGTACTCGTAACCCATGACCACTGTTTTTACTTTTATCGTAGCCCAATCATGTTGTGATCTGGGGAGAGTCCCCTGCCTACGCAAATAGAGTTCCCTTCCTATGCAAATATCTAGGTGGTTTCAATTCCTCATGTTGAGTTTCTTATGTCAGAATGAATATAATAGCATCTATTCCTTTTTACCTATCATATTAACCCTACATTGAAGATCATTGTACTGCATACGGCTCATGACTGTCGAATAAAGACAGCCTGAAAGGGTGAATTAAGCGAGATTTCTCACGTCATAAATTCGACGCACATCTTTGAAATCTTCTTCCCTAATTCATCCTCTCCACTGTCGACAACTCGTACATATCAAATAATCTCTGGCACATCCAGATCTGGGCACTTGAGTTTTGAACCTCGTGTCCCTTGAGATATTTCTCTCGCTCTACGGAGCAGAACAGATACGTCTGTGGCTTTTCAGCCAAACCGCTGCCGTTGGTTCCGACCAGGGTAGTTACTTCAAAACATGTCCCCACCAGACAATCCCCGTATCCTCCAGGATACAGACTGGCAAACACCAGCAGGAGAGATAGTCCAAATACTAAAGGACCGGCTGGATGACATCTTGAAGCTTTGCAGGGTAGGTTCCGAAGATTCCGTCAAAGGAATCATCCAGGATACTGCGACTACTTACACGTCCTTGAAAGAGCTCGAGGTACAGCGGTCTCAAATGCTAGAGCAAATAAGGCAACACAAAGAGACTTGGGCCGAGGCCATCTCCAGCCGCCAAGGGGAGAGAGCCGAAGCCGAAAACGAAGACGACTCCCGCAGGTTATCAGCTGCAATTTCGGCATTACAACAAATCTTCTTCGACACGGATTTCGCCGTCAATCCGACTGCATCCGCCCCGGAGTCTCTGGCTGCCATAGAACCACTAGAAAAGGCCATCAGGCAGCAATACCAACGCTTGCTCGATACCAAGGTACGAGCAACCGATGCCCTCACAGCGCTGAACGCAAAGTTCGAAAAACAGAGAGATGAGTTGAGCAGCACGAGGAGGGAGCTAGGTGCCGCAACATCGGAGAATAAGAGACTTACCGACGAACTTATTCGCCAAGACCATAACGTGTGGGACCTGGAAGCCTTCAAGGAAATGGCACAACCAATAATTGCCGGCGAGGCTAGACTCAAGGAAGACGAGCGACGATGGAGGGAGGAAGCTAATCGGCTATCTGGTAAGGTTGAAAATCTCAACAAGGAGCTGACGATTGCACAAAGAGATAGAGCGGCTTTCAAAGCTCGTAGCGAGCGGCTTCAGACGAGCCACGACACGCTACAAAATGAAGCCGAGGACCAAGCCCAACTACAGCAAGAGTTGGCAAATACCCAAGCCCAACTGGCTTTCAAGAACAAAGAGTCCGATGCCGAGATCAGAGCTCTCAATGGCAAGTTCAAGTCGTTGCAGTCCATAGCTTCGGAACGGCTAGCTCGGTTAAGCACACTTACCGGTGTCTACGAGGAGAACAACCAACTCAAAGAGAGTGAAGTTTCACTACAGAGCAGTCTGGAAGCCAAGTCTTCCGAATTGCTTGCCAAGTCGTCTCAGTTGATTGCGGTTCAACAAAGCCTAACCTCGTCACGCCGTTCGATAAACGGCCTCAGGGAATCTATTAGGTCGTTCGAGGGTACGCTCAAGACGTTAGAGGAAGACAACAGTAGCCTGCATAAGGAATCCAGAGAACTGAAGCTGCAGGTATCTGACCTTCACAGACAAATAGCAGAGAAGCTGTCTGCCACACAGGCGCTTGCGAATCAGCTCAGAGACAGGGAAGTTAGCCTTGTTACAGCTGAAAGAGCTCAAATCCATCTGCAATCAGAATTGGACAAGCTCAAATATGAGCAGAACGACTTGGAGGAGGAACAAAAGGATTACTACCGGGCCAATTCCCGACTAGGGACCGAAAGAGATGAGCAGATTGCCGCCAATAAAGACTTGCAAGACGAAATATACGATCTGCGCAGACAGATTAGAAATATCAACAACAGGCCATCAACCGTGGCGGGCCAGGCACGAATCGAGCCAGTTTCGACGGATAACCAACAAGTCATCGGTAACCTGTCCCGAACTTCTGAGCCTCTCAGCAATATACTCGTGCATGGAAGTGAGGCCGGTGGACCGTCAAACATTGCAGCTTTGCAGCCTACGCCGAACCCTGCAGCAGTCATACCGGGTAAGCGTGGCTTCGACCAGGTGGCTGTACCAGATACGCTCGCACAAACGGTATCCACGGGCCGCTCGTATATGGAGACCAGTCGAGCATCGACAGTGCTGTCCAGTGTAGAGATTGGGGGTCATACAGCGGGGCTTGCAATAAACGTTGCAGCTAGAAGGCTTAGGACCTCGAGGACACCAGGGCTTGCAGTTGGGCCTGTGTTAGCCATTGGCAGCATACGGGACCCAATGTTTACCACGTCTTTGGTTCCTGTGCCTGTATTAGCCAGATTAAGAACCCAGATACAGGACTGGGACGCTGCGGATACGAATTGGGAGTCGAGCAACTCCAGAAGCCGCAAATGCACCGATTCTAGGGTAAACCGCCGCGGGTCGGATTGGTATTACGGGGACGACAAGCATGCATGTAAACCATGCACAGAAGCTGGCCATGTCTGCGGGGTTGCGAGGGAAGGCAGAATCGAAATTCTACCTCTACGGGGTGAAGTGGCGCAGGCTTTGGGGCCTCTCGAGGTCGGGTATTGGATGCTGGGTACTTTGGCTTAGTTGGCACGATTAAACATGGTCTATTGTTATCTTTTTGGCATCTGGACTTGTCGTGACTGGCATCTATCACTCCTCATGCTGTAGCTTGTCAATGCCTTCGTCAACATAGGTTCAAATGCTTCTACTCGAATCGTTGGGGTTCGTCAGTGCTTCCAATGTATCTCAAGTGTGCCAAGCGCCTTGTAGACAGGTAGTAACCCAAGCTTCGTATCAACAGCGCAGGTAGCTCACAGAAGGGCGATACTCGATGCCGGTGGTGAAAGCATCGCTAGAGTCTCCATGGGCTCTGAGGTATTTGGGATCTCACCAGCTGAAGCAACGAAACAGACAAAGCTTACAAATACAGATCGACTAACATAATAGATATGTACGGATGATGATCACTGATGGCTTGTAGAAGACTTGGACCAGCACATGTTTGATGCCTTTGGGATCATCGCTGGCCTAGGACAAATATCAGACTCGCCATCGCCGTGCTTGACCAAGTGGTAACCTCACTCGCCACGTTTCCGCAGCTAGAAGGTCTCGTCAGCTAGACAACCTTGGCATTTGTCCTTCTTGCTCTCTTACATGACATGTACCTTGGCCAGTAAATGCTAAGCACGTTGCCTTCCACCTCATTCGGCCTCGTACAGCCTAGGGTGACCAGCTTTCCTTTGAGTCTTGCGCCGCTCGCACCTAGAGTTATGAGACAGCACACCTAGTCTCAAGCAGAATTCTCTATCCTAAGGCGATGCTTCTTGTCACTTGAACACGCGATATTTGACAAAAAGTCGTTCCTAGGAACATTACAAAGGTTCTGCCCTACAGCGCTGAGTACGCGCTAAATACCCGCTGATTACGCGAATACACGCGAATACACGCTGATTACGGAGTACACGACTTCGCAAAGGCAAGATAGTAAAGAAAGCACCACAAGGGTAATAGTGAGCGATGTAGCTGACTCTACGCTCCCTGAATAGGATATCATCAGCGGCCCTGCAACAAGCAGCTTGCTGTACACCGGAATTAGGATGAAGCACTTGACATTGTGCAAGGCTACGCGCAGTACAGCGCTACAACGTGTGCTTCACATCAATTGGATTGCAACTATACACTCCGTTCTGCCTGTAATACGGTATCTTCGTTTGCTGAAGCCTTGGGTGGGCAATAAAAGTCACTGCGCCAAACCTCTCTGCACCAAGAGATCTGATTGACCTCTCAATCCTGCAGCGCAATCTCTGTTACTGTACCTACCCTTGAGTTGGCTGGGAGCACATCGAGATGTATGACTTCAAGAGCTACAAGCTACCCATCCTCAGCGAGACGGCGGAAGCACCACGGCGAATACTGCTGTCGCATGACGCTGTCTCTATCTCCATACCTGCTTGTATGGTAGCCCTGGCTCCAAGCCTTAGCCTTGGTTGCTCCATGGCTCGATAGTTCAAGGTTCAGGATGGAGTACCAACCATCTGGGCTGTTTCACCAGCTAACCAACCACAGGTCTCCGTTTCTGCCGTCTCTTCTTCACAGTCGACCGCTTCTTGCATCATAGCAAGCTCTCTAAGCATGTCATCCTTGCTAACAACCATCGGAATCGAATCGGGAGTCTGGTTGTCCATTCCGCATTACGAGGCACGAAAGGAGAGCATATGGGATTGAAGAGGGGTTTGGCTGCGTTGGGGGAGATTGAAGAGGTTGGGGGGAGGAAATCTTGAAAAGGAGAGCATACGGTTGAGCTGCACAATAAGGGGGCGGAGGATAGAAATGGAGCTTGGCAAGGGAATAAAGGGAACTTGGTAGCTTCAGGGTACGCGGCACAAGTTGACGGAAGTGAAGCGCGGAGCAAAGAGAACGATAAGGGGATCAAGGGAAAGGCTGTGAACATACCGTACGATTCAATTCGAGCATCTGACCTACAAGCCAACAGGAATTTCCTCATTAATACCATCTGCGACCGCTTGACTCTTAAACGATTTTCTTATATCCAAACCAATTCCTCTGCCGGTGGGCTTACGAGACAGGTCGATTAAACCATGGACGACGATATGGAACGAAATGAACGGGAAGAACCAGTGGTGTTCTTGGAACAGCCAGGGCCAAATGTTCTCTAGCTAGTAACAGGAAATAAGTTGTGAATAAGCTGAAGTTTTTGCCCGAAGAGGTTTCTCCAGCGGCTGGTAGGCGGCTTCTGTATCGCGAGATAGATAAAGACGAGCCTACTAGAAAGATTACTTAAGAAATTTTCTCATTAATAAAATAGCCTTACTAGAGTAGGTGTATAAATCAATCAGTCAATCAAACCAATTCCGCTCCCTTCATGAATTGCTAATCTGTATTGCAGCTCTCTATTCACATGTTCATTAGTGATATTTACCATCCAGGAGTTACAGTGGCTTAATCCCCTAGGCAATATACCCTTTTCTATGCATTTTGTGAGACCGGGAACGTTCAACATCATTGAGATAGCATTGACAGGGGAAGGTAACAGCTAAGACAAGGAGTCATCCAAAATTATTTCTGATGACAGTCAGAGTAGTTCAGGCATTGAAGATGGTTAATCTATGCTCATACACTGGTGTCCGACCATCTATGAAGTCCGTATAGCGTTCTATCGCCGAGAAGAAGTTAGAAAACACAAGCATTCCATCACCTTTCGTCCAATCCACTTCTTCATTATCTGCCCTGACCCCCAAGCCCCGACCACCAAGCCCGACCCTCGCAAGATTCCTCCAGCGACTATGAATCGCGTCCCGAGCGCTCAATAAAGCTCCCGCCAGAGTGGGAAGATCGTTCCGGCGATTTCGAATCCGTATGGCGGGAGTGCGAGGAGGATATGCAGGTATATGCGGCGAAGAGCGCGTGTGGTAAACTAAGATTGCTGAGCAATGGTACGGTAAGTCTCGCTCTGAATCCCATCGCTTCCTCAAACTCACATCAGGAAACCCCTTGTGGCCCTCCCTTCTTCCATACCAGGCATTCCCTTTGTGCCATTCAATATTTTGATTTTGAACCTGTCTTCGTATATGTAGAGCCCTATTCCAAAGGGACTGAACAGACGCTGTTCCCATGTCCATAATTAATCCCAGTCGCCAGCCTTGGTTGGACATAGACCACTCCAGCGATAACCTTATGATGTGTACGACCAAAATCCAGATAGCAATGCCCCTTAGGCCTCTATAGAGCATACCATGTGAAGAGTTATCCATTTATGCACTTGCTGTTCCGTACAAAACCGCTCTCAGATAGCGCTCATACACTGTTCTCGCTGAGGTCTTGCCGTGCTATTGTCCATCGTGATATCCCTTGCTCACCAGTGACTTCTATGCCTGCATCCACAAGTCTAAGTAGCCAAAAGCAAATCTCAATGCCAAGGCGCACTTCTTACAGCCTATACGAAACAGGATATTCCTAGAACATCTGGATAAAGAACTGGGATCGCATTGGCCTCACGGAGACCCTTGGTTCTCGGGGCTGAATCTACCGCAAAGGTCCGACGAGACTCAAGACAACAAGAATTCTGACGGCCTTGAAGGATTGCGATAGGAGAAACGGCTCTGCACAAATTCCGCCAACAGTAAGTAAACGATTTGGTTCAGGTTGGCGCAATTGAGAGCTGTCCCAAGACACAGCAGAAGCAGCTAACGATAAGTATGGGTTCAATGCGCATACTGTTTGAGCCTGCAATACAGGTGTAATCATTCAGAGAATTATAGACTCGGCTAGTGATGCATCTATTTCGTACGCGGGCTTGGCTATAGACTATCAGCATGTGTATCGGAAGAAGATGGGAAGCGATGGTACAAAAGTGATGATACTCAGGTGTTTGAACCCTCAATTGCAAGGTGTAAGGGAAAGAGGAAAAGATAGAACGCCTGCCCGCTTCCAATTGGATTGCACATGACAGCATACCCACTGTGTATAGTAGAGACAGTTCCTAGCGCTTTGGTTCAGACATCTTCTAGAACACTCTACCGAAGTCTAGAAGCATTCATAATAGAGCATCGCGGCCTGAAGGTATGATATTGTTCTATACTTTCTTTTGCCATTGCGAAAGACTGGTCAAGTTCTCGCTAGAACTTGGCAGGATTCACTAGAACTCGCTAGGACTCGCTAGTATTCGCTAGGACTCGCGTACTCAGCGCGTACTCGCGTAGTCGGCGTGTACTCGTCAGAACTCGCTTGAACCCACGTACTCGAAGCACATAGTCGTTCAAAACCTTGAAGTTCCTATGGCAGGTAAGGCCCTTGCACGTTTAGTTCTATGTGTTATCTTATGAAGAAACGTCAAGTGCTTCTCAGGCGATACAGCTCCTGCGCTTCGTCCTGGCATATATTTATCTACCCTAGTTTCTGTCCATAAACCGGTACCAAACATAGCGCATTGGTTAGCATAAAAGGCGGTACAGCTTAGTAGGAAGGCAGATACTAGGAAGTATAGACCTAATGAATATGGCCGTCCAAAGGTGGCCAGTCAGCTTGAAGGTATCGCTGTCGAGGCAATGACGACAGGAGAGCGGCATCAATGTGTCAGGGGCACTAGACGGACTTGAGATATCTAGTGAGAAACAGATCAAGTGATGAGTGGAGAATGTCAAAGTGTCTAAGAGCGACCGTTCAGCGTCATGACTGGAAATTAGATGACAGGCAGAACGAAACCAACAAGGCACGATGGGAGTCCTGGACATGGCGGTTGTTTGGAGATCCGCTTGGTTGGGTGTATCCGTTCCCAAGTCAGACATTACTCGTTCGCTCGATCCACGTCCAAGACAAGTCAAATCAGTCTTCGATTCTTTTGAAGAAGACGAAGAGATCCACTACCAGGGGCTTCATCTTAGCACATCAAGAAGAAACAGGGTGGGTGGAGCATACAGTGCTTCTCTGTTATGTGTTTCACCTATAAGCTTTCCTACTCTTCCGCTAATCTGGATGATACTCCGAACTAAAGATGTGATAATCTCCTGTCCTATTTTCTTGGAACCAGCTCTGCATCAGGACCAACGGCCCGGCGTTTCGCTGTCATCTTGAATCCAACACAACGTATGATGCCAAAGAGACGGACAGTCATGAAGGGGGCCTCCAGAGTAGATCTTGGACGTGCCGATGCCCATAGTGAAAGCCATAGTCATTGTCGGGACAGCTGTGTTTAGACTGGTAGCTGTGCTTTCTAGTATGACAGCAAAAGAAAGACATCTATCATGGGGCTTGAGGGAAGGGAGGTGAATACACCACATGGCACAGTCACTAACAGACATTGCTGAAGGTTAGTAACAATCCTGGACTTAAGAACAAAGGAATGGTTACCTTTGTAGGCCAGGACGGGCGCATCGAACGGATTGCTCCGAGCAGCTAAACCCCTGTTATTGGATGCGTTAGCCAGGATTCGAACTGGACCCCTTGATAGATGTCTTGTGGGCCAAAGTGATTATTGTTAGATTAAATATTATTTACATATAATAGCCATATCCAACCATCCAAATCTCCCAGTTGCAAATCTCCTAGTTGCAAATCTCCTAGTTGCAAATCTCCTAGTTGATTCTGTAAACACATCCTAGTCCCAATCCATACCCACCCCAAGGTTTTCCAAACCAAGACAGCGTCTAGGCAGTCGCGCACCTATCTTACTCGACTCTCGTAGGCGTCTTCATATCGAACACGCCTTTTAGCCAACCAATAGCCTCGCCGTTCGATCCTCTGTGCACCTGGAGAAGAGTTGGGTCTAGCTGCGGTCCTTCGTCCAAGCGTAGCCAAGATTTCCACATGTATGTAAACATGGTACAGTCGGACTTGTGGCTATGCCATAGCTCCACGGTACAGTCTGCCTTCTTTATAACAAATGCCACTTCCTGATGAGATAGCAAGTTGACGCATACATCAGCATCTTGTCCTTCTACAGTAGAAGGAAACGCATGTCCCTGATCCGGTAGCTGACGAGCCGAATTCGAAAAGACGTCGAATAGAGCATGATCTTGGTCCTGTGTAGACTGATCGACTCCTTCTTGACGAATGATCTTCTCCCATGCCGTGCCAAGTAGCAGACGTTCTGTCTCTTTATCGTTGCGACGCAAGATCTCGTCAACTGATTTCACATTGAATGAAGAACACTGTAACAAGCATCGAACAATGCGGCAATTTAGTCAAAATCCGAGTATTAAATCAGCATCTCTTTCGAGCATTCGAAAGGCGGCTTCTACAAGCTGGGCGTGGCTCCTGAGATTCTGAATCTCTCCTGAACCATGTGCCAACTCGACCGTCAATTCTTGGATCTCAGTGCAATTTTGAGTCTGTTCGACGGCGAGAGCCTTTTCCAAGTCGTCCTTTTCTTTGTTGACCCACTCTAAACGTGCTTTCTCCGTCTCGAGCTCGCTTTGTGTAATGGTTTGGCTGGAATTGGCGGCATCGAGGTCGGCTTGCAGCTTTGTGAGTAGCTTGGCCATGTCGGATTGCACTACGTGATCCTTTTCCTGCTTCTTCCTTAGTCCGTCGATTGCTTGGCCTTTTATGTCCAGAATAGACTTGGCTTCTTCCAACTCCGCCCGTAGAGCCGCAAGCTTCTCTTGTAGACCGAGGAGTTCCTCTTCCGACTTGTTCTTGGCATTGCTATTAGCATCGAATCGAAGCTGGAGACCATCCAAAGATCCCTGGAGCGTGTCTATCTGTGCTTGACCACGTGAACGAACCTCATCGACTTCCGCCTGCTTCTGCTCCTTGGAGATCTTCCTCAGCTTTTCGAATTCATTTTCTGATTCGATTTGCGCCTCCTTCTTAGCTGCAGTAATCGCTCTTTGATGATCTGCAAGCGTCTTAGCTTGCTGATCATCGTGTTTTGCCGTGGCGTCAGACAACCAGTCACGTCTCACTCAAATACCGTGTTTGGTTGGGTGGGAGAAGCAATGGATATCTTCTCAAACCACTAAACTACCCCAGCATTCTGTTGGAAATAGGGGAGATGGTAATCCCCGCCTGGATAGGGCTGATAGGGATGGGGCCCGCTAGTAGAGTTTTCACCTTCCACCTCCTCGATAGACTCCAATTCAGCAACAACCAAAATATCAATATGCCCCCATATGACCTCGTCGTATTCCAACACCCTTGGCCTGTTCCTTAGGTTCCCGGGTGGCCTGTTTGTCCTTCTTGGCATTCTTATTGGCTCGTTGAGTTTCTCCAGCGATTTAAATCTGCGGCACCTCTTGCCTTGGCTCTTCACCTTTGGATTGGTCGTGGGCGTTAGCTTGCTCCATGACATATCCCGGACCGCTAACCTGAGCTGTCAGGCCACTTGGTGTTCGGTAGTAAATCTGAGGATAAGCATCCCGAGTAAATCGATGCAAGGTGTGAGACTCTACAATCTTCTTACCGATGAAGCCATAGTCTGCTTCCTTGGCCTTCTTCTCTTCTGCTTCGAAGACAGCTTGAGTCCACGCTTTGCGCTCTTCGACCGCTGCAGGGTGGCTATCTAGCGTTGTGAGATCCCGATGGAGGAGCCTTCGCCGAGAAGCGTCCGCGACTAGTTTAGAGACAGCAACAGCCTTGCTCGGTGCCTGCATTAATAGTCTGACCTGACCAAATATGATGAGGCCATACTGGGCTCGAGTGAGTCCAACACAAATCCGATACGGGTCCCTAGCGTGTGCGCTGAGCGTCGTGTAGACGTCGTCGCTGTTTTCCTCTGAGGTCCCTTGGCTTGCGGCTGCCACGATGTCTAGCAGAACGATGGGAGCCTGTCTTCCCTGGAAGGAGTCGACAGTAGCAACGTCTCCAAACTCCCACAGTCCACCAGCAACACCAAGGAGCTTGGTTATGACGACCGATTTTTGGCCTTTGTAGAGGCTAAGGACGTTAATCATGGCAGGGTTGATTCCCTCCTTGACCAAGCGATCGACGGCAGTGCAGATGGCATCCGCGTTAGCATAGTTTTGCAACGAGGTACCCTGTGCCTTGAGGCGAGCGGTACCGCGTACGACGTCGACGAACCAGTATTCCGAGCCATCTCCTTGTGCCTCATAGTATTTCGTTGAGACGAGGCGCATTGCTTTCCGGATTGGATTATCCCTCACTGCTTGCGGGGCATTGTGCAGCAGATTGTTGTAGAAATGCTGTGCCGGGAACTGGGAGATTGCCGGACACATACGATACTGTAGATCGAGCATCGTGGATCTGCACTTCTTCCCCGTCAGGAGGCCCAGTGGCGACATCTTGCTGTTCGTTGGAACCTCGCTTGCAATTCCTGCCAAGAAGATCGGCTCAAGCTGGTTAGAGTCTCCGTATAGAAATAGAGCTTTCCAATGTCTGAATGAAACCATTGGAACGCAAAGATTCGGGATTGACGCATGGCCGGATTCATCGCAATATAGAATAGTCGGGTCAAAACCCTCTACCAAGAGTTTGCAACCTGAGTTGTTGCAGGAGGCGAGAACGATATCCATACTCCGCACCACACGGAGTTCCATATCCCGACGGAGTACCTTAAAGGTATTACGAGTCATGCTGTCGAGCTGGCCTTGCTGCTGGATGAAGTATTCGACGTGACGATTGTAATCGTCAGACTCGTCGAATTCTGAGACAGTCTTGGCAAAAGTAGCCTGAGCCTCGGGACTGAGTGCCGCTTTGGCTTCTGCCCACTTGCGTTGGGCAGCTGCGAAATCCGCTCGCCTGAGTTCCCCTATGTGCCAGCTTAACGTGGTAGCAATCGGAACGTCGGAGATTTTGTCGTTCTTTATAGTCTGCATCATCTCCCAAGCCTTCTCGAAGTCTTGAGCTTCGGCCTTGAACTTTTGGAAGGTGTCCAAGTCGAATTGTTCTTCGTCAGTAACGGCGCGATACAAATCTTGATAGACTGGATCTTGCTCGAAGGACTCGTGTTGAATCTTGAACTGATCGGATGCAATTAGATCTGTGTTCTCGATATTGGCGTAAGCATCCGGCTTGACAGTCAAGAGCGCCTTCGTCTCCAGTCTTGAGACCTCTAGACGTAGCACTTTCTTCTTATTCAGCCTACTCGGTCGCGGACAATTCCAGATGTCGGTAGCAGCCTTGTCTACCGCACCGTTGCTAGGCGCAGTCAACAAGATTATATGACCGACCGACGACAGGAGCCAGACTTGATGGGCAAGAGTAAGCGTCTTTCCTGTTCCTGGGGGACCTTCAATAACGTGAAGACCATTGACTGTCTGTGAAGGGGCGTTTAGAACTTTGGCTTGCGTCTGACTTCGCATACCTGGCAGAATTGCTCTGACCAGTGCCTCATAGATAGCGATATTATCCTGTCTCTCGGGATTACCAAGTCTCAGATCGATGTTGCTGAGGATCGCGTTGGACGGGTTGGAGATGATGGCCTGACGAACGTAATCGAGGGCCGGGTGAGCTCCTGCGTCGCTGAGGTTTGCAAAAGTCCGAACGGCCACCATTTCTCGTATCGCATGGTCCACGGGAGAGGTGATCTTGAGGTGAGCAAGATGAAGTTCTTGGCTTGGCTTATAAGATAGGTCCTCGTACGCTTTCCTCGGATTCGCGCTGCTAGGCTTGGTGAGCTGGATGCAGAATTCCGTACCGGTACCCTTTAGATTGCGTGCGGCAACATTGATCACAGTTCCAAACCATAACTTGCTGTTGTCGCCCGTAGGGGTATGTCCTTTGATACCTGGTACTGAATTATCCCATTCGAGTACAACCTGAGAATCCTCGGGTGGTACGGCCTCTTGAAGCCCTTCCGGATTCGGCGGCATCCGGACGTAGGCGTGATAGCTGCTCCGGTACAGCTTTTGGTCCTTGGTGAGTGTCTCCCGTGCCGTGTTGATTTTCCCTCGAAGCCGAGGAAACGGCAAGTTGTGCAGGTAAACGCGATGCGGCTTGAGCTGCAGGTGAACCATTGTGCCCTTTGTAAACTGTGCCTCGCGGAGGACCGCAAGCTGATAGTAGACTCCAAACTCCGATGGTTCCTCCCACACAGTCTTCGTCTCAAGGGAAGCGAAATCTGGTTCTTTGGAGTAGTCTTCCACTTGGGTTTTCTTCCCCCTGGAATCTAGCATCTTGGGGTATATGCAGTACATCCCGTCACCGATTGCCTTGACTGATGGGCTGTTGTCGATATGGAAGCTGTACTCGCCATCCACCATGTACTGATGGAGCGGGCGTTGCCTCGACTTGAAGGCATTCTCGAAGTGAGAAAGGCAACTGGCTTCGAATTTCTCGTAGTTGGTGGGTACTAGGAACCAGATAGCGATAGTGTAGTCTTTTCGGCCGTCTAGGAGAGCATCTAGACCCTTTATAGTCTCATTGTCGAGACCTTGGTAAAGGTCGGCCGGCTGCTCTGTCGCCACGTGAGAGGCGGCTGATAACCGAATATACGCTAGTTTGTTCGTGTCTCTGTCACGACCCGCATCTTGTATGAATTCGTTAGTCCAGTTATCTTGCTTGTCCTGCTTGCTGGCTACATGCACGGACTCGTAATATTTGAGCATATCACGGTCTTGGATCTTGACGCCCGGGTACCAGGTGACAGTGAAAGTGTCTAGTTCTTCGTCCTTCTGGAACAAATCCTTTTGCTTGTTGTTCCCTTTGAGTCTGAAGTAAAGCCGAATGGAAGTTTGGCCAAAGCGACCTCCGTCCACACAAACCTGAACCGCATAACCTTTCGTCATTGCATACGGATTTCCTACAACAGCCGAAGCGCCGACCTGGAAGGCGCATCTTAAGCGAAGTGGAAAGGCTATTGCCTGGAAGTCGAACGGTCTCTTATGGATATCTTTCGACTCGTTTTCTTGTTCGAGACGCATTTGATTCTGGAGACGTTCCTGCTCGTTTCTTCGCTCGAGCGCTGCTTCTCTCGCCGCGAATTTTACCTTGGCTTGCTCGAATAGCTCGGCTCTCGTAAAACCGCGCTGCTTCTTGGTGCGGGGGACTGCGGGAAGTGCTTCTCCAAGACTTGCCATGGAAATGCTAGGCTCGCCAGCATATGGCATATCTGTATCCATGGTATTTTCCATGACCATGTTTACATCCTCTGGAGGAGGAGATGAGGTCTGTTGAGACGTGGTTTGAGTAACTACCTTGGTCGGAACCAACGGCAGTGGGTGGTCCGGAGACCGGTTCTCCTGCGAGGGAGAGGAAGATATGCCGTGAGACATGTTCTTTAGACTACCTTGGTCGGAACCAACGCAGTGAGGGTTTGACCCGAAGGTCAGGTGGACTTGCGTCCCGTACGTCCTCTTGAAGAGGATAGTACAAACTGATGACACTGGTTTAGGCCAGTGCCATATATCTATGTTATTGTGGTATGATAGGGGTATTGAGTGATGAGTAGGTTGAAGAAGAAAGGAAGAAAGAAGAGGAACTGAAAGTCTTATATATTTTTAGGCGCCGCTAAAAAGACGCGCTAGTGTTCATTCATCAATATGTGTTCAAAGTATTGAAGTGATAATCACGTCTAGATAGAGATATATCACATCAATTTCGTATGTAAACTCTGATTCCATTCTTCATCTCTTCTGCCATGAGTGGTGAATCCAGTTTCCAGGGCTTGTAATCTTGTAGGGTTATACCTGTTGTGTCTCAAAGGTATTCCATATGGTGTTTCTGAGCCTCCAAATACTCGTGGAGATCCGAAAGCGTACTCGCTATAGTGAGTGTATGTTGCGGATCCTGAGTGGGGAGATAAAGAGAGCAAGGTTAGACAAGGGATAACCCCATATATATATAGAAAGATGTGTTCCATATAAGAGAGTGGGTTACGGATACAGAAGAAAAGATGTTTTTGAAGGGAGGAGTTAGCCCTTATATAATAGAAGATAGACACGTCCAAGGGTGATTCCTTGGTTCTACCTCCATTCATGGATAGTGAAAGCAAGTGGAATGGTCTGCATTCCTCTAAATTCACGAATAGTGAAAGCAAATGGAAAGGTTTCGATTCCCAATAAATTCACCAGTAGTGAAGCCAAGTGAGGTGAGAGGATGTAAAAGGGTGGATAACGCTCTAGGCGCTGCAAATCCATGGCGTACGTTGAGGGTACTAGGAATCGTGGTGATGATGTAATATAAAGTGGTCCAGTCTATCCGGGTATTGAGGATGCGCGCAAAAAGGTTGATTTCTTCGTTGGCCATAACAGAGTCATTGTCCGCTCTCATGCTATATGCTGCAGTATCCATGCTGGTAACATACAGACTCGGCTCTGGTATTGCGCTGCGGGCCTTCTAATGGGCGATGCATGGGCGGCAAGTGCAACGCATAGCTGTGCGAAGACACAACCGAGTCGTCCTCGTGTCGATTTCCTGGATTTTTTGCGGCACATTGGTTTTGTATGCGGCGATAAGATCTTTGAATCTCTGCTCCGATTGCGAAGTGAGCGTCTCGGTCATTTGCTCCAGCTTGTCCATGGCTTTTCCATCACTTGTCTTTACCAAACACTCTCCACGATATTCGGGGGAGTCTAGAGGTTCTCTCCAGGGAGCTAATCCGTCACGGCTAAGAATTAGGTGAGTTCTTGATAGGTAGCATGGGACATGTCGTTTTGCTTCCGGTGGTGTCTTAGCCAGTGTTGCGATCGTTTTCTCACAGGCGATTTGAGGCAGCCTTGATAGCTCATTCGTATCAACATGTAGCAATCGTCATCTGGTGGAATGCATGGCTTGATAACGCGTTGTGGGTTTTCCGGTTCAGTATGCTGTCGCAGGAATAGATATCCCAGCCGCCACATTTGCCTTATTCTTCCTGATCTTGACTTTCACACGTCCGCCAGATATGGACGGACTAGGCTGCGTGGTTGTAGAGTCGGGGAGGTCTGGAGTCCTTGGCGATAGCTTCGCCCTAGGATTCGTCCCGGACTTAAGAACCGTCTTGGAGGAAGAATCTTCATTGAAATGACTATTTCAGCCAAGGAGATGGGATCTTCAAAGGCAAAACGAGGGGCAGCCGAGATGAGGATGAGGAATTCGTGATTGGCCTAATCCGAAATAGAGAGCCGACAATGTGGAGGCTGGGTGCTTTAGCTGTAGCAATGAAATGTCTGCCCAATTTCGTACGGCGCAGCAGCATCATATGTACTCTCTTAGAGGGCTACATCACCAAAAATGAGTGGTCACGAACTTGATTTGTTGCAGATGACAGCTGCCATATGTACGGATGGACTGGGTGTTTTGATGCGGTATATAGAGCCAGAAACGGAAGTAACTTGGTAAAGGAAGGATAGTATAAGGCAGTCATATATACAAGAGAAGGCATTGCTAGCACAAAGCCATCAAAAGGCTTGACTATCCAGAAAGTATAGAAAGAGGAAGTATTGTGCTTGATGGATGTAGAAAGAAAAGAGAAATACAAGGTGGGAGGTCGCTGTTTATATAGTAGAGGATCAACACGTCCAGGGCTGAATCCTTGATTCTATCTCCATTCATGAAGAGTGAAGATCAGTGATATCGGGGTTGTGCCAACGCATTCATGGGTAATGAAGCTGGTGGGATAGGAAATGTGGAATGCGGTGTGGAAAGAAAGGTGAATTCAGAAGAGATAAGGAAATATGAAAAGGCAACCTAATGGCAATTGAGACGTTGCACAGGCTAAAGATCGATTGCCATTGCTGTTCGTATTCGAGCCTGCACCCTTAATGGGAGGCCTTCTCGACCAGTCCAAGTCCCACACAGGCAGCGTAGCTATATAGGAGCCTCTAGCCCGGACGGAGACGAATTGCCTGACACATGTGAGCTTTCCAGATCTTATATGAAGCGTAAGAGAATGATACCGCCAATTTAGCATGAATGAAAAAGCACAATTGACAGCCCATTAAATCAGCAGTCCCAATGTTGTAGAATGCTCCTGGTATTCATTCGCTGTTCCATGCCAATTGCAGACCTACAACTCGTCATTCGCCTTTCGGTACGTTGATATCACGGAGATGAAAGGGACATATCATTTCCGTCTGTACCCAATCACAAACCACTGGAAAAAAGGGCTCCTGTGCCCAGTCCAAGCTTGATTTTGACGAGCCCTCTGTCTTGGAACCCCAATCGCGTACAAATCACCATTTGGCGCGTTAGGACAACACATCCAACCCATCATTAACGGACGAAGATTCTCGCGTCAACGCTAGTGCGCACAAAACCAACACATATTTCTTTGACGCAACCTTTTCCTCTTTCTTTCTTCATACAACCAATTCCAGGTCTTCGGGCCACTTATTGTATCATCCTCATTTGGAGGTTGTTACAAGTCCAGGTCTTCGGACCACCCCCGCCAGCCATCAGGATCCGTCCTGAGTGTGTTATACTGCTGAGGCTATGGTGAGGTCTGGCTTGAGCTGGATCTTAGCTAAATTGTGGGTTTATCGGTCTTTTGGGCTTGTCCCTAGACGCTGCGCTCGCGTCCCAAGTGATCCTGTCCATACAGGAGATGATCTGGGTCCTGGTATACTTACCTTCACTGCGTCCTTATGGACAAGGTAAAGCTGACACCAGCGTCGTTGGTTCGCCCATGATGGCTTGGTTCAGCTCTTCTCACTCCAACTTTACGATCATTTGCTGACAAGTCAAAAACCGAGGTGAGTGGATCGTTGTCATGTTTGATAGAGAGCATGCAAAAAGCTTACCAATCACCAACTTCTTAGGTATCATTTCCCAAAAAGTCGCGACCAACCAACCCTCAAGCACCAAATGGAAACGGCTGGGGCAAGTGTATCAACTCACTCTCGGAACCTGTACTCGATGACACCGCTCAGCTGTCAATGTCGCTCGGTATATTTTTGTCAACAGTCATTTGTGAAATTGACATTGACTACCGACCTTGCTGCACATGCTACGTCCGATTCGGCTTTTCAGGTTTAAAGCTGTGGTGAGATCTAGTTTGAGCTAGATCTTAGCTTGCTACTGAGTGTGGGTTTATCGGTCTGCCAGACGCTGCGCTCGCGTGCCCAAGTGATCCTGTCCACACAGGAGATGATCTGGGTGCTGGTACACTTCGTATATGTTCTTTCCCACTTGACCTTGCAGTTCCCCAGAGAGGAGTGATGGTGGGAGTTTTGTTTTGGGAGTGGAAGAATCGGGGAAGTACACTCCAACACTTTTTAATAAAGAAAATGCTCACCACTCACCAGGCAAATTCCTTCAGGACACCTCCCCTCCAGGTGATCCTTGCAGCAGACATTTCAAAACCAAACATCAGTAGGTTAGACCCACCCCTTACACTGACTCTTTCCAGCACATCAGTAAGTCTCACTCAACATCTCACCGTAACTGTCGAAGGCTAATCGCTCTTCACGTTCTCCTCCAGACACATCTCACCCAATCCACCAGTAAGTCCCCCCCACCCCATCCCCACCCTAACATTTCCTTCTACTTGCCCACCTCACCCACCTCGAGTGTCTGAGCGTGGGCCCGCCTCCGTCCGGTATCAGAAGCCTAGCGGGCCACCTATACCGAAGGGGTTTACCGGCCTCGGATAGGCGCTGCGCTCCTTGACTCCAGCACCGCTGGAAGTTGACACCCGTTAAACATGGAGGCCCCACAAAAGAGCCAGGAGTAATCTGGCGGACCGAGGGCCAGTTTTCGCGTCCTTGGTTCTCACTCGTGCTTTGAATCTGTGGTTCACGGCCGCCTTGCGGTGCAGCACCCCGTACACACTTGAGGGTTCCGACTTCCATGCCTTTTCATCCTCGGTGCTTTGCCTCATGGCTTTGTGCTGATTCGTGGGTGAAGGTGGAGTTGGGACTTTGAACCTGGGAACAAGCGACGTTGTCGACACGTTGCGTGACTAAGCCGAGAGATTGATTCCGGTTGGTCGGATAACAAAAAGTGGGGTGCGCGAGTACCCTGCAAAAGAAAGAAAAGCAACTGAGGGATGCTTGCTGTCGTTTGGCAGTGCTTGGTGCATCTCCTCATTGCTAGAAACTTCCTACATTTTTAGATAGAAATTGCAAAGTTGTTGTTCTACCCTGTGGCTTCAAGATCCCAAATTATGCTATGAAATGTCTAATATATACTCCAACTCTTGTACCTCGCTCGATATCGTCATCTGCATGTATCGTAGATTCTAGGTGGCCGTCGATGCTATACTTACCTCATACCCCCGCCAGCACCTTCTTCTCCTTCTCGGGCCAGAAAATCCACAAGATACTGATCGCCATCTTGATGCCAAAAGCCACCCACAAAGCAACCTGCACCTGGCCGGACCCCCGGGTGATCCAACCCCCTGCAATCGCACCAATCAGAATACCGAAAAAGGCACCAGCGCGACGGTTCCGCTTGACGTTGCGGCCGATAGGTGACACAAGCTCCGGATCACTGGCAAAGTCGCAGAGCACAGAAGTGAGAACCACGGTAGGTATCTCGCTAAGCGCCAGGGCCCTCGACCCGACCATTTGCCCCGCGGCTTGAAAACTTAGCAGTGCAATAGGCGCCTCTGTCCTCCAGTCGATATCCCTGCTTATTTGATTAATCCTCCCATCAACGAGCCCGGACTCAATGACAGCGGCCGAAATCAGAATGAACATTGATTGTAGGGCAAAGGATGAGGCGAGCGTAAGACGTTGGATGGGGCCCATGAGACGGCTGAGACGGGAGAAGAAGAGGGCGCCGAGAGTGAAGCAGATTATTGAGGTGAGCGATTTGGCCCAGCCGTAGGGTTTGGTTTGGGTGTGGGTATTGGAGCCACCGAGACCGACAAAGACGGTGTTGCCTGCGAAGCGTTGGGAGGTTATTGCTGTGTGGGATCTGGGAAAGGACTAACCAGTTTGCATCGATACAAAGGTTCCGTATGCTGCCATGGAGAGAATTAGCATCCAGCCTCTATAGAATGAACTGCAGAGCATACCATTGTAGATTGTACTGTCGGAAAGTCCTGATATTACACAGCATGCCAACATCAGCAAGTCGGTATGTTTGTTGCTGACTTCGGCGTGGAGATATCGCTTCCAACTTGCGGGCCTTCTTGGCTCCATACCGTCTTGCTCTATGCCCATTGACATGTCCAGTGGTTTTTCTCCTTGCGGTACACTCGAGTGCACCTCGCCCGCCATTTCTATTCAATTGGGACGCGATATGATACAGTGTGTCTCGAGAACTCTCAACGAACGCAGTGTGAATCCTTATCGCCGGACAACCCCAATCACAATGTTTTTGATCCTTGGTCGAGCACGATGCCCGGCGTCACGGACTGATGTAGAAGGAGGCGCGCGCAATCACGGCGTGCTACACGTTTGTCAATGAGAGCTGTTGTATGGAAGCGGGAGGTGCAGACCAGCCAAGGTCACACGTCGGGAGGATGGACATGATCCGTCAGGACAGGAGCCTGCGTTTGTGGTTGATTAGGTCTAACCCAAGGTGACTACTGGAAGAATCTTCACCGTTCCTTGACGGGAGCGGCCCACCGGGAGGGGCTTCGAGCTCTGGATAAGGGTTCCAGGGATGGTTTAGGCACGGAAGGGTGGTTTTAGGGGGCATGGGGGTGCGACAGATGGCGCGGGGTGGTTCACGGTTTGATTGCGGGCCATCGGGATTGGTCCGACCAGACGACATGTCATTGCTTGGCGTGGCACTCTCTTTTTCTCTTTTACAGTATGCGATGCACTCCATCATCATCATCCCATTTCGCTTATGAGGATCATCAAAACACCTGCGCTGCACTTCTACTCCTTCGACCAACCATCTCCGGCCAAGCGGTCATTCCAACGAAGCGCTCATTTGCAGATTCCCTTATCAGCTAGCTACCAGAGTTGTGGAGTCGACTGCATGAGTGCCAGTTATCAATCACTGCGGAGCTCCTAGGATGGTCCTCGCCCAGGCACTTGCCGCTTGGCACGCTGCAGAATATCATGTACAGAGGTCCGAGCATAAGCACCAGTGTCTGCCATTGTCCATGGTTACACACATCTACTTCCTTGGCTGCTTCGTCCCTGACTTCTAACGTTGCATCTTGCAAGTAAACCCCGGATGGAGTCAGAAGACGACTAGAAACACCCATTTCCTGCATTCGACAATGATTCGTCGCAGTCGAGCGGATTGGAGATGTCAAGCGCTTGGAAAAGTCAATCGCTCGCCTCTGTGGAAGAGTATCCCCGCCGCATATACACGCTGTTGCTTGTCTGATTCGTATTGGTTCAATCCATGCCTACCGTGCCAATGTTTATACATCGGAATCATACCAACTCAATCTACATTACCATGTCTTATCCTCAGAGGCCCGTCCTTGGATCTGCAGCGCCACCGACCGGGGAATAACCTATGAAGAACTGATTGCAGCGGCAGGGGGTGGCCGACCTTGTGGCGGTTAAAGGGATACGTTGGGGGCAGCGTTATAATATCGAGTCATGCAAAGCTTTGTTCGCGAACTTACGCCAAGCTTCAAGATGCCCGAACGGCAAGCAGCCAAGAGATTGGCGAACGTCGGTGAACGGCTACCCGAAGGTACTGTAAGCTGATTCCAACGGAAGCGGTCCGCGTTCTAGAAGGGGAGATCATTCACGGTGGTGTACGCCTAGAGTTTTGTATGTTCAGGCACTCAATCGATGTTTTCTACAACTTTTGATTGAAACATGGTCTTGTTTCTTCTTCGTCTCCTTCAAGCGTGCCGGTCTGCGCAACTTTGAGCCGTCTGGTGCACCTTTAGACTGTCTCCGAAAGCCAACAACACTATAGGCATAGTTCTCGGCGGAAGCACAGTAGCTGACCCGGCCCGGTTGATCGCGGACGGGCGGCTTGGCGTGCCAAGAAAGCCGCCAAGTCCCAGTCGGATCAGCATCAACCAGATGCAGCAACTACAGCCCGTCGGCCTTGGGTTGTTGCCGAGCAAGATAACATTCCGTTGGGATCGGTGCAATCAATCTTCTTTCTCGTCAATGCCATTGCACTTTCAACTCTTCTCTTCTCCGTGTCACATTGAGCATGCAAGCTGATGCAACGTGCTGGCTTGGAAGGACACCATCAGTTGTCGACTCGGATATTCCGAACTAGTTCAACATCCCATAACGAAAAAGCAGCTCGATGCAAGACCATCACAGTCTCCAGCAAGCACACCGGTTCTCAACCAACTATGAAGAATAGAAACTCGGTATAGGCGATCAACTGCATGAACGATGCATTGGCTCCCGGGCATGGATGCACGTCCTGTTATCCCCTTCACCGTGATCCCTCTTGGCCAACTATTCAGTCACGCGTGGATGATCCAAGGACAATTATTGTCATCCGGACTGCTCCATTGGTACAGGAGAAAGATTGGACCTGCGGGCCAGGTAGATTAGCAACCATAATGGCATCTGCTTGGCCAACGTCATGGTGAGTTGGTAAGCTGATTTGAAATGAAGACGGTATAGAGTGTGGTTGTCTGAATCTGTTTATTGATATCAGCTCTAGACATGCATCGGGCATCTGCAAAAACAGTATAAAAGAACCGTATATCCTCGAAGTTTTAACACAATTCCAATCTCATCTCTGCAGCATCCCCTTCTGTGCAACTCCTTTCATCTCAGTATCTGCATCCATTCGGCTTTATTCTCAACATTCCATCTTTATCAAGATGTTTCTCCCTCTCCAAGCCGCACATGGCCATAGCATCGAAGCCGGCCCTCCACCATCAGTGGAACAGTTCATGGGCCGTCCAGTTGTCAACATACCCAATCCCCAATCCAGTACCACTTCGATCATCCCACCCAATACTCAGCCACTCAACGCCTCCGCAATAGCCACACACGACAATACCGAGACGGATGCCTCACCAACAACGCCAACGACTCAAATAGATCTTCCAGGAGCCACAAGACTTAAGAAGATGGTCCAAGACTCACCCGATATGATTGTATGCCCTGGCGTCTACGATGGCTTCTCAGCTCGCATCGCCCTGTCTGTTGGCTTTTCTGCCATGTACATGGTCTGTCTTCTTCTCAAGGTGCATTGAGAGCATTGGCTGATGTATACCAGACTGGAGCCGGAACAACTGCTTCTCGCCTCGGCATGGCGGATCTGGGTGTTGCCCAGCTCCATGACATGCGTGAGCAAGCTGAAATGATTGCAAACCTCGATCCCAGTGGTCCACCCCTGATAGCAGACATGGACACTGGTTATGGCGGTATGCAGCCCCCAACCTCCATCCCTTTTCCTACACCGTTACATTCAATCTCATCCCTCAATTCCCCATCTAACAACCCCCCAGGCCCCATCATGATCGCCAACTCCGTCTCGCAATACATCCGAGCCGGCGTCGCGGGCTTCCACATCGAAGACCAAATCCAAAACAAACGCTGCGGCCACCTCCAAGGCAAACAAGTCGTCTCAGCCACGGAGTTCCTCTCCCGCATCCGCGCCGCCAAAGCCGCCATCATCCGCGCAAACTCCGACATCGTCCTCATCGCCCGCACAGACGCGAACCAGCAGCTCGGCTACGACGAATGCATCTCCCGCCTACGCGCTGCCCGGGATCTCGGCGCTGACGTCGGGCTCCTCGAGGGCTTCACCTCCAAAGAGCAAGCGCGCCAGGCAGTTCGGGACATGGCGCCCTGGCCGCTACTGCTCAACAGCGTCGAGAACGGCAGCTCTCCGCTCATCACGGTGCAGGAAGCGCAGGAAATGGGCTTCAAGATTATGATTTTCAGCTTCGCCGCGCTAGCCCCGGCGTATAGCGCGATTCGCTCGGCGTATGAACTGCTGAAGGTAGAGGGAAGGGTGGGCACGGCCAAGGATTTGACGCCGAAGAAGCTGTTTGAGATTTGTGGGCTAAATTCGGCGATTGAGATTGATAAGGGGGCCGGAGGGTTGGCGTTTGCTGGGGGAGTATGAAGGGAGAGAGGCGTATAGCGGGTAGGGAACGCGGAGGGGGCAGACAGTGATTGCAGGAAGAGTGGGGAGATTGTTTCAACATCACCTGCACCTCTGGACACTTTTTGGCACTTGAAACGCAGCTCGGAGCATTGGCGTCCTTGGATTCTCTCGCACTGGATTAGGCTAGATCAAAGTAGATAGACAACGCGGTTCACTTGTAAGCACGTAAGCACGCCAGCTAAGCTAGCAAGAGCGCTTGGATATAGAAACACCTTACCTTGTGCACACTCCCTCTCCCTCTCCCTCTCCCTATTACCCCTTCAGTCTGTAATCAACTCTTCCGTCATTTATACATGTCTGCGTCTACATCTACTTCTGCATCTACTTCCTATACCTTTATCTCTGCCAAGAAACGAGACGCATCGCATCGCATCGCATCGCATCGCAACTCCAAGCAGTGCGGATTCGCATTCATACATACATACATTTTCTGATCACAGGCGATAAGAGAGAGAGAGAGATGAGAGAGAGAGGGGGGGGGAAGCAGGCAGGCAGAATCGACAGGGGCACTCGCAGCACGTATTATCTACTAGAACCCCCCTCAGCCGCTCTTCTTCTTCTTTGCTTCTTCTGCTTCTGATGATGATTCCAGCCGTCTTGTTTGGGTTGCGGTGATGGGTGGGAGAGCGGTGGTGGTGGTGGTGGTGGATGGTGTGTTCTCTTGTTGCTATGCAGGGCATGTCGTCGATTCGCACTCGTTGCTGGTGTTTCTCTCGTTGAGCTGGATTCTCGCAGGGGGTGGGTAAACAAACGTCTTCAATCCCTTCTATCAGGAAAAGCGTAGGCGCCGTTCACGCTCACGCTCATTGCACATCCTTGGCATGCAGGATTCCTTCCGCTCGCTAGTCGAGGAGCTTGGCTGCGTTCTCTGTGCATGTATTCATGATTTTGGAGGAAGTGGTTGTGTGGTAGAGGGAGGGAGGGAGGATGGGAGTGAGTATGCCATGGAAGTGGGATTGAGGGAGAGACATAGAGACAGCGCGGAGGTGGCTCTTCGTAGAGATGATACATCGCTAAGCAGCCAGCGGGATTCCTCTCTCTGCCGCCGCTGGCTCAGGGGACGTCTTGGCAAGGTGTTTGCAATGGATGGGCTCTGCTGAGATGTCCCACCTTTCTTTGTGTCATCTTGCCAAGTCGAGTGGTGCCGGCAAGGACTCCGCTGTCCTTCCTGCGCGGTGCTTTTCTTCTGGATATCGCTGGCGCGGTATAGATTACATATTCGACCAAGCGTCTCGGTTCGTTGTTTGCACCAAGCCTGCTCTGTCCGTCACGGTTGTTGATTAAGCCCAGGCTGGCTCTGCCTTTGGGATTCCGAATGGTTTCGTAGTGTTGGATCGTGCAGTCGTGGAATTTTGCCCTGCGTCCTTGCCTGCTTGTGCTTGCAGCGCTGGGCTTGTTTCGGGGTATGGTGTCGTCACGGGGGGGTTTGTCGCCAAGGGATGGGTTATCGCCAAGTTGCTCCGGGGTGGGTTCGAAGGGGTTAGTGTTGTTGTTACTGTTGGAATCAAGGCGCCAAGAGCTCAGCTGTTCTGCCTGCTCAGTCCGTATGGTCGCCAAGTCTCTCCACGAGGTTCCACGGCATTAGATCTGCACATTTACCCATCCCTCCAGCTTCTAGCCAAGTCCCATCTTCCGCATCCTGCTGCATTGCCCCTTGCTACATCCATGTGACCATTAAGAGCTCCACTGTGCTTCTCCGCCAAGTCTCCCCTTCCGGAACCGTCTTGGCAAGATGCAGCTCTGACAGCTCCGCGGTGACCTGCAGCATCATCGTTGCAAGCGCTTCTGCGTGCTTACTCCTGCTTCGGTTCTGTTGCCTCGTGCCAAGCCATGCATTGCATCGCCCCAGTAATCCCAGTCGCCAAGATCGAGCAAGCCAAGCCAAATCATCGCTAATACGATCCGCCCGATGGTGTTGTTGTCAGCATATAGTCGTCGCCAAGGCCATCCATTGTTTCTACTACACCGCCTCATACCAACGCACTCTGTCGGTCAAGAGCTTCACTGTATCTCTCCGCCAAGTATTACGTCTTGCCCAGGCGGTGGTATCGCCAAGAGCTCTGTCTTCTGTGGTTGCCGTCAGCTTGTAGTCGTCGCCAAAGCGTTGTTATCGTCAAACGCTATCGCCAAGTTGCCAAGCTGCTCTGTTTTGTTTCCATTTCTCTGCTGCGTGGCCAAGAGTCAATGAGATCACAAGGTGCAGTGAATAGTTTCTGGACTGCGCAAAACAAACAAGGTGAAAGCGGCAGATTGAGAAGACAAAAGACATGTTTCCAGAGAGTATTGGTGCAGAAATTGAGCCTGATCAAGATCCTCTTTGACTTCCCTACGTTACAAACCATGATTACGATCGAGTGCGAGTCCTCCCTTCTCTCCTTCTACCGTAAAATCCAGACAGTAATCCAGACCAAATACCCAACCTACACCTCGCTAGGACTCCCACTAGAAGCCATCCAAACACACCCTCACTAACCCATCCTCCCCAGCAAATCCTGCCCATCCGCCTTCGTCTCAAACGTCCTAAACTTCTCTCCAGCATCCAACCCCTTCGCGGCCCTCACATACGCCTTCTCACTCCGATCAGTCAACGTCTTCAGATCAGCGTCACTAAGCACCTCCCCACCCTCGCCGGGGTCGTAATTTTCAAAATCGTCTTCGGCCAGAAGAGCCTGCAATTCTGCATACTCGTCCTGCGGCTTCTTCGCCGTCGAATTATCGCGAATACTCCTAAACTTGTCCTTTTGAATCACCAGCTTCTCCAACCTCCGCTTCCCATCTGCCTTTTCCAGCAGGGTCTGCTCGATCGTGCCCTTGGTCGCAAGCCTATACACAATCACCGGTCTCGTCTGACCGATTCTATGCGCGCGATCCTGGGCCTGAAGGTCCTGCTGAGGATTCCAATCGCTGTCATATAGAACAACAGTGTCTGCGGCGGTCAGATTGATGCCGAGACCGCCGGCGCGGGTGCTAAGAAGGAAGAGTCTGTGATCGTTGGAGGAGTTGAAGGATTCGATTTGTTCCTGACGGTCATTGACCTTTACGCTGCCATCGATGCGGCAGATATTCCAGCCGCGGAGGAAGGCGTAGTCTTGCAGGATATCGAGCTGACGCGAGAACTGGGAGAAAAGTATGACTTTGTGGTTCTTTTTGAAAAGGTAGGGCAGAAGGCGATCAAGGAGGATCATTTTGCCGGATTCAGTAATCAGTGAAGCATCGGGGTCCTGATCTTGTGCCCAAGGCCAGAAAAAGTGGTGGGGCGAATTGCAGGCAAGGCGGAGTTGCATGACCGGATTCTGAAGCTTTTTTTGATTTACTTCTCTTCTAGCCTGTGCTAGGGTGTTCGCTCGGTCGTGCTCCTCCTGTTCCTCTTCGTCTACCTGATCACTCTCACTGCTTTCCTCCATCTGCTTAAAGTACTCCCAATCACTCAACTCTTCATACGTCTGCTTCTTGGTGCGTCTGACGAAGCGTAGACTGCTAGCTGGTGTAGACGATCGAGATGATTTTGCACTTTTGATAGAAGTCGAGGTCTCGGCTTCCGCTTTCCGTTTCCCTCCCCTAATCTCCATAACTTTTGGTCTCTCTTTTCCCTCACCAATTCTTTCAATCGCTTTTTGTTCTAGATATGCTCTGATGTCGTTGTCTTTTATCTTTCGATAAAGCTCTTTCTGAGTTGGCGTTAGAGGCGCGTACAGAATGTACTCTCTTTTCTTCGGCAAGCTGGTTTCAACGTCTTCTTTCACCCGACGTAGCAGAAATGGCTTGAGGATACCATGTAGTGATGCTATTATCTTGGCCTTTCGTTGTTTCGAGATAGAGTCGTGCCCGTCCTTATCCTGCACATCAGAAAAGTCAAACATGCTCTCAAAGTGTTCTAGATCAGAAAAGGCTTCAGGGAGAAGGAAGTTTAGTAGTGACCACAGCTCGGCGAGATTGTTCTGCAGAGGCGTGCCTGTGAGGATTAAACGGCTCTCAGAAGTGTACTGTTTCAGCTCCTTGACCAGCTTGCAGTTAAAATTCTTTAGTCGATGCCCTTCGTCCACAACAATGAACTTCCATTGATAATTGGACAGATATTTCTTATCCCTCATGCAAATCTCGTAAGACGTGCACACGACAGGAAACTGTGCGCTCTTTGAATCCCCTTTCAGCTTCTGCCTTCTGATCTGCGCTCGGCTTTGCGGTGTCCCATGATACATGACCACAGGGATCTTCGGGGTCCACTTTGCAAATTCGTTGACCCAGTTCTGCACTGTGCTAAGTGGCCCCAGTATCAGAAACGGTCCATTCGTGCCCTGTTCGCGGAGAAAGGCGATAAATGAGATAAGCTGGACTGTCTTTCCCAGTCCCATTTCATCGGCAAGGATACCGTTGAGACCAATCTGATATAGACATGTAAGCCAGGTGAGACCTTCTAATTGGTATTCCCTCATCTTGCCGCCAGTCACCAGCTTTGGCTGGTCCGCGGATCCCTTCTTTCGAGCATCCAATGCTTGCCTCAATTGGTCCATGACAGCAGAGGAGAAGCCCTGAATATTGGCTATTAGATTCGACTATTCTGGGAAAGTTGAAGCATTTGGACTGACCTGGCTACGGCTTAAGAACCAATCCAACTCCTTGAGATGATTATCATCCGCGTCTGGCAAATTCCCCTGGGCTCGCCTTCTTTCTTGTTCTCTCAAACGTCTACTTTGTTTCTCCAGCTTCTCTTCTTCCTTCATAGCCTCGTCTTGCGAACCGTAGGCGGCATCTGACATGGCTGCCGATGGAGGCGAAGACGGAGGGCTTGATGATGGTGAATTGGCCGATCCTGATCGTGTCCCGGGGGTCACTGGCGTGGAACTCATGATTGGGGGTGATGGAACACTCTGCAGAAATTGCTTGAGTTGGTGTAAAAGGTCTCGGAACGATTGTGGGGGCAGGATTGCTAGCTGGGGACTCAGAGAACCCGAATTTTGTATCTGCTGTTTCGAGGTCTTTGATTCTCGCTGTCTGTTATTTGACAAGCACCGTAAAGTTCTAGACAAGAGACGAATTGTGGTTTCACCGAGCACTGCAAAAATTGAGGGCTTCCAAAGCTTGCAACAATTGCTCAACCTCTCAAACCCATAAAGTGAAACTTGATACAGCTAACAAAGAACACAAGCCATACTATTTACAACAATGCAGGTACAAGTGGCAAAAGTTCGCGCCCAAGCCCTAAATGGTGATGTCAAGGAACGCGTCTAGCCCACGCGACCGCGATACTTCCGTCCGCGACTTTCCTTTTCTCGAGGACCTCCTTTCCCGTCTCTCAAAAGCAGCCCTACTGCGTACAAGCAAGTCCATCACCCTGTTCCTACTCCTATACAGCTCACGCCTCTCTTCCTTTGAAGCTCCAATCTCACCCATGACGATATTCGTCCTAATGCAAGTATCGATGACCTTGAGCATCGCCCATCTGAAGGCGGCGTCTGAGGGTTCCTTAGGAAGGGTATCTTCGTCATTCTCTTGTTCCTTGGCGAGCGTAAAAGCTCTGTGAGCGAAAAAGGAGAGGTTGAGCGTTCCCAGTGAGATCAGCTCGGCGGTGTGGGCGATTTCCCAGGCTTTGTCGATGGCTTTTGCGAGCTTTCGATAGTTCTTTGTAGCCAATGGACGGAATGTTTCGAGGACGGCATTTCTTTTGCCGGAAACCATGGCTTTAGCAGTGGTTTCGATCTGGATCTTTGCTTTGATACTGGCCGCTTCGAGGATCCCAGTTGTTTCGACAGCGAAGAAATCATCTGGAAGAGATTCAGGGGTTGTTGCCATGGCTCTTAGAAGGGGAAGTGAATAGCTTCCAATCGAATGAATGCGATTTCGATAGTGGTAATATAGCTGATGGCTTTCGTTTGACTGTTAGGGTACTCTGGACAAGTAAGACTATAAAAACAAATGTCGGTGAGAGGACGAGAATGAAATATCCCAATTGGAGATTGAATATGATGTATTAAGTGGTAACTGATGCTTCTGACATTCAGCAGATTCTCCAGAGCTTATGTAGACAAACATTCAAATCCACAAGCCAACGTCGATCCAAATATCGGTCCAAATGGGGCTAGCTCAGGGTTATTTGCTCACGAACCATCCCTATTCAGACGCAAGGACGAAGATGACTCACGACAGGCTTGTACATGCCATTGCTTAAACCGAACGGTCTATATACATCCCCTAATCTAACATGTACCATTACTTCCCATTGAATTACCTTGGCCTCTCATCCAAGCAAAGCGCATGTCGCTGGAGCTTTAGCGATTCAAAAACTGTATATACGGTAGAATTCGGACATTTCCAGCACAGACGCCATTTCAGAACCGACCCCCATCCGGGATACCTTCCAAAGCACAAACGCCACACACCATGCTGCGTGTTCTCGTCGACATATCGGGTAGAGGAAGGAAGACTTCGGTTCGTAGCTCATATGTGGGTCATTGAGTTAAAACAGGAGCGGTCGAAGAGATTGATTCGTAGAGGAATATAAGCGTTGTAATCATTAGGTAGGTTAGGTATGAGGCGGTATTTGTGGCAGCGACCATGGACTCTTCAGGTATGCGGAATACGCCGTTCAGCACTGCCAGTTGAGTTTATGCTTCGGCCAACCATAGCCAGTATCGTCCCACCTCTGAAGTTCAGTCAGTCAATGACCTGTCAATCTACACATAGAAGACTTACCGTCAAATTATAGTTAGTATAGGCGCTCGGGTGAGCTTTGATATAGTCTGTAGTCTCATGGCCCGGTGGATCACAGGTGACAGAGTGTTGACCAGTCTTTTGATACCACCGCACGTAGTCAATACGCATCATGGTGGGAAATTTCAAAGCTGCAAGATCGATCCCAGTCCAAGAATTACTGATGCCAAGATTCAACACTATACTCATTGGCTCTTCCGAAATGACTCGGGCACCAATGTTACCGTTTGGACCGATGGCTTGCCCATTCATACCATAAGAGACATCCTCTCCCACAAACCATGTAATCTGACTGTCACCACCAACGCCAGGCGTATATTCAAACCCGTACCTTTGATACCTGTTGCCATCATACCAGGTGTTGTTCAACGCTGTCTGACCTACGATGGCTTGCTGAAAGGGTCCTCCGCAATAGGTGTTGATTTGAGTAGCGTTGTAATTTGGAATATGCATATAATCGTAGTTAGGCTGATACCACACGTCGTATGGAGCCACTTGATAGGATTGTGTAATGACACCAAGGTGAATATTCTGATCGGCACTACCCTCGAATACATCAATCTCAGGTGCCCCACGTCCTGTGCCTGGCGTTGGGTGATCTTCTCCGGTACAGGTACAAGACGGGAGTCTTTGTCCTGGAAGGTATGACAAGCCATCTGTTGCAGATTGGTTCGGAGTAATGCCAGAATCACACGAATTGTACGTATATGGCCATAAACCGTCGGTTGACGCCTTGTAGCCTGGCCTTCCCAAGTTCCCCATAGTCCACACCCCTGGCCATAGGCCGGAAGTACCACCAGGTCCAGGGAGAGAAACAGATACCTCAAGCGCACCTCCTTTGAAACAAATTTGATTCCAGCTGTTGAGCATCCCGGATCGATAGTTCACATTATGATTGAAAAAAGCATCCATTTGCAAGACAAGAGTACCGTCGTAAGTTGTTACCGCGTCAGGATCATACCATTCAAGGTCCTGTGTCGCTCCGTACCAGAAATCAGGCGCCGACCAAAAGGGGTCATCCCCTGGATAAAACGTTCTGTTCTGCGCATTGAATTCATCGCTAAACACTAACTCAAGGTCATCACCATCAACGCTTTTCCTCGTCATCGCTGAACTTGGAGTGCTGGGATCAACAAGTCCTTGTCGAATGTTCTGCAGTAAAGGATATTTTACATCGTTGACATAAGCCCAAGAGTGTTTGTCTATTGGGGCATTGGTGACATTCTTCGGGCTCGGCGAATCATACGGATACAATATGATTCTTGTTCCGGAAAAGCTGATGACAGGCAAAATAATGAAAAGCGTAATCAGTCCGAGCAACATCACAACCAACCCAAGAAGTGAGCAGAGCTGTGATTGGCGAAAGTATTCACGTAGTCTTGGCTTCAATACGAGATCGTCGTCAGCGTATGGTGTGTGCATATCGTCATCTGCCTCCTTTTCGTCGAGATACAGAACTAATTTCTGCCCATAGGACGCGGGATTAGGCGATCCTATCCGGTCATCCAAAAGCCAAGAAGACGCTTTCTCCGGATCGGACGGTTTGTCAGGGTTCGTCGACTCATTGAATGGATTCGGGTTACTTGTGGGTGATTCTACCATCTCATCCACAGCTGCAGCTTTGGCTATATGACTGTGTCGAGGTGTTGGAATCGAGGGTGCACATATCGAATTTCTACGTGACGGATACCTGGAGTAGTCCCTCCCCAAATCCCTCATCGTCATGGGTATTTGTGGCGGTACTGGCATTGCCCTTCCCAACGGTCCTTGCCCTGGCCTTTTTCGTAAAAGACGTGCATTGGTTGCTTTCGATTCATGTAATGTAGGCTCCGATGCATCTCGTTTCTTGCCCGACCCCGAAGAGCCACTACTAGTGCTATTCCGACTCTTTATTGACGGAGTTGGTGAAGGATTCAGCGGCGACGGGATATTGGGGGAAAAAGTGTGGCGATAGGGTGGCGCGAGCGGCGGTACATGATCTGGTGTAGCGACTGGCTCTTCCTTGGTTGACTCAAAGGACTGATTGGAAATGCTCGCGGATGTTGAAGATTCATACACACTTGGCCGTCTGCTGACTGTGTCCCGTAAGGCAGCGGAGGCCGCTTCTGCGTTGAGGCCTGTCGAGGACCGCCCATGTTGTTGTGGTCCAGGCTCTTCTCCAATGGCGCTGCTTCCTTCTCCCGGCCCTGTCGCAACTTTTGGCAACGGCGACATTATTGAATCGCAAGTATACCGACAATGCGGAAGGTAGTTTTTCTATCTAATAACGAGTGTGATGGGCGACATCTGATGTCTGCGGTCTATAGACGATCAATCATTCTTGGCGTTCAAAGGCAAACACCGTTGTCGTAGGTCGGCATAGAGTGGCCATTGGCAGCTCTAGGCACGGCAAGCATAAGAGAGCTTGAGACGTAAAGGCGCAAAGGAAAAGATATGAAGGAGTAACGAGTGTGGTTGTGAATTTGGTGGAGGCTCTCAAATGTAGAGGTAAGGCCGAAGACAGATCGGACTCGTGTAAAAGATGGCGAGGGGTAGGGTAACCTAGGAGAGATACATGGAGCAAGTTCGAGCACACCTCCATACCAGGAACCATCATGACTGGCAGGCACTCATGCACGAACACGCAAAACAACACAAGGATGGAAGGAGTTCTTGCTCTCAGTGGCCAAGATGTTTTGATTGGACAATGACGGATGCATCAATGCTATTCTCGATCACTCGTTATCTTGCCGCATCTTCCCGCCCCTAGTTCTAGAGCAAAGCCTATTACAGGAGTAGAAATAGACCGCCAAGTCCGAGTGTGCAGATATATTGAGTGATGAAAAGGTAACGATCATGCTGATGAGTACCAAAGGTTAGTAAGAACTTGACAATAAAGAAACAATCATCCTCTTCCCTTACCCAATCCCTATGCAGCTTTAGGCTTCAAAGAAACCAATACACCACATGCGTCTGTATGCAGTTACGGAGGGTTAAATCGGAAGCTGGAATAGAATACAAACCGCCATCGCGCCTCAAACCCCTACCGGCAAAGCAACAGGATCACTCCACTGACCAACTTGGTTCTGAAGTCGCGTCCTGACCGTGACGTCCGTACCATTGGCTTGGTAAAAGAGGAACATTTGCGGCGTCAAACCCTTGAAGCCTGAAGCCATGTGGATCTTAGAGCCCTTCATTGCGGGTGTCACAATGATGCCTGCACCGCTTGAGTTGGCTTCGAGACCAACGTTCGCGCAGGTCGAGGCGTTTGCCACCCAGCCTTCGGACAGGCCAGTGGGGTTGGAGAAATCGGTGTTATTCGATTCACGAATGTTAGATTGCGGGTCTTGGAAGTAGATAAGCCGTGAGTCATTGACGCTGGCTCCACCGAGCTCGAGGGTGGAGTTTGTGACGGCGACTCCGTTGAGACCTTTGGCGCCCTTGTCGTCAGCAATTCTAGAGCCATCCATCCTCGACACAATCGACTCACCTTGAACCCAAGGGTTGCTTGCGTTTGTGCAAGCAGTATTACACAAATATTCCTGCAATTGAAGGTTCTTCTTGATACCGAACAGCCTCCAGGCGGTTGTCGCACTCGATTCAATAGTAGATACTAAATCCGAACCAGGCTGGATGTCCTTGAACAAAACCTGATTAGACCAGGAATCTTGGTCATGGTCCCACAAAGCCTCTTGGATACCGGCATCCGATTGATAAAGGACCCAGCCTATATTTCCTCGCTTGCCACACTTGCCTTGATACTTGGCCGAGAGTGCAGAATGGGAATTCGTCACCTTGAAGCCTGCAGTCCCAAGCGTTCCATTGTTCCATTCATTACTAGCATGGGCACCTCGGAGTTCTTGCAAAATCCCATCTCTATCAGTGTAGTATAGATAGATGAGTGTCGGTGGCGCTCCAAAGGAAACGGCGCTCAGACCTGTCCCTATCCGTGCGCTGTTGGTGACGAATTCCGAAGGGTACCATGTCGTTTGATTCCACACCATTTTACGAATATCACCACTAGAATGTTGGTAAAATAGTACATAGTTCTGCTTGGAAGTATCTGCATTGTTTTTCCCTGCTGCGTCATATGCAACACTAGCAAAGGCAGTATCGTTCTGCGCATAAGCAGGCACACCAATGGAAACTGCTGCCACCGTTAGATGTTATTCCAGAAAGGCCGCCAGACGATGGCGAATCGGATATAGAACTAGAACAAAGTGGCAAATCTCGGTCATTGTTGGGACAGGGGATTTCAGAGGACAAAGTCCCTAACGACGAAGAAAGGAATACATCATCTACCTCGAAGTAGCGGACTTTCTCAAACGAGACCCAAAGTATGCGCCGAGGATTACTGCCAGTACAGACGCGACACCGAACGACGCGATTGAAATGATTATATTGCGCCTACGGTTTGGCTTTGAAAGATCTGAAGCCGGGAGTCGTGTCCCTATGGGAGCAAATGCTCGATAGTTATACAAGGCATGCTTCTCTTCAGTGACGACTTCCGGGCCGGCTTCTTTGACCAGCGCTTCCGGGCTCGGTGATCCCAATTCTACAGAAGAGACCTGAGGGGCGCTGAGATGGTCATGCTCAGAATAGCCAGACTTTAAGAAAGAGACATCTTAGAAAAGCTCAAAGGGGTTGGAAGGGTGGAGTACGAACATGCAATCCTCCAGTATCCCCAGATTTGTCTGGCATCATTGGATGGTGGCTTATTTTGGTAGATCTTCTGTTGACAGAGGAACCCTTGCAGACACCATGGAATCTCTAGGATGAGGGAAATAGATGAGTGTATGTACGGAGAATACTAGAAAATAGCATTGCCGTACAAGGAGCGCTATTGTCCTGATATTTCCACCTCGTATTCAAAAGAAGCCATGCGTGAGATGTTTGTATTTTCATCATCGTAAGTACGAATCCCAAGAGCTAGTTCTCCAAGTAGAAAGCGAGATGTGAGATGAGTTTCGGGTAACACTGCATTGAAAATTTCGGACAAATGCGAAGCAGGGGGCGGAGTGCAGGAAAGGTTTGATAACAGGCATGAAAAGCTTACAGCACCTAGATGAGGCTGAATTGTGTGGGACCAATCCAGCGTTTGAGATCCTCTTATGTTAATATCCCGGATCGTGTGGATCAAGAAAGCAGTCTGATGTAACGTTCCGTAATTGCCTTGTCGCCTTATTGCAAAATGCTAGACAGCTTTCCTCCGGAATCCTACGGGAAGAATATGACTGCCAACAAGTCGTAACCACAAGCGGAGTAAGGATTTCCTATGCAGAGTGGGTTTCCCAGGTTTCATCTGTGCATAATTGTATCAATGTAGTACTGGGCTACACCGAACGCTTGGGAACAATCGGGTATGACATTGAGCTGCAGCAGGAAGGTGGAAACCGAGACGGTATTAGAAGGACTGTCCGGCTGACCCTAGATATCAAGATTGGTTAGACGCAATGTATGAGAGTTGACACTGACAGAAGATTTTTCAAGGGATTTCTCTCCCTGCGTCGCCAGCCCCCACTATGTCTGACATGACCTCAGAAGCCCTTTCAAGCAGGGGGTAGAAGTACTTGAGAGTAATTTGCGGGTAGTGAACCTGTGATTGCAAACGAAAAGCGTCTGAGAGTCGTACGTAACGGTCTTCCATTGCAATCAAGCCGGTTGCTATTGGTGGCTGCGTGGAAATTACATTTGATTTATAAGATGTCTTCAGGAAGATGCGGCAAGGCAAACTCGAACATCGATACATGAGAAATGAGAAATGAGAAATGAGAAATGAGAAATGAGAAATGAGAAATGAGAAATGAGAAACGACTGATCATTGTGGTAAAAGCGATGACTTGCGGAGCCGCAGAAGGAGCCTCGCCAGGTCGAGCATGGTCCGATCTAGTGACTTTGTATAATCTCAGGGTCTGTATGGTAGGAAGATGAGGAGAACATTATCTTGCCAGTTAAGAAGATCCAACTAAAAGTTCAAAGAGGTGCACGTGCTGTTCATAGGGCTAGCTCTGTTGAAGCCATCTACTTGCCTTCGAAGATGGCAGACTCAGGGCTTTTGGTGACTGGTCCGCGTCTCATGTAAAAACTGGAAAGGGTGTTTTGTGACAGATATGGACGCAGAACCCAGCGATCAGTCATGGAAATTTCATACACAGTGGAGAGTATATGAAAGATTTCGCCCGCGAGTGGTACGCATAGATCGTTGAAGAAAGGTTACAAGTACCAGATCTCTGAAGCTATGATCAGAGTACTAGAAAGTGAAGCCATAACGTGTATTCCATGCCTAAATGGGTATCTCCATCCCACCGAGCCTGAACAAAATCGCCATCATTAAATATGTCTACACATTCTC